>OBVV01000026.1_pt1 | contig 105233 bp, 98 predicted proteins | sample 1476221 | NCBI WGS metagenome assembly OBVV01 (sample SAMEA2580029, study PRJEB22360) | human gut metagenome | biome: human gut; feature: human-associated habitat; material: faeces | place: Denmark | collected 2008/2010 | reverse complement strand
AATTATAATTATTATTTTTAATACTAATAAATCCTGTAATTACTATTATATTGGTAACCTAAAACATATGTTTAGTTTCTGTCTAGAGAGTTAAATAGGCAATTTTATTGTTTTCTATAAACATATTGGACATAATTATTCATAAATTTTTCTTATTTCTCGAGCTAAATAGCTATCTGGATGTCTTTTTATAAAATATCTTTCTCTTGCAAATCCATTGTTTCCCCTTTGTAAGCTTTCATAAATCAAGGGTCTCAGGAGCTCTTTATCTCCTGTTTGAATATATTTTAAGATCTCATTGCCATATTGGTATTTTTTGACATAACCTAAATAATTACCTTGCCAATGAGAATCTTCCTCTCTAAAACTTTGGAAACTACTCATTAAATGAAGTAATTTTTCTGTCAGTTCTAATATGTATGTCGCGTATATGGCATCTATATCTTCATAATCTAAATATTCATCAGTATACTTACCCAAAACATCATCAATGTTATCCTTATTTAGAACATTTAGCAAATTATCATCCCATACCTTATTTCCATATTTCTTTCTAATTTCAACTGATTCCATATCACCTTGGTACAAACGCATCTCCTGTTGAATTGAAATTATTGATTCTAAACTTTGATAAGTATTATTTTCATGAATATATTTTTCTTTATAACCGTAATAACTGCCATCATTAATGAATTTATCTATTTTTTTCTTTAAAATTTCATTGTAAAATTCGTTCAGATAAACATCAATAAATGCTATTTTATTAATGTTTTTTGATTCATTTTTTACACATTCTTCATAAAATTTCCAAAATAAGGTACTAACATTAAGAACTTTTTCTGTAGCCCGAAAAATCCCTGTCATAAATAATTCATAATGCTCTTCAAAAAGTATACCATATACTTTTTGAACATCAACAACGTCTAATCTTATTTTTTCAAATTCAATATTAAGTGGCATATATCCTAAAACTATTCTCCATAGATTTTCATCATAAGATTCAAAAAGAATATCTAAAATAATAATAGATGATAGGAAAGATGTGAGTTTCCAATGTTCGGAATAATCACCAAAGCAAATTTCATCATAAGATTTAAACATTATATTACGCGCTATATATTTCTTTTTTTCATTACTAACTAAACCTAATTTTGTGCCATATTCATCCAACTTGCAATTATTCAAAACATCTTCTATTGTATTAGGAGTATAAAGATATGGATTCTTTGAGGTTACCATCCCTCTTCTAATAAGACTAATTAACGGCGAATTGCTTGAAGAAATCTCTCTATTCGTAAGTTTTTTATATTTCTTATTTACTTTCTTTTCTTGACCTGTATACCAGTAATATTCTGTTGAAGCCCTTGACTTACGTTCCTCATTTATAATTCTAATTTTAGAATCTAGCCTCAATGAAGCGCAATCAATAAAATACTTCTTTGTCCTTTTAAAAATCATACTCTTCCTTTTTAAAACGTGGTGTTTTTTAGTTGTTATTTTATAAAAATTACCTTAATTATACCACGTTTTTCACTTTATAATGTAATTATCCATATTTCAATGGAAAATTATGAAGTCCAAAGGTGCACCAAAGGACGGATTGAAACTCAGAACATAGCTACATCTTCAGGTATTCGCTATGTCAAATGTTTCACCGTTTCTTTGGTGTGTTTTTTTCATACTTAGCTCGGTAAACGACTGTGTTTCTCTTCCGTCCAAGGACGGAAAGGAAGTAAAATGGCATATAAAAGTGTAATAGAGGAATTATATTGTAAGCTACTCGGACAATCAATCCATAAACGACTTAAAGAATTACAAATATTACAAAACCAAATAGGTTACGAAACTCCTGAGGGAGAACTTGAACTTTTATCAGAAACAACTGTTGGGCAAATAATCAAAGGAAAAAGAAATATTAGTTTTAATGCTTCGTTAGCTTTTCAAACCAGTTTAGATTATAAAAATCCAAGGGAACTATTTTTCCCGAGTATTGAATTCGAACTACTACTAATTGAAAATATAATATCTACAATTTTGATAGATCCTACGTTTGAAAATACTTTTCTAAAAAAGTTAATAGCAAAAAAATTTTCTAATGTCTCAAAGAAAGAAGTAGCGCAAATCATTGAAAAAAATAAAGAAATTTTTCTAGACTCCTTATCAAGCTTTATTTCAGATTTCCCAGAGGAAGAAACTTCGCATCAAATAGCTGAGAAATTAACTTATTGGTTATCCGAATTAGCCTGTCTCATACCAAAAATTTAAAAGTAGACTGTCAGGAAAACTGACAGTCTACTTCATGAAATTACGTTAAACTAAAATTGTTCTTAGCTAAGACAAATAATTAAACACGAGGTAAATCTAATGAAAACATGCAATCGCAAACGTGGCTACTCAGTCAATACTGCCAATGAATATATTGACAACAAGCAGGGCATTCTCTGCTTAAGTACCGAACTAGAAGCACAAATTAAATTTGAAGACGGTCAACCAACAGGAGAAATTATCGCTTATAAAGCTTGGTTCTCACAAAAAGGACTTCCGCCCTTCACCGTCAAATTCGAAGCTGAAGTGGAGCTACCACCTTATATGGCATTGGTACAGTTTGATAATCTACAAGCATGTGAGATGAACTATAACGTTTACTTTAAAGCTGATGGCATTAAGGAGGTTAAATAATGGTATCTAAAACAGATGCCGTCTTGCAATCATACTTGCTCCAGAGCCTTAATATGGCTCTTGGAGCCTTGATGCAAGGCGAAACAAGTTATACAAACAGTTTTAACATTGCCATTCAAGAAAACGGTTTCATCTTCATCCCACGGCTTCCCTGTGCCTATATTTTAGATGATGAACTCTATAATAAAATTTTCTTGATTGCTAACGCATCCCTATACCCACATTATACTTTATTGAAGCAAAATGCAACATACTTTGTCCCTCTAAAAACGGATGATATCCATGTTCAGCGAGGACTCTTCTTTCCGTGGAAGGTGGGAATTTCAAAACGATTGGTCATTCCTGACCTTGATAGATATACAACAAGTTTGCCCAAAAATCAAATTCCAATTATGGAAAATTTTACGCTTAATCTTGATAAGGTCAATCACATTGCAATCTGTGGAAATAGTGGGTCGGGTAAATCTTATGCTCTTACCTATCTACTGAGTGTACTCAAAAATCAATCTGATTTAATTATCGTAGACCCAAAATTTGATACGCCTAGTCGTTGGGCTCGTGAACATCAAATTGCCGTGATTCATCCCGTTGAAAATCGGTCTAAGTCCGATTTTGTATCAGAAATTAATGAGAAATTAAGTCAATGTCTAGAACTGATTCAAAAACGTCAAGCAATCCTATACGAGAATCCACGTCATGAGTTCACTCATATGACAATTGTGATTGATGAAGTTCTTGCATTATCCGAGGGAGTCAATAAGACGATTAAAGAATCGTTTTTCTCACTCTTATCTTCTATCGCACTTCTTGGACGTGCTACAAGGATTCATTTATTACTTATTTCACAAAGACTCGACCACACTACGATTCCCATTTCTGTTCGTGAACAACTTAATGTCCTCATCCAGATTGGCAACATTAACAAGAAGACGACACAATTTCTATTTCCCGACCTCGACCCAGAAGGTATCGTTATCCCTATTGGTCATGGAACAGGTCTGATTCAAGTGATTGATAACGAACATCCTTATCAGGTTCTTCCACTACTATGCCCAACATATTACACAAAGAAAGGAATTCTTTAATGGTGAAAAAATCTTACTTCATGAGGACATTCAACCTCAATATCAATCTAATTTTAGTTTCATTTCTAGCAGGATTTATAGAATGGTCTCTGGATTTTCTATCAAATCAGTTTAAACTAAATCCTCTTAGTTTTTTCGACCTTTCCCAGTTCAATAGCTATTTAGATTTTGGAAGCAAGTATTCTTATACAGCAATGTCCTTCCTTCTACTTACACTAGTTGTTTCTGTAATGTTTGAAATTCTGAATCGATTTCGATTTGATAGTCTATTAAACTATTTTAAATCCGTATACTTTACATTCAAACTTCGTCAGTTTCTAACGCAACGTGAAAAATCAGAAAAAATAACCACGATTGACAATCAGAATATAACTACCTTCAATCCCATAAATAGTAGTTTTAATCGCTGTGCACACAAGAGTATCGTAGACATACGAAAAGACGATGTAACAGTTTTTGTCAAAGTTCCTAAAGATCAGCAGGGACAAAAAATTTTGGGTGACATGACCTCTCAACTGAAAGAAGAAGTTTCAAGTCAGCATCCTGACTACTACTTTTCAGCACCTAATCGGATTCGTAATAAACTATGGTTAGTTGGTAAAAAACGACAAAAAGGGGCTATGGCTTGCGTTAAGCAGTAGCCAGATAGCCCCTTCTAGCATTATACTAGATAATTGGGGTTACTACGACCCCCAATTATCCTGTAATCAGTAATCAGAAAGGTATATCAAAATGGGAAAAGAACAACGCTCCAGCAAGTGGACATTTCTTTTTTACAAAGAAAGTGCCCCTGCTGACTACCTTGAAGTTCTTGAAGAACTACACATCCCCTTCATTCTGAGTCCTTGGCACGATAAAGACGTTAACCGACAAACTGGGGAACTGAAAAAATCTCACAAACACGGGGCTTTCTTCTTTGATTCTCTCAAAAGTTATAAACAAGTTTCTGAGCTAATCAAGGACAAGTTGAATGGCCCTGCTCATGTAGAAATCGTACAATCACCCAAAGGACTTTTTGACTACTTCATTCATGCCGAAAATAAGGAGAAAACTCAATATGATATAGATGATATTGAAGTTGGATGTGGTTTTAATCTCGATAAATTTCTTGTAGAAAATAACTCAGATGATTTCATGCATGAAGTTGTGGATATTATTGAACAGAATGACTTCACAGAGTTTGAAGAACTCGTCTGGTATGCACGTTCTAATCACACACCACTTCTTGGACTTATCATTGAGCGCACCTACTTTTTTGCTAAGTATTTGGATTCACGTCGATGCAATCCAATGAGGAACCAAGATAAGAAGGAGGATAATAAATGCAAGTAATCCTACCAGATGAGCAAATTCATCAAATTCAACTATTACTCTCCAATCTTATTCAAAAAGAAATTAAACAACAATTAGAAAAAAATACCTTAAGTTGTCCCTATTTGAACAAACAACAGACTTGCAACTATTTGGGAATTTCCAACAATACTCTTGATTCATGGATTCAAAAGGGGCTTCCATCCATCAAAATTGGAAAAACAATTCGATTCCACAAAGACTCTATTGACTGCTGGCTAAACGGTAACAACTAGAAAAATCAAGATTTTTATTTTATAATGGTCATGATATTTTCTGGTTCGATATAAAGGAGAATATCATGACTATCAGTAAGACAAAAAACGGAACTTACCGCTTAAAAGTCTATATACCAATAGAAGCACGAATGCCTCTTGGCATCGTTAATAATAATTATTATGATAAAAGGTTTAAAACAAGAAAGGAGGCACGACAAGCAGAAATTGACCTGCTTACTAAGTTAAATCAAATAGAAGATAATGAATTTACAGGACTATCGAAAGGAGATATTCTTTTCTCAGACTTCTATAACAATATCTGGTGGGACTCCTATAAAACAGGACAAACTACATCTACTTCAAAACCACCAAGCAGGTCAACAATCGCTAATACCAAAACCTGTTTTGAAAAACATATACTACCACTTCTCGGAAACTATACGATACAGTTTCTAAATCAAAATAAGCAAGTTATCCTAAATCTAATGACATCTAAAGCTAACGAATATGCAAACTTCAAAACTTTACGAAGTTACGTTATTTCTATTTTTGATTGGGCGGAAGAACTTGAGTATATTGAAGCAAATAGAGTTGCAAAAACTTTAAGACGAATTAAAGCTGTCAGAAAAATTCAACTTGCAGAATCAAAACGTGATGAAGATTTATATTTAACTCATGAGCAACTCCAAGAATGGTTCTCAGCTTTTAAAGAAGATTTAGAGAACGATAAAATATCACTCAAAGATTACGTCCTTTTTTATCTCACTTTTTTTCTTGGAGATAGAAAATCAGAAACATATGCTCTCCAGTGGAAACATATCGACTTTTCAAAATCTCAGATTCAGTTAATTCAGGCTTTAGATAGATACGGACAAGTAAAATCTACTAAAGGAAATAAAAAAACTATCTTTTCTATTTCTAGCGACTTACTTCAACTTCTGACTTTATGGAAAAAACAACAAAAATATGAATTGGCAAAGTTTGGTATCATCAGTAATCCAGAACAATTCATCTTCACTTATATAGATACCAGAGGGAATATTAATAAACCCTTACATTCTGACTATCTCAATAATAAGATGAAAAGCATTAGAAAGCGACACCCAGAGCTTACACACGCTACGCCACACAAACTACGTCATACAGGAGCAACACTGGCGAAACAAGCAGGAATGAGCTTAGAAGCCATTTCCGAAGCTCTGACTCATAGTGACACTGGAACAACTCAGATTTATGTCAATACTTCTAATGTAGTTCCTATGGCAGTTGGTGAGTTCGCCTTAAAATCTCTGAAACAATAAGGTAAAAATAAGGTAAATTTTGAGGTGAACTTTTTAAAAAATCGCTAAAAAAGCACCCATGAGGTAAACTCTTGAGTGCTTTGAAACGTTGATATAATCGTATTGATTAACGTTTTGAGAATTGTGATGCTTTACGAGCTTTCTTAAGACCTGGTTTCTTACGTTCAACTTTACGTGAGTCACGTGTAAGAAGTCCTGCGCGTTTCAATGAATCGCGGAAGTCTGGGTCTACTTGAAGAAGGGCACGAGCGATACCGTGACGGATAGCTCCTGATTGACCAGCGTATCCACCACCTACAACGTTAACGAAAACGTCGTATGAACCTACAGTTGAAGTAACTGCGAATGGTTGGTTGATGACCAAACGAAGGTCAGCGTGTGGGATGTACTCTTCAACATCTTTTTTGTTAACAGTGATTTTACCAGTTCCTGGAACAAGGCGAACGCGAGCAACAGCGTTTTTACGACGTCCAGTACCTGCATATTGTGCTTGTGACATACTTTATTGTTCCTTTCCTTAGATAAGTCCTGAAATATCAAGAACTTCTGGTTGTTGTGCAGCGTGAGTGTGCTCAGCTCCAACAAATACTTTCAACTTCATACCTTGAGCGCGTCCAAGAGTATTGTGTGGAAGCATACCTTTAACTGATTTCTCGATCAAACGTACTGCATTTTTAGAACGAAGTTCACCAGCAGAGATTGATTTCAATCCACCTGGGTGGTTTGAGTGAGTGTAGTAGATCTTATCAGTTGCTTTTTTACCAGTCAATTTAACTTTTTCAGCATTGATAACAATTACGAAGTCACCTGTATCAGTGTGTGGTGTGAAAGTTGGTTTGTTTTTTCCGCGAAGTACGCTAGCAACTACTGCAGAAAGACGTCCAAGTGGTACATCAGTTGCGTCAACGACATACCATTTACGTTCAACTTGGCCTGGTTTAGCCATAAATGTTGTTTTGTTCATGATTTCTCCTATATATAGTTCGATTTTTGTTTACGAGTGATGGGTGTTCCTTCCCATCGAAAAGTATTTGGAAGGTTCCGGGGCCTTTCAAATGGGGTAAACAATACCGCCTACTATCATACCAAATTTCACCCCTAAAAGTCAATAGATATGAAAAATATTTTTCTAAATTCCACTCTTTTTTCTCTAGAAAACCTCGCTTTCGCGAGGCTCTTCTATTTATAAGATAAGGCACGTTTAAAGTTTTTCCAAGGCCCTAAATCATCTGTCTGCAAAACGAGACTAGCATACATACGTCCGATAAAGACTGTTGCAGTTACTGCAAAAGCAATCGTGATGGCAAGAGAAATCCAAGCTTCTAGCCCATTTGCATAACCATTAATAGCTCTAAATGGCATGAAGAAAGTCGAAATAAAGGGAATATAAGAACCAATCTTCAAGAGGAGATTGTCACCAGCTGCACCTAGAGCTGTCACTCCAAAAAAACCACCCATAATCAAAATCATCAAAGGCGACAAGGCTTTTCCTGCGTCCTCAGGACGAGAAACCATAGAACCTAAGAAGGCTGCCAAGACTACGTACATAAAGAGACTCACTAAGACAAATAGTAAGGTATTGACTGTGAAGGCTTCTCCCAAATGGTCCAAAATACCAAACTGGGCTAATAATGGCAAATCTTTAAATAGCAGAATGGCAGCGACACCACCCACGACATAGATGCCGATATGAGTCAAAATCACAAGTAACAAGGCAATCATACGAGCGTAGAAATAATGACTAGCTTGAATACTAGAGAAGACCACTTCCATGATTTTGGTTCCTTTTTCACTAGCCACTTCCTGAGCAGTGACACTAGCATAAGTGATCAAGATCATATAAAGGAAGAAACCAAGCCCTGCAGCCGCAATGGTTTGGACCAGCTTTTTATTTTCCTTGGATTCGTCAATCTTCTCAGTAAAGTCAACAGTTTGAGCCAGGCGTTTTTCCTGCTCTTGGGACAAATTAGCTGCCGAGCGATTGAGTTGAGCTTGAAGCTCATTTAACTTACTCGTTACTCCTAGCTTAATAGCACTCTCAAGAGAAGTTTCACCGCGATAAACCGCCTTGATGACACTATCCTCTTGATCAATAGTTAGATAACCCTTGATTTTTTCATCCTTGATAGCAGCTTGGGCACTAACTTCATCCTGATAGTCAAAGTTAATACCATTGGTATCCCTGAGCCCTTCTGCCACAGATGGTACAGTTGTCACCACTGCCACCTTGCTATTTTTAGCCATAGACGACCCTTGGAGATAGCCGATTCCTACAGACAAACCTAAAAAGAGGAAGGGCGAAATCACCATAAAGAAGAAACTCCAGGACTTGACATGTCGCAGATAAGTTTCTTTAATAACTACCCACATATTTCTCATACTTCTACCCCTGATTCTAGTTTAAAGATTTCATCGATTGTTGGCGCTTGTTGGTCAAAGGTTGCGATATATTGCCCTTGAGTCAAGATTGGGAAGAGTTCCCTTCCAGCACTTTCGTCTTCCAAAATCAATTTCCAACTGCCTTGTTTGGTCAAGCTCACCTGTTTGACATGAGGAAGGTTTTCCAATTCTTCCTTGCTTCGTTCACTTGAAACAAAGAGACGCGTTTTTCCGTATTGATTGCGGACATCCTGGACTGGTCCATGCAAGACCACACGGCCATCTCGAATCATCAGAATATCGTCACAAAGCTCCTCGACGTTAGTCATGACATGGTCAGAAAAGATAATGGTTGCTCCACGCTCTTTTTCCTGAAAAATAACTTGTTTGAGCAATTCTGTATTGACTGGGTCCAATCCACTGAAAGGTTCATCCAGGATAATCAAGTCTGGCTCATGAATCAAAGTAATAATGAGCTGAATCTTCTGCTGATTTCCTTTTGACAGACTCTTGATTTTATCTGTCAGCTTTCCTTTTACTTCCAATCTCTTCATCCATTGAGGGAGTTTTTCCTTGATTTCCTTAGCATCCATACCTTTTAGAGTCGCCAAATAACGAACTTGTTCAAGGACTGTCAATTTAGGCATCAGGCTGCGTTCCTCAGGTAGATAACCAATTCGAGCATAGGTCTCTTGACGAATATCCTGACCATCCAGACTGATTTCTCCCTGATATTCTAAAAACTTCAAAATACTATGGAAAATCGTTGTCTTCCCAGCACCGTTTTTTCCGACTAGTCCCAAAATACGACCTGGTCGCGCCTGAAAGTCAATACCAAACAAAACTTGCTTGGATCCAAAACTTTTCTCTAGATTTCTTACTTCTAGCATTTTTCACCTCCGAAATTTCTTGCACCCATTATACTCCTTTTTAATAGCCTTTACAATGATTTCTGTCCATTTTTAAAAGACTATTGCTATGTAAAATATGACCTGGAGGACTTTTAGTGATAAATCCATTATACAGTGGTAAACCCCAATTTATCTTCTCTGCTCCTCAACTGTCCATTTTTGATCCTGAATTGTTATTTGATACTCAATGAAAATCAAAAAGCAAACTAGGAAGCTAGCCGCAGGTTGCTCAAAGCACTGCTTTGAGGTTGTAGATAGAACTGACGAAGGCAGCTCAAAATACTATTTTGAGGTTGCAGATGGAAGCTGACGTGGTTTGAAGAGATTTTCGAAGAGTATGAAAAGAAAAAATCCACCCCGAAGGATGGATTGATACTTTAACGCACTTCTGCGTTCACTTTTTCTTCAAGCGATGCTTGGATTTTTTCCATGTAGCGTGCAACTTCTTCGTCCGTCAAGCTGTCTTCTGGATTTTGGAAGGTTAAGCTATAAGCCATTGACTTCATACCAAGTCCTAGTTTTTCGCCTGAGAAGACGTCGAAGAGTTTGATATCTGTCAAACGTTTCACGCCGGCAGCTTGGATAGCATCTACAACTTCTTGATGAGTCACTTCTGCCTTGAGGAGAAGGGCAACGTCACGGCTTACTGCTGGGAATTTCGTGATTTCCACAAATGGACTAGCAGGTTGGAGCGCAGCTTCGATGGCTGAAAGGTTGAGCTCAGCCACATAAGTTTCTGGGATATCATAAGCCTTAGCAGTGACTGGATGTACTTGGCCAAGGAAACCAAGAACTTGGTCACCCAGTGAAATGACTGCTGTACGACCTGGGTGTAGGCTTGCAATTTCAGCTGTAGCTGTATAGGTCACTTCTAGTCCCAAACGAGCAAAGAGAGCTTCAAGGATTCCTTTAGCATAGAAGAAATCAACTGGAACTGCTGCTGTTTGGAAATCTTTTTCAGCAACCAAGCCTGTCAAGGCAAAGGCAAAGCTATTAATTTCATTTGGAAGTTCTTCTTTTGGATTGCCTGTCTGTTCAAAGACTTTTCCAATCTCGTAAAGGGCCAAGTTTTTATTCTTACGAGCCACGTTGTAAGCAACTGTATCAAGGATACCTGAGATCATATTTTGACGAAGGACAGAACGGTCCACTGTCATTGGCCACATGAGTTCCGTAAGGTTACTTGGTTGAGCCGTAAACTCAACTGCTTTTTCAGGAGTTGTTAGAGCATAGGTAATGATTTCTGTCAAACCTGCTCCTTCAGCGATTGTACGAACTTGACGACGGAGTTTTTGTGTCGCAGTCAATTCACCAGCTGTACCATCGTCTTTTGGAAGACTAGTTGGTAAGCGGTCATAACCATAGATACGAGCGATTTCTTCAAAGAGGTCTGCTTCAATAGTGATATCCCAACGACGACGAGGAACGCTGACGGTAAAGCTATCTGCATTGCCAGAAAGACCAAAACCAAGACGACGGAAGACATCTTCTACGTCTGCGTAGGAAAGGTCTGTACCAAGGACACGGTTAATATCTGCAAGGGTTGAAGAAACTTCCACATCAGAAGTATCCAGTTCACCCGCTGAAACGATGCCTTTACGCACCGTCGCACCTGCCAATTCAGCAATCATGCTAGCTGCCGCATCAAGGGCTTCATCGACTGTTGCCACATTAATGCCTTTTTCAAAGCGAGAAGATGATTCTGAACGAAGGTTCAGGCGACCGCTAGTCTTACGAATTGATTTCCCATTGAAGACTGCAGCTTCAAGAACAACACGACTAGATTTTTCAGAGATTTCTGTTGCTTGGCCACCCATGACACCTGCAAGAGCTACTGGGTTGTCTGCTACAGTGATGACTAGGTCATTTGTTTCCAAGTCACGTTCTTCACCATCCAAGGTCACCAACTTTTCACCAACACGCGCTTCACGCACACGGATGTCATTGCCTTCAAAAGTGTCCAAGTCAAATGCATGCATCGGTTGACCAAAGTAAAGCAGGATATAGTTGGTCACGTCTACCACGTTATTGATAGGACGGATTCCTTCATTCATGAGAAGGTTTTGCAACCATTGTGGACTTGGTGCGATGGTCACATTGTCCAAGATACGAGCGGCATAGTAAGGCGCCTTGTCTGTTTCAATGTTGACAGAAAGAACATCTGCCGCAGCTTCATTTGTTTCTGCTAGAGTAAATTCTTTAAAGTTGACTGCCTTGTCATAGATGGCTGCCACTTCGTGAGCCACCCCACGCATAGAAAGGGCGTCCGCACGGTTAGGTGTGATTGAAAGTTCGATGATTTCATCATCCAAGTCTAGATATGAGAAGACTTCCTCACCTGGAACAGCATCTTCAGGCAAGATTTGGATACCTTCTACGAATTCCTTAGGCACAACTGAGTCAGAAATCCCCAATTCACCAAGCGAACAGATCATCCCAAGTGACTCTAAACCACGGATTTTCCCTTTTTTGATTTTGTAGTTGTCAGCGATGCGAGCACCTGGAAGTGCCACCATAACCTTGATACCTGCACGTACATTCGGTGCACCACAAACGATTTGACGGGTTTCTTCTTCACCAACGTTAACCTGACAAACATGGAGGTGAGTTTCTGGTACGTCTTCACAAGACAAGACCTCACCGACGACAATTTTTGAGAGACCAGCAGCAGGTGATTCGACACCTTCTACCTCGATCCCTGTAGTTGACATTTTTTCAGCCAACTCTTGTGATGGCACATCAATGTCCACCAATTCTTTTAACCATTTATAAGATACAAGCATAATTTAGTTCTCCAGAATGACAGTTGCCCCTCTGGTTCTTTTCCTTTCCTATCATTTCAATAGAAGAATCATCTTCTTACCTTAATTTCTTTCTCATTAACCAATCCGTATCTACTTTTTGACCAACCATAAAATGATGTTGGCTAAATTTTTCAAAACCATATCGATTATAAAACGCTTGAGCTTTTGTATTATGCTCCCAAACACCTAGCCAAGCCCAGGAAAAACTATTTTTTGTAGCAAGTTCCAGAGCAAATTCAAAAAGCTGCTTACCAAGTCCAAATCCTTGGAATTTTTGTAGCACATAGAGGCGTTGAATTTCAAAAGCATCCTCTAATTCTCTCTCAGTTTGAGCACTTCCCCAGTTGACTTTGAGAAAACCAGCTATCTCCTCTCCATGCATAATGAAATAGGTTTCAGAGTCAGGATTTTCCAACTCAGTTGACAAAGTTTTCAGACTATAATCCTCTTCAAAGTATTCCTGTAACTGCTCTTCCGTATTATCATGCGCAAATGTTTCACGAAAGGTTTGTTTGGCAATTTTAGCCAACACCTCAACATCTGCCATTTCTACTTTTCTAATCATTATTTAAACTGTTCTGAGAAGCGGACATCTCCTTGGTAGAAGCCACGAATATCGTTGATTCCGTAACGGAGCATGGCTACACGCTCTTGTCCAAGACCAAAGGCAAATCCAGAGTAAACAGTCGCATCGATACCACTCATCTCAAGGACTCGTGGGTGAACCATACCGGCACCCATAATCTCGATCCAACCTGTTTTCTTACATACGTTACAGCCTTCTCCACCACACTTGAAGCAAGAAACATCCACCTCAACAGATGGCTCTGTGAATGGGAAGTAAGAGGGACGCAAGCGGATCTGGCGCTCTTCACCAAACATTTTTTGGACAATCAACTGAAGCGTTCCTTGAAGGTCCGCCATAGAGATGTTTTTCCCAACAACCAAGCCTTCGATTTGGTGGAATTGGTGACTGTGGGTCGCATCGTCTGTATCACGACGGAACACACGCCCTGGTGAGATCATTTTCAAAGGACCTTTAGAAAAATCATGAGCATCCATAGCACGCGCCTGAACTGGAGACGTGTGAGTACGAAGCAAGATTTCTTCAGTGATATAGAATGTGTCCTGCATATCACGAGCTGGGTGATCTTTTGGAAGGTTCATACGTTCAAAGTTATAGTAGTCTTGCTCCACTTCAAAACCATCCACGACTTGGTAACCCATCCCAATGAAAATATCTTCGATTTCCTCACTGGTTTGTGTTAAAACGTGACGGTGACCAGTCGCAACTGGACGACCTGGAAGCGTCACATCGATGCTCTCGCTAGCTAATTGTGCAGCTACTTTCTTTTCTTCCAAGAGTTTAGCTGTTTCTTCAAAGGCTGCTGTCAAGACATCACGTGCTTTATTGACGTGTTTCCCGATAATTGGACGCATCTCAGCAGAGACATCTTTCATCCCTTTGAGGATTTCAGTAAGAGAGCCTTTTTTACCAAGGACAGAAACACGCAAATCTTGCATCTCTTTTTCATTCTCAGCAGAAATCTGCTTCAAGCTAGCCAGCGTTTCTTCGCGAAGCGCTTTTAATTGTTCTTCAATAGTTGACATAATTCCTCCATCAGTCGCTCGTAGATAAAAAGAAAACCACATGTCAAAAACTCCACTCGGAGCGTTGACACGCGGTACCATCCGTTTTCATCTGACAAGCCAGACCTTCATTTCTAAATCCATGCGCAAGTGAATTCACCCAGCTTTCATATAGAGAGCTTGCAGTCACGGCTCTCCTCCCTGATATACTTCCCTTGGGCTACTAGTCTTGCAGATTTCTATTCAATTACTACTTAGTTTATCAGATTTTTACCATTCTTGCAAGACCTATCTCACTTCTGCTTGCCTTTAAATCGCCATTGGAAGCGGAGCTTGTCATAGAAGGGAAATTCGATAAACAAGACTCCCAAGCCCACACAGAGACTGGCAAGAACATCTGATGGGTAATGAACTCCCAGATAGACTCTTGATACCAGCACACTGACTAGGTAGAGGCCAAGAACGATTTGCACGATTTTTCTCCAGACTGGATTTTTAATCCGTTGACTGAGAATGATAATCAAAGTACCTACCATCAGCGTCACTGCCAAAGAATGCCCACTTGGAAAAGAAAATCCCTTCTCCTCTACCAGATGTAAGATAGTTGGCCGTGGGCGCTGGTAGATATTTTTAAAGATCACGATTAAAAGACCTGCTAAAGCCAAATTCCCCAGCATAAGTAGGCTTTCAATCTTCCACCGCTTACGATACAAGATAAAAGCTGTAATGACAACCCAAGTAATAATCACTGGAATATCAATCAAGCGTGTGATGGCTCGAAAAAGAATCGTCAAGTAATCTGGTAAGTCTCCTCGAACGGCAGCCTGAATCGGTTGGTCAAAACCGACCAGCGTTTCAGGGTAAAATTTGACCATATAGCCAAGAATAACGAAAAGTAAAAGGGCAAAACTGCCCTTCATTAAAAATGTTTGTTTATCTCTCATAATGTTTTAAGGTTGGTTTCAAGAGAACATACAACAACCAGAATGAAACGGCAAAGATAACACCCTCAATCAAGTTAAAAGGTAATACCATGGTCATTAGGTAGTTGGAAAGTCCCAAAATTTTTCCAATATCAAAGTTAGCAAACTTAGCGTACAAAGGAACAGCGTAAACATAGTTGAGAACCAACATAGCCACGGTCAAGCCAATAGTTCCAGCTAGAGAGCCTAGTAGGAAACGAAGAGTTGTCCGTTCCTTTTTCCAAATCAAAGCAAATACGATGACAAAAACTCCCAAAGCTACGATATTCATTGGCAAACCAATGTAGGTATTCACTCCCTGGCTATTAAGAAGCAATTTTAAGAGTGAGCGAAGCAAGAGAACTCCTAGAGCAGCAGGCAAATCCATGACTACCAAGCCCACAAGGACTGGCAAGATACTAAATTCAATCTTGAGGAAGGACGCCGCTGGTAAAAGCGGAAAGTCAAAGTACATCAGCACAAATGAGATGGCTGATAAAATCGCAATGGTCGAAAGTCGACGTGTGTTTGTCATAACAGGTTCCTCCAATTTTCTATAAAATCAGAAGAAGTTAGAAAGGATCCCTCTATCTATTCTCACCTTTTATATCCCAAATCTTTCCTCTTACTCTATTAAAGAAAACAAAAGCAAGCGGTTACAATCTAGCTATAAATCTATCAGAACAGACAAAGCTATTCTTTCGTCTTCTCCCATCCAGACTATACTGTCGGTTGTGGAATCTCACCACATCAGCTTGCGCTCGCGGACTTATTTGGCTAAGATATTTTAGATTTATCTAGGCGTCGCAGTCGAAGATAATACTTAAAGTATATCGAGACAAGACAACGACGAGAAAACTAAAATAGATAGTCAAATTTACCGCCGGTCGGGAATTTCACCCTGCCCTGAAGACTCTTTTATCATAACAAAAAACGCTTGCAAGCGCAAGCATTTTGTTCATTTTCATTTTCATTTTTTATTTCAATTTATCCACTTCATAGGTGTGGACGAGCTCAAGACCTGCAAAGTTCTGCTGGCGAAGAGCCTCATAGACAATCATGCAGACGGTATTAGACACATTGAGACTACGGACATGTTCATCATTCATGGGAATACGGAGAGCTTTCTCAGGATGTTCTCGCATAAAGTCCTCAGGCAAGCCCTTGTCTTCACGTCCAAAGAGAAAATAATGGTCCTCATCAGTCGATAAATCCACATCAGAATACACTTTTTCCGCAAATTTCGAAATCAGATAGAGTTTTCCCTTCATCTGAGACGTAAAATCTTCCAAACTGTCGTAAAAATAAATCTCTAGCTTATCCCAATAATCCAGCCCAGCTCGCTTCATCTTGCGGTCATCAATAGGAAAGCCCATTGGCTTGATGATGTGGAGGGGAGAATTGGTCGCAGCGCAGGTACGCGCGATATTACCTGTATTTTGTGGAATTTGTGGCTCAAATAATACAATGTGATTTGTCATGACTTGCTTCCTTTTACCATTGCAAAAAAATAGCCACACTGCCCGGAGTCAAGCTCAGCAAACAGCGTGGTTAAGGCATCGTTAACTTACCTCACAACAGGTTTGAAGTAAATCAGCGAAACTACTTTCTTAGTATAACACTTTCAGAATCATTGTCAATAGAAACGACTTGATTTTTTCAATTTTTTCAAGCTATTTCCAAGGGTTGTAAAATCGTCCGTGATTTTGCAAGATAAGTAGTAAACTAGCTACTAAAAATAAAGCTGCCAAGAGCAAGGTAATATAGTCTCCTTTTTTCAAGGCCTGATAACTATACCAAGTGCGTTTTTTCTCTTTCCCAAAGCGGCGAAGTTCCATGGCGGTCGCAATGGTATCAATGCGTTCTAGCGAGCTAAAAATCAAGGGAGTGATAATGCGCAGATTACCTTTGATTCGTTGCATAAGAGAAGCTTTCTTGGATAATTCCATCCCACGCGCTTCCTGAGACATCTTGATAGTAAAGAATTCTTCCTGCAAATCTGGAATATAGCGCAAGGTCAGACTGACAGAATAGGCAATCTTATAAGGCACACCGATTTGATTTAAACTAGAAGCAAACTGACTAGGATGAGTTGTCATCAAAAAGATAATAGCCAGAGGAATGGTGCAAAGGTACTTAATGGCCAGATTTAGCAGGTATAGGGTATAGTTTTACCTTATAGCAAATTTCCTACTAGAAGCTCTTGTTATTAGCTAGTAGGTGCATTTTTTCTTGAAAAAAGGTATGATAGTTACATCATGAAAAAGTAGGTTTTATTATGAAAATTATCCTTGTCGGAGGGGGAAAAGTTGGTTTTGCCCTCTGTCGCTCCTTGGTTGCAGAAAAGCACGATGTTTTGCTGATTGAGCAAGACGAAGCTGTTCTCAATCATATTGTTAATCGCTTTGATATCATGGGTATCCTTGGTAACGGGGCTGATTTTACCATCCTTGAGCAAGCCAGTGTCCAGGATTGTGATATCTTTATCGCTCTGACTGAATACGATGAAGTGAACATGATTGCAGCCGTTCTAGCCAAAAAAATGGGAGCTAAAGAGACCATTGTTCGGGTGCGGAACCCTGAATATTCTAACTCTTATTTCAAGGAAAAGAATATTCTCGGTTTTTCTCTTATCGTTAATCCTGAGCTCTTGGCTGCCCGCGCTATTGCTAATATCATTGACTTCCCCAACGCCCTCTCTGTCGAACGTTTCTTTGGTGGACGGGTCAGCTTGATGGAATTCACTGTTAAATCCTCCAGTGGTCTTTGCCAAATGCCCATTTCTGATTTTCGGAAAAAATTCGGCAATGTCATTGTCTGTGCGATAGAGAGGGATCATCAAATTATCATTCCAAGTGGCGACATGACTGTACAGGATAAAGATAGAATCTTTGTCACTGGTAACCGTGTTGACATGATGCTCTTCCATAATTATTTCAAGTCTCGTGCCGTGAAGAGTCTTCTTATTGTTGGTGCTGGTAGAATTGCCTATTATCTACTAGGTATCCTCCAAGACAGTCGTATCGATACCAAGGTTATTGAAATCAATCCTGAAATCGCCAGCTTCTTTAGCGAAAAATTCCCAAATCTCTATATCGTTCAAGGAGATGGTACCGCAAAAGATATCCTGCTGGAAGAAAGTGCTCAAAACTATGATGCCGTTGCGACTCTAACAGGAGTCGATGAGGAAAATCTGATTACCTCTATGTTCCTTGACAGGGTAGGTGTACAAAAAAATATCACCAAGGTCAATCGTACCAGTCTCCTCGAGATTATCAATGCGCCTGATTTTTCAAGTATCATCACACCTAAAAGCATCGCTGTAGATACAATCATGCACTTTATTCGGGGTCGTGTTAATGCCCAGTATTCAGACCTTCAAGCCATGCACCATCTAGCCAATGGCCAAATCGAAACCCTGCAATTTCATATCAAGGAAGCTAATAAAATGACTGCCAAACCTCTTTCTCAATTAAAACTGAAAAAAGGGGTTCTTATAGCAGCCATCATTCGAAAGGGCAAGACTATTTTCCCTACTGGGGAGGATATGTTGGAAGTTGGAGACAAGCTCCTAGTAACAACTTTGTTGCCAAACATCACCAAGATTTATGACTTGATCGCGAGGTAAGAAATGAATAAAAGTATGATTCGTTACCTCCTTTCAAAATTACTTTTGATTGAAGCTGTTCTTCTTTTGGTTCCTGTAGCTATTGCTATCTATTACCGTGAATCGAGCCAAGTCTTTACGGCCCTCTTTTCAACAATAGGGATTCTCGTATTACTAGGCGGTTCAGGAATTTTACAAAAGCCCAAAAATCAACGGATTTATGCCAAGGAGGGAGTCTTGATTGTTGCCCTCTGTTGGATCCTTTGGTCCTTCTTTGGCGGTCTCCCCTTTGTTTTTGCTAAGCAAATTCCCAGCGTTATCGATGCCTTTTTTGAAATCAGTTCTGGCTTTACAACTACTGGAGCAACTATTCTGAACGACGTTTCGGTTCTCAGTCGTTCCCTCCTCTTCTGGCGAAGTTTTACCCACTTGATTGGAGGGATGGGAGTGCTTGTTTTTGCACTTGCTATTATGGACAATGCCAAGAATAGCCACCTAGAAGTGATGAAAGCTGAGGTTCCTGGCCCTGTTTTTGGCAAGGTTGTATCCAAACTCAAAAATACTGCCCAGATTCTCTATCTCCTTTATCTAGCTCTCTTCTCCCTCTTTGTCATCATCTATTATCTGGCTGGCATGCCCCTATTTGATAGTTTTGTCATTGCCATGGGAACAGCAGGTACAGGAGGTTTTACAGTCTATAACGATGGAATCGCCCACTATGGTAGCTCACTGATTACCTATCTAGTTAGTATCGGAGTTTTGGTTTTTGGGGTAAATTTCAATCTCTACTACTACCTCATGCTCCGTCGGGTCAAAGCCTTCTTTGGTGACGAGGAACTTCGTGCTTACCTGGTCATTGTTCTGCTTTCTACAGGCTTGATTAGCCTTAATACCCTCTATCTCTATCCAGGATTTTCAAAGAGTTTTGAAATGGCCTTCTTCCAGGTTTCCAATATCATTACAACGACTGGTTTTGGTTACGGAGACATTACCAACTGGCCCCTCTTCTCCCAGTTTATCCTTCTCTTCCTCATGGGAATCGGTGGTTCTGCTGGTTCAACCGCAGGTGGACTCAAGGTTATTCGAGGCCTCATCCTTTCAAAAATTGCTAAAAATCAGATTTTGTCAATCCTATCGCCCCACCGTGTTTTGACCCTCCATGTTAATAAAACGGTGATTGACAAGGATACCCAGCATAAGATTCTCAAATACTTTGTCATCTATTCTATGATTTTGCTATCCCTTATCTTTATTGTCAGCCTAGATAGCAATGATTTTCTGGTTGTGACTAGCGCTGTCTTTAGCTGTTTCAATAATATAGGACCTATTCTAGGAACCACTTCTAGTTTCTCAATCTTTAGTCCTATCTCAAAAATTCTCCTCTCCTTTGCAATGATTGCAGGGCGCTTGGAGATATACCCAATCCTACTTCTCTTCATGAAGAGGACTTGGTCTAAGAGATAAAATACAACCACACCTTGTGTCTTACAAAGTGTGGTATTTTTCTTTATCCCAAAACTAATTCATCACTGACGAGGTTTTGGCCACTATTTTTCTGGAAGAGATGCATGAGGTCTTCAACTGTCAGATGCTTTTTCTCTTCTCCTTTGACATCCACCACTATCTTACCTTGATAGAGCATAATGAGACGATTGCCGTACTCAATCGCATGGTTCATATCGTGGGTAATCATCAGAGTAGTCAACTGATGGTGTTCCACAATCTTTTGCGTCAAGTCCATCACCATTTGACTCGTTTTCGGGTCAAGGGCTGCAGTGTGTTCATCCAACAGCAAGAGCTTAGGTTTCACCAAGGCTGCCATGACTAGGGTCAAGGCCTGTCTTTGTCCTCCTGAAAGGTATTGAGCATCCACTTTCAAACGATTTTCAAGACCGATATTCAACTCTTTCAAGGCCTCTTGGAACTGGATTCTGTCCTTCTCCTTCACGCCCCAGCCAAGCCCTCTCTTCTGTCCACGTCTCAAGGCAATGGCCATATTCTCCTCAATCGTCAAACGAGAAGCTGTCCCCATCTTAGGATCTTGAAAAACACGGGCAATATCCTTGGCTCTCTTTCGTACACTCAGATTTTTAATGGATTTCCCTTCCAACAAAAGGTCCCCTTCGTCCACAGATAAATTGCCAGCCAAGATATTCATCAAAGTGGATTTCCCTGCTCCATTTCCACCAATCACAGAGATAAAATCTCCCTCTTCAACCTCTAAATCTAATCCTTTGAGGACATGGTTTTCATTGACCGTCCCTGCTTCAAATGTTTTGTGAATATTTTCAAGTGTTAACAAACTTGCCATAACTTTCTCCTCCTATTCATTTCTCAGTTTCAAACCACGAATCTTTAATCTCTTTTGCAACTCTGGTGCAAATAGAACCAAGGCTAACAAGATTGCATTAAAGAGACGGACCAGGTTTTGATCTAGATTTGGAATTTCATAGATATTTAAAATAATCAAACGGTAAACAATAGCACCGATTCCGATAGATAACAAGCGACCTCCAATGGTCAAGTCGTGTATCAATACTTCTGCAATAATGACTGCACTCAAACCAACAACGATGGTCCCTGTCCCAGAAGTCACATCTGAAAATCCATCATTCTGAGCAAATAAGGAACCACACAGAGCAATCAGACCATTTGAAATCATATAACCAACAATCTTCATGGTGTCTACATTGACCCCATTGGCCTCACTCATCGGAATATTGTCTCCAGTCGAACGCAAGACTAATCCAATCTCCGTTTTCATCAAAAGAGTCAAGACCAAACAAACAAGTAAGAGACAAACCAAGCTGAGCGTGAAAACAGCTTCTTCAGTTGTCAGCCCCAAGCTCGCCAATTGTTGAAAGACAGTTGAAGAATCTCCCAAGGAAAGATTGGGCACACTTCCCATGATTTTAATATTGATTGAATAAAGCCCTGTCAAGGTCACAATCCCTGTCAAGAGAGCTGGGATTTTCATCTTGGTGTGGAGCATTCCTGATACAAGACCAGCAATCATACCTGCCAGCAAAGCAAGTAAGGTCGCAATCCAAGGATTTGCCCCTGCCTGTATCTGCGATACAACGACAGCTGCCCCCAGAGGAAAGGCTCCTTCAGCAGTCATATCCGCAATATCCAAAATACGGAAAGTCAAGTAGACTCCAATGGCCATAATCGACCACAACAAACCTTCTGATAAACTAGATAATACAAAACTCATCTTAAACCTCCCTATTCCTTGCTTTCTAACTTACTAATATCAATTCCTAGTGCATCTGCCATTTCTTTATTAGTATGCAATTCCAATTTTTCAGGTAACTCAACTGCTATATTTTCTGGCTTCTCACCTTTTAAAACACGAATCAACATACGAGCTGTCTGCCGTCCCAATTCTTCATAATTGGTTCCGTAGTTATACAAGCCACCAACCGCAATCATTTCTGTTGAACCACCGAATACTGGAACCTTGTGTTTAATAGAAACCTGCTTGACTGTTTCCATGGTTGACGAAATGATATTATCCGTTGGTACAAAAACCATATCCACTTCAGCCATCAAACTCTCTGCTGCAGCCTTGACGTTGTTACTGTCCAAGATTGTTTTTTCAACAACGGTAAAGCCTTTTTCTTCCAGAAGTCGCTTAGCTTCATCCTTTTGGACAGCTGAGTTTGGCTCGCTCTGAGTATAGAGAATTCCAATTGTTTTAGCCTTTGGCAACACTTTCTTTATCAAATTGATTTGGGTTGAAATGGCATCTGATGACTGGTCGCTTGTCCCAGTTACATTGCCCCCAGGATGTTCTCTTGACTCAACCAACTTGGCACTGACAGGATCTGTTACAGCTGAAAAGATAACCGGTGTCGTTTGTGTTGTATTAGCCAAGCTCTGAGCAGAAGGCGTTGCGATTGCTAGAACGACATCACTAGATTCTGCTAGTTGCTGGGAAATCGTTTTTAGATTTCTTTGTTCACCCTGTGCATTTTGCAAATCAATCTCAATATTTTTCCCTTCCACATAACCTTGCTTGGCCAGCTCATCCACAAATCCCTCTCTAGTAGCGTCTAGGGACTGGTGGGTAATAAACTGCGAAATACCGATACGAAACACATCTTTTTTCTTATCCGCCTTCAACTGATGCAAACTGATCAGAGAGATCAAGAGGATCCCTACTACCAAGAGAGGGGCTAGTAATTTTCGAACAACTTTCATAATGAAACTCCTTCTCAGAAAAGATAAAACAAAAAACCGCCTAGATAATATCTAAACGGATGCTTGAAATAAGCTAACAAGTTACAACTTAGCTAGTCCATTTAGATATTCATCTATATGGACCACAATCAAAAATCTTAGCCACATAGATACAAACAAATTGCTTGAACTGTTTGCATCCATGGTGACATGTCTACAAACACTATCTAAAGTAGCTAAAGTAAAAGTTTTGATTCATCGTTACAGCTTGTTTCTTATTCATTTCTTTTTCTGCTTTCTTTTTTGATGTTTCCTATCTTACCACCTTTTTCATCACCTGTCAAGAATATTTCAGAATTTTTTAAAATTTTTCGAAAATTCTTTCATAATTCTTTCAATTCTTTTAGGATAATTTCAAAGATTTGCCCATTAGACAAAATAGAACGATTTGAAGACTTTTATGGTATTCAGTTGTACTAGAGTTTTTTAAAAGTGTTTTGATGGCTTGTATTTCTTCTTTGGTTGATTTCATATCACTATTATATAATGCATTTTGATTTTAGTGTAGTATTAAACTGACTCTTGGCAGTCGGACAAAAAATCGACAGTTATTTTATACTGTTTAAAACCATTAGTCAATACGACAATCTCTTTACTTTTCGGTTATCAACTCTGTAGATTGCTAACATATCCAAAATAAGCTAAGTATCCCGAGGATAGGCAACAGAAATGAATTATTTATACTCTGGATACCACTTCAAATCACGAACTGCTTTGGCCATATCTGTTTCCTTAGCGCGTGCAAGACCTTGCTCTTGTGCTTTTTTAGCGACTGCTTCTGCTACTTTAATAGAAACATCTGCTACATACTTGAATGGTGGCAAGACAGGAGCTCCTGGTTGGCCTGGATTGACAATACCACTCAATGAATGCGCCGCTGCTCCAATCATTTCATCAGTCAAAATACTTGCTTCAGAAGCCAGCATACCTAGACCAAGACCTGGGTAAATCAGGGCATTATTTGCTTGACCAATCACATAGTCTACACCTTTATAAGAAACCGTATCAGCAGGAATTCCTGTTGCGACAAAAGCTTTGCCATCTGACCATTCAATCAAATCTTTGGCACTAGCTTCTGCCAATTTAGTTGGATTTGACAAAGGGAAGATCATTGGACGTTCTGTGTTTTCACACATAGCTTCTACTATTTCTTTAGTGAAGGTATTAGGCTGAGTTGAAGTTCCTACAAGAATAGTTGGCTTCACAGTCTTCACTACTTCAAGCAGGTCAGTCAACTTATCTGCGTTACTAAAGTCAGCACGTTTCTTAGCAAATGGTTTTTGCTCTGGTGTCAAGTCATCCATGTCATCAAAGAGAAGACCTTGTTTATCAACCATAAAGAAACGTTTATAGGCTTCTTCTTCAGAAAGACCTTCACTTACCATTTCACGAAGAACACGAGAGGCAATTCCTGCACCCGCAGTACCACCACCATAGCAGAGATAAACTTGATCTGTTAATTTTTCACCACTAATATCCAGCGAACCAAAGATACCACCCAAGGTAACGATTCCTGTACCTTGAATATCATCATTAAAGGTCGGAATTTGTTTCCGGTATTTTTCAAGAATATTGGCAGCATTCAAGCGGCCGAAGTCTTCCCAGTGAAGGTAGAGTTTAGGAAAGAGACGTTCTGCTGTTTGAACAAATTGGTCAATGAAGTCGTAGTAACGATCTCCGCGGACCCTTTCGTGACGATTTCCTAAGTAATTAGAATTGTTACGAAGTTCTTCACGGTTAGTCCCTGCATCAATGACTAAAGGAAGGACCATCGAAGGATTGATTCCAGCAGCACCTGTATAGACCATCAATTTCCCAACAGAAATATCGACACCATTTGTTCCCCAGTCGCCAATTCCAAGGATTCCTTCTGCATCTGTTACAACAATGAGACGAATCTCGCGACCCCCGGCAGCGTTTTTCAAAGTAGCTTCAATATTTTCAGGATGATTGATATCAAGATATCCCGCATATTGGGGATCTACAAAAAGATCACTATAGCCTTCAATCGTATCTGCAATGGTTGGATCATATACAATTGGATTGAATTCTTTCAAATGTTGAGAAAAGAGGTAATAGAAAAGAGTCCTGTTGGTATTAAAAATTTCCATTAGGAAAAGACGTTTTTCCAAATCATTGGCTTTTGTTTGCATTTGTGCATAAGTTTGCGCCGCTTGTTCTTCAATCGTTTGAACATACGGTGGCAGTAAACCAATAAGGCCTAGTTCCTTTCGCTCCTCTAAGGTAAAGGCAGTACCTTTATTGAGGAAAGGATTGTTTAAAATATCATGTGCAGTCATAGTGCAAGCTCCTTTTTACTTATATTATACCACATGAAACGAATTGTTCGTAAAACGTTGTTGTTTAAATAATACAATTGTATACGCATATGTTATAAATTTCTGAACTCATCAAACTCTCGATGATCTCTCTTTACTAAAAGTTTCGAGTAAAATAAACCAATCATACAAATTGACAATCCTCATTAAAATAAATATCATCTAGGTATGTTATGTAATACTTTGTATTTTTTAAGGTGCTTTTTGTTATGTAATACTTTGTATTTTTTAAGGTGCTTTTTGTCATATAAAACTTGTATTCTATTTATATGACAACTAAAAACTATTTACAACAATATATTTCCCAAAAAGTGAAATATTTTCGAACACAGAATAAAATGAGCCAGGAAGAACTTTCGGAACAAGCAGGACTCGGGCTTAAGTATATCAATCAACTTGAAAACCAAAATGTGAATCTGACCATTCACAGTCTTGAAAAAGTGATTGACGCCCTAGAAATGACCCCAGAGGAATTTTTCAATTTTGATAGCCTTGAATCAACCTCTGATAAGAGTGACAATCTTTCACTCAAAAGAATCAACATGAAGATTAAACAGCTCCCTATTGATAAACGAGAAAAAATGTTGGTCATTTTTGAGAGTATCTTAGATAATCTTTGAGATCCCTGACTCACTTACATTTTAACTGGTGAATACTCGTATAGTCAAATTGTAGGATACGGATAAAAATTATTTATCTGCTGTTTTCCACTTATTTTCCTTCTCCAACTAATGAAAGTGAACCCATATGAATTTAAAAGATCTACAATATTTTTATGACCTCTGCCAGCTTCAATCCTATACGGAAGTAGCAAAACAACATAAAGTCAGCCAACCATCTATTTCTTATGCTATCAAGCGCTTAGAGGAATCCTTTAACTGCAAATTGATTCACCATGACCCCTCGCATCGTTCCTTCAAGCTAACTCCTCAAGGACAAATCCTTCTAAAGCATACAGAACTGATCTTACCTGAGGTCATTTCTACTCAAAAAGAAATTAACCGCTCCTTGGCACAATACTCTACTGTAGGATTCCCTCCTATTATCATTCAGTATCTCTTCGCTGCCTTAAACGAAAAAGATAAATTCGATTTTTTAAAAAAGATACGCCCTATCCGCGGTGGCTCCGTAGAGTTATTAAACCTTCTCCTTAAGGGAGACCTTAATGCAAGCCTACTCGGTTTAATTGAACCTCTCAATTATCCTTCAATAGAGACACACGAGCTATTTCATAAAGAACTGTATGTCGTTTTATCTAAGAACCATCCTTTTGCCACTGTTCCTTCCCTCGCTTTTGAAGAATTAGTAGATCAATCCTTTATACTCTTAGACGAACACTTTGTTCACCTGAAAGCTTTTGAAATACTTAATCAAAAGTATCAAAACAAGGCAGAAATATTCTTTAAGACGGATGATATTGTCATTCTTAAAGAACTTTTAAAGAAAGGGATTGGCCTTAGTTTACTGGCTGATATCGCACTTTCTGATGAAGATGATGATTTAATAAAAATCCCTCTTATACCGAAGGATAAGATAACTTTTACAGTTTATTACGCTTACCTTAAATCAGCTACACCGTCATCAGAAATAGAAGCCTTATTTAAACTCCTTAAATCATATGAATAGAAAAACTCTAACTATCAATGAACTGATAGCTAGAGTTTTTTACATTGTAGATATTATACTCAATGAAAATCAAAAAGCAAACTAGGAAGCTAGCCGCAGGCTGCTCAAAACACTGTTTTGAGGTTATAGATAAGACTGACGAAGTCAGTCACATATATACGATAAGGCGACGCTGACGTGCTTTGAAGAGATTTTCGAAGAGTATTAGACTATAGTAGATTGAAGCTAGAGTAATACGCCGCGACTTCTATAACTTTTCTAGAAATTAATTTGACTTTCCTAATCAAGTTGTTAAGATTTTATTTCATCTCACTATAATTCAATGATTTTCTAAGAATTCTATTTCTTTCGAAAATTCTTTCAGGTAGCTTTCAAAGACTTTCAAATCAGTCCAACAAAAAAAGGTTTATAATTTCCATAAAAATTGACATGGAAATTATAAAACCATTATTAGTTTAACCCTTGTTGATAACGTGCCAATTCGGCTTGGTTAGCCCAAACATAGTGACCTGGACGGATTTCTACCATAGATGGCTTATCTGTCTCATAATCATGTTGATCTGGATCATATACTTTCAAGACCTTCTTGCGTTCCAAGATTGGATCTGGGATTGGTACCGCTGAAAGCAAGGCTTGAGTATATGGGTGAATTGGATTGTTAAACAATTCTTCTGTTTCTGCAACCTCTACAATAACACCCTTGTAAATAACTGCGATACGATCTGAAATAAAGCGAACGACAGACAAGTCATGGGCGATAAAGAGATAGGTCAAACCAAGTTCTTTTTGGAATTTTTTGAGCAAGTTCAAGACTTGAGCACGCACAGAAACGTCCAAGGCTGAAATGGGCTCATCCGCAATAACAAAGTCTGGTTGCATGACCAAGGCACGGGCAATACCGATACGTTGACGTTGACCACCTGAGAATTCATGAGGGTAACGAGTCAAGTGCTCAGCAAGAAGCCCCACTTCACGGATAATATTTTTAACTTTCTCTTTACGTTCTTCTTCATCCTTGAACAGATGATGATTGTAAAGACCTTCAGAAATAATATAATCAACAGTCGCACGTTCATTCAAACTTGCGGCAGGATCTTGAAAAATCATCTGGATACGACGAATCAATTCTGCAGCTTGTTCACGCGATTTCTTACCATTAATCTTTTGACCATCAAAAATGATATCCCCATTACTTGTATCATTAAGACCGATGATGGCACGACCAATAGTTGTTTTCCCACTACCTGACTCACCTACAAGCGAGAAAGTTTCTCCCTTGTTGATAAAGAAGTTAGCATTTTTAACCGCGACAAACTTCTTACTTCCTTCACCGAAGGAAATTTCTAAATCTTTGATTTCTACTAATTTTTCAGACATTTCCTTCCTCCTAGTCAGCCAGATGGGCAAATCCCATTTTATCACGGATCTTATCGTGAAGATTTGCAATCACAGCTGGTTTTTCTACTTTTGGAGCATCCTCATGAAGTAGCCAAGTTTTAGCCCAATGTGTCTCTGATACTGAGAATTGAGGAGCTTTTTGTTCAAAGTCAATCTGCATTGCATAGTCAGAACGCAAGGCAAAGGCATCCCCTTTCAGGTCAGTATAAAGTGACGGAGGTGTTCCTGGGATTGAGTAAAGTTCCCCTTTATCATCAGCAAGCTGAGGCAAGCTAGACAAGAGACTCCATGTATATGGATGGCGAGGGTCATAGAAGACTTCCTCAACAGTTCCATACTCAACGATTTCTCCCGCATACATAACTGCTACCTTATCCGCAATACTTGCTACCACACCAAGGTCATGGGTGATAAAGATTGTTGTGAAATGGTACTCGTTTTGTAAAGATTTTAGCAAATCAATAATCTGTGCTTGGATGGTTACATCCAAGGCAGTTGTTGGCTCATCACAGATCAAGACATCAGGTCGGCAGGCAAGGGCAATAGCAATAACGATACGTTGACGCATCCCTCCAGAATATTGGAATGGGTATTCATCAAAACGTCTATCTGCATCTGGAATCCCAACCTTATTCATGTAGTCAATCGCCAATTCTTTCGCTTCTTTAGCTGTTTTGCCTTGGTGTTTTACAATAACTTCTGTAATCTGACTACCAATTGTTTTAATTGGGTCCAAACTAGTCATTGGATCTTGGAAGATAGTCGCAATCTTAGCACCACGAATTTGTTCCCAATCCTTGTGAGAAGACAAGGCTGTCAAGTCCTGACCACGGTAGTCAATACTTCCTTGGGCAATGCGACCATTTTCTTCAAGCATACCTGTGAAAGTCTTTGTCAAAACAGATTTCCCTGATCCTGACTCACCTACCAAGGCTAATACTTCTCCTTCAACTAGTTCAAGGGAAACGCCGCGAATGGCTGTCAATACTTTGTCACGAACGTCAAATTCCACGACAATATCGCGAGCAGTCAAAATTACATTTTTTTCTTTTGTCATTTCTACTCCTATCTATGTGTACGTGGATCACTAGCATCCGCTAGGTTTTGACCAACTACGAAAAGTGACAAGGATACCAAGACCAAAGTTGTCAATGGAATCCAGAAGAGGTATGCATTTGTTGTTACGTTCTGTGAATAATCTGAAATCAATCGACCTAAACTTGGTACTGTAATAGGCAATCCAAGTCCAAAGAATGACAGAAAGGCTTCATAGGAGATAAATGCTGGAAGCATTTGTGATGTAGTCGTAACAATAACAGATACCAATTGTGGCATGATATTTTTAATGACAATTTTGTATGTTGGAGTTCCGAGTGTGCGTGAAGCAAGGTTGTACTCTAAGTCACGGTAACGCATGATTTGGATACGAATTGAGTAGGCAATCCCAATCCATGTTGTTACACTCATTGCAAAAATCAGATTCCAGAATCCAGCTCCGATTGAGTAAGTCAAGACAATGACAATCAAAAGAGATGGGATGTTTGAGATGACGTTATAAACTTCCATCATCACACGGTCTACTGATTTCGAAATTCCCCAAATACCACCGACAAAGACACCGATAACCAAGTTAATTACTGTCGCAATCACAGAAATGAGGATAGAGTTACGAGCTCCGAACCAAACACCGTCAAAGAGCGATTTACCGTTACTGTCAGTACCGAACCAATGCTCAGCATTTGGCTTAATATAACGAGCACTAAAATCGTTCACTTTGCTGACATCATTGAAATCAAACTTAGAAAACATTGGGTAGATGAAACTCATCAAAATGATAGCTACCAAGATTCCCAACATGACTACAGTTGATTTCTTCTTCATAAATTGTCTAAACACTGAACCCCAGTATGAATAAGCTGGCGCATCAATGGCTTCAGAGGCAAAATCGTCACGTTTTACAAACTGAAATTTTTCTTTATCGATTGTAGACATTATTTGCCTCCTTTCTCAGTCAATTTAATACGTGGGTCAATAATAGTCATCCAAATATCTCCCAAAAGAAGTGAGAAGATAGAAATACATGTAAAGATGAAGACAAGACCTACGACCATAGAGTTATTAGATGCTTTTACAGAGTCAATCAACATTTTACCCATACCTGGGAAGGCGAAGACTGTTTCAGTAAGGGTTGCACCACCGATAACCCCGATAACAGCACCAGGAATCCCTGAAACCAGCGGAACCATGGCATTTTTAAAGATGTGTTTGTTTGAAATTTCTTTTTCAGACAAACCTTTTGCACGAGCAAAACGAACAAAATCCTGTGATTGCAAGTCAATCATGTAACGACGAATCCAAATAGCGGTACCAGGAGCACCCAATAAACCAAGGATAACTGCTGGTAAAACATACGAACGCCAATCTCCAGCACCCAAGATAGGGAATGAATCTGGAAGACCAATTGATGATCCAATCAAACGAACAATGTAAACCAAAGCAATGGTTGGAAGAGCCATCAAGAAGGTCAAAGCCCCTGTTGAGAAGCTATCAATCCAAGTGTTCTTGAAGCGAGCCATAGCTGAACCAAGTGGCACGGCAATCGCATAAGAAATCACCAAACCGATCAATCCAACGATTGCAGAGCTAGCAATCATAGAAGGATATTGGTAGTTGCTTTCAGTAGCAGTATATGGGTCATCTTTCCCATAGTTAGCTACTTCACGTGAATCAGCCTGACTAGGAGACTTGTAGGTTCTTGAGTAAATATTTACAGAAGAAGTTTTCTTACCTGTTGGGAACTGAACTTGAGATGTTTTTGTTTGCCCTTGACCCTGAGTAATAACCTGTAAAACAGGGCTATTAGCATAGGTTGGATAAGAGTCACCTAAATTAATGTTCACAAAGTTTTGATGCACAAATGGGAACTGACTGTTGAAGTACAAGAGATATTTGTGTTTAGTTCCTGAACCAACCAAGGACCATCCGATAGCTGGATCATTTTCAAAACGAAGGTAACGTTTCAAGTCTGGATTTTCAGGGTCTTGAATTTTATTAGTATGATCAATGTCAATCAAGTTAGCATAGAATTTGAAAACACGTTCAAAAATCGGGATTTCACGAGTAGCGTAGAATTGGCCACTTTCAGTAAATTCTCCCAGGGTCCAACCATGACCGATTTGTTTGATGTATTTTTCATAGATAGCCTTGTTGGTGTCATTGGCTTCAACTGTTACAGAAGCATCCATCTGGCTAGCTTTTTCTTGCAACTCTTTGGTATCGTAGTACTCGATATAGCCCATACGCTCATAAACAGTATTCTCATAGTTATCACGTTTATCAGCAGTTGTCGCAATCTTATTATAGTTGGTATCCTGTTTGAAAATCAATTTTCGAGGAACCATTGTATAGATGATCGTGTAAGTCAAGGTTGTTACTAAGAAGATAGAAACCAATGACCGCAAAACACGCATAAAAATATATTTTTTCATATCATTTCCTTTAAAAATCCCAAAAGAACCTTCTCCTCATGGAGAGAAAGTTCTATTGAAAATTATTTACTTCACATGACTTGCCAATTCTTTTTGAGCTTTCTCGTTTGATTCTTTTTTCTCTTTAATCCATTTCTCACGAGCTTGTTCATAATCAGCCTTTGTTACAACTTTGTCTTGTAACTGAATATATTTGAAGTAGAGATTTGAACCTTTGTCTCCAGATTGGCTATAAGAAGCTGAGAATGGTACAACACGAGAAATGAATGGTGCAGCACCACTAGAAGACATAGCTGGTAAGAAGAGTGAACTGTCTGTCAACCAAGCTTGAGCAGCAGCATATTTTTCATAACGTTTGTTAAGATCACTTGTTTCTTTTCCAGCTTCATCAAGCAATTTATCGTAATCTTTCACACCAACTTTAGCTGCAGCTGCATTTGATGGGTCATCATACCCCATATAAGTTTTCGTTTGCTCACTATTAGTTGATTTAAGGATATCAAGGTAAGTTGATGGATCTTCATAGTCAGGATTCCATCCAACCGCACCTGAAAGATCCCAATCCTCAGCTGCCGCATTAGCAGCATAATAAGTCGCATTAAAGAATTCATCTTTAGAAATTTGTTGAATATCGATGACAACATTTTCTTCGCCTAAAACTTTTTCAACTGATTGTTTGAACGACTGAATCCGTGCGACAAAGTTTTTAGAGGTTTGGTCTACTGGAACATCCAAGTGGATAGGGAATTTCACACCTTCTGCTTCCAGAGCAGTTTTAGCTTTAGCAAATTCTGCTTTAGCTTTGTCAGCGTTAAAGAGACCGTCTTGACCATCAGCAAAGTTTACATCTTTCCACTCATCTCCATAAGTCTTAACTTTTTCAGCAACCAAGTCACCGAAAGTTTTTTCGCCTGCAGTCACAAAGTCTGGTTTCACAAATAAATTACGAACTGCGAGAGGAGCACCTTCTTTACCGTTAACTTGAGCAGAATAACCTGTACGGTCAAAGGCAAAGTTCAAGGCTTGGCGGAAGTCTTTGTTAAGAAGAGCTTTCTTAGTAGATGTTTTCTCTTCATCTGTCGTTTTAGATGTATATTTGTAATTTTGTCGATCGATATTTACACCTAAACCTCCAATACCAGCTCCTGACGGAGTGTAGAAAATATTATCCTTGTATGACTCCTCTACCTTTGAGAAGTTTGAACTTGTTGGGTAAAGACGAGCAAAACTATAAGCTCCACTTGTAAAGTTACGCTCAAGTGATTCTTGGTCCGAACCATCAAAATATGCAAGTGTTGCTGTATCTAAATGAACATTCTCTTTATCCCAGTACTGCTCGTTCTTAGCAAATTCGATAGAAGATTTAGCAGTCAAACCTTTAAGCAAGAAAGGTCCATTATATAGCAATGATGTAGGATCTGTCGCTTTAGCAAAATCAGAGCCTTTTGATTTTTCAAATTCTTCGTTTAATGGCCAGAAAATTGAATAAACCATCTTAGAGTTCCAGTAAGGTTCTGGTTGGTTCAAAGTATACTCAAGAGTATAGTCATCAACCGCTTTAACACCTACTGTAGAGAAATCTTTTGAATTCCCAGCCAAATAATCAGATAAACCTTTAACAGAAGTTTCAGCTAGATATAGAGCTTCTGATTTCTTATCTGCCGCATGTTTCAATCCATTCACGAAGTCTTTAGCAGTCACTTCGGCATATTCTTCACCATCGGATGTCATCCATTTGACACCTTTACGAATTTTGTAGGTATATGTCAATCCATCTTTTGATACAGACCAGTCTTCTGCAACCGCAGGAGTCAAATTCCCGTATTTGTCATTTGTGAAGAGGCCATCGATCCCGTTTGAAGTAGCCACTTTCGTACTCTCTTTTCCAGAAATAATATAATCTAATGTTTCTGGGTCAGCCGAATAGACATAGCCATAGGTTTTTGGAGCTGTCGAATCAGATGATTTTGAATTCCCACAAGCTACTAACACACCTGTTGCCAATAAAGCAACTCCTGCTGCAACAAAGACTCTACTTTTTTTCATTTATTTACTCCTCTGATAAAGTATAGGTTATCATTAATTATATCATAGATTTCAAGAAAAGTAAACGAATTTTCAGAATATTTAGGCTTATTGATACAAAAAATCTGAAAAAGCTATTGACTGAAAATCATTTTCAAGGTATAATAATAAACGTTAAGGCGGTATAGCCAAGTGGTAAGGCACGGCTCTGCAAAAGCTTGATCGTCGGTTCAAATCCGTCTACCGCCTTCTATAACTTGATTTTTCAAGTTTCATTTAAACAGAAAGCCCAATATAAAGGGCTTTTTTCTTTTTACTCGAATAAATACGTATAACCTTAAAAAACTTTTGGGACTAGGTTGGGACTGAGTTTTTCGAGGACTCAATTCCCTTTTGAAATCAACTGAAAAAAGCTTTGTCACACCTGGTGACAAAAGCCTCTAGTTTACTCTGTTTCTTCTTCTATTTCAACTTCGGTAATTTGGACTTTTACCTTGGTAACACGTCCATTTTTCACTTTATCATTGGTTAGGATAAGCTGCTTGTTTTGACTTACTAATTCATAACTGAGTTTCTCAGTCGTTGGAATGGTCCCCACTCCTGTCAAATAGTAACCAGCGATGGTATCAACGTCATCACTTTCCAGTTCAACATCAAAGTAGTCATTAAAATCATTGAGATTCATGGTACCTTGAACAATATAAGTATCTTCTCCAATTTTATGAACTTCGATTTCAGCCTTATCTGTTTCGTCATCGATTTCGCCAACGATTTCCTCTAAGAGGTCTTCCAGGGTCACCAAACCAGCCATCCCACCGTATTCATCCAGCAAGATTGCCATTTGTCTTTGGGTATTGCGCAGTTCTTTTAACAAGTCATCCACAAAAATAGTTTCAGGAACAAAAAGTGGATCTTGTAAGATTTTCTTCCAAACAATATTGTCAAAACCGTCCACAAAGCCCGCCTTAAGGAGACTCTTGGTGTGAATGATCCCAATCACATTGTCCTTATCCCCATCATAGACAGGGATACGAGAATAATTTTGTTTTAAAATACTTTGGATGATGGTTTGACTATCATCCTGAATATCGACCATAAAGGCATCTGTTCGAGGAACCATAACTTCTCTGGCCATTAATTCGTCCAGTGAAAAAATCCCTTGTAACATTTCAATTTCGTCAGCATCTAGTGTTTCTTCACTATTTGTCAGCATGTACTCAATTTCATCACGGGTCATTTTTTCGTCAGCATCGTCAAAGGTCATAGGAGTCAAGCGACTCAAGAGATTGGTAGATGCAGATAAGAGCCAAACAAAGGGACTAACTAGTTTCCCCAATCCAATAATAACTGGCGCTGTACGAATCGCTAAGGCATCCTTTAGATTAAGAGCGATTCTCTTAGGATACAATTCCCCAAAAACGATGGAAATATAAGTCAAAAATGCTAAAGACAGAAAACTTGCAACGGCATAAGATGTTTCACCATTTCCAAGCCAAGATGCAATTTCTCGTCCCAGAGTGTCTGCCAAACTCGCCCCTGATAAGATCGTAATCAGGGTAATCCCTACTTGAATGGTTGATAAAAAGTGGTTAGGATTTTCTAGTACCTTCAACAGACGGATATAGCGTCTATCTCCTTCTTCTGCCTTTTGTTCAACCCGCGCACGGTTAAGTGAAACCATGGCCATTTCTGTGGCTGAGAAAAAGGCATTTAATACCGTCAAGATAAACAATAAAACAAATTGTAGCAACAAATTCTGACTACTTGGGTCTTCCATAGTTCTTCTCCTAAAATAGTATCTTATCCTTTATTATATCACAAAATATAGTCCAGTACATATTATTTTTTCTCATACTCTTCGAAAATCTCCTCAAACCACGTCAGCTTCATCTGCAACCTCAAAGCTGTGCTTTGAGCAAGCTGCGGCTAGCTTCCTAGTTTGCACTTTGATTTTCATTGAGTATCCGTGTCTATTGTAGCCCTGCTTAAACTAGTAAGAAAGAACTCCTATATCCACAAGTGACATAGGAGTTTATTTTGTATTTTACTGAGTAACAGTCACTTCTCCAGTTCGGTAATCCAGTTGAAGCCCTTTTTGAACATTGGGAACTAGAACATTAAATTCCAATTCTCCGTCTGAAGACTTGGCTTCAATCTGTGAAGCTGAAGGAACTAAATCCTCGTTTGAAGCATAATAAAGAGTTACACGGTAACGGACACGCTTGTTTTTATCCAAGGCCTTACGTACCATGCTTTCATAGTAGTTTTGACCAGTCGAATCCTCGGCTTGAGCCTGATTTGCCCAGGCTGTTTGAACAGCAATGTTTTTAGGATTGCTTGTCGAGGCATCAAAACCATCCAAGCCACCGATTAAGGCATAGCCTAACAAGTGACCTCTATCTACCGCATGAGTATAAGACCCCTTTAGATTCTTAACCTGATGCCAGCCTGGAGGAGTCCATGAAGTCGAACCATTCCCTGTTTCTTCACGATTCTTGTACTGACGAGTAGCCTTAGACAAGAGCGCATTTGCTACGGTTGGCACTGTTTCCTTGCCCACTGTCTTTGTTTTATTATCAGCGTAGGGCTTACTTGAAACCTTGGCATCTAGATTTGTTTTATTACCATTGACGATAAAAGCACCTGATCCATTCCACTCCAGACTCCCTTTTATTTGACTCTTGACTGCGTCTGTTAAGACACTCTCTGCCAATGCTTGACTAGGAGCTTCCGACGCTTGTTTTCTCTGACTAACCTTTGTTTTAGGACTATTAGCTGTCGACTGCATCTGCTTGATATAATAGCTTCCCGCAGATAAAAGCAATAACACTAGCAGCCCGATCAGTGTCTGTCTTGTTTTTTTATCCATTTTTCTCCTTATCTCTAGAAAAAGACTGGTTCTCCAGCCTAATTTCCTGTAAATTTATGAATCAATTCCTGCCATTTTGCTGGAGACAGGATAGCCCATGGATCTTGACCCTTGCCCAAGATTCCATAACCTACCATTAAGCCGATACCTAGGGCTAGAGCACCTAAAAACAGTACCAAAATGACTAGAAGTAAACGCTTGATTACGTAGCTTGATTTCTTATTCATCTTCATCACTTGCCTCAATCCGCTGAATATTAGCACCTAGCTGTGCCAACTTCTCATGAAAACGGTAGTAACCTCTATCCAAGTGAACCAATTTACCGACCACAGTTTCTCCTTGTGCTACCAAACCTGTCAAAATTAAGGCAGCACTGGCACGAAGGTCAGTTGAAAGAACTTCTGCCCCCTGCAAAGGTTGACCACCAACAATACGAGCTGTATCACGGATAATCTCAGAGTGCAAGCCCATGCGACGCATTTCTTCTAGATGTTGGAAACGATTTTCGAAAACTGTCTCCACCATAGTTGACTCCCCTTTTGCGACGGTCATCAAGGCTGTAAATTGAGCCTGCATATCTGTTGGAAATCCTGGGTGAGGCAAGGTTTTCACATGAACAGCTTTTAGATTTTCTAGTTGAGAGCGAACTCGAATCCCTTCAGTCTCCTCTGTCACTTCCACTCCCATTTCAAGCAACTTGGCAATCAAGGGACGGTTATGCTCCCAGACAGCGTCTCGAATCAAGACATCACCACCAGTCATGGCAGCAGCCACCATAAAGGTTCCAGCTTCGATACGGTCTTGGACCACATTGTGAGTCGTACCGTGAAGTTTCTCCACACCAGTAATGGTAATGGTCTCTGTACCAGCCCCTTTAACCTTGGCTCCCATTTCATTGAGGAGAATGGCTAGGTCCACAATCTCAGGCTCACGCGCAGCATTTTCAATCACTGTCACCCCATCAGCCAGAGTCGCCGCCATCATCAAGTTCTGCGTAGCACCAACACTTGGGAAGTCCATATAGATATGAGCGCCATGTAAGCGATCAGCCTTGGCTTCGATGTAACCAGCTGTCTGACTAATCTTAGCACCCATAGCTTCTAGACCTTTCAAATGAAGGTCAATAGGACGGCTACCAATCGTACAACCACCTGGCATGGATACCTTAGCATGACCTACACGGGCAAGAATTGGCCCCAAAACAACGATGGATGCGCGCATCTTGCTGACATACTTGTAAGGAGCTTCCTCAGTGATATCGCCAGTCGCGTCCACCTCGACAAGATGAGCCTCCTCATCAAAATCTACCTTGGCATTCAAACCACGAACCACCTGATTCATAGTGAAAACATCTGACAAGATTGGAACATTCTGCAAGACGGTCTTTCCTTCACTGGCTAGAATAGTCGCTGCCAACAAGGGCAAGACTGCATTCTTTGCTCCTTCGATCGTAACACTTCCTACCAGACGATTATCGCCACCTTGAACCACAATTTTTTCCATACTTATTTCCTTTACTCTTGATTTTGTAATAGACTTACTTTCTTTGTAATTCTATTAACTAATTTATTAATAATCCAAGCTAAAATTAGACTAAGGACCAGCACAAAAAATGTAAATATCACATCATTTATTCTGGATGACACAAGTGTTTTTCCTAGCATAGAAATAACTAATCCATGTATCATATATAATTCAAACGATATACTACCTATTAAAATCAAATATATATTTGAAAAATTTATTTTTTTCAAAAAAACAATAATAAAGTAGATTGTAAAAATAATATTATCTAAATTAGCAGCTAACGCATAACTATAACTATCTTCTAAATGCACATACCTCAACAAAATATCGTATTGATGTGAAATAAAGAGTAACACAGTTACTAAAACAAGTATGATAAAATAATGTCTATCTAAAACTCCATCAATTTTCTCTTTATTTTTAGCCCATATTAAGCCAATTATGAAGGGGAAAACACTATTATACCACCAAAAACCGTAACCTAATTTTATAGCTAAACAAATATAACCAATTATGAATACTGTATTGATAACAATAGAAATAAACTTATTTTTGAAAAACTTAAATGATATATAAAAAAATATATACATTAGAATTATAATATCGACAAACCATCCATTATAAATAATTGTACTTCCTTTTTTAAATAAGTTAGCAAAAAAATCTAAATCCATTAATTGACCGCTTAAAAATCTGTAAAACATATAAATCAAAGATATAGAAAAAAATGGAACTAGAATTTTAGAAAGTCTCTTAACTAAAAAATTATCTAGATAGTTTTTCTTATTTTCGTTCTGAAAATACAATCCATAGGCTGATAAAAAGAAGAAAATAGAAACGATATAAGTTCCCATATAGGAAAAATTAGAAAATTCATCACCAGATGTAACCCATTGTGACAAATGATGAAATATTATTCCTATAGCTAGAAATCCTCTAAGCCCTGATGTAGATTTAACATTTAGATATTCCTTATTTTGAGGTAACAAATAAATTAATAGCGTTATCAACAATAAGATTATAATATCCATGAATTCTATTTCTCCCTATAAGTTTAATAATATCTTGAAAGTAATTTCTTAAACACGCAAATTATAATGATCCTCTAAGCGCTTCTTGCCACAACTGATATAGGCTGATAAAGAAAGAACTCATGATGTAGCCCATTACAATACTGAAAAAGGCTACTAGTAAACGAACTTTTCCTGTATTCTCAGTTGTCACTTTTAAAACCTTTTCCCATCTAACAAGATCCTTTAAAAGGTAAAAACTCACATAAATAAAGAGCATGTGACTGCTTAGAGTGAATAATAATTGAACCATTTGACTATTATACCATCTTCTCTGTTTGTGCGCTAGTTTGGAAACTTAACTTAAAACTAGGGATTGTTTTTCAAGTAATCAATTGCGTCTTGTAGGGTTTTAACAGGCACGATTTTCATATCTGTCTTGATTGTTTTAGCTGCTTCCAGAGCTGTTTGGTAGTTGTTTTTAGCATCCGGATGCGCTTTTTGTTCTTCTTCGCTAACAGGGTTATCAGGGGCAAAGAAAATCGCGGCACCTTCTCTAGCCGAAGCTACAACTTTTTTATCAATACCTCCAATATCCCCCACATTCCCATCGCGGTCAATGGTTCCTGTACCGGCAACGATACGACCATTACGAAGGCCAGGGTCAGCTATTTGGGTATAGATGGCCAGACTAAACATGAGACCAGCACTTGGGCCACCGATACCGGCTGTTGAAAAGCGAATTGGAACATCACTGGTCACTTCTGTACGGTCAATCAAACCGATTCCAATTCCATTTTTGCCATTTTCCAAGGTGATAATCTTACCTTCTGCAGACTTGGTTTGCCCATCCTCTTCATAGGTGACCTTGACGGAGTCCCCTAGTTTTTGAGAATTGACGTAATCAATCAAGTCTTTGGAACTGTCAAAGGTTTGATCATTGACTGCTGTGACCGTATCAGAGATGTTAAGAATCCCTTTAAAGGTCGAATTATCCGTCACAGTCAAAACATAAACCCCAAGATATTTTAGTTCAATATCCTTACCAGCTGTTTTTAGCCCTTGATACTTGGCCATATTTTGCGATGTTTGCATATAGAATTGATTGATCCGCATAAATTCAACATCGGAAGATCCACCTGTAGTCTCCTGAGCACTACGAATATCTGTAAAAGGCGTCAACCAAGCATAAATCATATGGGCTAAAGTAGCGTGCTGGACACCAACCGTAACGAATTGATAGGCACCAGCTTCCTTATCTTCTGTGTCATTGACTTTAAGGACTTGGCGAATATCTTCCGAACCACCTGGAACTTCTATATAGTAGGGCAAGGGCACTACAAATGCCAAGAAAGTCACAATTAAGGCCGCAATGACATATAAGGGCCATCTAATCTTTTTTTTCATTTTTTATTTCCTCCAAAATACTCTCAGGAACATAGCAGGTAATATCCTGACCAAACTTCAAAAGTTCTCTAACACCGGATGAACTGAGATAGAGATGTTCAGGTCGACTATGTAAATAAATGGTCTCTATATTAGGAGACAGCTGATGGTTGTAGTAATCAAAACTGGCTTCATATTGCAAATCCGACGCATTTCTCAAGCCTCGCACTAGGAAAGTAGCCCCCAGTCTTTTTGCAACATCAACCACCAATTCATCATGAGAAAACACGACTTCAACATTCCCCAAATGTTCCAAAGCCTTTTCTAGTCCCCGTTTACGATTTTCAAGAGGGAGAAATCCTTGTTTATGGGGATTGAAAAAAATACCGACATAGAGCTTATCAAAGAGTCTGCTCGCCCGTTCAATCATATCCAGATGCCCATTTGTCATCGGATCAAATGAGCCTGTGAATAAGCCAATCTTATCTGACATAAACTGTCACCTTACTAATTCCATAAATTTTTTCCTTCCAGATACCCAGGCAGGCAATTTCTTCTGGAAGTTCAACGGCCTTATCCGTCTCACACACGACCATGACATCTTCAGAAAAAAGGTCTCTCTCAGCCATTTTTTCAATATCTGCTACGATTTGTTCCTTGGCATAAGGAGGGTCTAAGAAAATGAGATTAAATTTCCCAGATACCTGTTCCAATGCCCTTTCTGCATCCATCTTGAGGAGCTCAAATTTTCCAACTTCCTTGGTCATCTGAATATTTTCAGCCACGATAGCCTGAGCCTTACGGTCTCGCTCCACCAAAACAGCACTGGACATGCCACGTGAGACTGCCTCGATAGATAAACCACCACTACCTGCATAAAGGTCCAAGACTCGTCCCCCTTCAAAGTAGGGACCAATCATGTTAAAAATGGCGCCCCTAACCTTATCCGAAGTAGGTCTTGTCGTCTTGCCTTCTAGTGTCTTGAGGGGACGTCCCCCATAGATTCCTGATACGATTTTCATACCGTTTATTATACCAAATTATGGGCAAAAAGAGAAAGAAAACCGAACCTTGCGGTTCGATTCTCTACAAAATATTTTCGTAAGTATCGCGGACTTCTTGAGGCCAAACACTTGTTTGCACTTCCCCAATATGTTTCTTGCGAAGTAGGAACATGGCCATCCGAGATTGTCCAATTCCTCCACCGATTGTCAATGGGAATAGGCCATTCAACAAAGCCTTGTGCCATTCCAATTCCAAGCGGTCTTCATCACCTGTGATGGCAACCTGACGGCGAAGCGTTTCTTCATCTACACGGATTCCCATAGAAGACAACTCAAAGGCTCCACCTAGAGATTCATTCCAGACAAGAATATCACCATTTAGACCCTTGTAGCCATTTTCAGATTCGCTTGTCCAGTCATCATAGTCTGGTGCACGTCCATCGTGCGGTTTACCGTCTGGTAATTCACCACCGATACCAATCAAGAAGACAGCACCAAATTCTTTACAGATAGCATTTTCACGTTCTTTCGGTGTCAAGTCTGGGTAGCGTTCTACCAACTCTTCTGTATGGATGAAAGTGATTTGTTTTGGCAAGACAGACTCGATGTCATAGCGAGCTTCTACTGCTAGCTCAGTCAATCGAATAGCCTTGTAAATCTTTTCAACTGTTTCTTTTAGATAAGCGATGTTACGTTTACCATTTGGAATGACTTTTTCCCAGTCCCACTGGTCAACATAAACAGAGTGGGTCGCATCCAACGAATCTTCGTCTGGACGAAGGGCCTTCATGTGGACGAAGAGACCTTCACCCTCACCGAAACCAAAACGAGCCAAAGTATGGCGTTTCCATTTGGCAAGTGAATGCACCACTTCATAGGTTTCATCAGGAATCTGCAAAACCTTGACAGATACTGGATTTTCCACACCAGACAGGTTATCCTGCATCCCGTCACCGACCTTGCTCAAGATAGGACCTTGAACTTCGACAACTTCTAGCTTATCTTTCAAATACTGGGTAAAAGTGTTTTTGACAAAGGAAATTTCTTCTTGTTGATGGATAAAACTTTTCTTCATAGGCTACTCCTCAAAAATTAATTAAAAGCATTATACACCTATTTCCAAGAAAAGAAAAGAGAAAATTTAAAAAAATCAGTGCTCCTTCGAACACTGATTTCATGGACCTTTAGTCATTGCGACCAAAGATACGTAGAATACTGAGGAAAAGATTGATAAAATCAAGATAGATACTGAGTGCCATTGAGATGATCCAACCTGTCGCTACTTGTCCTCGTGACTGCTCATAAACATAGCGAATCTTTTGATTATCCCAAGCAATCAAACCAGAGAAAACCAAGACCATGGCAATACTAATCATGTAGTCAAAGAAGCTATTGGCTAAAAATAGATTCACAACCATGGCAATGATGAGACCAACAAGCGCCGCCATCAAAGCTCGTCCCATTCCACTCAAATCCTTCTTGGTGAAAATCCCGATTGCCGCCATGACAAAGAAGAGAAGAGCGCTGGATACAAAGGCTGACAAAACTGTTCCCGGTGTATAGAAGGCTACGACAAAGCTAAGGGTGAAGCCATTCAGTAGGGAGTATACTAGAAATACTGGCAGAGCTGCTGGGCTATTTTTTGCAGCCATGCTACTTGCAACAAATACCAGAGCAAGTTCTGCAAAAGTTGCAACCATCAACCAGAGACGGCCATGCATTAAAAAGTAAGTCAATTGAGCCTGAAAGACTGTCAACATCAAAGCTGACACCAGAGCTGATAGTCCAATTCCAATCCCTACAAAGGCATAAACCTTAGCGTAAAATTGATTGAGACCTGAACGTTCTTGAATAATTGTTTGATTCATTCTGATTCTCCTTTTTCTATAACTATATCTTGATTATAACAAAGTTTTTTTAAATTAGCTGAAATAAAACATCAAAATGCCTGCGGCAACTGCCACATTGAGACTCTCCGCCCTACCTTTCATACCAATATGAACCAGCTGATTGGCACTTTCAGCCATGATAGGACTAATCCCTTGCCCTTCATTTCCCATGACTAAAGCAAAATTTTCTAGGGGAGAAAGCTCACGATAATCCTTGGAATCTCTCGATAAGGTCGTTGCCAGAATGGGCAAATTGCTCTTCTTTGCCTCTTCTATAAAGGTAGCAACAGGCATACGATAGATGGGCAAATGAAAATGGCTTCCTTGCATGGAACGCAGAGTCTTGAGACTGTAAATATCCGCTGACTTGTCTGAAACAATGACCCCTGTCAAACCTGCCGCGTCCGCAGTCCGAATCATGGTACCTACATTACCAGGATCTTGGACATCTTCTAAAAATAGAAACTTACCCTGACTAAAATCAGGCGGTCCCACTTCTTCTTTTTGAATAACTGCGACAATGCCTTGAGGTGTTTGCGTATCTGCCAAATCCCGCAAAATCTCCTCTGACACCCAGACAATTTGCGGAAAAGCAGATAACTGATCTCTATAACTTTCTAGGGCAAAAATTTTCTCAATCGTCACTCCAGCTTGAACAGTTTCTTCAAACAAGTGCCAACCTTCAATCAAATAAGTAGACTTACGGTATTTTTTTTGGTGTAATTTCTTGGCATTTTTTACCACAGAATTGGCTTTTGAGGTTATAATAGTCATAGAAATATTATAACACAATCAAAGGGGTTTGGTATGCAAAAGGTTAGAATGATCGCCCAAGGTAGGGTGCAGGGAGTCGGCTTTCGTTGGGGTGTTTACAGCTTGGCACTTGAAATTGGTGGCATCACAGGTCGAGTCTGGAATAATGACGACGGCACAGTGGAAATTTTAGCCCAAGCAGACTCATCTACTATCATGGCAAAATTTATCCAAGAAATCCGAAAAGGACCCACACCTTTTTCAAAAGTCAGCTACTTAGATGTCAAACTAAGTAACTTTCCTCCTTACCCTGACTTTAAAATCGCAAATTAGGTCTCTAGAACTATTGTATATTTTGTAAAAAAACAGTAGAATAGAAAGGTATAATTTTTAAAGAAGGAATAAAAACAGTGAAATCTATTAAACGTTTTGCACTCTCAGCTATGGGAGTGGCTATGTTGCTAGTCTTGACTGGCTGTGTTAGAGTCGATAAAGCCACAGGAAAGCCAATAGGATTTATTTGGAATACTATCGGAGCGCCTATGGCTGAAGCTATCAAGTACTTCGCTACTGATCAAGGTCTAGGCTTTGGTGTCGCTATCATCATCGTAACCATTATCGTGCGCTTGATTATCTTGCCACTTGGTATCTACCAATCATGGAAGGCAACGCTTCACTCTGAAAAGATGAACGCCCTCAAGCACGTCCTTGAGCCACACCAAACACGTCTCAAGGAAGCGACTACTCAAGAAGAAAAACTCGAAGCCCAACAAGCTCTCTTTGCCGCTCAAAAAGAACACGGCATCAGCATGTTTGGTGGTGTAGGATGTTTCCCTATCCTCCTTCAAATGCCTTTCTTCTCAGCTATCTACTTTGCTGCCCAACATACTGAAGGGGTTGCTCAAGCAAGCTACCTAGGCATTCCTCTAGGTTCTCCAAGTATGATTTTGGTTGCCTGCGCAGGTGTCCTTTACTATCTTCAATCGCTCCTTTCACTTCACGGAGTAGAAGACGAAACGCAAAGAGAACAAATCAAGAAAATGGCTTACGTGAGCCCAATCACGATTGTTGTCTTCTCCCTCATTTCACCAGCCAGTGTCACACTTTACTGGGTTGTCGGTGGTTTCATGATGATTCTCCAACAGTTTATCGTCAACTATATCGTTCGTCCAAAACTTCGCAAAAAAGTCCGTGAAGAACTGGCAAAGAACCCACCAAAAGCAAGTACTTTCTCTACACCAAGTGGACGAAAAGACGTTACCCCTGGACAACCAACTGCTATCACAAGCAAGAAAAAACATAAAAATCGCAACGCTGGAAAACAACGTTCGAGATAAGGCTACGTAAATTATCCAATAATTAAAAAAACGAATGAATGATAAATAGTTTTCATCAACTAGATATCATCATTCGTTTTTATTATCTACCGTTACATCTTATACTAATCGAAAACGTTAAATAGTTTAAAAGCTCACATATAAAAAACTATTCAATCATAAATTAACAAGTAAATCACTATGATTTAATACAATTCACAGTTATTAAAACTTCTGCTCCCGCGTCTCTATTTCTAAGCTCAACTCGGCCTTTGTGTAGTTTTGCAACTCTACATACAAAACTCAGTCCAATACCATAATGTTGCTCTTTATACGATCTAGCTTTATCCATACGATAAAAGAGCTTTCCAAAATTATTTAAAACTTCATCTGGAAATTCCGAGCCATTATTCCATATGCCTATTTTCAATTCTTTCTCCTCTTGCTCTACCCTAATGTTAATTTTAGGATTCTGTTTATCGGCGTATTCCAAAGCATTTGTTAAAATATTTTGTATGGCACGAATCAGAAGAGATGGATTTATATAATAGTTTTCAGTTCCTTTCACATTTTGTTCAAAAGAAAACTTCATCTGATTTTTTATCAAAAAAGAGACTTCTTTCTCTAATTCATTGATAAAATCTGAAGAGGAATACTCCGTCCAACCTGTCTCATCATCATAATAGGTTTTAGAATAGTGAATCAATTGATTGAAATAATCTAGTAACTGTTGACTAGCTCTTTCTATATCTGCTAAGCATTCTTGAGATTGGTCGTTTTCAGTTATCGTCTGCAAAAATTCCACATTTCCCCTAATAATGGTTAAGGGAGTTTTTAAATCATGAGAAGCTGCTGAAACCTGAAACATTAAATCTTCCTTCTGCTGTTTCTCATCAACTATTAATTGTCGAATTCTATCTTGCATCACAATAATCCGATTTCCTGTCTCGCGAAATTCTTTAACCGTTAAACTTTCTGTACATTCCTTCTCCAACCACATACTATTTTCATAAATCAAAGTCATTTCATAACTCAGTTTTTTCAACAATTTTCCAATGTGATAACTTATTAGAATAATCAATAAAACACAAATATATATCCATGATGACACATTAAAAAAGATTGATAGAACACCACTATTGTTTAAAGGTTTCCCATCTTCATTTATTTGTATAGATACTGAAGCTAAGGGAATAAGATAGGCCATTAGTAAGCCAAGACTAAACTGCCAAATAATTCTCCAACAGGTTTCTCGAATTAATTGTCTAAAACTTTTGATTCTACCCATTGATATCCTCCACCATACAAGGTTTTAATTGGATTTAATTGATAAGGTTTCAGCTTTTGACGAATTTGATAAATATACTCTGAAACCGAACGTAAAAGAGCTTCGGAACTTTGTGGATATAGATAATTATAAATTTCCTCTATAGAGTATATTCTACTTGGGGTGCTTGCTAAAAGATTCACTATATCAAATTCCCTCCTTGTCAAGGCAATCTTATCATCGTTTACAAATAGTTCCTTACTATCCGTATATAGTATAAGCTTCCCAATCTTTATTTGATGAACATTTCCTTTAGTCCGTTCTTCACGACGCAAGTGCATTTTAACACGTGCTAAAAGTTCTTGCATACTAAAGGGCTTCATAATATAATCATCAGCACCTGCATTGATTCCAGCTACTAAGTCTTCATCCATATCCTTGGCAGTTATAAAACAGATAGGAACAGTTATCTGCTCGCGAATCATCTGACAGATTTCTAAACCACTAACAGGCATCATAATATCTAATAGAATCAAGTCAAAGCCTGTAAAATCACAAAGATCAATCTCTTCTATCTTATTTCGTATGACTACTTCATATTTTTCATATTCTAGTACTTTTTTTATTAGGCGAAGAATAGCAAGATCATCATCTACAACCAAAATTTTATAAGCCATAACTCACCCTCCTGAATATATTATAGCACTAACTGAGAAAAAGACAGGATATCCCCTGTCTTTAGCGTACATTTTTTCCTATAAGTATCAATGTAGCAAATAGAAAAACAATTAATAACCAAACTATTTGTATCCCTAAGCCTTGCCACACTGGATAATAAAGAGACAATGGATAGGTATAAAAACAATTCATACTAGCCAGTAATGGTAAATTTCTAAAAAAAGAACTGAATTGTAATAACATTTGTCCCAACCCCAATAAAAGGGATAAACTGATTCCCAAAATTAAGATAAAAGACTGGGAAATAAATACAAAAATACCACTTAAAAGAGAGAAGGTTAGAATAGAAATACAAGCTGGAAATAGAATTGTTAGAACATGTTTAATATTACTCAAAAGATTGATATTGTAGTATCCTTGCGCGATTAGTATGCATAATGATATTACAGCAACCAATAATACAATTTCCATACATAATACAATAGCTAGTTTACAGATTATAAATATCAAACGATTTGGACATGTAAGAAAACTGGTACGAAGGCTAGAACCTGTAAATTCTTGACCTATAAATAGAACAGCTAGACTAATGAAACCCGCCTGTCCTAAATAGAGACTTTGCAGTAGCTGTTCCAAAACAAACTGTAGGGTCAACTGGTCTGGCTTATTATTTAAAAAAATAACTAACGCTGGAACACACAGTAATAGAGCACCTATAATCAACCAGTGCCACGGATTCATAATAAACTTGAGATACTCACTTTTAAGTTGCTCTTTCAACTTATTCACCTCCTCCAATATCTGACTTAAGTAAGCGGTAGATTGCTAAAGCCAAGAATGAGAAGTTCCAACAAAGTAAAAGTAAAATATTTTGTAAACTATTATATTCTAAAATTTGAGGAGATGTAGCAATCAATCCTTGCCCCAATGCAACTGGAAGAAATTTTGCAACCGATATATAGTTTGCTAAGAATGTTCCTAAATTGTAGACTTGAGGAAGCAAAAATAATAGAGGAACAATGGCTGTTTTAAATGTCAAAGCCATAATATAGGCCAGCAGTCCCAACAAAGTCCAAGCTATACTGGCTAAAAATATATAGAACCAAACTGTTCCATTTAGTAAAAAAAGCAATAAGCCATCTTGTCCTAAAACATAATGTGTCATGTTAATTGTCAAGAATATTGATAGAAAGGAAATGATAAAAGAAAATATAAGCCAAACTAATGTTTTTGAAACTAGGAAAGTACTTCGATTTGTAACAGAGAGGAGGCTTGTACGAATAGCCAAGCCTTTGTATTCCTCGGCTCCGTAAATTGAGCCTAGGATAATCATAATAAAAACACCAAATAAAGTGACATCAAAACCTAAAAATTCAATAGGAGGTAAGGCCTCTGCTAAATCTGGATTTGTCTCTGGTGTAGCATGGATACCAACTGAAACAATTTGAGAAGCACCAATATTTGCTAAAAACGTTTGAAATACCAGTATCAAGAATAGTACAACATGAGTAGCTCTATTATAAAGTAATTTCAATATTTCAGAATGAAGAGAGTAAATAAGTGCCATGTCACTTCCCTCCCTCTGTTAAACTAAAGAAGACTTCCTCTAGTGAAGAAAGATTTTTCATCACTTCTTGTAAAGTCCCTTTTATAAGAACTTTTCCTTTATTTATGATAACTACATCATCTGTTACTGCTTCCACTTCCGATAATATATGAGATGACAGTAAGACGGTCTTCCCTTCTTGAGCTTGTTTTTTTATAAACTCTCTAAACCACCGAATTCCTCTTGGATCCAACCCATTAGTCGGTTCATCCAATATCAGATATTGAGGATTTCCTAATAGAGCTGTTGCAATTCCCAAGCGTTGTCCTTCTCCTAATGATAATTTCCCAATTTTAGATTTTTTCTTATGACTAATATCCACCATATCCAAGACTTGTTCAATTCGCTGACTGGATATCCCATTACTAGCAGCAACAATTTTCAAATGTTGATAAACAGTCCGATCATCAGGAGCTCCTACACTGTCAAATGAAGCTCCTACAGTCTTTAGAGGAAATTTTAATTCCTTATAAGTTTGATCTCCAATTTTGGTAAGACCAGATGTTGCTTTGTCTAATCCTAATAAAATACGTAAGGTTGAACTTTTACCAGCTCCATTTGGACCCAGGAAAGCAGTCACTTTACCTGCTTTTGCTTCAAAAGAAATATCTTTTAAAATTTGAGTTTGGCCATACGACTTACATAAATTTTTAATGGTAATACTTTGTTCCATAGATGTTCTCCTATTCTATTTAATATTTCTAAAAGTAACTATATCTTATACACTCATTTTCGGATTTTTTTCAGAATTTAGAGAGTAAAAAAGATTTAATACTCAATGAAAATCAAAGAGCAAACTAGGAAGCTAGCCGCAGGCTGCTCAAAACACGGTTTTGAGGTTGTAGATAAGACTGACGAAGTCAGTCACATATATACGACAAAGCGACGCTGACGTGGTTTGAAGAGATTTTCGAAGAGTATAAAATTTTGTTTCATTTAATTATCTATATTTGTGTAAATTTAAAAGCCCGATGTTTCCATCAGGCTTCTTTTTTATCCATGTACACGTTTCATATAGTCTTGGTAACTTTCGGTATCCATGAGTTTTTTAGCGTTCTTGACGCGGTCTGCTGTTGGTGGTTTAACCCCTTCGAGCGAATAAGGAATTCCCAATTCACGCCATTTGAACTCACCCATGGTATGATATGGTAGAATTTCAAACTTATCCACATTTTTGAGAGTCTTGACGAACTTACCAAGTTCAATCAAGTCATCATCTCTGTCTGTCAAACCTGGAACTAGCACGTGGCGAATCCAGACAGGTTTCCCGATATCTGATAGATACTGGGCACAGGCCAAGATATTTTTATTGGTTTGGCTAGTGACAATTTTGTGCTGTTCTTCGTTGATTTCCTTGATATCCAAGAGAACCAAGTCAGTAACAGCCATGAGTTTGTCAAACTTCTCAAGGTAACGTGGTTTATTACGGAAAGGAAGGGCACAGGTATCCAAGGTACAGTGGATTCCTTGTTCCTTAGCCTTGGTAAAGAGGGCAATCAAGAAATCAATCTGCAAGAGGGCTTCCCCTCCACTGACTGTAATCCCACCCTTATTCCCCCAGAAACCGCGGTAGCGCAAGGCCTCTGTCAAAACATCATCTACCGTCCGTTCACGTGATTTATTGGACTCCATAGCCCAAGTGTCTGGGTTGTGGCAATACTGGCAACGCATGTGACAGCCCTGCAAAAAGACAATAAAGCGAATACCAGGGCCATCTACCGCCCCAAAACTTTCTGTCGAATGCACCATTCCTGTCACTTGTCCATAATCAATTGTTTCTTCAGACATATCGTTACCTTCCTTGAAAACGTTTTATAGTTTTATTATATCACGACTTGAAGGAAAAACAAGATTTTTGCCTATTTTTTAGAAAGCAATCTGTTTTTCAATTTCATTTTCAATTACTTATCATTTTATTCTTCAAAATCAAAGCCATATAAGGTTGCAAAATAGTCCTCAGGGCGCTCCGCACGGCGGATTTGACGGGCTTTACCTTCTTCGGTATAGAGGATTTCCGCAGAACGAAGTTTGGCGTTGTACTGGTATCCCATTGAAAATCCGTGGGCACCTGTATCATGAATTACCAGCAAATCACCGATTTCTGTATGAGGCAGTTCGCGATTCACTGCAAATTTATCATTGTTTTCACAGAGTGAACCAACCACATCTACCACTTCAGCTGGTCCTTCTGGATGAGTCATATTGGTAATATGGTGGTAGGCGCCGTACATGGCTGGACGCATGAGGTTGACTGCTGATGCATCCACACCTAGATAGGTACGGTAGGTTTCCTTCTTATGAGTGACTCTTGTGACCAAAGCACCGTGAGGAGCTAGCATAAAACGACCCAATTCAGTGAAAATCTTGACCTCACCAAGACCTGCTGGCGTAAGGACTTCTTCATACACCTTACGAACTCCCTCACCAATCAAAGCGATATCATTTGGCTCCTGGTCTGGACGATAGTTGACACCAATACCGCCTGAAAGATTGATAAAGTCTAGCGAAATGCCCAACTTTTCCTTGATTTCAACAGCCAATTCAAAGAGCTGACGAGCCAACTCTGGATAATAGAGATGGGTTACGGTATTGGACGCTAGGAAGGAGTGAATCCCAAAAGTCTTGGCTCCTTTTTCCTTCAAGATGGCAAAAGCTTCAAAGAGCTGATCCTTGGTCATGCCAAACTTGGCTTCTCCAGGATTGTCCATGATGTCTGTCCCCAGTTCAAAAACGCCTCCAGGATTGTAACGACAAGAGATAATTTCTGGAATGCCTGCCGCTTGCTCCAGATGTTCAATATCTTCAAAGGCATCCAAGTTAATGGTCGCACCCAATTCACGTGCATAGGCGTATTCCTTGTCTGGCGTATTATTAGAAGAGAACATAATCTCAGAACCAGGGAAATCCAGTTTATGACTCATCAAGAGCTCTACATAACTAGAGCAGTCCACACCGCAACCTTCCTCTTGGAGAATTTTTAAAATAGCTGGTGTTGGAGTAGCCTTAACTGCAAAATATTCCTTAAAGCCCTTGTTCCACGAAAAGGCTTGGTTGACGGCTCTTGCCTTTTCACGAATTCCCTTCTCATCATACAAGTGAAAGGGAGTCGGGAACTCGGCAACAATCGCTTCTAAGTCTTCTTTATTAATAAATGGTGTTTTCATAAGTTTCCTTCTATTCTATTTGCAAAGAAAGGCTGGGACAATCGTTCCAACCTTTAGTTCTATCTCTTATTTATCTTCGTCAAAGATATTGCCAACCTCAACATCGATGGCTTGGTTCTTGACATCAATATTGGTTACCTTCAAGAGTGACTTGTAGTCAAACTGCTTTTCACGTTCTTCTTGGGCATTGTCCGCAAAGACCGCTACACCTGCCAATTCTGAGTCGAATTCACGCAAGAGACTGATCATCCCGTTGACAGTTCCACCGCCTTTCAAGAAGTCATCCACAATCAAGACACGGCTGCCTGCCTTGAGACTACGTTTTGAAAGGAACATTTTCTCGATACGGTCACCACTTGAACCGGATACATAGTTGACGCTGACAGTTGAACCTTCGGTAATTTTCAGGTCACGGCGCACAATAACAAAAGGAACATTGAGGACATTGGCAACTGCATTTGCAAGTGGAACACCCTTAGTCGCTACGGTCATAACCGCATCAATTTTTTGATCCATAAAGCTCTTGGCAATAATGCGGCCAATATTTTTCAAGATGGCTGGTGTGCTAAGTAAATCAGATAGGTAGATGTAACCACCTGGCAAGATACGGTCACTTTCTGACAACTTGGCACGCAAGTCCTCAACCATTTCCTTGGCATCATGGCTTGAGATTGATGGTGTGAAAATGACACCACCACCAGCACCAGTTACTGTCTGGATATGACCGATTTCAATTTCCTCAAAGGCGCGTTTGATAATCACGATATCCTCTGAGATGGATGATTTAGCAGATTCATACTTTTCAGCAAAAGTATTGAGACTAGTTAGTTTATAAGGATTATTAATCAAATAGTTGGAAATGACAACCATCCGATCACTTCTTCTTAATTTCATTTCTATTTCCTACTTCATTTAATTTTGATATTTTATCTATTATACCATATTCACATAAAAAAACGAACATTCTTATCCTAAAAAATGCTCATTTTTCTTAAATTATTAATCTAAATCTGGTTTATAGAATGAACGATTGTCCATAGCGAAGATTTTATTGGTCATCTCTCCTTCATCCACCAAAGCAAGAGCTGTTGACATCATCATCATGCTTGCATCCAGATTATCAATCATATGGATAATCTCTGCTTCCATAATGCGTGGACGGACTGGACTTCCATACTCAAGCAAGCCGTGGTGACTAAGGATGACGTGACGAAGCAGAACGACTTCTTCCTTGGTATCATCGATACCGAGTTCCATAACTGTCTTGGTAATTTCGCTATCAATCAAAGCAATATGCCCAAGAAGATTGCCTCGCACTGTGTACTCGGTCTGGTCTGGTCCCGTCAACTCGATGACCTTAGCCAAGTCATGCAGCATAATCCCCGCATAGAGCAGGCTCTTATTGAGCTGAGGATAAACTTCGCTAATAGCATCTGCCAAACGCACCATGGTCGCCGTATGATAGGCCAAACCCGTTTCAAAGGCATGGTGATTAGTCTTGGCAGCTGGATAGGAGTAGAATTCCTTATCATACTTGGTGTAGAGCTTTCGGACAATTCGTTGCCAGACAGGATTTTCAATTTTAAAAATCATTTGCGACATATAGTCACGGATTTGCTTGGCATCAACTGGCGACTTGACCTTGAAATCAGCTGGATCATTGGGTTCGCCAGGTTGAGGCAGGCGTAGAGTAATTTGATTGACTTGAGGGGTGTTGTTATAAACTTCTCGGCGCCCTTTCATGTGGACAACCTTACCTGCGGTAAAGGCCTCAACGTTATGAGGTTGGGCATCCCAGAGCTTCCCTTCAATCTCGCCACTATCATCTTGGAAGGTAAAAGCTAGGTAGTTTTTCCCAGCGCGAGTTTGTCTCAGGTCAGCTGACTTGATTAGGTAAAAGCCTTCAAACAGCTCATCTTTTTTCATGTGACTAATCTTCATATTCTTCCTCATTTTCTTGGAAATGGAGTAAATCAAGCGCAGGCTCACCTTCTGATAACTCAATGTGACGGAGCGTCCGCTCGATAGCTGTAGTACGACGGTTTAATAATTCATCAATATTGCCAGAGGCATGTTGGAGATGTTTTTGTGCCTTGACCAAGATACCACCAAACTTGCCAAACTCGGTTTTGACACTGGCAAGCGTCTTGCTGATATGGTCGGCACTCTTTTGGATATTAAGGGTTTTGAAACCAACTGATAGGGAATTGAGAAGAGCTGATAGGGTACTTGGACCTGCGACAATAATCTGCTCCTCCCGTCTCAAATCATCAAAGAAGACCGGATTGCGGACGATTTCTGAGTAGAGACCTTCTGTCGGAACAAACAAAACTCCAAAATTGGTCGTCCGAGGTGGTGCTATGTACTTGCTCTTAATATCCTTGGCAAAGCGTTTGACGCTGGCTAGGAGTGACTTGCGACAGCGTTCGATCTCGTCCTTGTCACCAGCTTCATAGGCTTCTTCTAAGCGGTAATAATCTGCCAGTGGAAACTTGGAGTCAATCGGTAAGTAGACATATTCCAGGTCACCCTGTCCAGGCAACTTGATGGCATACTCCACTCGTTCACTAGAGTTTTCAACCGTTGCGTATTCTCGTTCATACTGGGCAGGGGTCATGATGTCCTCAATAATTTGCCCCAATTGCAATTCTCCCAGAATCCCTCGTGTCTTGGTTCCAGAGAGAACCTTGTTGAGGGCTCCGACATCGCGGGCAACTGTCTGCATTTCTCCAAGACCACGATTGACAGACTCCAATTGCTTGGAAACTGTCTCAAAGGAAGCCTGTAGGCGTGTCTGCAAGGTCTTTTCTAGTTTTTCCTCGACGGTTTGGCGCATTTGTTCCAAACGTTGCTCATTTGATTCCTGCAAGGCTTGGAGACGTTGGTCAGTCTTATCCCTGGTTTGGAGGAGATTCTCAGTCATTTCTTGACGGACCTGAGTTAAGCCTTGGTGCAATTCGATTCTCACTTCTTGCAGGCGATCGCTGACAGCCACTTCCAAGTCTTTTTGATCTAACTGGCTGGCTTGTCTGGCTTGTTCAAAGCGATAATCTAACTGGTCTGACAGATGATCTGCCTGATCCTCCAAGCTCTTGCTTAAGTGTTTTTCCTGCTTATCCTGCCTTTGCCAAATCAGAAAGAGACCAGCTAGGTTGGCAATTAATAATAGAACAAGTAAACTTTCCATCCTACCTCCTGTCCTTGCTATGCAGCACGACTACATAGCCATCTGGGCAAGTCACCGACACTTCCCTATCTATATATTCGTTAGAAGCGTACACTTTTTTAAAGAAAAAATTTTCCTCAGTCAACTCATACTTAGCACCGAGAATAGTCAGCTGGCTATCCCGAACTGGCATAAAGGCTAGATAGTCATAGTCTAAACGAGGTTCTAACTGACTGGTCCCTTCTGGACAATAGGCAATCAAATTTTGCCCATCTTCAATCGCTATCTGGCGCATATAGGGAGCCAACTTAGGATTGCTAGGTAGAAAGACGTTAGCTAGCATATGATCAATACGACCACCCAAAGCACCGAAAATAGTAACCTGAGCCTGAGAATTTTGCTCAAAGATGGTTAAGAGAGCCAATTCCAGATCTGTATCATCTTTTTCTGGTCGGGCTTGAACAAAATGCTGGGCACGTTTTTGAATCACCTGTCGCTCTTCTGCAGTAACAGAATCAAAATCCCCAACTGCTAGAGCAAGAGGCAGCTTTTCTTCCAAGACCCAGAGCGAGCCTCGATCCACACCGACAAAGCAATCAAAGTCTGTCCGATAATGACCGCGGTCTCCGCCTGCAAAAACGGCAACCCTAGTCCAGTTGTTTTCTGAGAGTTTGTACTCGCTCATTGACATCTCCCTTAAAGACATAGGAACCTGCTACAAAAACGGTCGCACCAGCTTCTTTAGCTTGGGCAATAGTTTGGTCATCAATCCCACCATCCACTTCAATCTCAAAGTTCAAACCTTTTTCCTCACGAAGGGCAACCAACTCACGGACCTTATCCATGGTCTCTGGTAGAAAGGCTTGCCCACCAAAGCCTGGGTTAACTGTCATGACTAAGACTTGGTCAACTAGGTGAAGCACGTGCTTGATGGCTTCAACTGGTGTGCCAGGATTGATAACAACTGAAGGCTTAACTCCGAGTGAACGAATTTTTTGGAGGGCACCATGAATATGGGGCGTTGCTTCCACATGGATACTGATGATATCCGCACCTGCACGCGCAAAGTCTTCTAAATGATGCTCTGGATTAGCTACCATCAAGTGGCAGTCGAAGACCATCTTACTATGAGGACGAAGAGCTTCAACCACACCTGCACCAAAACTGATTTGCGGGACAAAATGGCCATCCATGATATCGATATGGGCATACTCTGCCCCAGTTGCTTCTAGACGTTTGATTTCACGTTCAAAGTTGGCATAATCTGCTGCCAGAATTGACGGAGCAATCTTGTATTGAGACATAGGTTTCTCCTTATTTTGGAATTTTTTTGCTGACTTTTTTATAGGTTTCTCTGCGATTTTCAATCTCACTGAGGAATTGCAGGTAGTTGTCAAAACGGAAGGGCGCAATGGTACCTTCTTCAACTGCTGGCTTAACCGCACAAGAAGGCTCATGGGTATGGGTACAAGTACGGAATTTGCAGTCTCGACTGACAGTGGCAATCTCTGGGAAGGCCTGATTGAGGTCTTCCGCCGTTGATACTTCATAATCCAAGGATGAAAAACCTGGTGTGTCTGCGATTTTACCCCCATTGAGATTATAAAAACTAACTGCTCGAGTAGTGTGGCGCCCGCGACCCAGACTGTCTGAAATTTCTCCTGTTTCAAGATTGAGGTCTGGTGCGATTTTATTGAGAAGAGTTGACTTCCCAACACCTGTCTGCCCCATAAAGACCGTAACCTTGCCTGTTAATAAAGGCAGGAGTGCCTCTTTACTGGTCACAAAGTCGTAGTCGATATTACCATAAGTCTGTTCATAAAAATCCAGTTCTTCTCTATCTTCCAACAAATCCATTTTAGAAATATAAACGATGGGATGGATTCCCTTGTGTTCCAAAAGAACCAAGAAACGATCCAGCAAATTGCTGTTAAAATCAGGTTCCTTGACGGACATGATTACTACAGCTTGGTCAATATTGACAATGGGCGGACGGACTAGGCTATTTTTGCGTTCGTGAATCTTGAGAATATAGCCTTCTGAATTTTCCTCCGCAGAGAAATCTACCCAGTCCCCAACATAGGGAGTATGCCCTTTTTTACGGAAATTCCCACGCGCGCGTGTTTGATAGACCTGGCCATCACTCTCTACATAGTAGAACCCAGCCAAGGCTTTAATGATTTGTCCCTGCATTTTAAAGTCCTTGTCCTTTAAGTGCATCTGCTAGGCTGGCAAATTCCGCCAAGCTGAGAGCTTCCCCACGCACACTTGGTGACAAGCCTGCTTGGTCCAAAGCCTTGGTCAGCTTGTCCTTGACCTCTTCAGTCTTGCCAAAGTAACCTGTCAAGTTATTCCACAAGGTCTTGCGGCGATGGGTAAAACTAGCCTTGGAAACCTTAAAGAAGAAGTTCTCATCTTCTACTGCTACAGCTGGCTCTGGACGGCGCACCATTTTCAAGATGGCTGAGTCCACGTTTGGTGCTGGCACAAAGACCGTACGAGGCACGATAAAGGCAACCTTAGCTGTCATGTAGTACTGCACAGCGATTGACAAGCTACCGTAAGCCTTGGTGTTAGGTTGAGCTGAGATACGATCCGCCACTTCTTTTTGCATCATGACCACAAACTCACTAAAAGGAATCCCACTCTCGATTAAGTGCATGAGAATAGGAGTCGTGATGTAGTATGGCAAGTTAGCCACTACCTTGATTGGCAGGTCAGGATTTTTAAAATTCTGGATATGCTGCGCCAAATCAACCTTGAGAATGTCCTCGTTGACTACGGTCACATTATCAAAATCACGCAGGGTATCTGCCAAAATCGGCACCAAACGGTGGTCAATCTCAAAGGCCATGACCTCTGCTGCACGCTCAGCCAAAAATTCTGTCAAGGCACCAATCCCTGGCCCGATTTCGATGACATTAACCTGGTCATCAATCTCAGCCGTATCCACGATTTTTTGAAGGATATTGGTATCCGTCAAGAAATTTTGCCCGAAGGACTTTTTAAAGGTAAAACCGTGACGCTCTAGCACTGCCTTGGTCACGCTATAATCTGCAATTCTCATCTATTCTCTTTTCTATTATCTGTTACTTCTATTGTAACACATTCCCCTTACATTTGGGGTCTGCTTAGCTGTTCTCATAAGATTTCATAGCTTCTTCCACTTCTGCCAAGGTAACCCCAAACAACTCTAGGCGTTTGAGGAGTTGCTTGCCGTTGGAATAGCCAATTCGGAGAGCCTCTCCTAGATATTCTCGTCGCTTACGGCTGTCTGCCCCTGCTAGAAAACCAAGGCGAATCAAGTCGCTACGACTGATATCAAACTGACTCTCATGTTCAAATTGTTCTGTAATCTGAGCTAGAGCCATTTTCAGGTCTTCATAGCTGGCATGCTCAATTCCCAGAGAACGGCCCTTGGTCTTGGACTTGGGAACAGCTTCATCTCGTTTGAGGAAGGCATGCTGAACTGTTGGAATAGCCGTCATAATCATGCGACGAATCCGCTCCCCATTAAAATCTGGGTCTGTAAAGACAATGACTCCATGAAGCTCATGTAGGCGCTGAATACGTGCAATATCTTGCTCATTGATGGCAGAACCTCGTGTCTCATAGGTCTCTACATCGAAATAGCGTTTGAGATTGGCCGTATCATCGCGCCCTTCGACCACGATAACTTGGGAAATTTTTTCTTTCATTACTTGCTGTCCAATCCAAAAATTCGTTCTGCATTTGCAGTTGTTATCGCCGCTAGCTCTTCTGTCGTCATACCACGTAAGTCGGCGATAAAGTCCACTACATAGCGAGTGTAGGCTGTTTTATTTTCACGACCACGTTTAGGAACAGGAGCCAAGTAAGGCGCATCCGTCTCCACCAAAATCTTGTCCAAAGGAAGTTCTCTAGCCGCCTCTTGGATGTCGGTGGCCTTCTTAAAAGTCACCACTCCTGAGAAGGAAATAGTCATGCCAAGCGCGACAAACTTCTCTGCCCACTCAAGAGTCCCTGAAAATGAGTGCATAATCCCACCACGAGGACCAACGCCCTCACTTTTGATAATCTCATAGGTATCTTCCAGCGCATCACGAGTATGGACAACAAAAGGTAAATCCAAGTCCTTAGATAACTGAATCTGACGGCGAAAAACCTGCTCCTGCACCTCTTTTGGCGCTGTCATCCAATGGTAGTCCAAACCAATCTCACCTAAAGCAACAACCTTGGGATGCTTGAGCTTATCAAGCAAGTAGGCTTCAATCTCCTCCGTGTAAGTCCCTGCTTCTGTCGGATGCCAACCAATAGTCGCATAGAGCTGGTCATACTCATCTACCAACTCCAAGGCACGCTCAATCGTCGGTTTATCAAAACCAACAATATTCATCTGTGTCACACCCATCTCAGCAGCTAAGGCGATTTCTTCTGCCTCATGACCTGCAAATTCTTCTACATTCAAGTGTGTATGTGTATCAAAAATCATCTCTTCTAACCTCGTTTTCTATCTTCTATTATACCAAAAAACTGCCCTCTCTCCTCATCTGTACAAAATATTCTAAAATCCATCGTCGTCTCTTGACGCTATTTTCCCAAAGCAGTATAATAGCACTTATTGAAATTTTCAGAAAAGGAAAATACAATGTTTACAAAATTAAAACAGACCTTTATCGGTCGTCCTCTTAAGTCCTTAACAGAAGGCGAGGGAGGTCTGCTGGGAAAAATGCAGGCCTTGGCCATGTTGTCAAGCGACGCTCTATCTTCCATTGCCTATGGGCCTGAGCAAGTAGTCCTCGTCTTGGCTAGTCTCTCTCCTCTTGCGATATGGTGGAGTCTTCCTATCGGCCTCTTTGTCCTCCTACTCCTAGCTAGCCTGACCGTCTCCTACCGTCAAATCATCCATGCCTACCCTCAAGGAGGAGGGGCCTATATGGTTACTCGAGAAAATCTATCTCCCGAACTTGGCTTAATTGCTGGAGGTAGTCTGCTGGTTGACTACATGCTGACTGTGGCGGTATCGGTGTCATCTGGAGCCGATGCTATCACAGCAGCTCTCCCTGCTCTCCACCCTTACAACCTCCACATTTCCATTTTTCTAGTTTGTTTGCTTATGCTCTTGAATTTACGGGGCTTAAAAGAATCTGCCAGTTCACTGATGATTCCTGTCTATCTCTTTATCATCAGTACTGTCTTTCTCTTGCTCTATGGAATCTTTCAACTAGTAACTGGTTCTCTCAGCTATCAGGCAACTTCTCCTATCGGGCATGCTGTACCGAGTCTGTCTATCGTTCTCATTCTAAGAGCCTTTACCAGTGGTTCTGCCTCTCTGACAGGGGTTGAAGCTATTTCAAATGCCGTTCCCTTTTTCAAGGCTCCGAAAGAAAAGAATGCAGCTCAGACCTTGACCATCATGTCACTGATTTTAGGTTTTCTGTTTGCTGGTATTACCTTCCTAAACTACTGGATGGGAATTATGCCGCAACACGGAGAAACCATCCTCTCACAGATGGCTCAAGGTATCCTTGGTAATTCCTTCTTAGGCCACCTTGGCTATTATACCTTCCAATTCTCCACAGCCTTAATTTTGGCCGTAGCTGCAAATACCGGCTTTTCGGCCTTCCCTATGCTAGCTTACAATATGGCTAAAAACAAATACATGCCCCATCTCTTTATGGAAAAAGGAGACCGCCTAGGCTACTCTAATGGAATTTTAACTCTGGCATTTGGGGCTATGATTCTTCTTCTCATTTTTAATGGCAATACCGAACGTTTGATTCCCCTTTATACTATCGGGGTCTTCGTTCCCTTCGCCCTATCTCAGACTGGGATGATTCGCCATTGGAAAAAAGAAAAAGGGACAAATTTCTTAAAACCTGCCCTTGCCAATATCCTTGGAGCCATCATTTGCTACGCTATCGTGCTGATCCTGCTCTTTTTCCGTCTCAGTGATATCTGGCCTTTCTTCCCGATTATTCTCGTACTCACCCTACTTTTCTTGGCCATTCACAGTCATTACCAAAAAGTGGCCCAACAACTACGTCTCTATGAAGGCATCGAAAAACGTACCTACGATGGCAATCTTGTCCTCGTCCTAGTAGGAAATGTCACCCGAGTTAGCGTCGGAGCCATTAACTACGCTCAAAGTATCGGTGATGAAGTCTTAGCCATGCACATTTCTACTAAGGAAACAGCAGAGAAAGACCAAGAAATTCTCCAAGAATTTGCCGATTACTTCCCAACCATTACTCTGAAGAACATCAAGACCAGCTACCGCGACATCATCACCCCTACTGTCAAGTATGTCAAACGAATCTCTGAGGATGCCCAGAAAAAGAACTATACAGTCACTGTCCTGGTACCCCAGTTTATCCCTAATAAACCTTGGCAAAATATCCTGCACAATCAGATGAGTCTTAAACTCAAATACGCCCTTCGTTGGCACCAAGACGTCGTTGTCGCTAGCTACTCTTATCACTTAAAAGAATAAAGAAAAGGCCCTACCAGAAGCAAGAAGCGTCTGGTAAGGCCTTTTTCTGAATTCAGCCACTATGCTTATACTCAATGAAAATCAAAGAGCAAACTAGGAAGCTAGCCGCAGGCTGCTCAAAGCACTACTTTGAGGTCGTAGATGAAACTGACGAAGTCAGCTCAAAACACTGTTTTGAGGTTGCAGATAGAACTGACGAAGTCAGTAACCATATATACGGTAAGGCAACGCTGACGTGGTTTGAAGAGATTTTCGAAGAGTATTAACTGAAAAGCATGACTAGGAATATTATTGAATATGGTTAGCTAAATCTTCCTGAGCTTTTTTATTTGACTCAGCTTTTTCTTTCAGCCATTTTTCATAGAGTTCTTGATACTGTTTAGCAGTGACTGGCTCTTTTTGCAATTCAACATATTTGTAGTTGTCAGCATTTCCCTTATGACCAACGAATGAGAATGGGCCTGTAAACGGTACAGTCTTACGGAAGATTGGGTTAGCTCCACCACTTTGAACTGGTAGGAAGAGGGCACTATCTGTCAACCAAGCTTGGGCTTCAGCATATTTTTCATAGCGAGCTTGAGTATCTGTGATTTCCGCATCAGCCTGATCCAAGAGTTTCTTGTAGTCAGAAAGACCAATCTTGTTCTTGACTTCCTTGTCTTTTCCTTCAGACAAGCCCATGTTTTTCAACTGAGAACCTGTCTCTGGATCAAGAATAGCTAGGTAAGTCTTAGGATCTGAGTAGTCTCCACCCCATCCTGAGATGTCGATATCGTAGTCTTTTTGTTCTGCTGTATCTGCAAAGTAGGTTGCCTTGTCTTTTTCATCTGGAGAAAGTTGGATAACATCGATAACTACATTCTCCTTACCAAGAGTTTCTTCTACTGTTTGTTTGAAAGAGCCAGCCTGTTGCACATCTAATTTGGCAGTCTGGTCAACTGGCATATCCAAATGAATTGGGAAGGTTACTCCTTGAGCTTGCAGACTTTCTTTGGCCTTGGCAAACTTCTCTTTGGCCTTTTCAGGATTCAAGAAGGCTTGCTTACCATCGTTTAGGTTGATATTTGCCCAATCTTTACCGTAGTTGACAATTTTCTCATTGACAATGTCACCGAAGTTCTTATCACCAACTTGAACAAAGTTACTTGGTGTAATCGTATTACGCAAGATACGGTCTGCTCCATCTTCACCATTTGTCTGCGCTGCATAGGCATGACGGTCAAAGGCAAAGTTGATAGCCTGACGGAAATCTTTATTTTGCATAGCTGCGCGTGAATCCGTCTTTTCCTTATCAGACTGTTTCATAGTCTGCTTGTAGCTTTGACGATTCACGTTGAAAAGATAATAGAAAGTAACTGAGTTTTGCGGTGTGTAGGTAATCTTGTCCTCATTCCCCTTCTTGAGTTCAGCAAAGACTGAACTTGTTGGGAAGATACGGCCATCAGTATAGTTACCATCCAAGAAACCTCTAGCAATGCTGTCTTGGTCAGAACCGTCAAAGAAAGAGAGTTTCACTTTCTCGATTTTAACATTGTCCTTATCCCAGTAATTAGGGTTTTTGTCAAGTTCAATCAAAGATTTGGATGTGAATGATTTAAATAAGTAAGGACCATTTGACAAGATACTTGATGGTGTCACACTTCCAAAGTCATCTCCCTGAGACTTCAAGAAGGCTTCATTTACAGGACTAAGGATACTTGCTGTTGTTTTAGAGTTCCAATAAGTCTCAGGTTGGTTGAGAGTGTATTGTAGCGTGTAATCATCCACTGCCTTAACACCAACAGTTCCAAAATCAGATGATTTCCCTTCAACATAGTCTGCTAGTCCCTTGATAGAGTCTTGAACCAAGTACAAGTTCTCAGCTTTTTTATCAGCAGCATACTTGAGACCAGTCACAAAGTCATGAGCGGTTACATCCGCATACTCTTCTCCTTCAGAAGTGTACCATTTAGCCCCCTGACGGATTTTATAAGTGTAAGTCAAACCATCTTTTGACACGGTCCATGACTCAGCCATAGAGGGAATGAGATTGCCATACTGGTCATTTTCCAACAAACCATCAACCAAGTTGGTTGTGATGCTAGATGTAGAATCTCGTGTAGAGGTAATATAATCCAAGGTATCAGGGTTGCTGACAAAGATATAAGAGTATGTCTTGTCTGCATTGCTTGATTGGGATGACCCGCATGCCGCTAGAGCTAGACCTGCTGTCAAAGCCATAGCTCCAAAAAGCATAACTTTTGATTTCTTCATGATTATTCTCCATTTTTTACAGTATGTGAAATATTATACACTATTTGAGCAAAAATATAAAGCCTTTTTGAACTTTTTTACAAAAATAAAAATCAGTAGACTCGAGTTCCTACTGATTTTTGTTATGGTTCGTTTGGATTATGCAGCCAAAACTTTGCGTCCTTTACGACGACGAGCTGCCAATACGCGACGACCGTTTTTAGTTGACATACGGTTACGGAATCCGTGTTTGCGCGCACGACGAAGTTTACTTGGTTGATAAGTACGTTTCACGATGAATACCTCCTCATAGATTTTGTATTCGTTTAGCCGGCTATAAAGTGATCAGTTACTAAACATACTTTACTATTCTATCTGATTCTTTCACTTTTGTCAATAGCTCTAGGCAAATGTTTCCAGCTTTTTCGAATGTAAGCCCTATCTACGATACTGTTTCAAGAAACGAGTCATCTTTTCTTGGATTTGGGCTAGTTCATCAACACGAGGAAGGTAAACGATACGGAAGTGGTCTGGTTCCTGCCAGTTAAAGCCTCGACCATGAACCAAGAGAACCTTTTCCTGCTTCAAGAAATCAAGGACAAACTGTTCATCATCATCGATACGGTACATATTGCGGTCGATTTTAGGGAAGATATAGAGTCCAGCCTTGGGTTTAACGGCAGACAAACCTGGAATATCTTGAATGGCATTGTAGATGAAGTTTCTTTGCTCGTAAATTCGTCCACCTGGAAGGAGCAATTCATCAACTGATTGGTGACCACCCAAGGAAGTTTGTACGACTTGTTGGGCCAAAACGTTAGAGCAAAGACGCATATTGGACAGCATATTGAGCCCTTCGATATAGCCTTTAACATGTGTCTTAGGTCCAGACAAGACCATCCAACCTACACGGAAGCCAGCAATACGGTGGGATTTTGATAAACCATTCATGCTGACACAGAAGACATCTGGTGCCAAGCTCGCCACAGGCGTATGCACGTGTCCATCCATGACCATGCGGTCGTAAATTTCATCCGCAAAGATAATCAAATCATTTTGACGGGCAATCTCAATAATTTCCAGCAAGAGTTCTTTAGGATAAAGGGCTCCAGTTGGGTTGTTTGGATTGATAAGGACGATTGCCTTGGTATTGGAAGTGATTTTTGACTTGATATCGTCAATATCTGGGTACCATTCTGCAACTTCATCACAGATATAGTGAACGGCATTTCCTCCAGCTAGGCTGACAGCCGCTGTCCAAAGAGGATAGTCTGGCATTGGCACCAAGACCTCGTCTCCATTGTCCAAAAGCCCCTGCATGGACATGACAATCAACTCACTAACACCATTTCCAAGATAAATATCATCAATATCTACATTTGGGAATTTCTTCAGTTGACAATACTGCATAATAGCCTTACGGGCTGAGAAAATCCCCTTGGAGTCAGAATATCCTTCACTATCACGCGCATTCATAATCAAGTCATGAATGACCTCATCTGGCGCTGTAAAGCCAAATTCTGCTGGATTTCCTGTATTCAGACGTAAAATCTTTTCTCCATTTGCTCGCATCCGCATGGCTTCTTCCAAAACAGGGCCACGGATATCATAAGCAACATGCTCTAACTTACTAGACTTGTTATATTCTTTCATCTTGTTTCCTCAATTCATCAGGATAGTAACATTATACCACTAGAAAGAGAATGCGACAAGTTTACTGAAATGTGTTACTAGTTTCGTATAGAAGAAAAACCTCGCTAAAAGCGAGGTCGAGACAGGGGAGATAGCAGGTATTTTGCGAAAGTCACATTACATACCAAAAGATAAACCTAGAAAAAGCAAGCCTAAAAAGGAGTCATAAAGAAGATTGAACATGAGGAAAAGTCCCCATATCATCAAGTAATCCCAACGCCCACTTCGTTTTGCAACTAGGAATAAAATTAGATGGTAGAGTACATGAAAGACTAAAAAACCTATAAACCCTGGATAAAGAAGCGGTACCAGACTCTCTAATTGCCAGACCATGATAACTTCTAGCAAGACTGAAACTAGGATGATTCCATAATAAAGGAAATTTGATTTTTGAAAAGCGTTTTTCATCATTCTCCCCCCTTCACTTCTTTCCTGCTATCCTTTCTTTTATTTTATCATATATTTATATAGATTTTAAGCGCTAATATTCTTTTAAAAAATACCTTTTTTGCTTTACTTCTATAGTGAAAAGGTTTACAATTATAGTAAGAAAATTTCAGGAGGTTTCATTATGGCACAACGTTACCAAAATATCATGGTCGCAATCGATGGTTCTAAAGAAGCGGACTTGGCTTTTGTCAAGGGAGTTCATTCTGCTCTACGAAACGACGCTAAACTCACCATCGCACATGTCATTGACACACGCGCTCTCCAAAGCGTATCCACCTTTGATGCTGAAGTTTACGAAGAACTCCAAGTCGACGCTGAAAGTCTGATGAAAGAGTACGAAAAACGTGCAAGAGATGCTGGTGTGGCAGATGTTCATATCGTCATTGAAATGGGAAATCCAAAAACCCTCTTGGCACGTACTATTCCCGATGCTGAGGAAGTGGACCTCATCCTTGTTGGCGCAACTGGTCTCAACGCCTTTGAACGCCTCTTGGTCGGCTCTTCATCTGAATACATCCTCCGCCATGCTAAGGTTGATTTGCTGGTTGTGAGAGAACAAGAAAAAACCCTATAGTCACGAAGAAAAGGAGCTCAGCGCTCCTTTTTGTTTACTATTTATACTCTTCGAAAATCAAATTCAAACCACGTCAACGTCGCCTTGCCGTATATATATGTTACTGACTTCGTCAGTTCTATCTACAACCTCAAAACAGTGTTTTGAGCTGACTTCGTCAGTTCTATCTACAACCTCAAAGCAATGCTTTGAGCAGCCTGCGGCTAGTTTCCTAGTTTGCTCTTTGATTTTCATTGAGTATTATTTCTCTCTTTATGGCGTTCGTAAGCCTTGAGCTGGCGCTGCAGTTCCTTTTTAATAGCAGGTTCTGGAGCATATTTTTCTTCCCAATCATCTGGTTTTAAGATTTTATGGGTCACTGGATCAAAGTGAGCCTTGCCATCTGGGAAAATTTTCCCCATATTAGCCTGATGGACGATATCAAAAATACGTTCTGGGTCCACCCCCATCAAGACAAAACTACCGTAGGTAAAGTAAAGCGTGTCAATCAGGGCATCTACCTGACCTATCAAATCTTGCTGAGCAGGCGTCTTCTTAGCCACTTTATCGGCCGCCTTATCAAGAGCTTGATGAAGTTGCGATAGAGCTTGACCAAAGTCCTCTTCAGAAGGACTGGCAGCTCGAACAAACTCTACCAATTCTTCTATTTTAAAGCCAGCCCTGTGGGTTGCACCTTCTAAATCCCAAGCTCGAGGTTCTTCTTGGGTCCGTTCATCCATCATGTGGTGGAAGGTCTTGACCTTATTGAAATGATAATCACGGCTGACAAAGACTTTTTCTGAAGCCAAAACACCAAAATGTTCCAGTGCCTTGTGGATTCCGTCTTGTTGATTGCTAGTGGTAATGTGCTTGGCAACTTCCTTGACACTGCTACTACCATTTCCCATAGCAACCGACATCCCAACGCCTGCCAGCATTTCAAGATCGTTATCGGAGTCACCAAAGGCCATGACTTGGTTGAGGTCAAAGCCATATTCTTTTCCAACTCGGCGAATACCTTCCAATTTAGAGTTTCCTTGATTGATGACATCCGCTGCAAAAGGATTGCTACGTGTCAATTTCAAATCTTCAAAATCAGCTGCCGCCTTCTCAGATTCTTCTGGCGTCATCAGCATCAAAACTTGGTAGATAGGCTGATTGATCAGATGAAGCAGATCTTCTTCCTTTTGGGGAACAACCTTGCTGACCATACGATTAAAGGAATGACTCACCGTCCGAGTTAAAACAGAGGGAACGAAGCGACTGATTCGTTGGGAAAAAGAACCCAAACCAAAGGACATGATTTTAGAACCTAACATGGCATCCTTGGTCCCTAGAGCAATCTCCTTACCCTCTTTTTTAGCATAAGTAATGAGCTGGCGCAAATGTAACTTGGAAATAGGGCTCGTAAACAAGACTCTGTCTTTATTAAAGATATACTGGCCATTGTAAGTTACCGCAAAGTCCAGATCCAAATCGTCCATCAATTCCTTAACAAAAAAAGGTCCTCGACCTGTCGCTACGCCGACAAGTACCCCTTGCTCTTTGACGATTTTAATCGCGTCCTTAGTGGATTTCAAAACACTCTTGCGATCGTTGACCAAGGTTCCATCGATATCAAAAAAAACCGCTTTGACTTCCATCCTATCCCAATCTCCCCTTTTGTGATACAATGATTATACCACATTTCAGAAAGAGTGAGTAAATCATGCCTAAGAAAATCCTTGTTTTACATACGGGTGGGACTATTTCCATGCAAGCCGATGCTTCTGGCGCTGTTGTGACGAGTTCAGATAATCCCATGAACCATGTGTCCAATCCTCTTGAAGGAATCCATGTCCACGACTTGGACTTTTTTAACCTGCCAAGCCCTCATATCCAACCCAAGCATATGCTGGCCCTCTACCAAAAAATCAAAGAGGAAGCTGCTAACTACGATGGAGTGGTAATCACACACGGGACCGATACTTTAGAGGAAACAGCCTATTTCCTTGATACCATGGAAGTTCCCCATATGCCTATCGTTCTAACAGGGGCCATGCGTAGCTCTAACGAACTCGGCAGCGACGGTGTTTATAACTATCTGAGTGCTTTACGGGTGGCTAGCGATGACAGGGCTGCGGACAAAGGGGTTTTGGTTGTTATGAACGATGAAATCCATGCTGCCAAGTATGTTACCAAAACGCATACGACCAACGTCGGCACCTTCCAGACCCCAACACATGGGCCACTTGGTCTGATTACGAAGCGGGAAATCCTCTACTTCAAAACAGCTGAACCTCGTGTTCGCTTTGACCTTGATCACATACAAGGATTGGTCCCTATCATCTCGGCTTATGCTGGTATGACAGATGAGCTAATTGATATGCTGGATTTGGAACAATTGGACGGTTTGATTATCCAAGCCTTCGGGGCTGGTAATGTTCCCAAAGAAACGGCTCAAAAATTAGAAAGCCTTCTGCAACAAGGAATCCCAGTCGCCCTTGTTTCACGATGCTTTAACGGTATTGCGGAACCTGTTTATGCCTACCAGGGCGGGGGCGTGCAGTTGCAAAAATCTGGTGTCTTCTTTGTTAAAGAACTCAACGCCCAAAAAGCCCGCCTAAAGCTCCTCATTGCCCTCAATGCCGGACTAACAGGACAGGCTTTGAAAGACTATATGGAAGGGTAAGTCTCTTCTCTAAAAACAAATCAGGAAATCTTCACGATTCCCTGATTTTTTCTATTTACGTTTTCGTGTTGAGCGGCGTTCTGTCAAACCATGAGGTAAGAGAACTTCACGTTCTTCCAACTCTTCCTTGTGCATAATCTTAGTCAACATACGCATACTAATAGCACCAAGGTCATAAAGAGGTTGGGCAATAGTGGTCAAGTTTGGACGAGTAAAGCGAGAGACCTGTGAATCATCACTAGTAATGATTTCAAACTCTTCTGGTACTGACACACCCTTATCAGCAAGGCCGTTCAAGACACCTGCTGCCAACTCATCACCTGTTACAACTGCTGCAGTTGCATTTGATGAAATCAAGCGTTCTGCCAAGGCATAGCCATCTTCATAAGTGTATTTAGACTCAAATACCAATCCTTCGCTATAAGAAATCCCTGCTTTTTTCAAGGCTTCCTTGTAGCCAACCAAACGAACCTTACCATTGATATCATCCACTAGTGGACCGCTAACGAAAGCAATGCGCTCATTTTCTTTAGCAAGGTAGGTTACTGCATCAATCGTTGCTTGTTTGTAGTCAATATTGACACTTGGAAGCTGATGTTCTACATCCACAGTTCCTGCAAGAACAACTGGTGTTCGAGAACGAGAAAACTCTGAACGAATTTTTTCAGTCAAGTGGTACCCCATAAAGATGATACCATCCACTTGCTTAGAAAACAGGGTATTGACAACTGAAACTTCCTTATCATCATCCTCATCACTATTAGCAAGAACGATATTATACTTGTACATTTCAGCAATATCATCAATCCCTTTGGCAAGCGTTGAGAAATAACCATTGGTGATATTTGGAATCACGACACCGACAGTAGTTGTCTTTTTACTTGCAAGACCACGCGCCACGGCATTTGGACGGTAATCCAAACGATCAATCACCTCAAGCACTTTTTTACGAGTATTCTCTTTTACATTTTTATTGCCATTAACTACACGGCTAACCGTCGCCATTGAAACCCCTGCTTCACGGGCGACATCATAAATCGTTACTGTATCGTCTGTATTCATTCCATTTCCTTTCTATATCATACCTCACGAGACTCTAAAAAAGAGACGGTATGAAAATTTCGTTTTCATGATTCTACTTATTCCATTTTATCACTATTTGTAAACACTTTCAAGCTTTTTTTGAAGATTATTTGAAAAAATTTCATAGGAAGCTATGTTTATGAAGAAAAAATCACCTTTTCTTGATTTTTAATCCTATTTGCTGTATGATAATGGAAAAGAAAGGGGGGCAGAAATATGGCTTTTACCAATACCCAGATGCGGTCGGCTAGTTTTGGCATTGTTACCAGCTTGCCTGATGATGTTATTGACTCTTTTTGGTATATCATCGACCACTTCTTAAAAAATGTCTTTGAATTGGAGGAGGAACTCGAGTTTCAATTGCTCAATAACCAAGGAAAAATTACCTTCCACTTTTCAAGTCAACACCTCCCTACAGCCATTGATTTTGACTTTAACCACCCTTTCGACCCTCTTTATCCCCCGAGAGTCTTGGTTTTAGACATGGATGGTAGAGAGACTATCCTCCTCCCAGAAGAAAATGACCTATTTTAATACTCAAGGAAAATCAAAGAGCAAACTAGGAAGCTATCCACACCCTCAAAGCACCGTTTTGAGGTTGCAGATGAAACTGACGAAGTCAGTAACCATATATACGGTAAGGCGACGCTGACGTGGTTTGAAGAGATTTTCGAAGAGTATAAAAACTCTAGTCTTCAGTTACAAGTAACTGAAAACTAGAGTTTTTCTATTTTTTCAAAGCATCATACAAGTTGCGAATAGGTTGCTTTAATGTCGGATGGATAAAATGAGGCGCAATTTCTTGTAGAGACTCAAGAACAAACAGGCGTTCTGCTATGTAAGGATGGGGCAAGATGAGGTCGTCTGTGTAAATGGTCTGGTCCTCCACAAAGAGTAAGTCCAAATCAATCAAACGAGGTCCCCAATGCACTTCTCTCACCCGTCCCATTTCTGCCTCAATAGCTAACAAGGTTTCTAACAAGACTGGTGCTGGTAGCCAGGTTTCCACCTCAACCACTTGATTAGCAAAGCTATCTTGCTCCACTCCACCCCAAGGCTCCGTCGCTAAGACACTGGACTCTTTAAGAATATGGATGCCACGAGCTCGCAGTTTGTCAATGGCTTGCTCCAAGTTTGCTTGCTTATCCCCCATATTGCTTCCTAGGGCGATAAAGGCCCGTTGCTTGCGGCGATGGATGGTCACCGAACAAGTATCTAGTGGCAAATGCACTGGCGCCCAAGGCTTTTTCAATTCCAACTCAATCTCTTGGACAAGAGGATAAGCCTCAAAGGTACGTTCTACCAATTTATAGGCTACCGTTTCAATCAGGTCCTCAGTTGTTTCCTGAAACCAAGACGTCCACTGCTGACACAATTCTCCGTAATGGACAGAGGCTGTCAAATCCAAGTCTGTAGCCGCCTTGGTCATATCATAAGATAAGATGGCTGAAACGACAAACTTCTGCCCCAATTCTTTCTCACTAGGAAAAAGACCATGATAGGCAAAAATTTCCAAATCCTTAATCTGTAGTTGATCCATAATGATTCCTTTCTAGAAAAATCCGCCCAAAGCGGATTTTTTTACAGTCCCATTAAACGATAAGCCTGATCTCGGAGGTCCTTATCTGTTTCAAATAGACCACGAGCTACTGTCGTCAAGGTTGCAGTGCCTGGTTTTCTGATACCTCGCATGCTCATACACATATGTTCCGCCTCAATGACAACAAAGGCTCCTTTAGCACCTAGATAGTCCATCAAGGCATCGGCCACTTCGATATTCAATCGTTCTTGAATTTGTGGCTTTTTAGAATAAACTTCAACCGTACGGGCTAGCTTAGACAAACCTGCCACACGACCATCTGGAATATAGGCAATATGCGCTCTCCCATAAAATGGTAGAAAGTGGTGTTCACACATGGTATGGAAAAAGATATCCTTTTCTACCACCATATTATCGTCAATAATCTCAAAAGATTTTGACAAATGTTCCTCCGCTGTTTGACCAAGACCTGAAAAAATCTCTTGGTACATACGAGCGACACGAGCAGGTGTTTCCTGCAAGCCCTCGCGATTAGCGTCCTCTCCTACAGCCTCGATAATCATTTTTACAGCTGCTTCAATCTTTTGTGTATCCATTTTCGTTCTTCCTCTCCATCAGATAGGCTCTCACTTGGCTCAAGAAATACAAGGAACCTGTGACAATCCTAACTGTTTTTTTCTCTTCTTTTTTATCTGTCAATTTCTGCTCTAGAAAATCCTGCCAATCTTGGTAGCTGAGATTTCTAGACTTAGCTGCCTCTTCCAGCACGCTTTCATCAGTCGCCCGACTATCGTCAAAATGTGTCAGAGTAAGCTCGGTATCTGGCATGGCCCCCAGCAAGTCTAACATATCCTCCAAAGCCTTGGTTTTGATACAAGTAAAGAGGATTTCCTTACGATAATCCGCAAAGCGTTCTTGCAAGGTTGTCAATAAAGCCTTGATAGCATGGGGATTGTGGGCTCCATCCAAAATCATCAAGGGTTCTCTTGACACGATTTCCAAACGCCCTGGCCAACTTGTTTCTTCCAAGGCTTGAGTCAGCAAGTGATTGCTTGCTTGCTCTCGACCATCTTCTTGACAATAATTATCAAGTAAAGCTATAGCCATCCCAGCATTCTCTATTTGGTACAAACCAAGCAGGCCAGTCTGGAAGCGACCTTGTCTGACAACACTTGTATAGTCAAAGACTTCGCCCGCTACCACGCTTTCTTGATGACGAACCTGGTAATCACTCCCATAGGCAAGTCTCGGCGCATTTTTAGCCTCTGCAATAGAGTCTATCACAGTCAAGGCTTCAGGAACAATATGACCTGTCACCAAGGGAATCCCTTGTTTGATAATACCTGCCTTCTGCTCTGCTATGGCTTCCAAGGTATCACCAAGTAGGGCCACATGATCCAGTCCAATAGTCGTAATTCCTGTCAAAATGGGCTGACAGACATTGGTACTATCTAAAAGCCCACCCATGCCGACTTCCATGATAGCCACATCTACTTGCTCTGAAGCAAAGTAGTCATAGGCTATGGCTGTGATAATCTCAAACTCAGTTGTCCCCTCCAAATTGGCAGCCGATTCCCCCTCAAGCAAAGACTGATAGTCTGCCATGAGGGCTTCTAGTCTAGCCTCTGGGATAGATTCCCCATTGATGCTAATCTGGTCTGTATAATGAATGAGATAGGGCGAGCTAAACACGCCAACTCTCAGCCCTAGCTTTTCTAGCATCTTTTTCAAAAAAGCAATGGTCGAACCCTTGCCATTGGTCCCTCCGATATGGATGACCTTGAGTTTGAGATGGGGATTGCCACGCAAAGCTAATAGTTCCTCCATTCGTTCCAAGCCAAAATGCGGTTGGTCCGTCCGGTAGTTAGCAATCCACTGATTGTTTTGAATTTCTTTCATCTTATTTATATTGTTTTAAATCTAAATTTTCCGCTTCATCAGCCAGACGAATAGCGGAGGCAATTTCAACTGCCATCCTGTGACTAGCTACGTCATGCACGCGCACCACTTCTACACCCTGTCTCGCAGCGATACTAGTTACATGAGCCGAAGCCGTATCTCGATTACGGAAACCAAGTTCTGTCTCAGGATTGACTTCAAAGCCATTTTCTTCAAGGATATTGATTACAAACCTCTTGCGCGACACTCCAAGAAAGATTGGATACCCCTTCTGATGTAGTGTATCCAAGTCCCGTAAAAGAAGCAGATTTTCTTTCTTGGTCAGACCAAAGCCGATTCCTGGATCCAGCAGGATGTTTTCTTGTGCAATTCCAGCTTGATTTGCTCTCGCTAGTGCTCGTTCAAAGAAAGTCTCCATCAACTCTTCGATTGGCAATGTTTCAAAGTCAGCTAACTCTTCCTCTGTAAAAGCTTGTCCAAAACCAAAATGAGGAAATATGAGCGCGCTAGGGTGCTGAGGTCGCGCCATAACTGGATTAAACATAATGACTACTTTCGCTCCAGCCTTAGCAACCACATGAGCCATTTTCTCATCACCCATAAGACCAGTGATATCATTGACTAGATTGGCACCAGCAGCCAAAGCAGCCTCTGCCACCTGACTTTTCCAAGTATCAATGGAAATGAGGACATTACTTTCCTTGCGAATCGCTTTAATCACTGGAACAACACGCTGGATTTCCTCTTCTATCTCAACATAGCTACTTCCCGGCCGAGGCCGAGTCGATTCTCCGCCGATATCGATCATACTAGCCCCTTCTGCTATCAATTTACGAGCCTGCTGGAGTGCCTGCTCAAGAGCAAAAAATTGACCACCGTCCGAAAAGGAGTCTGGGGTTACATTAATAATTCCGCAAATAGATGTCTTTGAATGATTGGCTTTACTTGACATATCGGTCACTCCCTCAAGGTTTTTCATCATATTATTTCTCTATTTTACCATAAAAAGAAAAAGATGGACACGATTGCATTCATCTTTTTCCCAGTAGAAACAAGTAAGCAATTGTCAAAAATCTTAAACAGAAATCCCTAATGTCCGACTCATGATCACCACAAGAGCCAATAAACAGAAGGCTACCCCATTAACAATCATGTGAAGCAAGATAGACATTTCCAAACGTTGGGTTTTGTAAGCCGTCCAAGATAGAACAATCGACATACCTCCATAAATCAATAAAGAAGGTAAATTACTTGGTTGATGCAATAAAGCAAACACAATCGTACCGACTACAAATCCCAAGTTCTCTTTTCCTCGGAAAATCTTTTTAGGAATAATCCCACGGCACAAGATTTCCTCACAAATCGGAGCAAGCAAGGCCAGTAAGAAGAAACTGGAAATCAGAGAACTATTCTGAACCATATCGTTAATCTGAGACTGGTTACTTGTTGTCGTCTCATTTGACAGTTGTAACAAGATAGAACCAAGTATATTTGACCCGATAATAACTAAATAACTCAAGCCCAAACGTGCCAAATCCTTCGCTCTAAAAAAAGAAAAATTAAAACTTGCTAATTGCGTTTTACGAGCTCCAATAATAAATAGCACCAGAACCACAATCGAAATACCAGCAACTATCAGTCCTGACTGTAATAGCGGTACTTCTCTTAAGGTTAAAATAGCAGTAACCCCTATAGGAATCTGATATAAAATTGTCGCTAGCAGAAAGATTAACAGCCAACCTGCACGATTCAATAATTCTTTCCAGATACTTTTCTCTTTCATCACCTATCTCCTTTGTATTAAAAAAGGGGGAAATTCCCCCTGGGTTATCCTATTATAAGGCCATGCTGATGTAGTTAAGGATAAACAAGGCATCCAAAATCCAAATCATTACATGAACATCTTTAGCTTGACCTTTGACAAGCTTAGTCAAAGTGTAAGTCAAGAAACCAACTGCAATCCCTTGAGTGATAGAGTAGCTGAATCCCATAAAGATAGATGTGAAGAAAGCAGGAACCGCTTCAGACATATCGTCCCAATGGATATTTTTCAAGCTAGCCAACATCATAATCCCAACGATAATCAAGATTGGAGCTGTAGCGGCTGTTGGTACAATCGCTAGAAGTGGACTAAAGAAGCTTGAGATCGCAAAACAGATAGCTACAACCAAGGCTGTCAAACCAGTACGTCCACCTGCACCAATACCAGCAGCAGACTCAACATAAGTCGTTACGTTTGAAGTACCAGCGATAGCACCAATTGAAGTACCAATCAAGTCTGAATAAAGAGCCTTGTCCAACTTAGCTGATTGATGATTTTCACCATTTGTCGCTACGATACCAACTTTTTCACCTGTACCGATCAAGGTACCAATTGTATCAAAAATATCTGTCAATGAAAAGGCAAGAATAGCCATCAGAGTTTCAGGCAAGCGAGCTGTATCTGAAATCAAAGCTCCCAAACCTTCTGAACCAAGAGCTGCACCAAAAACTGTCTTCAAGTCTTCAAAGGCTGCACCAACATGGTTATTAGCAAAATCGATACTAGACAAATCTACCAAACCAACTGCAATAGCAAGAATAGTTGTTGTCAAGATAGAAAGGATAATTCCCCCTTTAATCCCTTTAATGACAAAGAAGATTGTGATAGCAAGTCCTGCAAGAGCCACCAAAACAGCTGGATTATTAAAGCTGACCAAGCCTGGAACTGCTGAAGAGTTTGCTGCAATCGTCGCTTGAGCTTTGTCAGCCCCTTCTCCTACAACAGTATAGTTACCTGGATCAATCGTAAATTTCAAAAGTCCAGCATTCTTAATCCCTACATAGGCAAGGAAGACACCGATACCAGCTGAAATAGCTGAGCGAAGAGCATTTGGAATCGATTCAATGATCATTTTACGAACATTTGTCAAGGTAATAATCAATGAGATAATCCCACAGATGAAGACCATAGCTAGGGCTTGTTGCCAAGAATAACCGAGTCCAAATACGACTGTAAATGTAAAGAAGGCGTTAAGACCCATACCTGGCGCTTGGGCATAAGGTAAGTTAGCATAGAAGGCCATCATCAAGGTACCTGCTACTGCACCAATGATCGTCGCTAGGAAGACACCTTGAGCAGGCATTCCTGTTTGCGAAAGAATTTGTGGGTTTACAAAGAGAATATAACTCATTGCAAAGAAGGTTGTTAAACCAGCGAGAACCTCTGTACGAACGTCTGTACCGTTCTCTTTTAGTTTAAATAATTTGTCCATTATTAATCTCCTTTTAATTTTTACGAACAATAATAGAATTATATCATTTATCATTCACTTTTTCAATATCTTTGTTTGATTTATTTAAGAAATTGATCCAATTTCATTTTTTGTTTGGAATCTGCTTTTCTGCCTGCTTTCTGTTATAATAGAAGACATCTTATCTGAAAAGACACTAGAAAGGTCCCTATGACGAAAAAAATTATTGCAGTTGACCTGGATGGAACCCTGCTCAACTCAGACAGTCAAATTTCTGACTTTACCAAAAAAACCATCAAAAAAGTTGCTGAAAAAGGCCATCAAGTTATTATTACGACAGGGCGCCCTTACCGAATGTCAAAAGATTTTTACCGTGAACTAGGCTTAGACACTCCTATGATTAATTTCAACGGCTCCCTTACTCATTTACCAGACCAAGTTTGGGATTTTGAAAAGTGTTTGACGGTAGACAAAAAATATCTTTTAGACATGGTTCAACGTTCAGAGGACATTCAAGCCGATTTTATCGCTGGAGAATATCGTAAAAAATTCTACATTACAAATCCTAATGAAGAAATTGCCAATCCCAAACTATTTGGTGTAGAATCTTTCCATCCTGAAGATCAATTTCAGCCAGAGTTGGTAACCAAGAATCCTAACTGCATTCTGTTGCAGACTAGAGCCAGTGACAAATATGCCTTGGCAAAAGAAATGAACACCTTCTACCAGCATCAACTTTCTATTAATACCTGGGGAGGTCCGCTCAATATCCTTGAGTGTACACCAAAAGGAGTTAATAAGGCCTTTGCTTTGGACTACTTGCTCAAGGTAATGAACCGCGATAAAAAGGATTTGATTGCCTTTGGAGATGAACACAATGATACCGAAATGCTAGCTTTTGCTGGGAAAGGTTATGCAATGAAAAATGCCAACCCAGAGCTACTCCCCTATGCAGATGAGCAAATTTCCTTGACAAATGACCAAGACGGGGTTGCCAAAACCCTGCAAGATTTATTCTTATAGTCCATTCTGACCAGCTTGCAAGCTGGTCTTTGTGCTCTTTTCACAGTCTCATCAACCAGTTAATCGATTGTTCTATTTTTTGCCTCCAAAACCTTGGAAAAGGCTTTCTTTTGTGATATACTTCACATATAAATACAAGAGAGCTCGTCACACTCGACTCTGTTGACACAAAATCAATCCAGTCCCGTTGTCCCTGTTCTCGGTCAATATCAAGGAGGATAGCTATGAAAGCTGTTGTTGTAAATCCAGAAAGCACTGGTGTTGCTATTGAAGAAAAAGTACTCCGTCCACTTGAAACTGGGGAAGCACTTGTAGAAATTGAATACTGTGGTGTTTGCCACACTGACCTTCACGTTGCTCATGGCGACTTCGGTCAGGTACCAGGACGTGTTCTTGGACACGAAGGTGTTGGTATCGTTAAAGAGATTGCACCAGATGTTAAGAGTCTTAAAGTTGGCGACCGTGTCAGCGTTGCTTGGTTCTTTGAAGGATGTGGCACTTGCGAATACTGTACAACTGGTCGCGAAACCCTTTGCCGTACAGTGAAAAATGCTGGCTACTCGGTAGATGGTGGTATGGCTGAACAATGTATTGTAACTGCAGACTATGCTGTTAAAGTTCCTGACGGACTTGATCCAGCCCAAGCCTCTTCTATCACATGTGCTGGTGTAACAACCTATAAAGCTATAAAAGAAGCAAAAGTTGAACCAGGTCAATGGGTTGTTCTTTACGGTGCTGGTGGACTTGGTAACCTGGCTGTTCAATATGCTAAAAAAGTATTCAATGCTCATGTCATCGCCGTTGATATCAATAACGACAAACTTGCCCTTGCAAAAGAAGTAGGTGCTGACATTGTTATTAACGGCCTAGAAGTTGAAGATGTACCTGGACTCATCAAGGAAAAAACAGATGGTGGAGCTCATTCAGCTGTCGTAACTGCTGTGTCTAAAGTTGCCTTCAACCAGGCTGTTGACTCAGTTCGTGCCGGTGGTCGCGTAGTCGCTGTTGGTCTTCCTTCTGAAATGATGGAACTCAGCATCGTGAAAACTGTTCTAGATGGAATCCAAGTCATCGGTTCTCTCGTTGGAACTCGTAAAGACTTGGAAGAAGCCTTCCAATTCGGTGCTGAAGGTTTGGTAGTTCCAGTTGTTCAAAAACGTCCAATAGAAGATGCTGTGGCAATTTTCGACGAAATGGAAAAAGGTCAAATTCAAGGACGTATGGTACTCGACTTCACCCACTAATCTAATAAAAACCTATTTTAAAAGTTGGAATACGCTTCCAACTTTTTTATATTAAATTTTTAAATAAGGATTCAAAAAAACTTCTCTAAAACTCAATATATCAATATTTTCAGATGTAATCTTTTTAATTATTTTATGATAAATAGTTGATTTTTAGATGAAAACGGTTTATACTTAAAAAGTCTTAAAGTTTTCTTAAACGAAAACTAAAACAAAAAAGGAGGAATGACAATAATGAGTATCGGAATCATTATTGCGAGCCACGGCGAATTTGCTGCGGGTATTCATCAGTCAGGATCTATGATCTTTGGTGAACAAGAAAAGGTTCAAGTTGTAACCTTTATGCCAAATGAAGGTCCTGATGATTTATACGCTAAGTTTAATAACGCTGTTGCTGCATTTGACGCAGAAGATGAGGTTCTAGTTTTGGCTGACCTTTGGAGTGGATCTCCATTTAACCAAGCTAGCCGCGTGATGGGAGAAAATCCTGAGCGTAAGTTTGCCATCATCACAGGACTTAACTTACCGATGTTAATTCAAGCCTACACAGAGCGCCTCATGGACGCTGCTGCAGGTGTAGAAAAAGTCGCTGCTAATATCATTAAAGAAGCCAAAGATGGCATCAAAGCTCTTCCAGAAGAGCTAAACCCAGTTGAGGAAGTAGCAAGCGCTGCAGCTGCTCCAGTTGCCCAAGCTGCTATTCCAGAAGGAACTGTCATCGGAGACGGTAAACTCAAAATCAACCTTGCCCGTCTAGACACTCGTTTACTTCACGGTCAAGTTGCAACTGCTTGGACTCCAGATTCAAAAGCAGATCGTATCATCGTTGCTTCAGATAACGTAGCTAAAGACGAATTACGTAAAGAATTGATTAAACAAGCAGCTCCAGGTAAAGTGAAAGCAAATGTTGTTCCTATCCAAAAACTAATCGACGTTGCAAAAGATCCTCGCTTCGGAGGAACACATGCCCTTATCTTGTTTGAAACACCTCAAGATGCCCTTCGTGCTATCGAAGGTGGCGTGCCAATCAAAACTCTTAATGTTGGATCAATGGCTCACTCAACTGGTAAAACAATGGTTAACAACGTTTTGTCTATGGATAAAGAAGACGTTGCTACATTTGAAAAAATGCGTGACCTTGGTGTTGAATTTGATGTACGTAAAGTACCAAACGACACCAAAAAAGATTTGTTTGACTTGATCAACAAAGCAAACGTGCAATAATCGATTTTATGAAAGGATTTTAAAGATGTCTATTATTTCTATGGTTTTAGTAGTCGTTGTAGCCTTCCTAGCAGGTCTTGAAGGTATCCTCGACCAGTTCCAATTCCATCAACCAATCGTAGCTTGTACCCTTATCGGTCTTGTTACTGGTAACCTTGAAGCAGGGATTATCCTTGGTGGTTCTCTTCAAATGATCGCCCTTGGTTGGGCTAACATCGGAGCTGCCGTAGCTCCTGACGCTGCTCTTGCTTCTGTTGCTGCTGCCATTATCATGGTTCTTGGTGGCGACTTTACTAAGACAGGTATCGGTGTTGCCCAAGCGGTTGCTATCCCTCTTGCAGTTGCTGGTCTATTCTTGACTATGATTGTCCGTACACTCTCTGTCGGATTGGTTCACACTGCTGATGCTTCTGCTAAAAAAGGTGACTTCAAAGCAGTTGAGCGTGCTCACTTTATCGCACTTCTTCTTCAAGGTCTTCGTATTGCAGTCCCTGCAGCACTCCTTCTAATGGTACCAACTGAAACAGTACAAAGCATTCTAAATGCTATGCCTGATTGGCTCAAAGATGGTATGGCTATCGGTGGTGGTATGGTCGTTGCCGTTGGTTACGCTATGGTTATCAACATGATGGCAACTCGTGAAGTATGGCCATTCTTCGCTATCGGTTTCGTGCTTGCTGCCGTGTCAGATATTACTCTAATCGGATTTGGTGCTATCGGTGTTGCTATCGCTCTTATCTACCTTCACCTTTCTAAAACTGGTGGAAACGGTGGCGGTGGAGCCGCAACTTCTAACGACCCAATCGGCGATATCCTAGAAGACTACTAAGATAAGAAAGGACTGAAAACATCATGACTGAAAAACTTCAATTAACTAAATCAGATCGTAAAAAAGTTTGGTGGCGTTCAACTTTCTTACAAGGTTCTTGGAACTATGAACGTATGCAAAACTTGGGTTGGGCTTACTCATTAATTCCAGCTCTTAAAAAACTCTACACTAAAAAAGAAGATCAAATCGCTGCTCTTGAACGCCATCTTGAGTTCTTCAACACTCACCCATACGTAGCCGCTCCAATCATGGGGGTTACTCTTGCACTTGAAGAAGAACGTGCTAACGGTGTTGAAATTGATGACGCTGCTATCCAAGGGGTTAAAATCGGTATGATGGGACCTCTTGCTGGTATCGGTGACCCAGTATTCTGGTTTACAGTACGCCCAATCCTTGGATCACTCGGTGCTTCACTTGCCCTTACTGGTAATATCTTAGGTCCAATCCTCTTCTTCGTTCTTTGGAACTTGATTCGTATGTCATTCTTGTGGTATACACAAGAGATTGGATACAAGGCTGGATCAGAAATCACTAAAGATATGTCTGGCGGTATCCTTCAAGACATCACTAAAGGAGCTTCTATCCTTGGTATGTTCATTCTTGCTGTCCTTGTTCAACGTTGGGTAAATATTAAATTTGCTTTCGATGTTGCCAAAGTTCAACTAGATGAAAAAGCTTATATCCATTGGGATAAATTGCCAGAAGGATCTAAAGGTATCCAAGAAGCATTCGCACAAGTAGGACAAGGATTGTCTCAAACACCTGAAAAAGTTACTACTTTCCAACAAAACTTGGATATGTTGATCCCTGGACTATCAGGACTACTCCTTACTCTCCTTTGCATGTACTTGCTTAAGAAAAAAGTATCTCCAATCACTATTATCCTTGCACTCTTCGCAGTGGGTATTGTGGCACATGTTCTTCACATCATGTAATCAAGCAACTTAAAAGGAATCAGGTTCTAAAATCTGATTCCTTTTTTCTATACTTTTATTCGGCCAAGGCTCCCATTGGATCCCAAGGTGCGAGTACAATTGGTTCTGCTTCATAGGCAGCTTGTTCTTCTGCTGTCAGCAATTCCTTACGGACAACGATTTGGTATGTGTATTCGTCCATCCAAGCGTCTGAGGCAACAAAGTAACCATCGGTACCAACCTTGTCTCCCCATGAGTTTTCAACCTTCCACTTGGTTGATTTGCCATTTTCATCCAAATCAACACCTGTCAAGACCATAGCGTGGGTCATCAAGCTTTCGCTGTAGTCCAAACGTCCAGCCTTGTCTTGAGTGAGTTTAATGTCCATGCTTGATTCAAAGTCATAAACATCTGTCGCAAGGATTCCAGCTTTACGGTTGCTGAGCTGACCGACATCTGAACCAAACCAAACAGTCTCACCTGCTTGCATTTGAGCAATCGCCAATTCTTTCAAGCGCTCCATCGGTACGTTGATGTAGCGAACTGCACGGCTGCCAACCACATTTCCCAACATCTCAACTGTGTAAGATTGGCCGTAAGGCTTGTCAGCAGTTGGAGCATTGATAACAGAAACATAGTCTTCTAGAGGAAGATTGACATATTTCTTGTAAAACTCTTGTGGTGTGATGCCCTTTTCGCTTTGGTAGTTGTTATCCTTATCACGATAAGCAAAGTCAAATTTACGTGGTGGAAGTCCTAAAGACATAGCAAGAAAGTTAAAGATTTCTTGCAAAAGATCTTCTTTCTTAGCTTGAACAGTCGCTTGGTCTGCGCCAGAAGCAAGCAAGTCACGCAAGATTTGAGCATCTTGACGAAGCAATTTGTTGAGAATGGCATTTAGCTCACGACTGCTGCTAGATGAAACTGACTCTGGATAAACAGACTTAGGAACGACACCATATTTCTCAAAGAGAGAAACGACCATATCCCATTGACCGCCATCTTGTTGTGGAGTTTGGAGTAGGAATTTAACCTTACGGCTCGTCAAATCTTGGTCTGCAGTCGCAATGACTTGCTCCAAGAACCAGTTGGATTTCTCATACTTGTCCCAGAAGAAGGTGTGGGCCTGTGACAACTCAAAATTTTCCAATTTATATTGTGAAATGAGTTTGTGGCGGAAGGTGTTGAGAGCTGCAAACATCCAGCAACGACCAGATGCTTTCTGGTTAGTAACCTTGTCCTTGGTCAAATCCAATGAGAAAACAGGGGTGTTGTCTACATGGCTTTGGCGACGTTCTAGGGCTGCAAAAATTCCGTTGTGGCTGGCAGCATTTTCAATCGCTTGGTATTTTACATTTGCTTCATAATTGGCAAATAGTTTATCAGTAAATGATTCTTGAATCGCGTTCATAGATTCCTCCTTTTATTCTACAGTCTATTATAACTCTTTTCACAAAGGAAGCAACTGAAAAACATAAAAGGCAAGGACATTCTCCCTCACCTTTTTCGAAAACAAACCAAACTAAGCAATACTTGCAAGGAGAACCTCTAATTCTTCCTTGGTCAAGCGACGCCATTCTCCTCGCTGCAAGTTCTCATCCAATACTAGAGTTCCCATAGTCAAGCGTTGCAAGTCTACTACTTCCTTGCCACAGTAGCCCACCATACGCTTGACCTGATGAAACTTCCCTTCTGCAATGGTCACACGGATTTGGCTTTGATTTTTTTCTGTATCTATGGACACAAGCTCCAGTTTAGCGGGCTGACAGGTAAAATCCTTAAGAGGAATTCCCTTGGCAAATGTCTCCACATCTTCTTGGGTCATCATTCCCTTGACCTGAGCCAGATAAGTCTTGTACACATGACGCTTGGGCGAAAGAAGAGCATGAGCCAGCTGACCATCATTGGTCAAGAGTAAAAGACCATGCGTGTCAATATCCAAGCGTCCTACTGGGAAAACTTCCTTGCTCCGAGCAATATCATCTAGCAAGTCCAGAACGGTTCTATGTTTGGGATCCTCAGTCGCTGAGATAACTCCTTGGGGCTTGTTCATCATGTAGTAGACAAACTCTTCATACTCCAACACTTGCCCATCAAAGCGAATCTCATCTCTTTCTTCATCAATCTGCAATTTAGCCGACTTTTCTTTTTTACCATTTACCGTCACGCGCCCAGCCTTGAGCAAGTTTTTGACCTCTGTCCGGCTCCCCACAGCGCAGGCAACTAAAAATTTATCTAATCTCATAGAACTATTATATCACACTCAAAAGGAGGCTGGTACAATGACCAACCTCCTTTTCGTTTCATACTCTTCAAAAATCTCTTCAAACCGCGTCAACGTCGCCTTGCCGTATGTATGGTTACTGACTTCGTCAGTTCTATCTGCAACCTCAAAACAGTGTTTTGAGCTGGCTTCGTCAGTTCTATCTGCAACCTCAAAGCAGTGCTTTGAGCAACCTGCGGCTAGTTTCCTAGTTTGCTCTTTGATTTTCATTGAGTATCAGATTTAGGAAATTAACTTCCTCGTCTCCAGAAAATCGCTAAGACAATCATGGAACCTAGTACTGCCGGAATAATGGCAGTTCCTGCTATTATCGGTCCCCAAGTCCCAAAAAGCAAATGGCCTATAAAGGCACCAATCCATCCGAGAAACATTTTTCCAAAGCATCCCATTCGCTCTCCACGATTGGTTAGAGTACCTGCTAAAAATCCCACTAGGAGACCAACGAACATACTTCCTAACATATTATCTCCTTAATTTGCCCAATCTCCGTTACGGAAGAGTGGTACACGTGTCCCATCCTCACGGATACCATCGATATCCATTTGGTTAGAACCAATCATAAAGTCTACGTGAACATCTGAAAGGTTAAGTCCCGCAGCTTCAAGCTCTTCTTCACTCATCTCTGCTCCACCAACGACGCTAGTCGCATAGGCCGCACCAATAGCCAAGTGATTTGAAGCATTCTCATCGAAGAGGGTGTTGAAGAAGGTAATTCCTGACTGAGAAATTGGGCTTGGATCCGGTACCAAGGCACATTCACCCAAGGCACGCGCACCCGCATTTTCAAATACAAGATCTTTCATAACTTGATCACCCTTCTCAGCAGTGATATCTACGATTTGTCCATCCTTAAAGGTCACCTTAATACCTTCAATGATATTTCCGTTATAGCTAAGCGGTTTTGTAGAAGTGACATAACCATCTGCGCGACGGAAGTCAGGCGCTGTGAAAACTTCCTCTGTCGGCATATTTGGCAAGAATCCTTCGCCCTGTGCATTGATAGCACCAGCTGATTCCCAAACATGGTTCTTCGGCAAGCCAAGGATCAAATCGGTTCCTGGCGCTGAGTAGTGAAGGGCTGAAAATTGTTCTTTATTGAGCATATCGGCCTTACTCTTGAGAATAGCTGCATGCTCTTCCCAAGCCTTAACAGGATCTTCTTCATAGACTCGGCAAGTTTTGAAGATTTGATCCCAAAGGAGATCGACTGCTTCTTCATCGCTCGCAGCATTTGGAAAGACTTTCTTAGCCCACTCGAGTCCAGCAGCGGCTGCTACAGTCCAACTAACCTTGTTGGATTGAGTTGCGATACGCATTGGCTTCATAGCAAGTCCCATAGCTTTAGCAGAAGCTGATAGCTTGTTAGCATCCACTCCGTTCAAGGCACCTGGATCAGATGAGCGAACTCCAAGACGGCTAGCCTTGTTTTCCAAGAGATAGTTCATCTCAGCAATCTTGTATTCTGGCACATTGTCCAGACGCTCCATTGGCGCATGGAGGAATTTCTCACGGTTAATGACATCATCTGTCCATTGAACGATAACCTCATGCGCACCCAAAGCATAAGCTTCTTTGACAATTAAGTGAGCCAACTCACGTTGCTCCACATCGATAGAGAGAGCCAAAGTGTGACCAGGTTGCACGTTGATTCCGTTCGCAACCAACAATTTCGCATATTTTTCTAGATTTTCTTTAAAATTTGGTAAAACCATGTTGTTTTCTCTTTTCTATTTTTATTTTTCTTTCAAAGCAGAGAATAATCCTGCTAAAGCAATGGAACCTGACAAGAGTGCTGTTGATAGAAGAATTGTCTGATCAGCAATTTCTAATTGATATTCAAATACTTTCTCAGCCGGCTTATCTTCCGCAAAAATTCTTAGTTTCATCTTTTTTCCTCCAAGACCTTAAAACAACTCATCAAACAAACTCAACTGATTATCCTCTGGCATATTGCCCAGAATTCCCATTTCATCCATTTTTTCAACCAAGGTTGATGAGAGTCCACCACGCTTGCGTAGTTCTGTTTTAGAGAGGAATTCTCCCTCTTCACGCGCTCGCACCAACTGCTTAGCAACGTTCTCTCCCAGACCATCCATTGCTACAAATGGTGGAATCAGTGTATCTCCGTCAATGATGAATTCAGTCGAATCACTACGGTAGAGGTCTAACTTCCCAAACTTGAAACCACGTTCCCACATTTCATTGACAATCTCAAGAGTTGTATAGAGGTCAATCTCCACATTAGAGGCCTCATTGTTCTTCCGTTTTTCAGAGATTTCTTCCATTCTGCGTTTGATGGCATCCAAACCCGCACCCATGGTCTTGATATCAAAAGCCTTAGCACGGATTGAGAAGTAAGCACAGTAATAATAAATGGGATGATGAACCTTGAAGTAAGCTACACGCAAGGCCATCATAACGTAGGCTGCCGCATGGGCCTTAGGGAACATATACTTAATTTTCCCACAGGACTCGATATACCACTCTGGCACCTTATTAGCCTTCATGGCTTCAATGTAGCCATTGCGTTCCTCTTCGGAAATCTTGAGCCACAATCCCTTACGTACCCGTTCCATGATGGTAAAGGCCATCTTAGGTTCGAGACCAGCATGCATGAGGTAAACCATGATGTCGTCCCGACAACCGATAACAGTCGATAGGTCCGCTATTCCTTGCTTAATCAAATCTTGGGCATTGCCCAGCCAAACGTCGGTACCGTGAGACAACCCTGACAACTGAAGCAATTCTGCAAAAGTCGTCGGATGGGTTTCATCGACCATCCCTCGGACAAAGTTGGTCCCAAACTCAGGAATCCCCAGCATGCCCGTCGGCGTTCCGATTTGTTCAGGAGTCACACCTAGCACATCAGTCCCAGAAAAGAGGGCCATCACGCCTTCGTCATCCATAGGGATTTCATTAGGATCAATCCCAGACAAGTCCTGAAGTTTCCGAATCATGGTCGGATCATCATGTCCCAGTACATCGAGTTTGAGGACGTTCTCGTCGATATCATGGAAGTTAAAGTGAGTGGTCTGCCATTCAGCTGTCACGTCATCTGCTGGATACTGGACAGGCGTAAAATCATAGACATCCATGTAGTTAGGAATAACAACGATTCCCCCAGGGTGTTGTCCTGTTGTCCGCTTGACACCGGCAGCACCTTGGGCAAGACGTTCCACCTCTGCATCACGATAAAACTTGCCATAATCTCTCTCATAGCCCTTGACAAAACCATAGGCAGTCTTGGCAGCCACCGTACCAACCGTTCCTGCACGGAAGGCATATTCCTCACCAAAGATATCACGCACATCCAAGTGAGCACTAGGCTGGTCTTCTCCCGAGAAGTTCAAATCAATATCGGGAACCTTGTCCCCATCAAATCCAAGGAAGGTCTCGAACGGAATATCCTGCCCATTTTTGCTGAGTTTATGACCACATTTAGGACAGTCCTTATTGGGCATATCAAATCCTGAACCGTACGAACCATCTGTGATAAACTCACTGTACTGACACTGACCACAGACATAGTGAGGAGAGAGAGGATTAACCTCCGTAATCCCAATCATGGTCGCAACAAAACTGGACCCAACAGACCCACGAGAACCAACCAAGTAGCCCCGTTCATTGGAACGTTGCACCAGCATCTGGGAAGCCAGATAAATCACGGCAAATCCATTCCCCAGAATAGAGGTTAGTTCTTTTTCAATCCGCAAATCAACGATATCTGGCAGCGGATTACCATAAATCTCAAAGGCCTTCTTATAGGTCAACTCGGCAACTGTTTCTTCAGCCTTGTCAATGAAAGGCGTATACAAGTCACCCTTAACAACCTCAACGGGTTCAAAGATTTCTGCCAAGGCATTGGTGTTTTCAATAACCAATTTGCGAGCTAATTCCTCTCCCAAGAATGCAAATTCATCCAACATTTCATTAGTCGTTCTAAAATGAGCTTTTGGAAGAGGAGCGGGTTGGGCATGTTCGCCATGACCAATAGTTCGGTTAATCATCGCCCCCTGTCCCAAACTACGGACGATAATTTCACGGTAAATCTCTTCTTCTGGTTCGATATAGTGGACATTTCCCGTAGCCAAAACGGGCTTGCCAAGACGGTCGCCGACCTCTATCAAACTTTTGATAATGGTCTGTAGTTCTTCCATATCCTTGACCTGCTCCTTGGCGATCAATGGCGCATAGATAGCTGGTGGCATGATCTCAATAAAGTCATAATACTTGGCCACCTCAACCGCCGCATCCACACCTTGGGAAACGACTGCATCAAAAACTTCACCTTCAGAGCAAGCTGAACCTAAAATCAAACCTTCCCGATGAGAATCTAGAACTGTTCTCGGAATTCGTGGCACCCCTTCAAAGTACTTGGTATTGGATAAAGAAACCAGCTTAAAGATATTTTTTAGTCCTACTTGATTCTTGACATAAATAGTCGCATGCTTGATCCGAGCTTTTTTATAAGAATCTGGACTAATCAAATCAATGTTAAGTCTAGCTAGATCGGTCACACCATGTTTTTCTGCTACTTCTTTGATAAAGATGAAAAGCAGGCGACCTGTAGCTTCCGCATCGTAGTTGGCCATGTGGTGATGCTCTAAGGCCACACCAAAACGCTTAGTCAAAGGCCCCAAACCATGACGTTTATACTCAGGATACAGGTTTCTAGCAAACTCAAGCGTATCAATCACTGGTTGACTAATCTTAGGCAAACCATGACGCTCATAATTGGCATTCATAAAGCCAACGTCAAAGGTAGCATTATGGGCAACTAAGACTGTATCCTTGCAGAATTCTTGGAATTCTTGCAAAACTTGTTCTAGTGGTTTGGCATTTTTGACATGGTCATCTGTAATTCCAGTCAACTCAGTAGTAAAAGCTGACAAGGGATGACCAGGATTGATAAATTCATCAAATTCGGCAATAACATTCCCCTTGTACATCTTAGAGGCCGCAACCTGAATCAAGTCATTATAAATAGCTGAAAGTCCCGTTGTTTCCACGTCAAAGACCACATAGGTCGCTTCTGACAAGTCCATCTCTACTTCGTTATAGACGATAGGAACACGGTCCTCCACGATATTGGCTTCCATACCATAGATCAGCTGGATTCCCGCTTTCTTAGCCGCCTTATAGCCGTGTGGGAAGGACTGGACATTCCCATGGTCCGTGATGGCAACCGCCTTGTGTCCCCACTTAGCAGCTGTCGCAACGATCTCTTCTACCTCGGGTAGTGCATCCATGGTCGACATATTAGTATGAGCATGAAACTCAACCCGACGCTCACCTTCTGGCATCAAATCCTTCCGCTCATAGTGAACAACTTCCTGCACATCCTGTACGTTCATAGTCAAATCGCGTGTGAAGTTATTCATCTCCACATTCCCACGCACTCGGAGCCAAGAATTTTTCTTAATTAGATCAAACTTCTGAGCCTCTTCCTCGTTCTTAACCCACTTTTGCATCGAAAAACTTGAAGTGTAGTCAGTCATTTTAAAGTTGATCAAAACACGCCCTGTTCTGGTCACTTTTTGCTCTACATCAAAAACAACCCCTTCAAAGACCAGACGATTTTCCTCCGTTGTCACTTCGATCATAGGAGTAATCTCTGCCTTATCCAGCTTGGGTTTAGCTGCAGCTTTTTTCGCTTGAAAATCAAAGGCTGGTTTCTCTTCCGCTGGAGGAGGTGCCATCTGTTCTAGTTGCTCCATAGCACGAAGCGCTTCTTCATTGGCGGCTTGCACAATCTGCTCATTTTCAGCATGAAAGGCCTCTTCCTGCTCTTGAGTCAGGACATCATTCTTCTCCACCTGACAGTTAAAAGTTGGAAAACCAAACTTTTCAAGTTGTTTGGCTAAATTAGGAAGATGATTCTTCTTAAAGTGTTCCTTATCAATCGCCTCGGAGCCTTCAATAAAGAGTTGGTTGCCCTCCGCACGAACTTGCAAATTTTGATAAAGGGACTTAAAACCTTGACTAGCACATGGCCCTTCAGAGAAAGCCTCCCTATAGTAGGACTGCAAGAGTTGATTTGAAAATTCTTGAGACAGAGCCTTGATTTCGAAAACAGCTTTATTGCCTGTCTTAGAAAATTCTTCGCTCAAACCTTTCTTTAATTCTAAAAAGATTTCAATCGGTAAAATATTAGAAAATACGAAATGAAACTCCCATACCTTACTAATTTTATGAACTACAACTCGCTCAATATCAGCCTGTGATAAAGCAGGAGCCTGTCTCATTTCAGCAGGCATCCCCAGTTGATTCATCAAAATTTCAAAACTGTTTGACATTCATTTTCCTCACATTATTCTCCTACTATTTTACCATATTTAGAGGTATTTTCTAAAGACAAAAGGAAGCCACTTCAAGACAACAAAAAATTTTCTTATTTGTACTTTTACTACTCATTTAAGGAGATTTACCTATAGAAAAAGAATGAGTTTAAGGAAATTAAAAAATTTTCATAACAGTACTCCCAAAAAAAGTTAGATGAATAGTTTATCTAGAGATTTAGTTCTGTTTTACACACAACGAAAACACCCCGAAAGTTAGTCGGAAAAAATCTAACTTTTGGGGTGCAATTGATTCTTTATAAAACCTGAAAAGAAATCAGTCTTTAACTCCTGCCTTCTCTCTTATGCTTGATAACGTTTCACGCCATCTAGGTAGGTTGCTACCAATTCTAAATCTTTATCTAGTACGATAAAGTCCGCGTCATAGCCTTCACGGATTTGTCCACAAACATCATCAATGTGAACAGATTTTGCTGGGTTGAAGCTGGCCATCATAACTGCTTCGTGTGGAGAGGCAATGTTCCAGTCGACAACATTTTTCAAACCGTCTTTGAGTTTGAGAATAGAACCTGCCAAGTTACCTGTCGATTTGAGACGAGCAGTTCCATTGGCAACGACAACTGGGAATTCTCCCAACATGTAGTCGCCGTCTTCCAATCCACCCGCTGTCATACAGTCTGTGATAAGGGCAATATTTTCAGTTCCTTTTTGTTTGATAAGAATTTCGCAGGCTTTTGGATCTACGTGATGGCCGTCACAGATCAACTCTGCATAGGTATGTGGCAATTGGTACATGGCTCCAACCATACCCAGTTCGCGGTGAGTCAAGCCACGCATTCCATTGTAGGCGTGTACCCAAACACTCGCTCCAGCATCGACTGCTTTTTTAGCTTCATCAAAAGTCGCGTTTGAGTGCCCAAGAGCAACCGTCACACCTTCTCCAGTGATAGTCCGTACAAAGTCTTCTACACCTTCACGCTCTGGCGCAAGAGCAATTTTATTAAGCAAGCCATTAGCTGCTTTTTGCCAAGCACGAAACTCATCCATGCGAGGATCTTTCATGTAGGCAGGGTTTTGAGCCCCCTTGTATTTCTCTGTGAAATAAGGCCCTTCAAAATAAATTCCACGAATCTTGGCTCCACTTGCTTCCTGGTAACGAGCACCAATATTTTCAGTTACCGCGAGCAATTGCTCATAAGATGATGTCAAAGTGGTTGGCAAGAAGCTCGTTACCCCCATGCTGAGGAGTCCTTCACTCATGGTATGAAGGGTTCCTTCGATATTATTATCCATAACATCCACACCGCCAAATCCATGAATATGGGTATCGACAAGTCCTGGAGCAATGCTATAACCTGTATAGTCAATCACCTCAGAGCCTTCAGGAATCTGCTCGACATGTTTTCCAAACTTGCCGTCCACAAGTTCCAAGTAACCACCGCGACGAACTCCGTGTGGGTAGAAAAATTGATCCGCTTTAATATAGTTAGGCATAATGTTAACCTCCTTAAAAGATTGATTCTATAATTTATTATGTCAATTACATTATAAACCTTTCTTTTTTATTTGTAAATGGTATAGACCTATTTTCTAGAGATATTTTAAAAGAGCTGGATTTCTCCAACTCTTCTCTTTTAAATACAAGTTATTTTGATTTGACTGGCTTGTCTTGAGCTGTTTGCAAGGCTGTAGCAATCGTATCTGCATACAATTTTGCTCCTGCTTCAATTTTACTGTTGTCACTTCCAAAATGGACTTGGTCTGTTCCAGTCCAAATTTCTGGATGCTCTTTCGCAACTTGATTCCAATCTGCTATCGTGATGTAAGGAGTCTTCTCTGCCAGTTCTCTCATATAGGCAGCAGCCTTCTCAACGATGCCATAGGTCTCTTTTGTCTTATCTCCCTCATAAGGAGTCACCAAAACCATATGGTGTCCCTTAGGAAGATTTTTCACGATACTATCCCAGTCTTCCTTGTAATTTTCAGGATTATTTACCCCTGTTGCAATGACAACCATCTTTGGTAAAAATTTATTCTGGCTATTGTTTAGCATGATTTCATTGGCAGTCTTGGTTGTTCTGCTAACCTGCGCATTAATCTGTGCTCCAGGAAGAGCTGTCTGTAGGGCTGTATTTGCCCTCAAGGCCACCGAGTCACCAATTAACATAGTGCCATCAGCAATTCCTAAACTATCAGCTTCTGCCCGTTCTGCCATCACCTTGGTCTGTCCAATATTTGTCGCGGCTTGCTTCAAACCATTGACAGTTAAGTCTATCTCAAACGCTCCCACTTGTGGTGCCAACAAGGTCACTAAGAAGACAATGAAAGTCAAGATACCTGTACTTGCTGCAAGGATTGTGTGAATATGAGGCAAGGGACGAAGGGTTTGTATAATAGGTGTGTTCTTTCCTGCAATCCAAGGTTCCAACACATAAAATGACAGGCTGGCAAATCCATAAGAAAAAATCAAAGTCAGTAAGACAGCAAGAAGATTTGATGTCAACTGCGAGAAAATGATATAGAAAGGCCAATGGAAAAGATAAACCGCATAGCTAGTATCCGCTAAAAAACTGATCATCTTTGGCTCCTGCATATTAGGAGTCTTTTCATGTAAGACACGCGCTGCCAGAATCATAGCAAGGGCTGCAAGACTGGCAAGCAAGAAGCCCATAAGATAGGCAAAGAGATAGGTAAATTTGACAAAGAAGGTCAAAATGAGTAAGAAGCCAAAACCTCCTGCAAAAACCAACAGGGTCTTGCGTAAATCCCAGATTTTATCCAACTGCTTGACGAGAGAAGTCGTCTGACGAACGCCTACGATAGTTGCTAACACACTTCCCAAAAAGAATGGATAGACATGAGTTAAACTGGAGAAATAAACAGATGAATAAGAGGTTACTAGAAAACTACCAATAAACATTGAGAAGAAACTAATCAAGAAGGCAGCAGCAGATAAAAGAAAGACCATCCCTCTCAACTGACCATTTGATTTCGACTGTTTAGATAAGAACCAAACTGCCAATCCCCAGAGGATATAGTAGTGCACCTCAACAGCCAAACTCCAATTATGAACAAATAAATGAGGAATGAACTGAGATTCATAACTCCCACCTGTTAGCAGTTCATAGAAGTTGGTCATGAAGCCTAAGACACCCGCAATCTGACCCCCAATTCCAGCCACATAATCTTGCCGAACTAGAAAAGTAAAGGGCATGGTTACCAAGACCATCAAAACCACAGGTGGCACGATACGATAAAAGCGTCTCCTAAAAAATCCAACCAAATCAATTTCATGATTTTTAGAAAATTCTTCGATAAGTAGAGCTGTAATCAGGAAACCTGAAAATGTAAAGAAGACATCTACCCCGAAAAATCCTCCAGGAAAGATGGTCTGAAAGAAATGATACAAGAGTACCAAAAGTAAACCTGTAATCCTAATCAAGGAAAACCATTTAATGCGCATACGAGTTTATTCTCCCTTTCATTATACACTTTATTCTATCAAAAAAAGAAGAAAAATCCCAAGAGAAAACTTAGGATTTTTAGCTTATATCACTTCCATTTTAGAAATTACGGCCTGATTTATTATAGCCATATTTTTTCACAAAATACTCACGGAATTCCAAGAGATTGTCATCCATGATGGCTTGTCGCACTTGCTTCATCAGGTTAAGCAAGAAGTAAAGGTTATGGTAACTAGTCAAGCGGATACCAAAGGTTTCATCGGCCTTGAGCAGGTGACGAAGGTAAGCGCGTGTATAGTTCTTACATGTGTAGCAATCACACTCAGGATCCAGTGGCGTAAAGTCCTCAGCAAACTGGGCATTTTTGACAACCAAACGACCTTGACTGGTCATACAAGTCCCATTACGAGCGATTCGAGTCGGCAAGACACAGTCAAACATATCCACCCCACGAATCACCCCATCAATCAAGCTATCTGGCGCTCCCACACCCATCAGATAACGAGGTTTATTTTCAGGCAGCAGTTGTGTTGTAAAGTCCAAGACCGCATTCATCTCTTCGTGGGTTTCTCCCACTGCTAAGCCACCGATAGAGTAGCCTGGGAAATCCATACTGACAAGGTCATGAGCCGATTGGCGACGCAGGTCTTCAAATCCAGCCCCCTGCACAATTCCAAACAAACCTTGGTCATGTGGACGACGGTGAGCCTTCAAACCACGCTCAGCCCAACGGCTGGTACGCTCGATTGATTTCTTAACGTAGTCGTAAGGTTGATAAAACTGAGGACATTCGTCAAAGGACATCATGATGTCTGAGCCCAAATTATTCTGAATAGAGATAGCTTTTTCTGGCGATAGGAACATCTTAGAACCATTGAGATGGTTTTTAAAGGTTACTCCTTCTTCTGTGATATTACGGCTATCTGCTAAGGAATAAACCTGAAAACCACCACTATCTGTCAAGATAGGCTGGTCCCAATTCATAAACTTGTGGAGACCGCCTGCGCGAGCAATGAGTTCATCTCCAGGACGAAGCCAGAGATGATAGGTATTGGATAGGATAATTCCCGAACCCATCTCCTTCAATTCTTCAGGCGACTGAGTTTTGACAGTGGCTTGTGTCCCAACTGGCATAAACATAGGTGTTGGGAAGGTACCGTGGGGAGTGATGATTTCTCCCAGACGAGCTCCTGTGTGTTTTTCTTTCTTAATCAAACGATATTTGATTGGTGAATCTGACATTTTCTACCTCCGAAGCTGGGAAAGACAGTCCCAGTTCATACTTTGTGCCCAAGGGCATACTGTATGATTTTATCAAAAAAAGTTGGAACTGTCACGAACTATGGTATAATGAGAGAATGAAATACCCAAAAATTGATTTAAAAACCATTCGTCTGCAGGCCAGACAATTTCAGGCTGAAAATCCCCGCCTCTTTCTCGTCTATCTCTTACCTAGCATGCTGGTCATTTTGTCTGTCTTCCTCAATCCCTTAGAGCGCATCAACGAGAGTGTTTTAGAACAACCCTTTTTAAGCGTACTTAGTCATGTATTCCAAGCCTACCTTTTTCCACTATTAGTCTCCTTTATTGGAACAATACTTCTAACCAGTTCCGTCTATACAACGCTGAAACTCATCAAGAATCCCGATACAGAACTATCCGTCAAAAATAGTCTCACTCTCTTTAATGAAGAGCACTTTTCACAAACTTTTTTGACTCTCCTTCTCAAACGTTTCTATCTCTTCTTATGGAGCATTCCTAGCTTACTTGGGATTTACTTCCTCTTTTACAGTAGCTTTTTAGCAAAGAAATTCGTTGCCCTTCATCCTGAATTTCCCAATCTGGATCTCACGTCAGTTGAAACTGAGCGTTTCCTCATGACCTTTGGTTTTTACTTCCTAGCAAGTATCTTCTTAATGATTGTAGGAAATAGTCTCTATATCCCACAATACTATGCCTATTCGCAGGTAGAATTTCTCCTCTGTGACACACTAGACTTGGGACAAGCCAAACCAGGACAAATCCTTAAAACTAGCCGTTTCCTGATGAAAGGTTACAAGTTTCAGCGTTTTATCCTAGACTTACAACTCCTTCCTTGGTATTTCCTCAATTGGATTACCTTTGGAATTGCTAGTTTCTCACTCCTACCCTACATTCAAATTAATAAAATGATTTTTTACCGAGCAGTATTGGCTCGAAAACGTCCAAAAGCTTGAAGGTTGTTCCCTCAAGCTTTTTTCTATCAATGAGTTTCTCCGCCTACCAACTTGAGATCCTGATCCCCATATTCGATAATAGCGCGGATTGCCACTTCTATCCCTCGCCGAATATCCACTAAACTCATAGCTGGAGTTGTCGGTCGATTCACCACCTGTTCCATCATATAAGGAATGTGCATAAAACCTGCCTTAACATGTGGAAATTTCTTTTCTACCAAATAGAGGGCCTGATACATCAAATGATTGCAGACAAAAGTCCCTGCAGTATTGGAAACAGAGGCCGGTAAGCCCTCTTTTTTTATAGCTTGAACCATCGCTTTAATAGGCAAACTACTAAAGTAGGCCGATGCACCATCCACTCGAATGGGAAGATCAATCGGCTGATTACCTTCGTTATCAGGAATGCGTGCATCGTCTTGATTAATGGCTACTCGCTCAGGTGTCAAGCTAGACCTTCCACCTGCTTGGCCAATACACAGGATAAAGTCAGGTTGATAACGGTTCATTTCTTCTTCCAATACTTGGGCCGATTTGTGAAAGACTGTCGGCACTTCTAGCCAACGGACCTCAGCACCATGGATTTTAGCTGGTAAACCTTTAATAGCCTCCAAGGCTGGATTGACCTTTTCCCCTCCAAAGGGCTCAAAACCTGTCACTAATACTTTCATTTCTAACTCCTCAAAACAAATCCAATGAGACTTTTTTCTTAAAAACAAGTATAACATATTTCCCTTATTCTGGAGTGAAAAGGACTAGAGAGGATCAGACCGGCATTAAAATTTATTTAAAGAGGAAAATGCTAATCAAGGCCAAAATAGCTGGTCCACCTTGCTTCAAAATAATTTTCTTATCTGCTGTTAAAGAGCCATAAGCCGCAGCTCCAATCACAAATAAGACAAAAATAGTCACAATTTCTAAATTCTGTGAGAAATAAATCCCATACAAGAGAAAGACTCCTAGCAGACCGTTATAAATCCCTTGATTTTTAAACAATGAACTTACTGACGGACGAGCCAATTCTTCCTTGTCCATGTTAAAGACACGACTAGTCGCATCTGATTGCGTTGCAATACTTTCCAAATAAAAAATGTAAAAATGCTCCAAAGCAATAATCGTTGCTAAAATGATTGTAATAATTGACATCTATTTCTCCTTAAATTTCTATATTTTCAATACCCAAAACCAATTTATTTAATAAACGGCTGAGTTCTGTTCTTTCAGACTCTGTTAAGATACTTTCCATCTCTTCCTTAACCTTGATATGTTGCAGAGGGGGATTCACCACTAACTGCTCCTTGGCATACTTCGTAGCCTCTACCAACACTTCTCGCTGATTTTCAGGATTGCGATGGCGCTCCACCAAACCTTCCTTTTCCAGAATCTTGAAATGCCGTGTCAAAGCAGCCTGATCAATTTTCAAACGCTCCTGAACCGCCATTTGGTTACAGGGAGAATTCTCCAGCAAAAATAATAAAATCTGATACCGTGTTAAACTAATCCCAAGTCTTTTTTCAAACAATTGCGTACTCGCTTGCTCAGACAAGCGGAGTTGATAAAGCAGATCTTGAATCTCTATCATTTCTTTTCTCTTTTCGATTGATTTATCAATAATTGACTAATCAAGTATAATATAAATTAAAATAGATTGCAAGAATGTTGCTTCAATCATTACAAAATGCTAACTTCCATTTTCCATTCATATTGATACTCAATGAAAATCAAAGAGCAAACTAGGAAGCTAGCCGTAGGTTGCTTAAAGCACTGCTTTGAGGTTGTAGATAAGACTGACGAAGTCAGTAACCATACCTACGGCAAGGCGAAACTAACGTGGTTTGAAGAAATTTTTGAAGAGTATGATAAAGAAAAAACGAACGAGAATCGCTTTCTATCACGAAAGCTAGATCTCATTCGTCAAAATGATATTACAAAGTATGGTTTATCCATTCATTGAAACGTGAACGTGGTCATAATGGTTTTCTGTCACACTACCACGGTCTGGCATTGGATTCCAAGTATTAGCTGGTCCATATTTGCTATCGAATGGAGCATAGAAACGTTGTTTCCAAATGATGTAACTAATGCCACGGCTGGCCATATTTTGAATAGCGTATTCCGCAATCTTATCCCCTAGTTCTGAGCCTTCTGGTACCATAAAGTCGATAGCCAAACCTTTTCCGTGATCTCCACTGTCGCCTGGACGGTAACCACTAAAGGATGTAATACCAAACAAGTTGGCAATTTCTTCTTTAAAGGCAGCTGTTTGTGGTTGAAGGCCAGCATTTTCAGATTTCGCTGCTGCCAGTCCAGCATAATCGGGCGCAGCTGGAGCTGCGTAAGTTGCTGAAGTTGTTTTCGTCTCTTCTGGTTGATAAGTAGAAACTGCTGTTGTAGCTTCATTTGATGAGGCTTCTTTTGCTTCTTCTGAACTGGTTGCAGTTGTTTCGGTTGCTTTTTCTTCTACTGGAGTTCTAGTTTCTTCCACTGTTGAAGCAGCTTGAGAGCTGGCTTGTGTTTCCTCTTTCTCAGCTGGAGTCGTTGCCTGAGGAGCTGCCTCTGCAACTGCATTGCTTGTCTCGGCTGTTTGCTCCTCTGAAGCAGAAGTTCCTGTAGAAGATGCCACTTCTTCTGCAGCAGTCACTGTCTCTGCAACTTCTGAATTTGATGCTACTTCTTTTGCGCTTGGAGTTTCTACCGCTTTTGGAGCTTCTGCAATTGGTTGAGAAAGATCTGCAACTTGAACAGTTTGATCATCAACGGTCACTTGATTGGTTGTCAAATCTGCTGTCGCAGTTGTCACTTCTTCACTAGAATCTGCTTGAGGTGTTTGGATTTCAACTTCCGTTACTTCTTCTGCTTCATTGACGGTCGTTGTCAAAACAGTTTCTGGGAAAATCAAGTCCATATTCGTGATTTTATTCAAATTCGCAAGAACTGTGACATCTACACCCAAGGCTTCTGCAATAGTGCTCAAGGTATCACCATACTGAACAGTATAACTTGTTTTGTTGTCCGTTTTAGTCAAATCGTTTTGGATTTGCTCAACACTACGTGCAGTCCAAAGAACTTCTTCTGCTTGAGTTGCCAATACTGGGGCAAATGACAAGGCTACTGTTGATGCTAATAATATTCTTTTCTTCATTCTTTCAAATTCCTTTCAAATGAGTACCTGTCTATGATAACACAAAAAATGCAGAAAAAAAGCCCTCGCGGGCCTATTTAACAGAACTGTCTATTCCTTGTAACAAACTCGATTACTTGAAATAGTTTGTTAGGTCTCTGTCACAAAACTGACACAATCTTTTTATCGCTCAGCCTTAAAAAAACGGGAAATATCTGCTAACGCTTGAATCTTGTGATTGCCTTCATAAGACGACTCTAAAAAATTGATACTTTGAATCCCACTATTTTGGGCGAATTCCACATCCAGAGTCCGGTCTCCTATATAATAGGTTTTCTCAGGATCCAACTGATACGTGTCTAACAGATAGGTAGCCGCTTCTGGACTTGGCTTCCGCGCAAAGCCACTCTGACTGGTTAGAATCTCTGTAAAATAGGATTTCAACCCCAAGTCTCTTAGAATGGCAAAAGCATTGTCCCCCTTATGAGTATAGACAAACTGCTGAATCTCTGTTTCTTTTGCCCAAGCTAACACTTCACGCGCACCTGGCATTAAAACTACCTGAGCATTCTTCTCAGCCAGACTCTGGGCACGCACCTGATTTAGTACTTCCACATCTAGCTTTCGCTCTTCAGCCACCTGCACAAGCAAATCCTGCACAGAACACTTAAGGATAAACTCTCTCACTTTCTCCTTATCATAAGGAATAGAAAACTGACCAAAAGTCTCCTCAATCCCTGATAAAATCGCTTCGTAAGAGTCCAATAAAGTCCCGTCTAAATCCCAAATAAAAGCTGTTTTTTGCATTTCCTATCCTTTCAAGCTCATATAACGCTGGTAACGGTAGCGTAGAAATAACCAGCGAAAACCATTATCCAAGAGAGTCCCTGCCCAAATACCAGACAAACCCCAACCAAGCACAATCCCCATCAGATATCCTGTTCCAATGCGGATACACCACATTCCAATACTTGTCGCATAAAATGGAAGCCGAGCATTCCCCAAACCCTGCCAAACTGCCGTATAAATAACTGTCCCTGTCGCCATGGGAGTACCAAGTAGTGAAAAAAGTGTCACTAGAACACTAGCCTCAACCGCTAGAGGATCAGTCGTATAGAGATGAGTCAGTGGTATTCCTAAGGCATAGATACTAAAGGTCAAGGGCAACATGAGAAACAGAGAAAGGCAAAAGGTTTGCTTGCTCAAACTAGCTACTCTTTCCCAATTAGCCTCTCCAACTGCTCGGGCCACCAACATAACCGTTGCCGTAGCAACGCCAAAGGCAGGCATGTAGTTAAACTGGGTCAAGACTTCTCCGACCGCATTTCCAGCCACTGCCTCCGTCCCAAAAGAAACGACCAAGGCAATGATAACGACATCTCCAGCCCGCATCATAAGTCGCTCTCCAGCTGCTGGTAAAGCCAAGGTCAACAGGTCCTTATCTAAACCAAAAGTTGGTTTCGTATAAGGCAGTTTTAATTGTGACCACAAAATCACAAGACCGACTAATCGAGACAAGATAGTCCCCCAAGCAACACCCGCTATGCCCATATCAAGGACAAAAATAGCTAGACTTGAAAAAAGAATATTCAAGGCATTAGATAAGAGACTCACATAGAGGGGTAGACGCGGATTATGCGTTACACGAATCAAGGCTCCCAAACTCGTCATCAAGCCCAAGAGAACAATCGATCCGCCTACCAAAGATAAGTAGAGTCCACCACTCTCGGCCACAGCCTGTTCAGTCCCCAAAAGTCCTATCATCTCTTGTCCAGCGAAGATAGACAAAGCTCCTAAAAGGAAACTTAATAGTAAAGTAATCTTCAATGCCTCAGTCACATGATAGGTTAGCTTAGACTGATCCTTCTGCCCCAAACTCTTTGAAATAACACTAGAAATAGCTGCCCCCAGAGCAATGAAAATCGCCTGATAAATAGTAATAATATTACCAGCCACTGAAACACCTGAAATAGCTATCAATCCTAAATGAGCAACTAAATAACTGTCCACCATTCCCATGAGCATCTGCAAAAAGTTTTCACCCATAGCTGGTAAGGCAATATTAAGAATGTCTTTATTTTTCTTAAACAATCTCTCCTCCTGATGAAAAGAAACTCAGTTGGTTTCCCAACCGAGTTTACTCCCTCTGTCTTAAAGTCCTAGATAAGCCTCAACCGCTACTTGCATGTCTGTTGCTGTAACAGTTGTCTTATGACGAACAGGAGCTGTTTCAAGACCGTCAACTGCTGGCGGCACTGCCACTCCTGAAATATCATGTAATTGAGCCAAGGCTTCAAAGTCGCCAAGCCCTGATTTTCCAGTTACAGCTTCTACTGCAACCACTGGGAACTTGTATGGACTCGCTGTTGAAGCGATCACTGTCTTAGTCGCATCGCCAGTAGCCACTTGGTATTTCTTATAAACTGCCGAGGCAACTGCTGTATGAGGATCCTCAATATAAGAGTCTGACTCATAAACACGCTTGATTTCTGCCGCTGTTTCTTCCTCAGTAGCATATTCAGCCACAAAGAGATCAAGAATCTCTGCATCAAAATTAGTCAACTCATATTGACCTTGTGTATTCAAAGCATTCATGAGTTCAGCTGTTTTAACCGCATCATTACCCAAAAGATGGAAAATCAAGCGCTCCAAGTTTGAAGATACCAAAATATCCATAGATGGACTAGTTGTTACCTTAAACTCACGCTTCTTGTCGTAAACACGTGTCTTGAAGAAGTCTGTCAAAACATTGTTGTCATTTGAAGCACAGATTAATTTGCCAACTGGTAGACCAATTTGCTTAGCATAAAAGGCAGCCAAGATATTTCCAAAGTTTCCAGTTGGTACTGTGAAGTTGACCTTATCACCAGCCACAATCTCACCAGACTTAACCAACTGAGCATAGGCATAAACATAATAAACAATCTGTGGCACCAAACGACCGATATTCATAGAGTTTGCAGATGAAAATTGCAACTTGTTGGCCGCCAATTTTTCATGAAGAGCCACATCATTGAACATATGCTTAACGTTTGTTTGCGCATCGTCAAAGTTACCGTCAATGGCGATAACATGAGTATTGTCGCCAGTCTGAGTGGTCATTTGCAACTCTTGCACCTTGCTGACACCATCCTTTGGATAAAAGACGATAATCTCTGTACCAGGCACATCCGCAAATCCCGCCATAGCAGCTTTCCCAGTATCACCAGATGTCGCTGTCAAAATGACAATCTTGTTCTCCAAACCATGCTTTTTAGCAGCAGTCGTCATAAAGTATGGCAAGATAGACAAGGCCATATCCTTAAAGGCAATCGTAGAACCATGGAACAGTTCCAAGTTGTATTGCCCGTCTAATTTCACCAAAGGCGCGATAGCTGGAGTATCAAACTTGCTATCGTAGGCATTGTTGATACAGTAGTCCAACTCCTCAGCCGTAAAATCATCTAAAAAGGCTGACAAAACTAACTTAGCAACTTCTTGGTAAGAAGCATCTTTCAATTTTTCAAAATCCAAATCTACCTTTGGATAAGTAACTGGTGTAAACAAACCACCATCCGTTGCCAAACCTTGTAAAATTGCTTGGCTAGCAGTTACTGTATTGTTGGCATCACGCGTTGATTGATAAACTAATGTCATTACTCTCTATCCTTTATCTATAGTCTCTTCCATTATATCATGATTTTTCAGAAAATTCTCCCTTTATAAGAGAAATTATAGTCCCAATTCTTTCTTCAAAGGCTCTAAATAAATCATTTCTTGTTTATTTCTCATCTTCAGGCCTTCCTCAGCTAGCAAGAGTAAGTCTTTTGAAAACTCTATAATCGCAGTTTTCTCCTCATCTGTTAGCTTTTTCTTAGAAAATTGCCGCCTTAAAGACTTATAATTTCTCCCAAATGCTTTAAAGAAAGGTGCGATTTCTAAGTAAGATTCAAGTTTCTCTAAATTAACTAATAATCCCAAGTGAAAAGCTGCAGAAGCAAAAGTCCTATCAAGTGGCTGTGTACACACACTACGAAACTCAATTGTTCCGCGAGTCGTTAAGTCTTGGTACTGATAACTGCGATGAGTTTCAAAATCCTTCTCTTGAGGGTAAATAATAACCTCATCCCCATTCAAAGCAAATGTCTGGATTTCAGGCATAGCCAAATAATCTCTTGCCTGAATCGGATAAAAATAATATGTTTGCCCATCACGTTCTGCAGTAAAAATTGCAGAATGATTTAGATAGTCAAAAAAATCAGCTTCATCATTAAAGAGTCTAGCATTAACCCCAACATTCTCTGTATAGATACCATGCATGGATTCTTCCCAGAAAATATCCCTTGAAATTTTCGTGTCCCAATCTGCTCCCGAAAACTCAGAGTTTGCAAACAAGTAAGCCTTAGCCGCTTCAATTTGAGTAAAAGCATTAATAACCCGTAAGTAGTTGGATTTTGAAATATCCAACTGAACCTGACTCCCACAGATAAAAGCACCATATTCAGGGAAATGATGTAGATCTGATTGAGTAATATTTGTATTCAAATTCAAATAATCCATCAACATCTGGTAGCGTGGATAAGCCACTGGACAATTCTCATTTTTATCCCAGTTGGGATGAATGCCACAGCCAACAATAGCATGATTAGATTCGTCTAATTTTCTCTGAATTACATTCATATAATTATTGAAACGATTTTCGACCTCTTGAATCGTTTCAGCCTTACCAAATGCAAACTCAATCGTTGTATAAGAAACTTCAAATAAAATAGCATCCTGACTTATCGGATCCACTAACTGGATAGGATTTCCAAAATCATCTACCTTCTCTACAATAAAATCTAAAGCAGAAACTAAATAATTAAACAGTTCCTTTATAACATCAACATTTGTAGCAAGCCCCTCTAAATTTGCAACAGGATATTCCAGCTCAACCCCAATAAATAATTCAGGATTTTCTTTAATATTTTTCAAATACCGATGTTTTAATAAATCGATAGAACGAGACATACTATCCTACTCTTTCTTAATCTAAATGAAATTTGAATAACTACTATTATACCAAAAATAATACAAAAAAGGAACGAAGATTAACTACGTTCCTAGCTCTATACTATACCGGCGGCCGGGGTCGAACCGGCACGTCCTTGCGGACACTGGATTTTGAGT
>OBVV01000024.1_pt1 | contig 110291 bp, 91 predicted proteins | sample 1476221 | NCBI WGS metagenome assembly OBVV01 (sample SAMEA2580029, study PRJEB22360) | human gut metagenome | biome: human gut; feature: human-associated habitat; material: faeces | place: Denmark | collected 2008/2010 | reverse complement strand
TCAATAAAACCTCTAGAGATTGCTTGATTAAACGCGTATCAAAAATAGCTAAACCAAACCCCAGTCCAACAATCGGTGTCATAAGAGGGGAAATCAGCATAGCTCCAATAATGACAGCTGTTGAATTCATATTTAGGCCGATAGAGGCAATAAAAATCGCACACATCAAAATCACTGTATCTCTTAATCGAACATGAAGATCATCATATAATTTCTCACGGTATTCACGTGTTGAATAGTTTCCGTTCATTGGTTACTCCTTTTATTTCATATAATCTTGTTTCTGCATGGATGATGGTAGAGAGACTTTTGTCCAATCTTACATATTTTTCTTCTCACCTGTTATTCTTTTGAACATTATCTTTTAAATATCCGACAGTCCATCCTTAACATTATATCAAAAATTTTACATTCTTTCTCTGACGAAATCTATCAATTGAACAGATAGAGGAAGCAAGAAATTTTTGTTTCCTTATCCGAAGAAGGAAAAACGGTATCAGAAGAACCTTGATACTATGCGTTTTATTCTTTATAATTTAGCTATTTCAAAATTACAAGTTCTCCATTCTTAATTTCCCAAACTTGGTCAAACTTACTTAATAATTCGTTTTGGCGATGTAAAGTAACAATGACGGCACTTGGTAGTTCCAGAACTCTTTCCAATTCCATTTTAAACTGATTAGTATCCAAGGCAGAGAAAGGTTCGTCTAGGATAAGCAATGGATTTTTACGATTTTTCTCACGATTTAAATACATTCGTTGTTGCTGACCACCTGACAGGGATTGTGGTGGAATTTTTTCAAAATCTTCTTCTCTGAATTTTTCATTGAAACTATTGAATAGCGTTACATTATTTTCATAACTTGAAATAAATGTATGTTCTTGTTGCAGAATCATACCGAATCTTCCCCAAAGATGGTCCAAAACAAGCCCATCTAGCACAATTTGTCCTTCAAAATCTTCATCTGTTCCATTTAAAATGTTGAGAAGACTACTTTTTCCAGACCCATTCTTACCAATAAGCGCAATTTTATCCCCTTTTTGAATCGTAGCGGAAGTAATTATCAATTTTGATTCTCCCAGTTGTTTGGAAATATTTTTCAAAGTAATCGTATCAAAAGAATGTTGAGGTGCTTGAACTGAAACGGGTCTCCCAACAATGTTTTGAAAACTCTTGATTACAGGCTTTACGGACTCTAACATTTGTAAATCATAAAGGATTTCCTGTATTGGTTCAGAAAAAGCATTAATATATCCGAAACTCGCCACCACCTCAGGAATACCGAGTTGCTGGTGAGATAGAGAGTAGGCTAAATAAATAAACAGAACAAGACTAATGAATTCAAAAGAAACACCTGTCAATAAGATGCCTGTAATTTTTGTCAAACCATACTTAAAATACTTATCCTGCAAATTCTTTAGAGATCTCTTTTGTTGATTCAAAAAATGCGACATAGTTAGTTTATTTACCAAATGATGTCCCATGAGCAAATCCTCCAAAGTTCGATAGTAATCTCCTTGTTTTTTCAAGTAAACCTGTCTACGATTAGCGGTCAACTTCCCAACGATTTTAGGAATTTGAATACTAATTCCAGTGGAAAAGATTAAAATCAGTGATACAATAGGATTAATTGTTCTGCTAATAATGAAAGCGTAAATGATGATACGTAAAATTTGTTTGATAAAACTCATCAATGGAGGAAGGTAATCCTTTTCCAACGAATCTAGGTCATTAGATTGAAAGGAAATATACTCTGCTACTGTTTTCTGCTTGAAATCGTGGTGACTGAGTCCCAGAAGTGAACGAAACCACTCATTTTTCAAAGTAGTCGAAAAGATAATCCCCTGCTTCCAATCAAGTATCATTTGGATATAGTTACAACTCAAATAGCCTGCCACTGACATAGAGTAACCATATAGAGCTACTTGATAATCCCCTTTGATTAATGCCTGCGTGAAATACGGTAACAAAGCTGTGCAGATATTCGATACTACACCAAAAAGAAAATTAAAGAAGAGATACCATCTAATAGTTTTAAGATATGGTAGCATATACGATACTCCTTGCTAATGCGTTTTTTTACATATCTCAGAACAATCTCTACTATTCCTTATTTCAGACAGTGCGATACTCAGACATTGAGTGCAATAATTGTAAATCACACAAGTTCTGCAGTTTTTACTATCATTCAAAATAAAAAGAAAGCTGCAGTTCTTTTAATCCTGTATCAACGATTCATTCTGAAATCGAATAGGAGACATTTCCCAAGTCTACAATTCACTTCATCTCAAATTAATTTTTGTAATTCACCCTTAGTTTATAGATTTTATACTCAACAAAAGTATAAAGCATACAAAACTTCACTTTGAACCAGTATTTATACTATATTCCGTATTAAAAATTCTATTATTGATTTTGTAAAAAACAGTCTTCAAATATCCTGAAATATAGCAAAAAGAGATTGGGTAAAAACTCATTGTCTCTTCTCACTCAAGGACTAAGTTCACTTGAGCAAACTGAATCCGCACTGTCGTTCCTGTACCGACCTCAGACTCGATACGAATCTGGTGCCCCAGTTCTTCAGAAATTTTCTTAGATAGGTAAAGTCCAAGTCCAGATGACTGCTGAGTTAGGCGTCCATTGTAGCCTGAAAATCCACGTTCAAAGACTCGGAGGACATCACTGTTTTTTATCCCGATTCCCGTATCCTTGATACAAAGCTCTTGTCCCTCCATATAAATCTCCAGACCACCTTCCTTGGTATACTTGAGACTGTTTGAGATGATTTGCTCAATAACCACTAGCAGCCACTTTTTATCCGTCACGATTTCTTTATCAAGATCATGTAGATTGACATTTAATCCTTTTTGAATAAAGAAAAGAGCATATTTACGAATTATTTCTTTGACCAAGTCCTCAATTTGAACCTGCTTTAAGACCAAATCATCATGGAAACTTTCTAAACGCAGGTACTGTAAAACCAAGTTGGTATAGGAGTCGATCTTGAAAATTTCCTGTTCTAGCTGCTGCTTCAGTTGGCGGTCAGCTACTTCTGCAACTAAGAGTTGACTAGCTGCAATGGGTGTCTTAACCTGATGGACCCACAAGGTATAGTAATCCAGCAAATCCGTCAGTTTTCTTTCTGAATCTGACCTCTGCTGATAGAGTTCCATCTCACGCGCTTCTAATTTTTCTGCTAAAGCTATTTCCAAAGGAGATTTGGCTTCCCTCTCCCCATAGAGAATTTCCTGGCGATAGACCTGCATTTCCACCAATATGTCCCAAGTGAAAAATAAGATGGTTACAAAACAACATAGCAGGAAAAAGTAGAGAAAATAAATTCCTAAACTGGCAAATAAAAACTGAAAGAGTAAGACCAGAAACGTCAAAGAAATCAGATAGACAAACAGACGACTACGGGAACGCAGATAGGCTAGAAAAAATTGTTTCCAATCAAGCATGCTTCAGTCCGTACCCTATCCCTTTCTTGGTCTCGATAAATCCTACCAAGCCCTGCTCTTCCAATTTTTTACGCAAACGAGCCACATTGACAGAGAGCGTATTATCATCAATAAAAAAGTCACTGTTCCAAAGTTCCCGCATCAGGTCATCACGCGCTACAATATTGCCCGCATGCTCAAACAATACTCGTAAAATCTGGAATTCATTCTTGGTCAAATTCAAGACTTGCCCTTGATAATGTAAATCCATGGATTTGGTATTAAGGATAACACCAGCATATTCCAGTAAACTCTCGTCACGCCCAAACTCATAGGAACGGCGCAACAAGCCCTGAACCTTGGCTAGAAGGACCTGCTGGTCAAAAGGCTTGGTCACAAAGTCATCCGCCCCCATATTGATTGCCATGACGATATCCATAGCCTGGTCTCTCGAAGACAGAAACATGATGGGTACCTTGGAAATCTTGCGAATCTCCTGACACCAGTGATAGCCATTAAACAAGGGCAGTCCAATATCCATGAGGACCAGATGAGGTTCCGACTGGACAAAAAGACTCAAAACTTCCATAAAGTCTTCTACCAGAACCACTTCAAATCCCCATTCAGAGAGCATTTTCCCGACTTGTTGACGAATAACCTGATCATCTTCTACTAATAAAATCTTGTGCATCTGATTCTCCTTTGCTAATTTTAGGAGTCTTAAATCCTTTAGTATAAATAGAGGGCTTAGTATCTAATACTTTTTTGACATTTCCTTGTCACAACAGCTTAAAAACAGATAGTGAATAACCCCATTGATATCATACCTTATTTTCAGACATAGTGCCAGCCTTACCCTTTTATTTTTAATTTTTTCAACCTTCATTTCAGTTCTTTTATCCATCCCCTTAACCAAAATTTATATCTATTCTTCCAAACCTTGAGTGTAGTTAAAACGACACTCTATACTCTTCTAACATTGAAAAGCTCCTTATCGAGTGGTATCCGTAAAAAGTTCTAGCTTTCAGATTGACAATCTGAAAAAGATTTGTTAAGATATGAATGAACAATATTTAATATTCATTCAGAAAAGAGGTGAATCAAATTGGACAAAAAACAGGCTTTGAAATCCGCAGCTTATGAAGTTTTTTCAAAAAAAGGATACAAGGCGACAGGAATTTCAGAAATTGCTAGACAAGCTCATATGGCAGTCGGATCTTTTTATAACTATTACGAAAGTAAAGAGGCTATTTTTTTAGATATCTATATTGATGAAAACAACCGTGTTCGCCAAACTATGATCGAAGAACTGGATTGGGAAATTGATATGATTAATCTTATTAGTCAACTCTTTGCTCAATCCAGAGCACTCGTTTCTTCCAATAAAATCCTTGCAGAATGGTACAATCCTGCCATAGCAGATGAGTTGCATAGCTACTATTCCTCAGAAGAAGGAAAAGTCACGAATCCATTTCATCAATTTCTCGTGAAAACCTTTACTCATCGTTTGCAGACTGAAGGTCATTCTCCAGAAAAAATTCAAAATATTTTACAAGTTTACAACCTATTTTACTACATGGATATGCATATCACAGAAAATGATTTTCCAGATATTAGCAAAACTGTAGAAATACTAGCAACCAACTTCATTAAAGGAATACTGAAATAAAGAAATCTTTTCTTTATTTTTTGGAAATCATTGAATGAAAAAAAATATTATTCATTCATAGAAAATTACTACACTATAGGAGTTAAAAATGAAACGAGGGAAAAAAATGTTCATAATTATTCTAACTACACTTGGAGTGCTCGGCTTTATATCTTGGGGAATCATTACCTATCTTGGACGAAGTCAAACTTTATCGATAAAATCCATTGAAAATCCCAGCGGAGATTTGTATTTAGTTCACATCACAAAACCAAAAAATCAAATATGGAAAGCTGGCTCCTATGCTCAGTTTAAGCTTCCTGACAGCTCGTTTGGTCCAGACAAAAGTCCAGTAAAGGAGGATCAGGCTAGCCGATGGCTAACCCTTGCTTCCACTCCTGATGAGGATGAAATTCTTATTGTAACCCATAATAGTGGTAGCGTGTTTAAGGAAACCTTAACACATTTACCAGCTGGTAGTAAAATTGAGATGAGTTGGCTGGAGTCATCTTTATCTGTTAAAGACAATGACCAAGCACTAGTTTGTTTTGCCTCTGATGTCGGTATTTCTACTCTACGTCCAGTTATGAAAGAGTGGGCTGGTAAGCGCTCCATCATTCTTAATCATTTAGACAAAGGAGTAAACATTTTTGATAATGAGTTAAGAGAGCTTAGTAAGAATAATCCGAATCTAACTTATAAAACTAGCGAAACCTTTTCTCAAAGCCAAGCATTTTTAAAAAATGCGGTTGTGAAATACGGTAACCAAGCTATTTATCTCTTAACCGGCCAACCTGATGATATAAATGAGATGAAAAATTTCTTAAAAGAGAATGGGATTGACGACAAACAGATACAAACAAGTATGTTTAGAGGTTTGAAATAAAAGCAAACTGTCTTCTATGTGTCTGAATCATACCATTATAGGTCGGTATGTAGAGAGCTCGTACAAACCAACTAGTAAATTCTATGTGATTGTGATAAGATAAATAAACAGAAAGGAGCTCTTATGGCCAATATTTTTGACTATCTGAAAGATGTAGCGCACGATTCCTTTTACGACTTTCCATTGAATGAGTTAGATATTCTAGCCTTAACAGAAGCTACCTACCTCACCTTTGATAATCTAATCTCCGCAAGTCCTCAGCGACTTTTAGACCTAGCTCCTCAGGTTCCAAGAGAATCTAACATGTTGACCAGCAAAAATCGCCTCCAGCTATTAGATGAGCTAGCTCAACACAAACGCTTCAAAAATTGCAAACTCTCCCATTTTATCAACGACATCGACCCTGAACTGCAAAAACAATTTGCGGCTATGACCTACCGCCTCACTCTCGATACCTATCTGATTGTCTTTCGTGGGACAGATGATAGTATCATTGGTTGGAAGGAAGATTTCCACCTGACCTATATGAAGGAAATTCCTGCTCAAAAGCATGCCCTCCGCTATTTAGAGAACTTTTTTGCCCACCATCCTAAGCAAAAGGTTATTCTGACTGGGCATTCCAAGGGAGGAAATCTAGCTATCTATGCTGCTAGTCAAATTGAGCAAAGCTTGCAGGATCAAATCACAGCAGTTTATACCTTTGATGCACCTGGTCTCCACAAAGAACTGACACAAACCGAGGGCTATCAAAGGATAATGGATAGAACCAAGGTCTTCATTCCACAAGGTTCCATCATCGGTATGATGTTGGAAATTCCGGCCCACCAAATCATCGTGCACAGTACTGCCTTAGGTGGTATCGCCCAGCACGATACCTTTAGTTGGCAGATTGAGGACAAGCACTTCGTCCAACTGGATAAAACCAACAGTGATAGCCAACAAGTTGACACAACCTTCAAGGAGTGGGTGGCCACAGTCCCTGACGAAGAACTTCAGCTCTACTTCGACCTCTTCTTTGGCACCATTCTAGATGCTGGGATTAGCTCCATCAATGACCTTTCTTCCTTCAAGGCCATTGAACACATTCATCATCTCTTTGTTCAAGCGCAAGCACTCACTCCAGAAGAAAGGGAAACCATGGGACGCCTTACCCAATTATTGATTGATACCCGTTACCAAGCATGGAAAAATAGATAATCCACATAAAAAACCCAACTAATCACTTGATTAGTTGGGTTTTCATTTATGAAATTGAATTCCTTTGTTTAATCTTTAATGATTAAAACATTAGTCTTCTTTTTTCTTGCGTGCCACAAGACCAAATCCGCTCAATACTCCAAGAAGTCCAAGAGCTGCTAGGCTTGAGTGATCTTCTGTACCAGTATTAGGCAATTCCTTAGCTGGAGCTGGTTTTGATGGTTTCGCAGGTTCTGGTTTCACAGAAGGAATGATTTTTTCATAAACATGAACTGTGTCACCATTTGGAAGTTTCTTAGTCTCTACGAAGCGGTAGCCTGGGATATTTTTCTTAGGTTGTTCACCGTCTTCTGTTGGATAGTTTGGAATTTCATTTCCATCTTTATCCTTGAATGATGTCTTAACTTTTTCGTAGACGTGCTCTGTATCTCCATTTGGAAGTTTCTTAGTTTCTACGAAGCGGTAACCTGGAATATCTTTCTTAGGTTGTTCGCCATCTTCACTTGGATTTCCTGGAATTTCGTTTCCTTCTTTATCCTTGAATGATGTCTTAACTTTTTCGTAGACGTGCTCTGTATCTCCATTTGGAAGTTTCTTAGTTTCTACGAAGCGGTAACCTGGAATATCTTTCTTAGGTTGTTCGCCATCTTCACTTGGATTTCCTGGAATTTCGTTTCCTTCTTTATCCTTGAATGATGTCTTAACTTTTTCGTAGATGTGTTTTGTATTTCCTTTTTCGTCTACTTCAGTTTTAACAATCTTGTATCCTGGGATATCTTTAGTTGGTTTAGTTCCATCTTCTGTTGGTGAAAGTGGGTTGCCATCTTTATCAACGAATGAAGTATCAGGACGAACTGTTGGAGTGTAAGTAGCTGTTACTGGTGTACCATTCTTATCTACACGTTTAACGGTTACGCCTGTTGCTTTACCTACGAAGTCAGGTTCTGGGGTGAAGGTTACTTTACCGTTTTCATCGATTGTGTATGTTCCTTCACCTGGTACTTTCTTCTCAGTTGTGCCATCGTCAAATGTTGGTTTAACAGTTTCATCGATTTCAACTGGAACTTCCTTACCGTTGATTGTAACTTTTCCACCTTCAAATGTTGGTGTGCCTTCTTGAGGTTGTCCTTTAGGACCTTCTGATTCAGAATCTTTTGAAGTTGGTGTTACTGGAACGACTACAGGAGTGTACTTAGCTGTGATTGGTGTGCCGTTCTTATCTACACGTTTAACAGTTACACCTGTTGCTTGACCAGTGAATGTTTTCTCTGGGGTGAAGGTTACTTTACCGTTCTCGTCGATTGTGTATGTTCCTTCGCCTGGTACTTTCTTCTCAGTTGTGCCATCTTCGAATGTTGGCTTAACAGTTTCGTCGATTTCTACAGTTTTTTCTTCACCATTTACAGTAACTTTTCCACCTTTAAATGTTGGTGTTCCTTCTTGAGTAGCACCTTGAACATTTGTAGTGATGACATCTGAACTTGTTGGTGTTGCTGGTTTCACAACTGGTGTGTAAGTAGCTTTAACTGGCGTGCCGTTCTTATCTTCGCGTTGAACTGTGACACCTGTTCCTTTACCTGTGAAGTTCTTTTCTGGGGTGAATGTAACTGTTCCATCTGGAGCTACTGTGTATGTTCCTTCACCTTCGATAGTTACTGAATCAACTGGATCTCCTGTTTTCGGATCTACCAATTTAGCTGGTTTATCTTCATCAATTTCAACAGTTTTTTCTTCACCATTTACAGTAACTTTTCCACCTTGGAATACTGGTTTGCCTGTTTGAGTTGAACCTTGGATATCTTCAGTTACTGCGTCTGTTCCTGTTGGTGTTGCTTTCTTAACAACTGGAGTGTATTTAGCTGTTACTGGTGTGCCGTTCTTATCTTCGCGTTGAACTGTAACACCTGTTCCTTTACCTGTGAAGTTCTTTTCTGGGGTGAAGGTTACTGTTCCATCTGGAGCTACTGTATATGTTCCTTCACCTTCGATAGTTACTGAATCAACTGGATTTCCTGTTTTTGGATCTACCAATTTAGCTGGTTTATCTTCATTGATTTCAACAGTTTTCTCTTTACCATCGATTGTTACTGTTCCACCCTTGAATTCAGGTTTACCTGTTTGAGTTGAACCTTGAATATTTTCAGTTACAGCATCTGTTCCTGTTGGTGTTACTGGTTTAACTTCCGGTGTGTATGTAGCTTTAGCTGGTGTGCCGTTCTTATCTTGACGAACTACCTCAACACCTTTGGCTACTCCTGTAAATTGTGGTTCTGGCTTGAATGTTACTGTTCCATCTGGAGCTACTGTGTATGTTCCTTCACCTTCTACAGTGACTGAATCAACTTGTTCTCCAGTTTTTGGATCTACCAATTTAGCTGGTACTGTATCGTCGATTTCAACAGTTTTCTCTTCACCGTTAACCATAGCTGTTCCACCTTGGAATACTGGTTTGCCTGTTTGAGTTGCACCTTGAACATCTACAGTTTTAGCTGGTTCTGCTGTTGGTGTTACAGGTACGATAGATGGAGTATAAGTTGTAGAAACTTTTGTTCCATTTGCGTCCTCTGCTTGAACATCAGCAGGTGTAACATTACCTGTGTAAGATTTATCTGTTGGTGTGAAGGTTACTTCACCTGTTGCTGGATCAATTGAGTAAGTACCTACTGGAGTTACTCCGTCCTCAGCATATGCTGGAGTTGTTTGACCAGCTGGAACTTCATTTCCTTCTTTATCAAGAAGCTTGTAAGAGTTCTCTTTGATTGGAGCAATAGTGTCTCCAGGAGCGAATGTTGGAGTTCCTTTTTGAGTTTCACCTTGGATAGCTTCTGATGTAGCCGGTTCTGCTGTTGGAACTACCGGAGTAATCTTCGGTGTGTAAGTTGTTTCTACAGCTGTACCATTCTTATCTTTAGCTTGAACTCGTACTGGTTGTACTTCACCTGAATATGTCTTATCTGTTGGTTCGAATACTGCAACAGCTTTTCCATCTACAGTTTTAAGAGTGTACTTACCAATTACGTTTCCTTCTGGATCTTTAGCTGGTACTTCAGTAGCTGGTTGTCCATCTTCACCTAGAAGTGTGTAAGTAGATGGATCGATTTCTACAGTTTTTTCTTCTCCAGCAATTGTAGTTTTTCCTGCTTCAAATGAAACTGGACTTTCTTGAGTCTTACCTTGAACATCTTCAGTTGTAGCTGGTGTTGCTGTTGGGGTTACGCCTACGATATTTGGAGTGTAAGTTGTAGAAACTTTTGTTCCATTCTTATCTTCAGCTTGAACTTTAGCTGGTTGTACTGGTCCTGTATAAGATTTGTCTGTTGGTGTGAAGGTTACTACACCTGTTGTTGGATCTACAGTGTATTCCCCAACTTTTTTACCACTTGGGTCTAGAGCATCTACTGGTCCATTTGCTTCTGTTCCATCTGGATTTAATAATTTTACAGAACCCTCTTTAATAGGTACTTCTGTATTTCCTTCTGTAAATGTTGGTTTACCTGTTTGAGTTTCACCTTGTACTCCTGTTGAAGTTGCTGGAGTTGCTGTTGGTTTAACAGGTGTTACAGTTGGAGTGTATTTTGCAGTAGCTGTAGCTGTTACAGGTTGCCCATTTTTGTCTTGACCTACTGGTGCTGTTAATGATACATCAATACCTTTAGCAGTTCCTGTAAATTGTGGTTCTGGTGTAAATGTTACCGCTCCTGTTTCCGGATTGATTGTATAAGTTCCTTCTCCTGGTACTGTTACAGTTTTTTCATCTGTTGGTTTTCCAGTTGCTGGATCTACCAATTTAGCTGGATATTGTGCACTTGGAGTTACTGCATCTGGCGCAGTTCCATCACCATCTTTATCTACGTCGATTGAGAATTTAGGTGTTTTTGTTTGTGGTTTCCCTTGGATATCTGTTGATTCTTCAGGTGTTCCAACGATTTGTTTTGGAGTTACTGTTGGGATGTAGCGTCCATCCATAGAACCTTTAGCTGCTAAACCAGCAAGTTGAACCTGTTCACTTACTAGCTCTAGTTGGTCTTTAGCTTCACCTGTACCACCGATGATTTGGCGACCTTCGTTACCCCAACCAGTAGTGTTACCATTGATATCTGTACGACGAATAGTAATACCATCTGCTGTACCTACAAAGTTTGCTTCTGGGATAAATTCTACATCTACATTTGCACCGTTATCAGTAATCTTGTATTTACCTTGCCCTGGTACAACGTAGTATCCATCTACTAGGTCAGCATCTGTTACTAATGTACCATCTGGTTTAACGATTTGTGATTTAACAGTGGTATCAATAGCATTGTCTTTATCAAAATCATAGTTCTTTTGACCATATGCATTAAAGGCAACAGTAGAATTCTGAGTTGCACCTTGTACATCTGTTGTTTCTCTCTTAGTTCCACGTGGTGGAATTGTTTGTTGGATTTGGAAATCTTCTACTTCACCTGAGTAGGCAATACCAGTAGGGGCCTTGACATCTGCTTTATCGTATGCAATACGAAGACGTGTAGCTAATTTTGACACACTAGTATCCACGTTTTGAACTGTGTTTGTCCAAGTAAGGGTAACCTTACCATCAGCAGTTACTTCTGTCACACCAGCGGCTTCATCTTCATCGAATTTACCATTGTTGTTAAAGTCAATCCAACCGTTAACGTAAGCTTTAGCTTCTCCGTCTAGGTGGGCATCGAAAGTCATTGAGTAAGTTCCGTCGTTAACTTTTTTCAACTTATAGTTATCATTTGGAGCAACATCATCACCCATCAATTGACGAGCGCCTTCATCCGCGGCACCGATACCATTGATATCATCGTATACAAAAGCATTTGTTTTGTTAATTGGAGTTGTACGAACGTCAACGTCAGCAGGTACAGAACCTAGATATGGTTGGTGTTGTCCCTCAGATTTAGAAATAGAGTGGGCAACACGTCCGTATGATGCAGGAGCATCCCCTTCGTCTAGGACCATAAATCCTAACATAGATCCTTGTTGTCCGCTTGACATGATGTACATACCAATATTTTTGGCATTACGAGTCATAACCAGTGGTGTTGACATCCCGGAGTCACGGTGAGTCGCCACTGGACCAAATACTTGTGTTCCTAAACCATCACTATAAACTTTACCATCTTTATCTGTTCCTGTTGATACAGTTTCAGTGGTGATTTCTGTCGAACGGAAACCTTGTGCTCTATCTGCACTGAATTTGTTCAAGGCAGGTTTCCCACTACCCTCTACAGTATAAGATTGTCCTAATTGTCTCTCTTGTCCAGGATAAACTGATTTAAAATTATAACGAGTATCATATGTCTCTGCAATATAGGAACGAGATGTTGGAACTCTGTAATTTGTATTAGATAATTCAGATACTAATTCAAAACCATCTCCATCAGTTTTGTAGATTTCAACTTCTGACGAACCAGCTTCTTCCCCTGTTAAGAATACAACGTTGGCTGGAACTTCTGTTCCATTTAATGTAGCTTTAACTGAGAATTCTACCCCTACGTTAGCTCCATCTTTAACAGACTGGATAACCGTTTTACCTTTAGTATCCATTCCGTTTGTTTTCGCAACAGAGTAACTTCCTTGGTTTACTACTTTTAATTCTGCTGGAGTTCCATCTTTGTACTCATTAATAGCATTAGCGTCATAACCTGCTCCACCACGTTTTTTGTACTCATCAGTTGAGTTGAATGGCGCTAATTTAGTAACTGTTAAGGTTACAACATAGCCTGGAGAAATTTCTTGTGTAAACTTAGTACCTACTTGAAGTTTACCATCTGGGCCAAGATTTTCAATTTTCGCTTTCGGATTTGAAATGTCAAACCACTTGATTTGTTTTGTCAGACGTTCTGTGTTCTTATCTGCGTATTTCTTCCAGTGATTTGCTTGTTCTTCTTCTGATAGAGGGGGAGTCGTAACTGTATCAGCAACATCTGCTAAAACTGCTGAAAACTTACCATCACGACCAATACCTGCATTTTTCAACTCGTTGTAAACCGCAAGGATAGACTCATTTAAACGTGCAAGTTGTGCTTCTACTTGCTCTTTTGTGACACTCTTATCAGCTAGAAGAGATTTTGTTTCAGCAAGAACTGTTTGGTTTTTAGCTACTGCCGCTTCAACAGCCGCTTTGTTTTCTTCCTTCACTTCCTTTTTAGAAAGTTCAGCAGTTGCTAATTTATTAGTCACTTCTGCTTCAGATGAAGCTTTGTCAAGTGCTGTTTTAGCTTCTGAAAGAGATTTTTCTGCTGGAGTAGCTTTCTTTTCAGCTTCAGCTTTAGCAGCTGCTTTTTCAGCTTCTAATTTTTTCTGTTGACCCATAGCATCTGATTCAGCTACGGCTTGACCCAATGCTGAAAGTTTGTCAGCTAAAGTATTCACATCCAATTGACTTGCTTCTGGATTTGAAAGTGTTGCTTTAGCTGTAGCTAAAACTTCCTTAGCTGAGTTTACTACAGACGCATCTGCATTTTTAGCAGATGCTAATTTCATTTCTAAAGTAGCAATATTCGCTTCAAGAGCTGCTTTATTTGCTTTCTTAGCTTCCTGTACTTTAACTTCAGGTTTTGCTTCTTCTACTTTAGTTTCTGGCTTAACGGCTTCCTTGTCTTTATTAGAATCCGCTTGATTTGCTGGGGCAGTAGTTGCAGCTACTGATGCTTCTGCACCTTGCACTTCCGTTGCTGATACCGCACCATTACCAAGGAACATCAAACCAGCGGCGATTGCTACCGATGCTGCTCCAAAGCTATATTTCCGGATACCATAACGGATGTACTTTTCTACTCTAAAATCTTGTTGTTGCTTGCCTTTCATTTAGACCCACAACCTCCTTTTTTATTTTGATGTCGATTTACAAGTTATTGATATCGAAAACTCACAGCTAACCTCAGATAAAACAAAAGATGTTAGAAGTTATTTTTTATATCATAAAGTTGTCTACAACATACAACTTTATGATATCACATTTGCTAGTACATAGCAAATAAAATGGCTTATTTTTTATTCTAAATTTAAAATAAATATTTTCCGAAAATAAAATGATTTTCAGACTCATTAACTTGTATAAGCAGATGTACCAAGCTGTTAAAGGTCACATACTATATCTTTGCTTCATTAGTATATTAACTATACATGTATATTTTGCTTTCTTTTATTACAAACTTTCTTCTAATACAGAGTACAATTTACTTGTTTCATTAATTCACTCTCCAGCTCATTAGCTTTATTTTAAATTCCAGTCAATTAAAAACTCTAGCTAGTTCATAACTCTAAAAATAGCTATCTCTATTTTAGACAGAATGAAGTAGATAGCAAGTAACCTTCTATAAAGAAGAACTTTCTGTCTACTTTATTCCCCCTAACTGTGCTATACTTAATTTAGTACATTCTTTGAGATTGGAGCTAGTATGAAAATCCATAAAACTGTGAATCCTGTTGCCTATGAAAACACCTATTACCTGGAAGGTGAAAAATACCTCATCGTTGTCGACCCTGGTAGCCATTGGGAAGCTATTCGTCAGACAATAGAGAACATCAACAAACCTATCTGTGCTATTCTCTTGACCCACGCCCATTATGACCATATCATGAGTCTGGACTTGGTTCGCGAGACTTTTGGCAATCCTCCTGTCTATATCGCAGAGAGTGAAGCCAGCTGGCTATATACTCCTGTCGATAATCTCTCTGGGCTTCCTCGCCACGATGATATGGCAGATGTGGTCGCAAAACCTGCAGAGCACACCTTTGCCTTTCATGAAGAATACCAACTAGAGGAATTTCGTTTTACTGTCTTGCCAACTCCTGGTCACTCTATCGGTGGTGTTTCTATCGTCTTTCCTGATGCTCACCTAGTCTTAACAGGGGATGCTCTTTTCCGAGAAACAATCGGACGGACCGACCTTCCGACTGGTAGCATGGAGCAACTCCTTCATAGCATCCAGACCAAACTCTTCACCCTGCCAAACTATGACGTCTATCCAGGGCATGGTCCAGCTACTACTATTGCTCACGAAAAGACCTTCAATCCTTTTTTCTAGCTAGCAAAAAACCAAGGAATTTTTTATCCTTGGTTTTTGTGTACTGCTATTCAATTCTCCATTCTTTGATTTTAGAATCTAGTCTAGTATTGAATTTCATCGAATACTAGTTGACTGGCTGAAATTCTTTCCATTCAAATTTAGCTAAATCAAGTTCATTAGAAGAAATCCCTAAGATTTGCTCTGGCTTTTGATCACTACCAATTTGAAAGATTCCTTCTTTAATCTTCTGTACTCCGTCTTTATCAAAAGCATATAGACTTAAGTTCATTTCTGGTCGTGTTGACTGCCAGTCTGCATATCTGACTTGACCATTTTCATAGATAACTAAACTGGAACGAAAACCACCTGCAGAAGCTACATAAGCTGTATGAAGCAACTTGGGTTGTTTATTCTCTAAATAGTAAATGGCCCCTATATATTTTTTATCTCCAATAATCAATTCATCCTGACCATCCTTATTTAAATCAGCAAACACATAATGAAGACTAGCTGGTTTATCGTAGGTGCTTAGTGTAAAGATATAGCCATACTCTTCAGAAAAAATCTTGTTCTGTTTCAACTTTTCATACAAGGATTCTCGGTCGCCACTACTTAAAAGTGCCTGATAGTGATTGTACCGCTCTATTACTTCCTTGTACAAATCTTTTCCTGTTTCGCTTTTCGTTTCCATTGTTGTTGACGGCGTTGCCATTGAAGAACTTGTACTAGTTTGGCTCTCTGACTTCGTAGAGCTTTCCTTCTGTTCCTCTTTGGTAGAAGATGATTGTGTTGCCGAAGGTTCTATTTTTTCATCTTTTTTGTTTGCACCACAAGATGCTAAAACAAAAACAGTAAGAATAGCTGAAAATATCATTAAAAATTTCTTCATATTAACCTCTCTAACCCATCCTATATAGATTTACGGATTTTAGTATTAGATTCGATTCATTACCAAATAATCACGCGGTCTTCTGGTGAACGCCACATACCATCTCCTTCTTTGACATCATAGGTTGTAAAGAAATCATCGAAGTTTGGTACTTGCACATTGACACGGAGTTTGGCTGGTGCGTGCACATCGACGCTAGCCAAAAGTTTCATAAATTCTGGACGACCTTTCATGCGCCAAATGCGACCGAAGTTGTAGAAAAATTCTTCTGCCGAGAAGTCTGGTTCTCTCTTAGCTGCTTCAAGCGCTGCAGCGATTCCTCCCAAGTCAGCCACGTTTTCTGATACAGTCAATTTACCATTAATGGTTGCTCCATAAGAATCTTGTCCATCAAATTGGTCAATAACTTTTTGTGTTTTCTCCTTGAAGGCAGCATAGTCACTCTCGGTCCACCAATCCTTGAGGCTACCATTTTCATCAAAGGAAGCTCCATTGGTATCAAAGGCGTGAGAAATTTCATGGGCAATAACTGCCCCAATACCACCGTAGTTAGCAGAAGATGACTGATGCAAATCATAGAAAGGAGCCTGTAAAATAGCTGCTGGGAAGACAATTAAGTTCTTCTGTGGATTGTAGTAGGCGTTGACCATATGAGCAGGCATGCCCCATTCCTTGTAATCTACAGGCTGGTTCCACTTGCTCCAACTGTGCTTGATTTCCACACGCGCAAAGGCTAGAGCATTGTCAAAAAGACTAGCAGTCTCATCCACTACCTTGTCTTTGTAGCGTGCTGGCAATTCTTCTGGGTAACCGATATAAGGCTTGATGACATTGAGTTTGACGATGGCCTTGTCACGAGTTTCAGGAGTCAGCCAGTCATTTTTAGCTAAGCGTTCCTTATAGACATCAATCATAGTTGCCACTTTTTTCTCTACATCTGCCTTAGCCTCTGGGGAGAATTTTTCATGGGCATACCAGAGACCCAAGGCTTGTTTGAATGGACCCTGTGCTAGCTGGTAGGCAGCTTTAACCTTGTCTTTGGCTTCTGGAACTCCAGATAGCGCACGACTGTAGGCACCTGACAAGACACGGATTTCTTCTGTTAAATAGCTGGTTGAGAGGTTCACAACACTTAAAATTAAGGTTGCCTTGAGGAGAGGCCATGCCTCTTCACTATAGAATTGGTCTGCTGCTTGCCAGAAGCGTTCTTCGTCTACAATAACCTTGTCTGGTACTTGTCCAAGAACGGCTTGGAAAAAGTTATCCAAAGGTAGGGCAGGCGCAAATTTCTTGAAATCTTCGTAAGCATATGGATGGTAGAGTTTAGCATACTCTGAACTTTCTTCATTAGAAAGCACCACTGCTGCAACTCGACGGTCCAATTCTAGTCTTTTCTCTAGCAAGTCTTCAATTTCTACATCAGAGAAATCATATGCTTTGAGAAGATTTGCGCTGCTTTCTTTCCAAAGAGTCAAGAGCTCTTCGCGCTGAGGATGGTCTTCTGCATAGTAGGTCGTATCTGGCAGGATCGTGCTTGGAGCACTGGCCCATAGAACGTTGATTCTTGCATCCATAAAGTCTGGCGATACACCAAAAGGAAGGAAGTTAGGTTTTCCTGCAAGTTCAAACTCTGCTAGTCTAGCTGTAAAATCCGCAAAAGTCTCCAACTCTTGGAATTCTTTAAGGAGTGGTAAGACAGGTGTGATACCGTCAGCTTCTCTCTTATCAAAATCACGAACTAGGCGGTGGTATTTGACAAAGTTTTCCAAGATAGCATCCTCAGGCACCTCTTCTCCTGACAACCACTTGTCTGTTGTCGCCAGCATCAAGTCTTCAATTTCCTGGTCTAAATCAACAAAACCTCCTGTTTGAGACTTATCTGCTGGGATTTCAGCTGTCTGTTGCCATTCTCCATTGATTGCATCATAAAAATCATCTTGATAACGCGTCATCTTGTTCTCGCTTTCATTTTTTTAAGTTATTGCTAGCTTAACAAAAATTGCTTGGGAATGCAATTAAAAATGGACTTTCCTTTTCCATCATTTTTCAGTTATTATTTTAAATTTTTCAAAAATTAACTTGACTTAATTTTTTTTTTAAGGTATATTAAGAGGCAGGAGGAATACAACTGTATGATACGTATCGAAAACCTCAGTGTCTCCTACAAAGAAACATTGGCACTTAAGGATATTTCACTAGTGCTCCAAGGACCAACAATTATCGGTATCATTGGTCCAAACGGTGCTGGAAAATCAACATTATTAAAAGGTATGCTGGGAATTATCCCACATCAAGGTCAGGCATTTCTCGATGACAAGGAAGTTAAAAAATCCTTACACCGAATTGCCTATGTCGAACAAAAAATCAATATCGACTACAACTTTCCCATCAAGGTCAAGGAATGCGTCTCGTTAGGACTATTTCCCTCTATCCCTCTCTTTCGCAGTTTAAACGCTAAACATTGGAGAAAAGTAGAGGAAGCCCTTGAAATCGTCGGCCTAGCTGACTACGCAGAACGGCAAATCAGTCAACTGTCTGGAGGTCAGTTCCAGCGGGTTTTGATTGCCAGATGTTTGGTGCAGGAAGCCGATTATATCCTCTTGGATGAACCCTTTGTTGGGATTGACTCTGTCAGTGAGGAAATCATCATGAATACGCTGAGAGATTTGAAAAAAGCTGGGAAGACGGTTCTCATCGTCCACCACGATCTCAGCAAGGTTCCCCACTACTTCGATCAAGTCTTGCTTGTCAATCGAGAAGTGATTGCCTTTGGTCCGACCAAAGAAACCTTTACCGAAACCAATCTCAAAGAAGCTTACGGTAATCGACTCTTTTTCAATGGAGGTGACCTATGATTGCAGAATTTATCGATGGATTGCAAAAATTCCATTTCTTACAAAACGCCTTGATAACAGCCATTGTCGTCGGGGTCGTAGCTGGAGCTGTGGGATGTTTCATCATCCTACGCGGGATGTCACTCATGGGAGATGCCATTTCACATGCTGTCTTACCAGGTGTAGCCCTTTCCTTCATCTTGGGCCTTGACTTCTTTATCGGAGCCATTGTCTTTGGATTGCTAGCTGCTATCATCATTACCTACATCAAGGGAAACTCGATTATCAAAAGCGATACCGCCATCGGCATTACCTTTTCTTCTTTCTTAGCCCTCGGTATCATCTTGATTAGTGTCGCTAAAAGTTCAACTGACCTTTTCCATATCCTTTTTGGTAATATCCTAGCCGTCCAAGATACGGATATGTTTATTACTATGGGTGTTGGGGCAGTCATTCTCTTGTTAATCTGGATTTTCTTCAAGCAACTCTTGATAACTTCCTTTGATGAACTCTTGGCCAAAGCCATGGGAATGCCTGTCAATTTCTATCACTACCTTCTCATGGTACTCCTGACTCTCGTGTCTGTGACAGCCATGCAAAGTGTCGGAACTATCCTGATTGTAGCCATGCTGATTACCCCAGCTGCAACTGCTTATCTTTATGCTAATAGCCTGAAAAGCATGATTTTCCTTTCCTCAACCTTTGGAGCTACTGCTTCAGTTTTGGGGCTCTTTATCGGTTATAGCTTTAACGTTGCGGCAGGTTCTAGTATCGTGCTTACAGCCGCTAGTTTCTTTCTCATTAGCTTCTTTATCGCTCCAAAACAACGATATTTGAAACTAAAAAATAAACATTTGTTAAAATAAGGGGTAAAGCCCCAATAAATTGGAGGATCTAATGAAAAAATTAGGTACATTGTTGGTTCTTTTTCTTTCCGCCATTGTTCTCGTAGCATGTACTAGCGGAAAAAAAGATGCAGCTTCTGGTCAAAAACTAAAAGTTGTTGCTACAAACTCTATCATCGCTGATATCACTAAAAATATTGCTGGTGACAAGATTGATCTTCACAGTATCGTTCCTGTTGGTCAAGACCCACACGAATACGAACCACTCCCTGAAGACGTTAAGAAAACATCTCAAGCTGATTTGATTTTCTATAACGGGATCAACCTTGAAACAGGTGGCAATGCTTGGTTTACAAAATTGGTAGAAAATGCCAAGAAAACTGAAAACAAAGACTACTTTGCAGTCAGTGAAGGCGTTGATGTTATCTACCTTGAAGGCCAAAACGAAAAAGGTAAAGAAGACCCACACGCTTGGCTTAACCTTGAAAATGGGATGATCTTTGCTAAAAATATCGCAAAACAATTGAGCGCTAAAGACCCTAGCAACAAGGAATTCTACGAAAAAAATCTTAAAGAATATACTGATAAGCTAGACAAACTTGACAAGGAAGCTAAGGAGAAATTTAACAACATCCCTGCTGAGAAAAAACTCATTGTAACCAGCGAAGGATGCTTCAAATACTTCTCTAAAGCCTACGGTGTCCCAAGTGCCTACATCTGGGAAATCAATACCGAAGAAGAAGGAACACCTGACCAAATCAAGACCTTGGTTGAAAAACTTCGCCAAACAAAAACTCCTTCCCTCTTTGTAGAATCTAGTGTGGATGACCGTCCAATGAAGACTGTTTCACAAGACACAAACATCCCAATCTACGCTCAAATCTTTACTGACTCTATCGCAGAACAAGGTAAAGAAGGCGACAGCTACTACAACATGATGAAATACAATCTTGATAAGATTGCTGAAGGATTGGCAAAATAAGCCTCTGAAAAACGTCATTCTCACATGAGCTGGCGTTTTTTCTATATCCATATTTCCGGTCAAATCATTGGAAAATTCCGACTGTTTCAGCTAAAATGGAAGAAAAAAGATTGGAGTATCTTATGGTAACTTTTCTCGGAAATCCTGTGAGCTTTACAGGTAAGCAACTACAAGTCGGCGACAAGGCACTTGATTTTTCACTCACTACAACAGACCTTTCTAAAAAATCTCTGGCTGATTTTGATGGCAAGAAAAAAGTCTTGAGTGTCGTGCCTTCTATCGATACAGGCATCTGCTCAACTCAAACGCGTCGCTTTAACCAAGAACTGGCTGGACTGGACAACACGGTCGTCTTGACTGTTTCCATGGACCTCCCTTTTGCCCAAAAACGTTGGTGCGGTGCTGAAGGTATTGAAAATGCCATCATGCTCTCAGACTATTTCGACCATTCCTTTGGACGTGATTATGCCCTCTTAATCAATGAGTGGCACCTATTGGCACGCGCAGTCTTTGTCCTCGATACTGACAATACTATTCGCTACGTTGAATATGTGGACAATATCAATTCTGAGCCAAACTTCGAAGCCGCAATTGCAGCTGCTAAAGAACTAAATTAGAAGCCATTGTGGCAGATAGCTAGAGAAATCTAGCTTTTTTTGATATACTAGATAAAGATATTAGACAAGAGGAAACGAATGACCCCGAATAAAGAAGATTATCTAAAGTGTATTTATGAAATTGGCATAGATTTGCATAAGATTACCAACAAGGAAATTGCGGCTCGTATGCAAGTCTCTCCCCCCCCTGCCGTAACTGAAATGATTAAACGGATGAAGAGCGAAAATCTCATCCTTAAGGACAAGGAATGTGGCTATCTACTGACGGAACTTGGGCTCAAACTGGTCTCAGAGCTCTACCGTAAGCATCGCTTGATTGAAGTTTTTCTAGTCCATCATTTAGACTATACGAGTGACCAGATTCACGAGGAAGCTGAAGTCTTGGAACATACTGTATCTGAGCTATTCGTGGAGAGACTAGAAAAATTGCTTGGATTCCCCAAGACCTGCCCTCACGGAGGAACTATTCCCGCCAAGGGAGAACTCCTGGTTGAAATCAATAACCTGCCACTAGCTGACATCAAAGAAGCTGGCGCCTACCGCCTGACTCGAGTGCACGATAGTTTTGACATTCTCAATTATTTGGATAAGCACTCACTTCACATCGGTGACTGTCTCCAAGTCCAGCAGTTTGATGGCTTTAGCAATACCTTCACTATCCTCAGTAAAAACGAGGATTTACAAGTAGGTATGGACATTGCCAAACAACTCTATGTCGAAAAAATCAACTAATTTCTCAAGTACCCCAACCACCCCTGAAAATTTTATTTTCAGGGTTTTATTTCTATCATTTGATTTTACTTTCATTTAGTTGTATAATATTTGTTAAAAAAAAAGAAAGATATTTTAATATATGAAAAAATCACTAAAAATTTTTGCGACATCCAAATGGTTTGACCTCTTCGGGGTTGCTTTGGTCGTTGGGATTGCAATTGCATCTGGTTACCTCAACTCCCGCCTCGATAAATTTGTAGACTGGGGACCATGGACAGCTCTTGTACCCTTTGGATTGATTTCCGTAACCAACGTTGGGATTTCCATGTTGTCCACTCGTTTCACGGGAAAATTAAGCAAATGGGGAAATTACTTTGGTATTGTTAATACCATTTTGTCCGGTGCTATTGATTATATCCTTGGAAATAAGGCAGCCATCATTACCTATCCCGTCACCTTCCTCATTTATACCTTTGCTATTAAGAAATGGGAAGCTTCGCAAGAAGGCAGACCCAACCAAATGAGCCAAAAACAGCTAAAATTGGCGGCCATCATCATTTCAATCATCGCCTTCCTCTTTGCCTTTGTGACAAACTATATCGGCTATGGAGGAAAGATGAATCTCCTTGCCTACGTAACAACTATTGCCTTTGCATTGTCCCTCATTGCCAATGCTTTTAACGCATTGAAACTAACAACTCAGTGGGGCTTTTGGTTGATTTACAATTTTGTGCAGCTTACAAAGGCTGGTATTCAAGGAAACTTTGCCAATATCGGAAAATACATCTTCTATATCCTCAATGCAATCGGAGCTTTATTTGTCTGGAATGATGAAGAAGTAAGATAATAGAAGAAAACTTAAATAAAAAAACAAGTCGACTTAAGAGAATCTCCCTTCTGCTATTTTTATCATTTTACTTGTAACTCCCATTCTTTTGGAGTAGAATGAAGCTAGATAAAAGAGGGAGGTCATCTTATGAAAAATCTCTTTAGAATCCATTTTATAGCAATTGCAGTCATCGATTTGCTACTATTTGCATTTTTTAGCACTAGACCCGAGACAGCTTTCGACCGGCTCTTGCTCTCTGGTTTTATTTTCCTCCTTACTCAAGGACTCCTGTTATTTCGCTTGCTTGTCCAACTCAAACATCAATTCACTGAGATTTATCCTCAAATCAATAAAAAGATTCGCTTCTACTATTTAGGGGTTCTCTCCATTGATTTTCTATTTTTTGTCCTTTTAGCCTTCGTTAGTTCTCATCGTTTTTCATCTCTTATGCCAATCATCACTGCTTGCCATTCTACTTTATATTATATGACGGCTGACTACCTAAGAGAACACTATCCAGATTTTTACGATAAACACATCTCTTTATGGGAGTGTCTCTAAGGAAAAGGAGGTTTTAGCATGAAAAAAATCATCTTCATCAAAAGCATTCAACTCCTTGTCATTGATGGAATCATGCTGGCATTTTTGACATTTAAAGAGGGGCTTACTTGGGATTGGATTTTGATTTATAGCGGTTGGCTCATTTTCTTTCATCCTGTGCTATTGACCTATCTTTCTAACCAACTTTGTGACCACTTTAGTCACCTCTATTCCCAGATTAGACCGAGATTCTGGCGTTTTGCCTTACAAAGCCTCTTATGGGATATCTTGATGATTCTCTCCTTGCTGTTTTTAAGAGGTATCCCACTTTTCCTTCAGGGAACTCTCCTCGTCCTAGGACATCTCGTCCCTTCCTATCGCATCTGCCAAAGCCTGAAAAGAGATTTCCCCAAGACCTATCAGAAACAGATTTCATTTTGGAGTATTTTATGATAGATAAGAAAAACCAAGCCGACTGGGCTTGGTTTTTCTTATCTATTTTTAGTATCAAGGATAATGGTGACTGGTCCGTCATTGACCAGCTCAACCTGCATATCCGCTCCAAAGATGCCTGTCTGAACGGGTACTTCTTGCGCTAATTTTTGATTGAAAGCATCATAGAAGTCTGATGCCATATCAGGCTTGGCTGCACCTGTAAAGGCTGGACGATTACCTTTCTTAGTATCCGCAAAGAGGGTAAACTGAGAAATAGAGAGGATTTCTCCTTCAATATCTTTGACAGACAGGTTCATCTTGCCTTCTGCATCTGAAAAAATCCGCATGTTGACAAGCTTTCTCACAGCATAGTCCAAATCTTCCTCTTGGTCCTCTGGTCCAACACCAACCAGCAATAGGAGCCCCTGATTGATTTTTCCCTGAACCTGACCTTCGATAGTCACTTGGGCTTTTTTAACCCGTTGGATAATGATTTTCATAATAGCCTTTCTAGTAAGAGCTAGGACAATTAACCGTTAGTCCGTTTGACAGAATAAACTTCTGGCACACTCTTAATCTTGTCCACGACCGTGGTCAGCGTCGAGAGATTGGCAATGCCAAAGGACACATGGATATTAGCAAACTTCATATCCTTGGTTGGTTGAGCGTTGACTGTTGAGATATTCTTGGTTGTGTTTGAAAGAACTTGCAGTACATCGTTCAACAGTCCTGTACGGTTGAGGCCATAAATATCGATATGAGCCATATACTCCTTATTTGAGCTAGAGTACTGGTCTTCCCACTCCACATCAAGGAGACGTTGCTCGTAGTTTTCTTGGGCACGCAGGTTCATACAATCCACACGGTGAATAGCTACACCACGACCCTTGGTAATATAACCAACAATATCGTCACCAGGAACAGGATTACAACACTTAGCAATCCGCACTAAGAGGCCTGATGCACCTTCAATGACCACACCACCCTCATGCTTTACCTTGAGGGTTTCTTTATTTTCAACCTTGATCTCGCCACCTTTGACAAGTTCTTCTGCTTCAGCCTTGGCCTTGGCACGTTCTTCCTCACGGCGTTCCTTTTCAGTCAGACGGTTAAAGACGGTAATAGCACCGATTTCTCCAAAACCAATGGCCGCAAAAAGGGATTCTTCTGTCTTGTAGCTAGTCTTTTGCAAAACTTGGTCCATGTGACGCTTGTCCATGAATTTATTAGCTACATAGCCGTTTTCTTGGAACTGAGCCATCAGCATTTCACGACCCTTGTTGACAGATAATTCCTTGTCTTGGTTTTTAAAGAACTGACGAATCTTGTTACGCGCCTTGCTGGTCTTGACCATATTGAGCCAGTCACGGCTTGGCCCAAAGGAGTTGGGGTTGGTGACAATTTCAACCTGATCCCCTGTCTTGAGCTTAGTTGTCAGTGGAACCATACGACCATTGACCTTGGCACCCGTCGCTTTCTCCCCAACTTTTGTATGGATTTCATAGGCAAAGTCAATCGGTCCTGAATCTTTTGGAAGGGAACGGACAGCTCCATCTGGGGTAAAGACGTAAATCTCCTCAGCCAAATAGTTTTCCTTAACTGAATCCACAAATTCCTTAGCATCATCAGCCTGATCTTGGAGCTCCATCATCTCCTTGATCCAGTTCATCCCAATAGCAGATTCCTTGCTGTTAACCTGCCCCTTGATGCCTTTCTTATAAGCCCAGTGAGCCGCAACCCCGTACTCAGCGACCTCGTGCATTTCCTTGGTCCGAATCTGGAATTCGATTGGCCCTTTTGGTCCATAAACAGTCGTATGGATAGACTGATAACCATTGGCCTTGCGGTTAGCGATATAATCTTTAAAGCGACCAGGCATAGGTTTCCAAAGCTCATGCACATAACCAAGCATGGCATAAACATCACTTTGGGTATCCAAAATACAACGAATGGCAATCAGGTCATAGATTTCCTCAAAACGTTTTCTCTTATCCTGCATTTTGCGGAAAATCGAGTAAATATGCTTAGGACGACCGTAAATCTTCCCTTTCAAGTGACGATCCGTCGTATATTCCTCTAATTTTGTAACTACCTCATCCACTAAGGCTTCACGCTCTCTGCGTTTTTCCTTCATCATATGGGTAATCTTGTAAAACTCCGTTGGGTTGAGATAACGGAAAGACAGGTCTTCTAATTCCCATTTGACGCTAGAAATCCCCAAACGGTGGGCAAGTGGGGCATAAATTTCCATGGTTTCTTTGGAAATGCGCTCCTGCTTGTCTTTTCGGAGGTGTTTAAGCGTCCGCATATTGTGCAAGCGGTCAGACAGTTTGACCAAGATAACACGGATGTCCTCAGACATAGCCATGAGCATCTTGCGATGATTTTCAGCCAACTGCTCCTCGTGAGACTTGTACTTAACTTTACCGAGCTTGGTAACTCCATCGACAATCACGCGCACATCAGGACCAAACTCTCTTTCCAAATCATCCAAGGTCGCATCTGTATCTTCCACCACGTCATGCAAGAAACCACAAGCTACTGTCACAGCATCCAGCTTGAGTTTGGCTAAAATACCTGCCACTTGGATAGGGTGAATAATATAAGGCTCACCTGATTTGCGATATTGACCACTATGGCATTCCACCGCGTAGACCAAGGCCTTATGGACAAAATGGACATCCTCTTCCGTTAAATATTCTTTGGTTAAAGCGACAACTTCTTCGCCTGTTAAATTCACTTCTTTCGGCATCTCTACTCTCCAATTCTTCCTACCATTTTATCACTTTTTTAAGAATATGAAAACTAGAAAATTCCCTCTCAATCAATCAATCCACATCTCAAAAAACACTGCCAGATTTCTCTAGCAGTGTTTTAAGTTTCTTTTATCTTAGTAAACCGTTCTTTCAGTTTCTACATCGAAGAAGTGTGCTTTGTTCAAGTCAAATCCAAGTTCAACTGTTGCACCTGTTTGCAAGTAGTCACGAGCATCAACTTTGGCAACAAATTCATCTTTACCAACTTGGCAGTAAAGGTGAGATTCTGAACCAAGCAATTCTGATACTGAGATAGTAGCTTTGACAACTGATTCTGGGAATGTTTCAAGGAAAGCAGGTTCTGCATTCACGTCTTCTGGACGGATACCGAAGATCAATTCTTTACCTTCGTAGCCTTTTTCACGAAGAACTTTCAATGCGCCTTCTGGAACTTTCAAACGGAAACCGTCAGAAACAATTTCGCTACCAACCAATTTCACATTGATGAAGTTCATAGCTGGACTTCCGATGAAGCCTGCTACGAATTTATTAACTGGGTTTTTGTAAACTTCTTGAGGAGTACCGATTTGTTCTACACGTCCGATAGTACCTGTACCAGCAGGGTTTTTAGTTGCTGACATGATAACGATACGGTCTGCCAGTGTCATCGCTTCTGTTTGGTCGTGAGTTACGTAGATAGTTGTAGCTCCGATACGACGGTGGATTTTCGCAATTTCAGCACGCATTGATACACGAAGTTTGGCATCCAAGTTTGACAAAGGTTCGTCCATCAAGAACACTTTTGCATCACGGACGATTGCACGACCCATGGCAACACGTTGACGTTGACCACCTGAAAGGTCAGCAGGTTTACGTTCCAAGAATTCTTTCAAACCAAGGATTGCAGCTGCTTCTTGCACACGTTTGTCGATGTCTTCCTTGCTGTATTTACGCAATTTCAAACCGAAAGCCATGTTGTCATAAACAGTCATGTGTGGGTAAAGAGCGTAGTTTTGGAATACCATGGCGATGTCACGGTCTTTTGGAGCTACGTCGTTGACAACCACACCATCGATAGATGCAGTACCTTCTGTGATGTCTTCAAGACCAGCAATCATACGAAGAGTAGTTGATTTACCACATCCTGAAGGACCTACGAAAACGATAAATTCTTTGTCTTTGATGTCCAGGTTGAAGTCTTCAACTGAGTAGTGTTCGCTGTTTGGATATTTTTTGTAAATATTTTTAAGATTTAATTCTACCATGAGGTGAACTCCTTTTGTCTTTTGATAGTTTTATTATATATGAAAACGCTTTACATTTCTATGGCAAGATGACCAAAAAAATAAAAAAGTTCTGTGCAACTTGCACAAAACTTTAGAGAATATCTGGTAAAATCAATTGATAACACAGAGTCAGGTCAGTCAATTCCTTCAACTGAAGCCCTGTCAATTCTTCCCATTTATCAATCTTGTATTGGAGAGAATTACGGTGCAGATAGAGCTGCTGGGCTGTTTTAGTGAGAACGGCACTATTTTCCCAAAGGGAGAGAATGATTTCCTGAATCTGATCCTGGTCCAAAATCATCTGGTGCAGGCATTCTTTAATGACTCCCAGGTCCACAATTCTTTCCCCTATACTCCAAAGATAGAGCTGAGAAAAAGTATGAACACCTTGGTGACCCTGACGCCACCAAGTCTTGAACAAATCGCGCTCCGCTTTGATTAAGTCTGATAAGGCATGATGTCCTGTCTGAGACCAAACCTGACCTAACATGATTGACAAACGCAATCCAAAGTCATACTCAACTGCTTCAATCGTATCGCTTAAAATAGCTCGTACAGGGGTGTACTTATCTTGTTGAAGCACGAAAACATAATCCTGAGCTCCGACCTGAAGCACCGTCTGACAGTTAGGAAAAAGAGTTCGCATCATGTCTAACCAAGAGGCTAGATTTTCCTGCTGAAAATAGGAAAGATGACAATAAACCAACTGAATCTTTTTAAAAGCTTGTGGTGCCTGTCCCTTCCCCTCAACCAGATAAGAATACCAAGGATTGAGCGAACGAGCCTGCTCCTGCTGGGTTAAAAGGGCAACCAACTGCTTTTCACGCTCGCTGAGCCTAGCTTCCTCCAGCAAAATCCACTGCTGAGAAGCTAAAGGGAGAGTGAGATAGCCCTCTTTCTCTACTGGTTGGTCTGAAATCTGAGCCTCAGGAAACCAGTCTTGTAATTCTTTTGCCATCATGTCCTAGCCTTCCACTTTTTGGATGCACCACGAAATCAAGCTCTCAAGACGTTCCAGATTTTCAGTCATATGGAGATAGCCCATGACTGCTTCAAAACCTGTGGACATACGGTAAGTCACCACATCAGCATTTTTGGCCTTGGTGTGACTATTGGTATTGCGACCACGTTTGTAGATTTCTTCTTCTTTTTCCGTTAGGACCTGCTCCTCCAACATGAGGGAAATCAAACGAGCCTGAGCTTTGGCCGACACATACTTGGTCGCTTCTTGGTGGAGTTTATTGGGCTTGGTCATGCCTTTAAGAATGAGGTGACGGCGAATATACATAGAATACACCGCATCTCCTTCAAAAGCTAACGCAATTCCGTTAATGAGATTGACATCAATCACGTGTCCACCTCACTCCATCCTTGGTGTCAAGGAGTTTAATCCCTTGAGCAGCCAATTGGTCACGGATCTGGTCCGCTGTCGCAAAGTCACGATTGGCACGCGCTTCTTGGCGTTTTTGAATCAAGGATTCGATCTCAGCGTCCAAAACTTCCTCAATAAAGACAATTCCAAAGACTTCCAACATATCTGCAAGAGCTTGCTTGACACTTGTATCATAGTTGCCTGAATTGATCCATTTGGCCATTTCAAAGACTACTGTAATACCGTTGGCAGAGTTGAAATCCTCATCCATAGCAGCTACAAACTTATCTTTAAAGGCCTGTAACTCTTGAGCATCTACAGTTCCAGTAAATGGTTGCTCATAGGTGTTTTTCAGATACTTGAGATTGGTCTCTGCATCACGCACTGCCTTTTCCGTAAAGTTGATAGGCTTACGGTAATGTTGTGTCGCAAAGAAGAATCGAAGCACTTGCCCATCAAGAGTTTTAAGGGCATCATGTACGGTGATAAAGTTACCCAAGGACTTGGACATCTTGACATTATCGATATTGACAAAGCCATTGTGCATCCAGTAGTTGGCAAATGTCTTACCTGTTTTGGCTTCTGACTGGGCAATTTCATTGGTATGGTGAGGAAACTCTAGGTCAGCTCCACCACCGTGAATATCAATGGTGTCGCCCAAAATCTCTGTCGACATGACTGAACACTCGATGTGCCAGCCTGGACGACCAGGTCCCCAAGGACTGTCCCAAGAAATCTCGCCTGATTTGGCAGATTTCCAGAGGGCAAAGTCTACAGGATTTTCCTTACGAGCTGTTTCTTCATCGGTACGACCTGAAGCACCCAGCTCCAAGTCTTCCAAGGTTTTATTGGCCAACTTGGCATAGTTGTGAGATTTTTCCACACGGAAATAGACATCTCCTTGACTCTCGTAGGCAAAGCCTTTTTCAATCAAGTCTTCCACAAAGCGGATGATGTCAGCCATAAACTCCACCACACGAGGGTGGCGAGTCGCAGGTTTCACGCCCAAGGCCGTCACATCCTCACGAAAGGCAGCGATGTACTTGTCCGCAACCTCCTGAGGCGTGATGCCCTCCTCCTTGGCACGGTTGATAATCTTATCATCTACATCTGTAAAATTGGAAATATAGGCAACCTCATACCCACGGTACTCAAAATAGCGACGAACCGTATCAAAAGCTACTGTTGAGCGGGCATTCCCCACGTGGATATAGTTGTACACGGTTGGCCCACAAACATACATCTTGACCTTGCTGTCCTCGATTGGGACAAATTCTCGCAAATCACGAGACATGGTGTCATAGATTTTAATCATAAAATAATAGTCAGGAAAGCCAAAATCCAAGAACACTTAGTTTCATCACTAAGAGTTCAATTAAATTTCAGTCCGAATATCTCTACACTTCGGAATCCCTTGCTCCTTTCTAAAAATAAAAGAAGAATCAAATAAATGTAAGAAAAGGGCTGACAGTCGCCCTTTTACTTTACGACCTACTCAGCCGCATATCACCTTTTAAAAGATTGAAATATCTTACAGCCCAGACGATCTGTGGCTAGCTTCTTTAGCCTGCTCTAGTTTATTGACGTAATACTCTCGTTTTTCTTCAACTTCGTGAATGACCGGCTCATCCTTCTTACCATGTACACGGACAATCTTGGCCGGAATACCGACAACCGTCACATCACTAGGTACGTCTGCCACGACAACTGCTGCTGCACCGACCTTAGCATTTTCGCCGATTTCCACTGGTCCGATAACTTGGGCATGAGCAGATATAAGCGCTCCTTTGCGAACGGTTGGATGGCGTTTGCCACAGTCTTTCCCTGTTCCCCCAAGAGTCACTCCGTGATAAAGGAGAACACCTTTTTCAAGAATAGCTGTCTCCCCAATCACCAAACCAGAGCCATGGTCGATAAAGACACCTGAATCAATCTGGGCGCCTGGATGAATCTCAATCTGAGTCCAAAAGCGCCAGAACTGACTGTGCATACGAGCCAGGAGTTTGAAGCCATGCTTCCAGAGAAAATGCGAGAGACGGTGGGCCGCCAAGGCCTTGACACCTGGATAAGTCAGCAAAACCTCCAAAGTGGTGCGGGCCGCTGGATCATTTTCTTTTACGATATCAATGGTTTCTCGCCACCATCCCATACATTTCTCCTTTTCTTATTCTGAATCTTTTGGTGTTTCTGTAAATTCTTTCTTAGGTTTGTGGTCCTTGTGATGACGTGAGCGGTGAGGACGCTCTGATTTTTCACCTTTTTCATCACGTTCAGGTTTTGGAGGACGAGGTAGAAGAGCTTTCATAGAAGCATCCACACGTCCTTTTTCATCAATCTTGATAACCTTAACATCAACTTCATCCCCGATTGCTACCAAGTCTTCGACATTATTGGTACGCGTCCAAGCCATCTCAGAGATATGAACAAGGGCATCCGTCTTGTCAAAGAGGTTAACAAAGGCACCAAATTTCTCGATACGAACGACTTTAGCACGGTAAACTTCATCCACTTTGGCTTCACGAACCAAACCAGCAATAATTTCTTTGGCACGGTTGATGGCATCTTGGTCGCTAGAGTAGATAGACACATTTCCTTCTTCGTCGATATCAATCTTAACGCCTGTTTCAGCGATAATCTTGTCGATGGTTTCTCCACCCTTACCGATGACAATCTTAATCTTGTCAACATCAATCTTGATGGTATCAATTTTCGGAGCAGTTGGAGCCAATTCTGGACGAACTTCTGGAATGGTTGCTTCAATCACATCAAGTATTTCAAAACGCGCTTTCTTGGCCTGGGCAAGAGCCTCAGTCAAGATTTCTGCAGTGATTCCTTGAATCTTGATATCCATTTGTAGGGCTGTAATCCCGTCACGAGTTCCTGCAACCTTAAAGTCCATGTCTCCAAAGTGGTCTTCCAAACCTTGGATATCTGTCAAGACTGTGTAGTTGTTTCCATCTGAGATGAGACCCATGGCAATCCCTGCTACTGGCGCCTTGATTGGCACACCCCCAGCCATAAGTGCAAGCGTTCCCGCACAGATAGAAGCTTGAGATGAAGAACCATTTGATTCCAAGACCTCAGCTACCAAGCGGATAGCATATGGGAATTCTTCCAAACTTGGCAAGACTTGAGCAAGAGCACGCTCACCAAGGGCACCGTGACCAATTTCACGACGACCTGGCGCACCGTAACGACCTGTTTCCCCTACAGAGTATTGAGGGAAGTTATAGTGGTGCATAAAGCGTTTCTTGTACTCAGGATCCAAACCATCGATGATTTGAGTTTCCCCCATCGGAGCCAAGGTCAAGACAGAAAGGGCCTGAGTTTGCCCACGCGTGAAGAGACCTGAACCGTGCACACGAGGAAGGAAGTCAACAACCGCATCCAAAGGACGGATTTCATCGACCTTACGCCCATCAGGACGCACCTTGTCTTCTGTGATCAAACGGCGCACTTCAGCGTGTTCCATCTGTTCCAAGATTTCAGCCACATCACGCATGATACGGTCAAATTCTTCGTAGTCTGCATATTTTTCTTCGTAAACAGCAGTTACTTGGTCTTTAACTGCTTGAGTCGCAGCTTCACGAGCCAATTTTTCTTCTACTTGAACCGCTTTTTGGAGGTCGCTGTTGTAGGCTGCGATGATTTCAGCTTGCAATTCAGCATCTACATGAAGCAATTCTACTTCTGCTTTTTCCTTACCGACTGCCGCAACGATTTCTTCTTGGAAGGCAATCAATTCTTTGACTGCTTCATGCCCTTTAAGAAGGGCTTCCAACATGATTTCTTCTGACAATTCTTTGGCACCAGACTCAACCATGTTGATAGCGTGTTTGGTACCAGCTACTGTCAATTCAAGAAGCGAACGCTCTGCTTGTTCTTGACTAGGATTTATGATGATTTGGCCATCTACATAGCCCACCTGTACCCCAGCGATTGGTCCGTCAAATGGAATATCTGAGATAGAAAGCGCCAAAGATGAACCAAACATAGCTGCCATTGGTGCAGAGGCATTTTCATCATAAGAAAGCACGGTATTGATGACTTGCACTTCATTACGGAAACCTTCCGCAAACATTGGACGGATTGGACGGTCAATCAAACGCGCTGTCAAAGTCGCATCTGTTGAAGGACGTCCTTCTCGTTTCATAAAGCCACCAGGAAACTTCCCAGCTGCATACATTTTTTCTTCATAGTTGACTTGAAGAGGGAAGAAATCTCCAGTTGCCATTTTCTTAGACATAACGGCAGCAGTCAAGACAGTTGACTCACCGTAACGTACAACAACAGAGCCATTTGCCTGCTTAGCAACCTGACCAGTCTCTACAATTAACTCACGACCCGCAAAAGTCGTTTGAAACACTTGTTTTGTCATTTTAATCCCCTTTGGATTGATGAAATTATACGCCTTGCCTACAAAGATCAAGATACTAAGGACGTCAAAAGCAAAGTAAAAATAGGAAACTGACGAAGTCTTCGATGAAGACAAGACAGTTTATCTTTTTTACACAGCTTTTCGGCCGGGTTCAATTATACAAGATAGCATTCGATTGACGCAGTGTGCGATGCACACTAGGAAATCTATCTTTTTCACTAGGGATTTAGCCCGTGTTCAACTATTTAGATACTTTGAAAAGTTTAAAAATATTATTCTTTAGTATTTTTCCTTTTTATAGCAGATTTGAATAGTTAAAAATCTGTTTATACCCTCATCTTTGTATCAAGTACGTACAGAGTCTATTTTATCATATTTTTCTTAAAAAGTGCGGTCTTTACCATTAAAAAGGAACCATTCCCCTCACCTGAGAAGAATGGTTTGCTTTTTATTATCCTAGAGACTGATGATTAAACAAGGCATGGGTTGCTTGGTGGATGTATTTTGCTGTTTCTGCATTGTTCATAGTGTAGAGATGCACTCCAGCAACATCTTGAGTTACCAAGTCCACGATTTGGTCCACTGCATAGGCAAGTCCTGCTGCTCTGAGCGACTCAGGGTCATGCTCATACTTGTCTAAGATAGCTTTAAATTTACGTGGAATATGGATATTCTCACAAGTCTTCAAGAGGCGGAGAGCCTGATTTCGATTCAGAATTGGCATAATCCCTGCATGAATAGGAACATCAATCCCAGCCAAGATACACTTGTCCTGAAAATCATAGAAGCGCTCATTGTCAAAGAAAAGCTGGGTTACTAGGCTCGAACAACCTGCATCCACTTTCTTCTTGAGATTTTGGATATCTGAAATCTGATTTGGCGAATCTGGATGGCCTTCTGGATAGCAAGCTCCGATAATATCAAAGTGAGGAGCTTGCTCCTTGATGAACTCGATCAAGTCTGTTGCATAACGGAAATCCTTTTGAGGTTCCACATCAGGGATAATATCCCCACGAAGAGCCAAGATTTTCTGCACGCCAACCTTGTCCAAGTCAGCAATAGTTTCAGCCACCTTGTCCTTAGTTAAATAGATGGCTGGCAAGTGAGCAATAGTCGGAATCGCCAAGTCATTTTGGATAAAGTCAGCCAAACGAACCGTCGTTTCCTTGATATTAAATTTATTATTACTGGCAGTTACACTGATAAAGTGAGGAGCCAACTCCTGCATGTCCTGCAAGGCTGAAATAATTTTATCATTACCCACTTCTGGGTTTGGAGGGAACACTTCAAATGAGAGTGACGGTGTTTGGCGTGACATAGTCCTTATCCTTTTCTTTTTGATTTCATTTTGAACAACCGTTATAGGGAGAAATCTAATCTTACAATTTCTCACGCGCAGCTTTAGCTGCTTCAACAAGGCGGATCAAACTTTCTTTTGTTTCTGGAATACCACGTGTTTTCAAACCACAGTCAGGGTTGATCCAAACTTTCTTGCTTGGTACTTTAGCAAGGATGGCTTCGATTGTGTTGTCGATTTCGCCTTCATTTGGCACACGAGGTGAGTGGATATCGTAAACCCCAGGTCCCACTTCAGTTTGGAAGTTTTTCGCTTTGAGTTCGTCCAAGATTTCAAGGTTTGAACGGCTAGCTTCAAAGGAAATAACGTCCGCATCCATGTTGTCGATAGCTGGGATGATATCTGTAAATTCTGAGTAACACATGTGAGTGTGGATTTGTGTATCTGGCGCTACTGTTGAGTGTACCAAGCGGAAGGCAGGAATTGCCCAGTCAAGGTAGTCTTCGTACCAGTCGCTACGACGGAGCGGCAATTTCTCACGAAGAGCAGCCTCATCGATTTGGATGATTTTCACACCAGCAGCTTCAAGGTCAAGCACTTCATCCTTGATAGCAAGAGCGATTTGAAGAGTAGAATCCTTGATAGAGATGTCTTCACGTGGGAATGACCAGTTGAGAATAGTTACTGGTCCAGTCAACATACCTTTAACAGGTTTGTTTGTACGGCTTTGTGCATAGCTAGACCATTTAACAGTGATAGGGTTAAGACGAGTTACATCACCCCAGATGATTGGTGGTTTCACCCCGCGCATACCGTATGATTGTACCCAACCATTTTTAGAGAAGAGGTAACCTGACAAGTTTTGACCGAAGTACTCAACCATGTCATTACGCTCAAATTCACCGTGAACAAGGACATCAAAGTCGATATCTTCTTGCCATTTGATCCATTCGTCAATTGTTTCAGCAAGGAAAGCGTCGTACTCTTCTTGAGACAATTCACCTTTACGGTAAGCCAAACGTTTAGCACGAACTTCTTTAGTTTGAGGGAATGAACCGATCGTTGTTGTTGGAAGAGCTGGAAGTTTGAAAGCTTCTTCCTGGATAGCTTCACGTTCTGCAAAGGCTGGCAAACGAGTGTAGTCTGCGTCTGTCAAGCCAGCGATACGCGCACGAAGTTCCGCATTTTCACCAACACGCTCAGTCGCAAAGAGTTCTTTGTTAGCTGCAAGTGCTTCTTCACCTTGACCATTGCGGATAGCATCCAAATCACGAATCTCATCCAATTTTTCAACTGCAAAGGCAAAGTGGTTCAAGATTGCTGGTTCAAATTCTTCATTAGCAGTTGTAAATGGCACATGAAGAAGTGAGCATGAGCTTGTCAATACAATGTTTTCAGCTGGGATTTGCTCAAGAACGGCCAAGCTCTTTTCGTAGTTGTTGCGCCAGATGTTTTTACCATTGACAATACCTGCATAAAGAGTCTTGTCAGCTGGGAAACCACCTTTAACCAATTCAAGAGTTTTCTTACCTTCAACGAAGTCAAGACCGATAGCATCTACTGGCAAGTTTACAAGGTCAGCGTAAACGTCACGAACATCTCCGAAGTAAGTTTGAAGCAAGACTTCAAGACCTTTTTTGTCAGCCAAAAGCTTGTTGTAGAGGTTCAAGAAGAGAGCTTTTTCTTCAGATGTCAAATCTTTTACAAGAGCAGCTTCGTCGAGTTGGATACGAGTCGCACCAAGTTCAGCCAATTTAGCAAAAACGTCTTGGTAAGCAGCCACTAAGCTGTCTACGAAGTCTTCTGCTTTCACGCCTTCTTCAAAGTCTGACAATTGAAGGAAAGTGAATGGACCTACAAGAACTGGACGAGTGTTCAATCCAAGTTCTTTGGCTTCTTGGAACTCATCAAAGATTTTGTGACCTGCAAGTTTGACTTGAGTGTCTTTTTCAAATTTAGGAACGATGTAGTGGTAGTTGGTGTTGAACCATTTCTTCATTGGAAGGGCGCGAACGTCTCCTTTTTCTCCTTGGTAACCACGACCCAAAGCGAAGTAGCGCTCAAGGTCAGACAAGTCCAAGTTTTGAACTGAAGCAGGTACCACGTTGAAAAGGAAAGCTGCATCTAGGAAGTTGTCATAGTGAGAAAAGTCATTTGATGGGATTTCAGTGATGCCTTTTTCTTTGACAATGTTCCAGTGTTTAGCACGCAAGTCTTTTGCGGCTGCCAAGAGTTCTTCTTCTGAGATTTCTTTTCTAAAGTATTTTTCAGTTGTAAATTTTAATTCGCGGAATTCGCCCAAACGAGGGAAACCGATGATTGTAGTTGACATGATGTGTCCTCCAAAATTTGTTGTTGAAACTATCTTAACAGAAAAGAAATCATCTGTATAATTGTAAAAAATTAGGCTTTGATATAGTTTGAAACTATATCTCTGTTTTAAACAAAGGAAAAAGACCTGAGACAAATGCCTCAAATCCTTTGTGTAGCTTGTTTTATAGCTCAATTTCAGTTAGAATACTCAAACGCGTTATTAGTAATTCTTATAAGTGACTATGGCTTGTTATTAGAAAAGACTATAAGTCAATCCCCTTCTCTCGGAGATTTGCCAGACACTCCTTATAGTAGGCAGCATCGTGCTCCTTGTAAATAGGGCTCGTCAAAGTCTCCTCAGGTAAATCCTCATAAGAAGGACAAATCTTACCACGGTAGTTCTTGTCCAGCCACTCTGGACTGACCTTAAAGCCTCGTTTCACCATCTCCTTCATGATCAAGTCATGATAAGCATAGAGACGATAGGGCGAGTGGGTAAAGACATAGTCCACCGTTGAATGCTTTCTGCCCCAGCCATTGCCACGCAGGGCGCAACACTCTCGATGTTGCCCCAAGAGTTGAGGACGAGGAAGCTGTGAAATCAAAGCCTCATGCCAAAGTCTCATGGGAGTCTCCTTCCAGTAAAGTCGAATGTTGCAAATAGGTATTTGGATAGCAATCAAGCAAGTCTCGAGTCTTAGTAATCAAGTCTTCCTTAGAAGCCTGACCAAAGCGGTAGCAATCCAGCAAGAGCATATAGTCCTTGCGCTCAGCATCTGTCGCTTTCTTTTTGAAATAGCCCCAAATATGCTGAAAGGCATTGCAAACCTGACCCCTATGCTCTGGAATCTGGCAGGCACGATCAATCATCTCTTGAACCTGAGTCACTTCCACCACTTCTTGCTTGAGATACTGACGAATCTCATTGTATATGTTACTGGAATAGCTCAAAACGAGGTATTTATTTCTAGCCCAGAGTTTCTGACAAAGGGCACGTTGGTTGTTATTTTCCATATTTCTCCTTACTTTCTACTAGTTCCCCAGAAATATGGAAACAAAGTTATTTTTATAAAATGAGCGAATTATGAGCGAATAAAGAGTGTTTTTTGTAGAGCCTGATTTTTATAATAAGTCTTAGTCGACAATCCTTAAATACCTGAATAAGTCTCTACTAACAACTGAATCTTACGTAAAACTTCTTGCTTTTTCCGTTCACGCGCTCCCTGTCTACGAGAAGTTGGTGGAATAATCGAATCTAAATCAGTCCCACTGTTTTCAGCATAACCTCGTTGAATTGATTTGTCGATGAATAATTGATAATCATCTACAAGTTTCTCAGACTCAGCTAGGTCATGAATCGCGATTTTCTTACGCTCCTTACCATATTCGTAGAAAGCATTGATAATACCATCATGGTCTTTCAATTTTTGCAAATCAGTGTCATTGATAAATCCAATAACCAACTCTTCTTTGGCACGAATATCGATACTAGAACGAATCACACGGCTAACTTCAGCTTTCATTGCTTCTTTAGACTCAGAATTCTTAGATTTTTCAACAATCAATGCCAAAATATAGTCTAGATTAATCTCATCTGTTTTTAAGAGTTCGATTTCAAATTCAACATCTGAAAGATCAACATCCAACTCCTTGGTCTTTTCATAATTTTTAAGGTTCAAAAATTCATCTCGAATTTCCACATAAGTGCTTCTTAAATCCTGAAGATAACCTTCTGAAATAGGTTTGTCGATTTCTTGGAATTCGTCATAATTTCGAAGAACATTATCAAGCTTCAACAACTCACCAAATAACTTAACAAATTCTTTTTTATCATGCTCTGTTTCAATTTCTTGTGGATTAGGGAATCTTTCCAAAATTTCCTGACAAACCGCAGTATAGCCTTTGACCTCAATACCCGTTACTTGATCCACGAAACCATCCATGTATTCACTAAAGCTTTTTTCTAAGATGATTTCAAGCTTATTGGTGTCTCCAAAAGTCTTAATAGCTTCTTGCGTAGCCTTTTCTAAATCACGGAAACAAACAATATTCCCAAAAGGTTTAACCTTGTTAAAAATTCGATTAGTTCTAGAAAAAGCCTGAATCAATCCATGATAACGTAGATTTTTATCGACAAAAAGTGTATTCATAGTCGGGGCATCAAATCCCGTCAAGAACATACCAACTACAATCAGCAAATCCACTTCCTTGGATTTAACTCGTTTGGAAAGGTCACGATAGTAATTTTGAAACTCTTTCCCATCAGCTGAGAAGTTGGTCTTGAACATGTGATTATAATCATTAATCGCTCTAGAAAGAAACTCTTTAGAAGATAGAGGCATGGCTGTATCTTGAGGCTCTAGCTCTTCATCTTGAATTTCTCCATAAGCTGACTGTTCTTCGTTAGGTGCGAAGCTAAAGATGGTTGCAACTTTCAATCGTTTAGCTTCTGGTAAAGCTGCTTGTTGTCGCTGGAGTTCGTCATAGTATAACTTAGCAGCTTCAATACTTTGTACAGCCAGCATAGCATTAAATCCAGCCAATTGTTTTTGTTTATGAGTATAGTATTGATTTCGGTGTGTTTTTGTATTATACACGCGAAGTAAGTATTCTGTGATGGTTGCTATCCTTTCTGGATGCAAAAGGAGTTCCTTCTCCATCTTTTTGAGTTTCTTCTCATCAAGCTCTCGGCCAACTGCTTTTTCAGCTTCTCTATACTTATTGATTTCAGGCTTAATATAGTTGTAATCAACCTTGAACTTCAATACTTTTTTATCTCGAATAGCATCCGTGATAACATAATTATGGAGCTGTTCTCCAAAAACTTCTTGTGTCGTTTCTCCCGTTAAGCTATTTTCTGGGAAAATTGGTGTCCCTGTAAATCCAAATAGGGCATACTGTTTAAAAGCCTTCTTAATACGCTTTTGAGCCTTCCCAAACTGTGAACGATGACACTCATCAAAAATCAAAACGCATTTTTTACTATATATCTCATGATTTGGATTTGCTGTTATAAATTTGTTTAGCTTTTGAATAGTTGTGACAACGATTCGATCATCATTTTCTTCGATACTGCGTTGGAGTTCTTTTGTATTGTTACTACCATTGACTGAATTTGGTTGGAATTTTTGATATTCCTTCATGGTTTGATAGTCTAAGTCTTTTCTATCTACAACGAAGATCACTTTGTCAATGTAGTCCAACTCGGTCGCTAAGCGCGCTGTCTTAAAGCTGGTCAAGGTTTTCCCTGACCCTGTCGTATGCCAGATATAGCCACAAGCATTGATTGTTCCAAAATTCTTCATCTCATTCGAGGAATGGATTTTTCTCAAAATACTCTCAGTAGCTGCTATCTGATAAGGACGCATAATGAGCAAGGTATTATCCACATCAAAAACACAATACTTGGTCAAAACTTCCAAGAGGACACGCTTGCTTAAGAAAGTAACGGTAAAATCTTCCAATTCGTGAATAGTCTTGTTCTTACGGTCTGCCCACTCACAGGTAAACTCATAGTGATTTTTATTTTGAGCTGTCGTATTTGCAAAGTAGCGTGTATAAGTGCCATTCGAAATCACAAAAATCTGAACATACTTATACAAAGAATTTTCGCTGTTAAAGCTTTCCTTACTATAACGGTGAACCTGATTAAAGGCTTCTTGCAGACTGACACCCCGCTTCTTCAATTCAATCTGAACTAGCGGAAGACCATTGACTAAAATAGTCACATCATAACGGTTAGTATGGCTCCCCACTTGCGTCACTTGATTGATGACCTGCATACTGTTGTTATGAATATTTTTCTTGTCAAGGATGAAAATATTTTTAATCCGTCCATCATCAAAGACAAAGTCATAGATATGATTCTCTTGGATTTTTCGTGTTTTTTCAACCAAACCTTCATTGGGACAATCTAAATACTCAACTATAAAACGTTGCCATTCAGCATCTGTAAAGGTCACCTTATTAAGCTTTTCAATTTGAACCTTTGCATTCGCTAAAAGCTCCGTAGGAGTATGGATATCCAGTCGTTCATAATTGAGACCATTAACCAAATCTGTAAGCAATTGTCTTTCCAAATCTGCCTCAGACTGAAATTCTCTATCTGTGCGATACTCTGGTTGATACTCAGCCAAGAGAATCCCTTCATTTGTTTCCGCAATTACTTCATGTACTTTTGAATAATCAACCATTTTCATTTTCCTCTTTTGGGTTAAATTTATAATTTTTCTCAAAGCTGTTGAATAATTCTATTAAGGTATTTTTTTCTCGTTCTTGCAATTCTCTAAACTCCAAATCTGATTGACGATTATGTGTGAATAAATCAATCCTTTGAGCATATAACTCTATATTTTCTGTGGTAATCTCATCACCAGCCACTTCTAACCCTAATAAAACTTCTTCCCATCTACTATAACCTAAGAATGTAGCTGTTTTCTCTAATAGATTTCTTAACAAAGCATAATGAAATTTTTCTACTCGTCCACTGTCTACAGCTCTACGTAATTCTTCTCTTACCTTTAGATGATATCCGAAGGGAGAATCTTTCTCAACGTCAGTCAAGATATATTTTACTTCATTGTTATTTTCAATATCTTTTTTCAGCACATAGAAGCATGTCTTCTTAATTCTTTTTTCAAATCTAATTTCATTATATAAGACATTGTAGAAAAGTGGTTGGTGAGTAGAAAGTATAAACTTCAAATCTGTATTTTCAGATTTTGCAATAACATCCTTTAAAAAAATCGCGGAATCAATGATATTGTTATCATCTAATGATGAAATTGGATCATCTATATAAATATACTTAAAGTTCTGAAAGTCAGAGTCAATATCTGGGTCGCTCAATTCTTCAATAATAAGTTCTAAGAGAGTAACGAATATGGACCAAACAAATATTCTCTCCTCTCCTCTAGAAATCTTGACCGTTTCTCCATCTATAGTAAAGCGAATACCCTTAAAATTACTCACATACCTTGGAACACGTTGGTCTCCAATAATATCAAAAATCGGTAAGCCAGAATCATTGACAGCCTGCTCTTTAATATCTTCAAAACTTGGAACTATTGAGCCATGGACAAATTTCTGAAAAGTTTCAATAACCTGATCAAATTTTTGCTGTTCTTCTAAAAAATTACCAAAAAAAGTATTCTTACTATATTTAAGGTAACGATCTTCGTTATTTTCTAAATCATTCTCCCAAGTAAAAAGGTCTTCTGTAAAAGCATTAAAATAAAGTATTTTCTTAATTTTCGACTCTTCATCATTTTCCGAAATATTTAATTTATCCTTTAAAATTATAGATAGCCTTGTTTTCCCTGTAGCATTAAAAGCATAAATTAAATGCACTTTCTTATCATTCGATATCAGTTCCTCCGCAACATCTTCCAATGTATTAAATATTTTATCATCTGGCATGATTCACTTTTCCTTATTCATTAAAATTGAGTAATTGATTTCTCCAATATTCATACTGTTTCTGTCTTAGTTCGATTTCTTTTGGAAGGCCCTCAGAAAGAGAGTTGGTTAAGGTGTTGAAATTGTCAAGAACAGAAACTATACTAGATTGTTTTTCTAGTGGTGGTAGGGTGATTATTTTACTTTGAATCATAGGTTTCGTTAACTGTGGTATCCCACTTTGTGGAATTTCATAGTTATTCTCGATAGAGTTCATAAAATAATAAGCATATTTTAAATTGAGGTTAATTTTTGGAGTCAAAACAAGCAATCTCACTATAGGGAAGAAAGGTTTTTCACGATAACTTGTCCATCCGATTGTACCTCTCGCTGAAACCGTTAGGCTAGGATTCTTGATTCTAGCTTGATTTGTCCAACCATATAATGATTTTTCGTTAATTCCATTAGATAAGATAGGATAACAATATTCTTCTGTTTCAATAGCAGAGATTCCATTCTTTGGAATGTCACCTCCTGCAATAACTTCAAACACACTACCTAGTTCCGCCCGAATTGGACCAAATACCCACTGTAAAAGCTTGATAATAGCAGAGTTGTCCCACTCCTCTACTCTACTCTACTCTCAGTGTACTCGCCTTCGGCGACGAATGTCAAGAGTTTTTCTCTAAAATATTCGTACTGTTTTTGGCGTAGTTCAATCTCCTTGGGAAGTCCGATGTTTAGGTCATTACAAACCATATCAAAGTTGTCTAGAACTTGAACAATACGCGATTGGATTTCGAGAGAAGGGACTGGGATTTTAATTTTATCTAGAATAGCTTGAGTTAAACTAGGTCTTGTTGGATTAGTTGACATTTCTTCTAAATTAACAGTCGTTAAATAATAATAAAAATACTTTGGAATAAGCTTAGTTTCATCAATTTCTGTATAGTAAATTGTATCTACGTTCCAAAAAGCTTTTTCTAAATAGAATAAATTAGAAATAGAACCTTTCCTAGGAATCAATACAGTTGGTTTGTCATAAGAATAATCAGCAACAAACTCTCCCATTTCTCCACCACTACCATATACTGGTATTTCTCCATTTGGAATAGCTTTCCAATCTTTTCCATTCTTCAATTTAGCAACATCTTTAAGTATCTTCCACTCAACATGATAAACCTCATCCTCAAATGATAAGAGTTTATCTCGATAATAAGAATATTGCTTTTTACGTGAGGTCAATTCTGAGGTCAATTCTGTAACATACTCTGTCATTTTGTCAAGTTTTTGCACAATTTCTTCTTGAATTTTTAGTGGAGGAATAGGTATAAGAGTAATTTTCGCATTACTCCAATGTCTTTTATAGTTCCCCTCTTTCTTATAAAAATTACAAACGCAATAATATAGATATTTTGCGTTTATACCTTTCTTTGGTTTCAAAATTTTTAAACCATCAGCTCCTTGAACAAAAGCGAAATCTACAAATTTTATATGTTCTGAATGATCTCCAAAAATTATATATTCATCTTTTTCAAGATATTTTTCATTATCTGTATATCCTGCTATGAATTGTTCACCCTGATCAACAATCGGTATTCTTCCTGTCAATTGATACTGCTTCTTAGCTAACTTTACAGGACTTGTCAAAGTAAAAACTACTTCCCCCAACTCTTTCCACTCAACAGGACAGTTTTGGATTTCTTCTAGGATGTTCATGGTTTCCCTCCTTCCTTGGCTAGATTTTCAATACTTTTGATTTCCTCAAGATAATCTTTTTCAACTTGACTGAGAGTCTTGGCTTGGTAGCTCTTATATTCCTTATCTACCTTCTGCTTCATCTGTTCATGAGAGATAGAACCACTATTGTCCAGCAAGTCTTCTCCAGTAGCCTGAAGGATACGATCTACATGTGTTACCCAGTCTGCCATAGTCATGACTTCTTCTCGCTCTGCCTGTCTTTCCGCAAAATCTAGATATCCTGATACAAGCTGATTAAGCCCACGCAGTTCCTTTTCTGTCAGATAGTTCTTGGCAACTTTTGCTTCAGATAGAGTAGGGAGGTCTCCCTTAAAAGTAGTCAAGCCCATAAACTCCTTTTCACTATCAACACGATTGTAGATGAGTTCACTGGCAGTATTGTGGTGAATGGCATAATGCATCTTATTTTGAACCGTCGCAAAAAATTTCTTTGCCTCTAGTGAATTTGCATTGTAGTCGCTTGATGTCGCGAAAAGATCTAAAACCTGACGGTAAAAGACTTTTTCACTCGAGCGGATATCTCGGATTCTTTCAAGGAGTTCTTTAAAGTAAGAGCCTCCACCCAAGTTTTTCAGGCGCTCATCATCCATAGCGAAGCCCTTGATTAGATACTCTTTCAAGACTGTCGAAGCATAGTGTCTAAACTGAATGCCACGAGGGGAACGCACTCGATACCCAATCGCCAGAATCATATCGAGATTATAGTAAGCGACTTTTTTGGACTGAGTTTTACCAGCCATTGCACCGTGACGAGTGGTTGTCAACTGATAGTTGACAACCACTGTTTCATCTAATTCACCATCCTCAAATATTGCCTTGATATGTTTACTAATATTTTGCTTGGAAGTTTGAAAGAGCTCAGCTAGTTCTTGTTGGGTGAGCCAGACCGTTCCATTATCCAGGTGGAGTTCAATAGCTGACTCCCCGTCATCAGTTCTATAGAGAATCACATCATTTGCCATGGCTCAATTCCTCTACAATCTTGTCTATCTCTGCACGCAAGTGGTCAATCTTGGCAACAGTATCAGCGATTTCTTTATTGAGCTCACCAATATCAATCTTCTCCCGGGTATCTTCTTGTTCGACATAGGTTGAAACAGATAGATTGTAATCTTGCTCTGAACCAATCACCTCATTATCAACAAGAGCAGATTTGTAGTCCACACTTTGATAATTAGAAAACAATTCAACTATGTGCTCAATATTGTTATCCGTCAAGACATTGTTATTAGTCTCTTTTTTGAATTCTTTACTCGCATCGATAAAGAGGGTTTTATTTTCTATTTTATTCTTTGCCAGAACCAAAATCGTAGTTGAGATAGGGGTTCCAAAGAAGAGATTTCCCGGAAGGGCTATAACCGCTTCAACAAAGTTATTATCTACTAGATACTGACGAATGGTCTTTTCAGCACCACCACGATAGAAGATACCCGGGAAACAAACAATGGCTGCTCGACCTCTGTTAGACAAGTGGTTGAGACTATGCATAATAAAGGCAAAGTCAGCTTTTGACTTGGGTGCTAACTTGCCAGCTGGCGCAAAACGGTCATCGTTTATCAGAGTTGGGTCTCCATCTCCCACCCATTTGACAGAATACGGAGGATTAGAAACAATAGCATCAAATGGCTTTTCTTCTAAATGCTGAGGATTTAAAAGGGTATCTCCTCGCTTAATATCAAAGTTATTGTAGTTGATATTATGCAAGAACATATTCATACGAGCCAAGTTATAGTTGGTCATGTTAATTTCTTGACCAAAGAAACCATCCTCTAGGATATGTTCTTCATATTGTTTTTTCATCTGGAGCAAAAGCGAGCCCGACCCACATGTTGGGTCGTAAACCTTGTTAATCTTATCCTTGCCGACCATGACTAGTCGAGCTAGTAGTTTAGAAACTGTCTGAGGTGTGAAAAATTCTCCACCACTTTTTCCTGCATTACTAGCATAGTTGGAAATCAAGAACTCATAGGCATCCCCAAAGGCATCGATATCATTTTCCTCAAAGTTACCAAAGTTAATGCTATTGATGCCATTGAGGATATCAGATAGGCGCTTATTTTTTTCTGGAACAGTCCCACCAAGGATGTTGCTTCGTGTATCCAAGTTATCAAACAAACCTTTGATATCATCTTCTGATTTGAAGCCAATCGCTGACTTCTCAATAGCTTGAAAAATATTGGCCAATTCTTCGTTTAAATTTTCATTTTGTGAAGCATCCTTGACTACATTTTCAAATAGTTGACTCGGAAGGATAAAGAAGCCCTTATCCTCAACTGTCCCTGGTTTAAAATCTTGCTCAGCTTCTTGGTCACTTAAGCTAGCATAACGAAATTCTAAGTCGCCAGCCTCATGCTCAGCGCGGTCAAAATAGTCAGCCATGTGCTCTGAAATAAAGCGATAGAAAAGGATTCCTAGGATATATTGCTTAAAATCCCAACCATCTACAGCCCCACGAACATCGTCCGCAATCGCCCAAATTTTACGATGCAGCTCCTTGCGTTCTGCATTTTCTTTACTTGCCATTTTTACTTCCCTTATTTAATGTATTATCTCTTCTATTTTATCATATTTTAAGAAAACCCACTCGAAGTGATAAAAGCGAGTGGGGTAAAAACTATTTTAAAAATAAGATTTGACAATTGTTTTCTATAAAATCAATTACTTTTTGTCAATATTAAGGTAGTAGCACTTCTTCCATACCAGCTTTATCATCACTCTTTATAAATACAATTTTCTGTTTCCCTGTTAATTCAATCAGCTTTTCTTTACCTAGAATGATTGCTAGATTCTTAACAATTGAACGTTTAGCAGGCTCATCAAAATAAGTAAAAACAAATCGGTAATCATACTTTCCATTTTCTGCTAATGCAAAACATTTTTGAAATATTTCCTTATCCAAGGGATCTACTGAGTGTCCAAAAATAATGATATTTTTAGGAAATGATTTCGCTATCCCTACATTTAAATACTCATAAACTGGTTTGAAAAAGTCTTCAAATTTAGTTCCTGTTTCTTTAACAACTCTTTGATAATATTTCTGATAAGGAATTAAATCACTGTTGACATTATTTTCTTTGTCCTCAATTCCAAAGACCATCGTATTGATTCGATTGAAAGTTCTATCCAAATCAATTCGGCCATGTATAAAATGAGTTTTTTCCTCAGAAGTCCCAAATAAATATCCTGATGTATTAGTATAATTAAAGTTTAGAACTGAAGAATTTGATAAATCTGATATTGCATCTAAAGCTGTTGAATTTGCTTCAAACTTTTGAATATCAAAATCTATATAATCTAAATACGACAGATAAATTTCTAATAGCTCAATTAATAAATCAAGTTGATTAAGAAATAACTTATCAAGTTCCTCTATTAGTAGCTCTTTTTCTTTATTATCAAACTCAATCTGACCAAAATTCCCCACGATCACTTTAACAACATAATATTTTGCAATATAATTACTTCTATCTAATAAAACTTTATCAAATTTATAAGTATCAAAATAGTAAATACTTTCAAATAACACATCACTGTTGTTTTTAAAATATACAATAGCATCCAAAAGTCTTGAAATAATGAGTTCAATATTCGACCAATTTATCCCTAGAGTTTCTTCGTTTTCATTAATAAATTTCAAATATAAATTATCTTTGTATTTCTCTATACTAATATTTTTAGCTTTTAGAAACTCCAGTAACTCCTCATCTAGATTAGAAAATAATTGTTTTTCAAACTCAATAAAATCTGTATACTTTGTTTTTCGTCCCATAGCGATATCAAAGCCATTGCCCATAATTAGAATAGTATCTGCCATGAATTTTTCTCCTCTACATAATAGATAATTACTAAAATTATACCACGAAACCACAAAAATCCCCCTTAGAAATCCGCTTCTAAGGGGTTGTCTTTATCCTGCTGCTTGGGCTGGTTCTGCTGGTTTGGTCTTTTTATCTTTCTTACTACTAGTGATGAGACGGCGTTTGCTATCTCGGATGCTATTGAGTTCCTTGAGGAGTTGAGTCAAGTGTTCCTTTTCAGGATAGGCTTCTGCACTGGCTGCGGTATAGCGCATAAAGAGGTCGTAGCTGGTTGAAAGTTCGGTACGGAGTTGTCTGGTCTTGCCAACTTCCTTGGCAGACTTAGAAGCACGCGCCTTACTCTCCACTTGGTCATATCCCTCTTGAGCGTTGACCACTGCCGTCAGCATAGGAGTAAGTCCTAGACTGGTAACTGCCTCATGATAGGGTGTTTCACTAAGCGTTTTGAGCAGGCTCTTGATTTCTGCCGTTTCCACATCATTGCTGTGCTTAGTGATGTCCTTATACTTAGCAAAGACTGGTTTCAGAGTTTCATGAGCTTCTTTGAGCTTGACATCCTTAATCTTAGCAAATCCTCTATGAAGGGTAAAGAGACCGACCAGGGCACTATCACGATTGCGATCGACTTCTGTCAGATTACTAGACTCTTTCGTCTCCACCACCGCAAGTTGAGCTTGAAAATCATCTAGCTTGGTCTTGAAGGGTTCCAAATGTTTGGCATACATTCCCTCATCCTTGTTTGCCTTAGAAAAAGTAGCCAAGCTTTGATGAGTATCCATCATCAGGCTTTCAAACTCACGGTTGGTAAAGTTACTATAACTAAGCGGGCGAATAGCGTATGTTTTTGTCATGATGATATCCTTTCTATTTAACGAATCATTTATTATCTTCTCTATCAAACCAAGACTGGATTAGTTCTGGAAGATAGACCTGTTTTTGATCTGTTTTTACAATACTTCCTTGTCTATCAGGTTGAATCAAAGGTCGATCCTTAAATACAAAGACTTGAAACAATGCACAGACCAAAAATAGAAGCCCCCATAAAGGAAGTGTCGATAGCATACTCTCCTCATCATCTTTAACTTTCTTCATCAATTTTCTCCTTTAAGTTGATACATCCATTCTAACAGTTCTCCAAACCATTTTGACCTTCATCCGCTCAACTGTCATTATTTCCATCTAAAATGTACTTTTCAGGACAAATCAGATATTTCCAAATTAAAAAATCCCTATCTGACTAGACAAACATTCCCTCTGTCAGATAGAGACTCTTACTATTTATAGATTTTAACTCTTCTAGCTTTAGAATACATATAAACTTTAGGGAAGATGACTATTCAAAAGCTAGAAGACCTCAAAACTTTCGTAGATAAGCTATTCGAAGCTTAGAATACTTTTAAATTTATGGAATTACGATAATTCGAGACTTAGAATGCATATAAACTTTAGTAAACGAACCTATTCTAAGTCTCGAAGACCTGTATTCCCATCTATTTCTTATCAAAAACACTCATCCCCCCTTTCTCCTCCAAAATATGGTATAGTAGAACTATACTATCTACGAGGAGTTTACATGTCACAGGATAAACAAATGAAAGCTGTTTCTCCCCTTCTGCAGCAAGTTATCAACATCTCATCGATTGTCGGCGGGGTTGGGAGTTTGATTTTCTGTATTTGGGCTTATCAGGCTGGGATTTTACAGTCTAAGGAAACCCTCTCTGCCTTTATCCAGCAGGCAGGCATCTGGGGGCCACCTCTCTTTATCTTTTTACAGATTTTACAGACTGTCGTTCCTATCATTCCTGGAGCCTTGACATCGGTTGCTGGGGTCTTTATCTACGGCCACATCATCGGGACTATCTACAACTATATCGGGATTGTGATTGGCTGTGCCATTATCTTTTATCTGGTGCGCCTCTATGGGGCTGCCTTTGTCCAGTCTGTCGTCAGCAAGCGTACCTATGACAAGTATATCGGCTGGTTGGATAAGGGCAATCGTTTTGACCGTTTCTTTATCTTTATGATGATTTGGCCCATTAGTCCAGCTGACTTTCTCTGTATGCTGGCTGCCCTGACCAAGATGAGCTTCAAGCGCTATATGACTATCATCATTCTGACCAAGCCCTTTACCCTCGTGGTTTATACCTACGGTCTGACCTATATTATCGACTTTTTCTGGCAAATGCTTTGACATGTAAAAAATCCGTTTGGTTTCCCAAGCGGATTTTTAGAACGTAGATTGACTATAGCTTGATACTAAATATACTTTGGTATGAAAATCATACCTATTTTTCGATAGTGAGGCGAGGACTTACCTAGCCTTTCCGCCGTGATAGAAACACCTGAAATCTAATGGTTTCAGGTGTTCGGAAACTTTGAGACATTAGGCTCAAAGTTTAGGTATGGAATTTCGAAGAAAGTCGCTACCGTCCGTAATCACTTAAGGAAAAGCTCAAAAATATTGTTTTCAACTACAAAATCCGTTTGGTTTCCCAAGCGGATTTTGTGCTTTATTTTGAAACTTCTTTTGCAAGAACAAAGTTTCCAAGAGTAGCAGAACCATTTCCTGCGACTGCTGGAGTGACGATGTACTCACGCACATCTGGCACTGGTAGGTAACCATTGAGAAGAGCTGTAAATTTCTCACGGACACGATCCAGCATGTGTTGTTGAGCCATGACCCCTCCACCAAAGACAATCACGTCTGGTCGGAAAGTCACTGTCGCATTAACCGCGGCTTGAGCGATATAGTAGGCTTGAACATCCCAAACAGGGTTGTTGAGTTCAATGTTTTCCCCACGAACACCTGTACGAGCTTCCAAACTTGGACCAGCTGCATAGCCTTCCAGACATCCTTTATGGAAAGGACAAACACCCTTAAACTCTTTTTCAATATCCATTGGGTGTCTAGCAACATAATAATGACCCATCTCAGGGTGACCCACACCGCCGATAAACTCACCACGTTGGATAACACCTGCACCGATACCTGTACCGATTGTGTAGTAAACCAAGTTTTCGATACGACCACCAGCATTGTTACGGGCAACCACTTCACCATAAGCAGAGCTGTTTACGTCTGTTGTGAAGTACATTGGCACGTTGAGGGCGCGACGAAGGGCACCAAGCAAGTCCACATTTGCCCAGTTTGGTTTTGGAGTCGTTGTGATAAAACCATAAGTTTTTGAGTTTTTGTCAATATCAATGGGACCAAATGAACCAACTGCAAGACCAGCAAGGTTATCGAATTTTGAGAAGAACTCAATGGTTTTATCGATTGTTTCGATTGGAGTTGTTGTTGGAAATTGTGTTTTTTCTACAACGTTAAAGTTTTCATCACCGACAGCACAGACAAACTTTGTACCGCCCGCTTCCAAGCTTCCATATAATTTTGTCATGATAAACCTCTTGTTTTTATTTTCTTTATTATAGCATATTTTAAAAATCTAAGTTTCTCAATTTTTTAGATTTTCCTCTGTAAATCTTACCATTCAAGCAAAAACGAACAAACATGTCATTTGTTCGTTTTCACATTAGAGAGGATTGATTAGATTTTCACTTCGATCACAGCATCCCCCTTCGCAACTGAACCTGTTGCGACTGGAGCTACTGAAGCGTAGTCAGCTGTATTTGTAACGATAACCATTGTTGTATCATCAAGTCCAGCTGCAGCGATTTTGTTTGAGTCAAATGTTCCAAGAACATCGCCAGCTTTCACCTTGTCACCTTGAGCAACTTTTGCTTCAAAACCTTCACCATTCATAGATACAGTGTCAATACCAACGTGGATCAAAACTTCAGCACCATCAGTTGTTTTCAAACCAAAAGCGTGTCCTGTTGGAAAGGCAATTGAAACTTCAGCATCAGCTGGTGCATATACCACACCTTGGCTAGGTTTCACAGCGATACCTTGTCCCATAGCTCCACTTGAGAATACTGGGTCATTAACATCAGCAAGAGCAACAACGTCACCAACGATAGGAGTTACAAGTGTTTCATTTTGAAGAGTTGCTGGAATGTTACCAGTTGTTTCTTCTTGGACCAAACGTTCTGTCTCTACTTCAGTAGCAACTTCTTTTTCATCCTCATAACCAAACATATAAGTAAGAGCGAAACCAAGAACGAATGATACAGCTACCATAAGAAGGTATTGTGCAAGTTGTCCGTTACCGATGTAAAGCATTGTACCAGGGATGACGGTGATACCATTACCAGTACCTGCAAGTCCAAGGATAGAAGCCAATCCACCACCGATTGCACCAGCAATCAATGAAAGGAAGAATGGTTTACGGAAACGCAAGTTAACCCCGAAAATAGCAGGCTCTGTAATACCTAGGAAGGCAGAAAGAGCAGCTGGGAAAGCAAGTGTTTTTAGTTTTGGATTTTTAGTTTTAACACCAACCGCAACAGTCGCAGCACCTTGAGCTGTCATAGCAGCTGTGATGATCGCGTTGAATGGGTTAGCATGGTCAGCAGCAAGCAATTGAACTTCAAGCAAGTTGAAAATGTGGTGCACACCTGACACGACAATCAATTGGTGAACCCCACCGATCAAGAAACCACCAAGACCAAATGGCAAGCTGAGGATCGCTTTTGTAGCGATAAGGATGTAGTTTTCAACGACGTGGAAGACCGGTCCAATGACAAAGAGTCCAAGGATAGACATGACCAAAAGTGTAACAAATGGCGTTACCAAGAGGTCAATGACATCTGGAACAACCTTGCGGACAGCTTTTTCAAATTTAGCTCCGACAACCCCGATGATGAAGGCTGGAAGAACAGAACCTTGCAAACCAACAACAGGGATGAAACCAAAGAAGTTCATAGCTGTTACTTCACCACCTGAAGCGACTGCCCAAGCGTTTGGAAGCGAGTCAGAAACAAGCATCATACCAAGAACGATACCAACGGCTGGATTTCCACCGAATACACGGAAGGTTGACCACACAACCAAACCTGGCAAGATGATAAAGGCTGTATCTGTCAAGATTTGCGTGTAAGTTGTCACGTCAGCTGGAAGTGTCATTCCAAGAGCAGTCAATAGACCACGTACACCCATGAAAAGACCTGTTGCTACGATAACTGGGATGATTGGAACGAAAACGTCACCGAAAGTACGGATAGCACGTTGGAACCAGTTCCCTTGTTTGGCAGCTTCTGCTTTCATATCATCTTTAGATGATGTTGGCAAACCAAGTGCAACAACTTCATCGTACATTTTGTTAACTGTACCTGTACCAAAGATGATTTGGTATTGACCTGAGTTAAAGAAAGCACCTTGAACTTTTTCCAAGTTCTCAATCACTTCTTTATTGATTTTTCCTTCATCTTTGACCATGACACGAAGACGAGTCGCACAGTGGGCAACACTGTTGACATTTTCACGTCCGCCCAAGGCATCGATGACTTTTTTTGCAATTTCCTGATTGTTCATTTGCAAAAATCTCCTTATATAAAATTTTGTTCTTGTTTGAAAGCGATTTTATCCGCCCTACGACTATTATTTTATCATGTTTTAGAAATATGTCAAGCGTTTTGCAGAAAAAATATTCTATCCACTTAGTGAACACGCTTTAGATTGATTGTTTTTGACGGTTTTATCAGATAATACTTAAAAAAATAAGTTTAAAATCTTTGTTAAAGAGGATTCTATTTCATTATCTTTCATATTTTTGTGAAAATTTGATTGATTTTCTGGTTTTGATTTGTGATAAACGTTTGGCAGTTTTTTCTCTTTTTTAACATAAAAGACTTGCATTTTTTATCGAAAACGGTTACTATTAAAAGTGATAAGATTTTTGGAGGAATGAATGAATGGAATGGACAACTGAGCGTCGTTACAGACTTTATCAAGATTGGACGCAAGAAGAAATTCAAAATATAAAAGAAAATATGGCACAATCTCCATGGCATACTCGTTACCATATTGAGCCAAAAACAGGACTTCTCAACGATCCAAATGGCTTTTCTTACTTTGATGGGAAGTGGGTTGTTTTTTATCAGAACTTTCCTTTTGGTGCAGCCCACGGTTTGAAATCTTGGGTGCAGTTGGAAAGCGATGATTTGGTTCACTTTAGAGAAACTGGTGTCAAAGTTTTGCCTGATACTCCATTAGATAGCCACGGTGCCTACTCTGGTTCTGCCATGCAGTTTGGCGATAACTTGTTCCTATTTTATACAGGAAATGTCCGTGATGAAAACTGGATCCGTCACCCTTACCAGATTGGGGCTTTGATGGATAAGAATGGCAAGATTACGAAGATTGACAAGATCTTGATCGACCAGCCAGCAGACTCTACTGACCACTTCCGCGATCCGCAAATTTTTAATTTTAAAGGTCAATATTATGCCATCGTCGGTGGACAAGACTTGGAGAAAAAAGGCTTCGTCCGTCTCTACAAGGCTGTTGACAATGACTACACAAACTGGCAAGTAGTTGGCGACCTTGACTTTGCTAACGACCGCACTGCCTACATGATGGAATGTCCAAATCTGGTCTTTGTAGGGGAGCAACCTGTCCTCCTCTACTGCCCACAAGGATTGGATAAGAAAGTTCTAGATTACGACAATATCTATCCAAATATGTATAAGATTGGGGCTTCCTTTGACCCTGAAAATGCAAAAATGGTAGATGTGTCTCAACTTCAAAACATGGACTATGGTTTCGAAGCCTATGCAACTCAAGCCTTCAACGCTCCTGATGGACGTGCTCTAGCTGTTAGCTGGCTTGGCTTGCCTGATGTTTCATATCCATCTGACCGTTTTGACCACCAAGGAACCTTCTCTTTGGTCAAAGAACTCACTATCAAAGACGGTAAACTCTACCAATTCCCAGTCGCAGCTGTCAAGGACCTTCGTGCCTCTGAAGAAGCCTTCTCAAATCGTGCCCAAACTAAGAACACTTACGAACTTGAACTCAGCTTGGAAGCTAATAGCCAGAGCGAAATTGTCTTACTAGCTGATCAAGAAGACAAGGGACTTTCCATCAACTTTGACCTTGTAAATGGTCAAGTGACAGTGGATCGTAGCCAGGCTGGTGAACAGTACGCCCAAGAATTTGGGACAACTCGTTCTTGCCCAATCGATAACCAAGCTACTACTGCTACGATTTTCATCGATAACTCTGTCTTTGAAATTTTCATCAATAAAGGAGAAAAAGTATTTTCCGGTCGTGTCTTCCCACATGCGGACCAAAATGGTATCCTGATTAAATCTGGAAACCCAACTGGAACTTACTATGAATTAGATTATGGTCGCAAAACTAACTGATGTCGCCAAACTTGCAGGCGTCAGCCCTACTACCGTTTCTCGGGTTATCAATAAAAAAGGGTATCTATCTGAAAAAACCATTCAAAAGGTAAATGAAGCCATGCGAGAATTGGGCTATAAACCCAACAACCTGGCTCGCAGTCTACAAGGAAAGTCAGCTAAGTTAATCGGCTTGATTTTCCCAAATATTTCCAACGTTTTCTACGCAGAATTGATTGATAAATTGGAACACCAACTCTTCAAAAATGGTTACAAGACCATCATCTGCAACAGTGAGCACGATTCTGAGAAGGAACGCGAGTACATCGAAATGTTGGAAGCTAATCAGGTGGACGGCATCATTTCTGGTAGTCACAACTTGGGAATAGAAGACTACAATCGTGTGACAGCGCCGATTATTTCCTTTGACCGCAATCTGTCACCAGACATTCCTGTCGTCTCCTCTGACAACTATGCTGGTGGGGTTCTTGCTGCCCAGACCTTGGTCAAGACAGGCGCCCAGTCTATCATCATGATTACAGGGAATGACAATTCCAATTCGCCAACTGGACTACGCCACGCTGGTTTTGCTTCTGTACTCCCCAAAGCTCCTATTATCAATGTTTCCAGTGACTTTTCTCCTGTCAGAAAAGAAATGGAAATCAAGAATATCTTAACTCGACAAAAGCCAGATGCCATCTTTGCTTCGGATGATTTGACTGCTATTCTAGTCATTAAAATTGCTCAGGAACTGGGCATTTCTGTCCCAGAAGAGCTTAAAGTCATTGGCTATGATGGGACCTACTTTATCGAGAATTACTATCCTCATTTGACGACTGTGAAGCAACCTATGGAAGAAATTGCCTGCCTTACTGTTGACCTCCTCTTACAAAAGATAGAAGGCAAGGAAGTCGCGACAACTGGTTACTTTTTACCAGTCACCTTATTACCAGGAAAAAGTATTTAAGCACTAAGAATCTGGGAAAAAAGTCTAACCTTAAATATAAAAAGCGAACAAAACGAGCTATCTGACACTCAGAATTCTGTTTTGTTCGCTTTTTTTCTAATCTATCGATTTTAAAAATTTAGAATAAAGAATTGCTAAAATCAAAATCTTTTTATCCCAACCTCTTTATAGTCAATGTGATTGATATTACATCTCGTTCCGTATGATACAGTTCACAGATGGGGAGCTTTATCCTAAAATCTTCACTGAATTATTTTCTCTCACAGTTTTCACCAGAAGCACCTGATTTTTGTTTATTCCTTATATACTTAAACAATTCAGTACCACTTTCGTCCAAACCTCTCCATAAAGTAGCCTCTAAAGAATTAATCCCAAGCACTTCTTCCTCATCACGAATTAAATCATCTAACTCTATCTTTAACCTTTCGTTGTATGAACTACTATTTTTAACACAGCGACAGAAACTCTTCTCTTTCCTAAAATACTCTATTTTAGCTTGTTCTGCATAAAATTTTAGTAAATCTGTATCTTCAAATTGATTCGTCAATCTATTGAATTTATCATCTTCCCAAGTCGGTGGTTTTATTAATTCAAATCGAAAATTAATATCCTCATTACCAAAATCAACATAACATTTCATAAAAGAAACATCGTCAATTTCTTCAAAATAATAATTAATATAAAGTTTAGTAGAATTTAATTTATCATGATTACAATCACTACAGGATGGTATTAAATTTGCATCCGATATTGAAAGAGATGGATATTTCGTTTTAGGCAAAAAATGGTCTAAATTCCTTACCTCACGCTTTAAACAATATGGACAAATATTGTTAGGAGAAATTAACTTAATTTCATCATAGTATTCTCGAACTTTATATTTCTTATTACTAAATTTATCGTTGTATAATTTAACCATTTTTTGTTTAAATGTTTCAAATTCATCTTTTTCTTTTATGGATTCTTGAAATAAATTATATTTTTGAACGCTAGCACAAGAAATAAATTCATTATTTTGTAACAGACAGTATTCTTTTTTTTGCCTTAAATATTTTGCAGTATCTTCCCGGTAACTTTCTATAGCCATGTCAAAAACCTTAGAATAATTAAAGTCTTTTCTTTCTAATCTCTTATTCATCATTATTCCTTTGTTTATCATACATCATCTGCCTAGCTAAAGCCCTAGCCTCATACCCAAGTTGATAACGAAAATAACTAAATACATCCGATATATTTTCATTAGCTTGCACTTGCTTTTCTATATCATGTACAAAACTTGATTTTTTATATTCTAGTTTAAATATTTCATGTGTCAACTCTCCTATGTTTTCTCCATAAGTCTCTATAATCGGATTCTCTATTTTAATCGATTTTCCTGCTCTAAACATCAGATGCACCGCTGATTTTGGAGATTCCTGAACAAATACTGGTGAGTGAGTCGAGATAATTGCAACTCCATTTCTATTTTGCATTAAATATCCTAACGCTTTATTAAAAGCTGCCATCAAGGGTGGATGTAAATGTAATTCTGGTTCATCAAGGATAACCAAAGTCTTTTCTTCTACAACTTCAACCAGTTTTGTCAATGTTAGTAAAACAATTTTATTTCCCGAGCTAAGTCCTTGTTTATAAAATTTTTCAATGATTTCTTTTGCTTCCGGACTATTTCCTCCATCAATGTGTTTCCAATTTTCTTGCATTCTGGAAACTATTCTTACTTCGTTTTTAAAAATAGGATCAGAATCAAGATAAGAAATAACTTTTTCCCACCTCTCTATAATATTCTTAGCCTTTATAGTGCACAAACTAACATAAAAATCACTTGACAAATCGTCCAAAGTTTTTGTAATAATCCCAGCTTCTTCATCATAGGATTTTACTCCAACATAATTAAATAAAATATCATCATTTTTATTTAACTGCTTGTAATTAATAAAATCATCAAAAACACTAAAAGATACTAATGTAACTCCTGAAAAAGGAATATTATTTTCGCCCGATTCATTTTGAAATTGGTAAAATTTATAATCTTCTTTATCATCATCTAAAATAACGCTTCTTATCATTCTATCTAAAATATAACTTTTTCCAACTCCATTACGTCCAATCAAAACATGTGAATTTGTTTGTGGTTTCTCATATGGTTTTACTTCAAAAGCTATTTTACCAATTTCATCCACTCCTTCCTGCTTTGACTTTTTATAGGTAAAAAAGAAATTATAAGGAGTTATTTCAACTCCTCCATGAGAAATTCGATTAAACTGATTTTTAACAGTAGAAGCAGATACTTCTCTCAACAAAGAATGAATCATGATGTATTCATTTCGATGTTCACTAAGAAGCTTTAAATCAAAAGCTATATCTCTAACTTTTGAAAAATATTCATTTGCTATTTTTTCACCTAAGGAAAATATATTTTGGTAGTATTCCGGCGATTGTCCCAGAGAAAAAATTTTTTGTCCTAGTTCCCGATACCATCCATTATTAACAATCGTTCTATAATCACTTTCACTTACAGGACCAATCCCAGAATATCCAAATTTTACTTGCCCTATATATGTAACTTCTTTTCCTTTATAAAAATTTACATCGTATAATGTCTTATATCTGAATTTATCATTCCAACTAGTTCTTTCAAATTTAAAGTACTCTTCTGGCTGTTCTTCTAACGCAATCGGATTAGGTAGAGTAGGATTATTGGGCGCATTATATGCATAAAATAAAAAATACATTATTATCTCCTTTTAAAAAAGACTGAAATTACAAAAGAAAATATTTTTTGCAAACATAACTAAAGAAATTGAGTTATTACACAATACCTATATCTAATTCGAATAGTACTAAATTCTCACATTCTAGAAATCCTTATATATAATTATATCAATTTTATAACACTCAAGCAAATCTTGTATAAAGGAATATACCTCATTAGAATTTTCTGTACGATCCTATTTTTTCAAATAAAATAGACAAACACTAAATGATATTTGTCTACATTTCTATTCTTTCTAATTTTTGAGATTGATATCTATATACTTTGCTTAAATTCCACATCGTTCTAAAAAATAGATTATCTGAGTTTTTTTATGATCGTAAATTTTCTAAATAGCGCTGGGCTGTCTCTAGGTTAAAGGTTTTATCTGCAATAAGACGCTCTACAAGGGGAGCTACCTCTGACTCACTGGCACCTGCTAGGAGAGCCAAGGATTTGGCCTGCAATTTCATGTGGCCTTGCTGGATGCCCGTACTTACCAAGGCTTTGAGGGCCGCAAAGTTTTGGGCGAGACCGATGGATACGATAATCTGGGCTAATTCTTTGGCAGAAGGATTCCCCAGTAGTTCATGACTGAGAGCTACACGAGGGTTGAGACCAATTGAGCCACCCTTGGTCGCTACAGGCATGGGCAGGGTCATCTGGCCCACCAATTCTTCTCTTTCAAGGTCCAGCGTCCATTGACTAAGACTTTGGTAATGTCCATCTCGACTGGCAAAGGCATGGGCCCCGGATTCGATGGCACGCCAGTCATTACCAGTGGCAATTAAAATGGCATCAATACCATTAAAAATCCCTTTATTGTGAGTAGCAGCTCGGTAAGGATCAGCCTGCGCAAACTGACTAGCCAACGCAATTTTCTCCGCAATTTCTCGTCCTTGATCCTTTTGGCGGCTCAAGTAGCGAAAGGCGATGCGACAGCTTGCCGTCACCAAAGAATCCGTCGCGTAGTTTGATAAAATCCCCATGAGACTCTGTCCCTGACTCAGTTCTTCTAAGACTGGTTTCAAGGCTTCCAGCATAGTGTTGAGCATATTAGCACCCATGGCTTCTTGGGTATCGACATGGAGATAAACAACGAGAAAGTCTGTTTCGCCTTTTATCTGCTCGACATGCAAATCACGCGCCCCACCTCCACGTTTAACGATAGAAGGATAGGCTTGATTGGCAAGTCCCAAGAGTTCGGCTTTCTTGCTGGCAATTTTCTCTTGCGCTTGTTCAGGATTAGCAACTTGATAAAGGGCTACCTGCCCAATCATCTGACGCTCATGGACTTGAGCAGTAAAGCCACCTGCACGCTTGATGATTTTACTTGCATAGCTGGCCGCAGCAACCACGGACGGTTCTTCTGTCACATAGGGAACTGTGTATTCCTGACCGTTAACGAGGACCTCTGGGACCAGTGAATAAGGCAGAGAAAAAGTTCCCACCACATTCTCACTCAGCTGGTCTGCCACAGTCACACTCATCTGTTCATCCTGCTCAAAACTCTCTTGTCTCTCAGGACTAAGGAGCGCCTGAGCTTTTAACAGCTCGAGGCGCTCTTGGTATGATTTTTTAGAAAATCCATTCCAACTTATCTTCATTATTTTTCAACCTTGCTATAACGGCGTTGGTGGTCAACAATTTCAACCAAGGCAAAATCTTGATTTTCATAGCCAGAAAACTGGGCAGAGTTTGTTTCATCTAAGTCTACTTCTTCAAAGAAGACTTTTTCATAGTCTGCAACAGACAGGGCAGTTCGTTGGTTGAGCTTGTTCAAACGGTCTTTATCCAGATAAGCTTCATATCCTTCAACCAATTCACCACTGAAGAACTCAGCCACAGCACCACTTCCGTAACTATAAAGGGCAATTTTATCCCCAGCCTTCAAGCTATCTGTATTTTCCAAGAGAGACAAAAGTCCAAGGAAAAGTGAACCTGTGTAGATATTCCCCACCTTTTGACTGTAGAGAATAGACTGTTCAAAATGCTTTTGCAAGAGGTCTTTTTTCTCTTGAGGCAGGCTCTTATCCATGATTTTTTTCAAGCCTTTTAAGGCTAATTTAGGATAAGGCAAGTGGAAGCAAACAGCTGCAAAATCATCTAAGGTAAGCTGGTAGCGTTTTTGGTATTCAAGCCAAGTCGTTTTCAAACTATCCAAGTATTGCTGGGTAGAATAAACACCATTTACATAAGGGGTTGTTGAGTAATTTGGACGCCAGAAATCCATGATGTCACGAGTCTGAGCCACATTGTCATTATTAAAGGCCATAATGCGTGGATTTTGTGTAATTAACATAGCCACACTTCCAGCACCCTGAGTGGGTTCTCCTGGAGTTTCAATACCGTACTTGGCAATATCACTAGCAATGACCAATACCTTGGACTCTGGAGAATTTTCCACATGCAATTTGGCATAATGAAGGGCCGCTGTCGCTCCATAGCAGGCTTCTTTAATCTCGAAACTACGAGCAAAGGGCTGGATGCCCAGCAAACCATGCACAAAGACGGCTGCAGCTTTACTTTGGTCAATTCCTGACTCAGTAGCTACAATGACCATGTCAATTTCTTGTCTCTCTTGCTCAGTTAAAATAGAATCACTTGCACTGGCCGCCAAGGTCACGATATCCTCAGTTAGGGGCGCAATACTCAATTCCTTGAGCAAGAGTCCTTTGCTTAATTTTTCAGGGTCAATTCCCCTCGCTTCTGCTAAGTCTTGTAATTTCAAGACATATTGACTGGTCGCAAAACCAATCTTATCAATACCGATTGTCATATTTACCTCTGTTTTATCATTCATTGTAAAAAATCGTTCTATACTATTTTATCACAAATAGCAGTAAAAGAGAGAAAAAAGACTTGATTCACCAAATCAAGTCGCTTATTATTCTAACCATTATGCTGTTTTCGTAAGTGAGAATAAAGTCTGAGAATCACTGTTCCGCTAGCCATTCCAATGGAAATCACCAAAGCCAACATAACAACCAAGGTTGCACTAGCAATGGCATGACTGTAATCTCCCGTCACAAAAAAGGCAGTTGTCCGATAGGAGAGATAACCCGGAACCAGAGGTGCCAAAATGGCTAAGATAAAGACCACAGCAGGCGTCTTATAAAGAATACTTAAAATCTGGCTGACACAAGAACCGATAATGGCTGCAATAAAAGTAGCTACAATGACATTGGTCGGTTCCTTGAGCAAGAGATAGATTAGCCAGACAGCCATGCCCAAAATCCCTCCAGGTAAGAGCATAGAGCGTTGCACATTGAGTACGATTAAAAAAGTGATAATAGCAAGAAGACTTGCTACTGCTTGTAATAAAAAGGTTGCTAGTGTCATATTAATTCATCAATACCAAGGCGACAGAAGTTCCCGCCCCTAAAGCAAGGGTAATGAGCAGGGATTCAAACATCTTGCTCATACCAGAGTTTATGTGGTTAGTCATAATATCACGGACCGCATTGGTCAAGGCAATCCCTGGTACAAACGGCATGACCGCACCAGCTATAATCAAATCTGCCGTTGAAGGAAAACCTGTGTAGCGAGCCCAAAACTGGGCAATCATCCCAAATACAAAAGCTCCAGCAAAGGCTGTTACAAAGGGAATTCGGATAAACTTCTCCACATAGAGGGAAAAGGCAAAACCAAATAAGGTAGCCACTCCTGCCCCAAGTGCGTCGTATATATTTCCACTAAACATAATTGAAAAGAAAGGAGCACTAAAGGTCGCAGCCAAAGTTACCTGCAACTTAGTATAAGGAAGGGGCTGGGCTTGCAAGGCCGTCAATTGCTTGAAGGCTGTCTCTAAATCAATCTGCCCCCCAACCAGTTGACGAGAAATCTGGTTCACATCGCAGACTTTTTCAATGTTATAAGAAGAGGAAGTCACGCGCTTCATACGCGAAATATTGGTATTTTCAATGGAGAAAAAGATAGCGGCAGGCATGGCAAGAACATTACAATCCACAATCCCCTGCGAATGCGCAATACGGATCATGGTATCTTCTACACGATGAATCTCTGAGCCACTTTTGAGAAGAATGGTTCCAGCTAACATAATCACATCGATGACGGCATTTAATTCTCTTGATTCTTCCATGCGTTCCTCCTTTTATCAACTCCTTCTATTCTATCACAAATCTGGAGTCAAAAAAAATCTTTGCCATGAAATCATGACAAAGATTCGTTTAATCACGAGAATTTTCGTGGTTTCCTTCACTATTTGGTTGAGTCGGAGTAGGAACCGTTCCTTGTTGATTTCCTTGCTGGCCACCTTGTTGATTCCCTTGATTTGGAGTAGTAGGTGAACCTTGGTTACCACGTGGAACTGACGTTGAAGAGGAACTTGATGGTGGTGTTTTGGGTTTATAAATCGAAATTTTAATACGTGTGCTGGCTAAATCAATTTTTCCACCCGGTTTTGGACTTTGCTCTACAACAGTCTCCTCACCTGTTCCTTCAGGAGCAGTAGACACTTCTACAACTTCGATATTAGCTTTTTTAATTCCATATATCTCTGTAAGATTATTAACTGCAAATTCTCGAGTTGAACCAATATAACTTGGCATTGAAATAGAATTCACTTTTTTAGCAACAGTCAGAACTATTTGAGTTGCCTTGCTAAGATCATAGGTTGTTCCCTCCGGTAAACTTTGTTTCATGATTGTACCAGCTTCGATTTCGTTGGATTCTTCTTCCTCAATCTTAATTAGATTTTCTGGAACCTTCTTACCTTTCAACTCTGCCACTACATCACTAGATTTTCTTCCAAGATAATTTCCGAGTTGGAAAGACTGCTGACCAGAAGACACAATCAAATTAATTTTTGTTCCTTCTTTGCGTGTCGTACCGGCGTCAGGATCGGTACGAATAACACGACCTTCTTCAACCTTATCACTAGCCTCTGTTTTTTCTTCACCAACCTCAAAATTGGCTTTCTTAAGCGCTTCTTTAGCCTCAGCAACCGTCTGACCTGCCACCTTTGGAACGGCAATGGTAGCGGGCGTTCTATATAAAATCCATACCAAGGATGCCACAACTAACAAGAAGGTCGCCAATAAAATTGGATAACGTGCTTTCAGGCGACGCCGTTTGGTTGGCTTTGGACTAGGTACTGGTTTTTCTGTCTGATGAGGCTGGGGCTTAGATTGAGGTCTTCCCTCTTGTACCGGAGCTTTAGGAATAGAAGTCAGAGTACTTTGTGGAACTTTAGGAAGAGTTTTAGTATCTGCCTTAGTTGCATCGTCAAAGACTAGCTTTGGTTCATTACGACGATTATTAGACAAACTACTCGACAAATCCACATACATTTCAGCGACTGATTTGTAGCGATCTGTCAATTTCTTGGCAGTTGCCTTAATAACAACATTTTCTAAAGCCTGAGGCACAGATGGATTTTCAGCTATAACCGATGGCAATGGTTTCTGGAAATGCTGGAGGGCGATGGTCACTGCGCTATCCCCATCGTAAGGAATATGACCTGTCAGCATCTCATAGAAAATAATCCCCATGGCATAGATATCACTCTGCACAGTTGCTTTAGAACCACGCGCCTGCTCTGGAGACAAATAATGAACGGAACCTAGCATTGAGTTGGTCTGAGTCAGACTTGTCTCTGCAAAGGCTACTGCGATCCCAAAGTCTGTAACTTTGGCAGTCCCATCTGGGGTCAAAAGGATATTTTGCGGTTTCAAATCCCTGTGAACAATCCCTCGAGTATGGGCTAAGCGCATAGCCAGAAGGATTTGTCCCATGATTCGAATCGCTTCTTCATTTGAAAGAGGGTGATGTTCCTTGATATAGCGTTTGAGATCTAACCCAGCAACATATTCCATTGCGAGATACTGTTGTCCCTCTTCTTCACCGATATCTGTAATCCGAACGATATGAGGATGGTCCAAATCTGCCATGGCTCTCGCTTCCCGCTGAAAACGAGCCACAGCAATCGGGTCTGTCTGGTAGTTGGTCCTCAGGACCTTTACCGCCACTTCTTCCCCATCTAGAATCAAATCTTTAGCCAAGTAAACATCTGCCATGCCTCCTCGGCCAATCTGTTTGAGAATCCGATACCGCCCGGCAAAAATCTTGCCGATTTGGATCATTCTGTTTCCTCCTCATTAACAGCAATAAGGGCAACTGTGATGTTGTCTAAACCACCTGCATTGTTGGCAAAACGGATCAAGGTTGCTGCCTTATCTGCCAAAGAAATATCGCTGGTTACAATATCAGAAATCTCACTGCCTGAAATCATATTTGTCAAACCATCACTATTGAGTAAGAGATAGTCACCAGGCTCAAGGGTGATCATTCCAAAATCAGGCTGAATTTCGTCTTTTTGACCGATTGACTGGGTAATAATATTTTTCTGTGGATGGCTAGCAGCTTCTTCTGGCGTCAATTGACCTGCCTTAAGCAATTCATTGACCAAAGAATGGTCGCTCGTTAACTGGTGGTATTCTTCTCCACGAATCAAACCGATACGAGAATCTCCGATGTGAGCATAAATAGCCTGATTATCAATAATGGCTACAGCCTCAAGGGTTGTTCCCATTCCTTTATAGGCTTCAGTTTGTCCCAATTGGTTAATCCTTTGATTTTCAATCTCAAGGTTGTTCGCAAACCATTCACGCACTTCATTAACCGTATCGATTTGTGTATCAACCCAAGCTACACCCAGGTCTGTTACCGCCATCTCACTAGCGATATTCCCTGCGCGATGACCTCCCATACCATCAGCTAGGATAATCATGGTACGTCCAGCTCTATTGACATAGTGGTTGACATAGTCTTGGTTATTTGTTCGTTTCTGACCAACATCTGTTAATAATGAAATTTCCATGTGTTAGTTCCTTCCTAATCCGATATCTTGCGAAATTGACTGATGAAGAATCCATCACTTCCATACAATTCAGGTGTGATGAGGATACAGCCATCTTTCATGATATCCTTACATTCATGTTCTAGTGTTACCTGCTCAAATTCAGGATGACTTTCTAAAAATGCCTGTACGACTTGAAAGTTCTCCTCTGAGACAATAGTACAGGTACTATAAGTTATTATACCACCTTTGCGTAGTGTTTGACAAACACTACCTAATATTTCTAGCTGAATTTCCTGCAAGGACGCGAAATCTGCCGTTTCTTTATTGTATTTAATGTCTGGTTTACGGCGCAGAAGACCGATTCCTGAACAGGGAGCATCCACCAAAATCTTATCAAATGAATCCTGACCAAAAAACTCATGCACCTTTCTGGCATCTAATTTTTGCGTTTGAACTCGATCTGCAACTCCTAAACGTTGGGCATTTTCTTGAATTAAGTCCAACTTGTGGTCGTACAAGTCCAAAGCCGTAACCTGACCTGTCGTGAGATAAGAAGCTATATGGGCTGTTTTTCCACCCGGAGCCGCACAGGCATCTAGAACCTGCTCATAACCTTGTAAATCAAGCGTCGGAGCAACCAGCTGACTAGACTCGTCTTGGATGGTAATGGCTCCATCCGCAAACAAATCATGGCCTGCAAAATGCCCCTGCTCCTTCACAAGACCAGAGGGAGACAAGGATGAATCACTGGCCTCCAACAAGACTTGGATTTCTTCTTTTCGTCCTAGGTCCGTTACACGAATGCTGGCCTTGTTACGCACCAAAAGACTTTCAAAAATAGCTTGTGCTCGCTCTTCTCCGTATTCTTCCTTGAGCTTGGCAACTAGCCAAACTGGGAGAGAATAGGCAATGGAATCACGCTTGTTTTTTCGCTTGATGCTGGCAATATCTGGCCAGCCTTCACGCAGAATACGACGAAGGACGGCGTTGACTAATTTTTCACTGCCTTTTTTACGAACTTTGGCCAATTCTACTGCTTCATTGACCACAGCATGATCTGGAATCTTGTCCAAATAGCAGAGTTGGTAGGCACTCATGAGAAGAAGGACATAGAGCCAGCTGTCTAACTGGTCTCTGTCTTCGATAAAGTGGGATAGGTACCATTCCAGAGTCAGTTTACGGGCTACCGTTCCATAGACCAGCTCGGTCACCAAGCCCTTGTCTGCTGCCGAAAGTTGACTCCCCTTGAGATGCTTATTTAAGGCGATATTTGAGTATGCTTGATTGATAAAAACATCCTCTAATACTGCTAGAGCTAAACTTCTAGCCGTTTCTACTTTAGTCACCAAATCGTTCTCCTACTGTCAATGTGCGTCCAACTCCATTGAGGAAGGAAGCAATGTCCATCTTAGGTTTACCAGCTGGCTGCACTTGTTTGAGGGATAGAGCTCCTTCTGCTGTTGCGACAATCAATTCTTTCTTGCCGATAGAGAGAATCTCACCTGGATTTCCCTGACTTTCTACTGGTAGGGCTTCATAAATCTTAAAGCGGTCTCCCTTAAGGAAAGTATGGGCCACAGGCCAGGGGTTCATCCCACGGATTTGGTTAAAGAGTTGACGATTGCTTTTATTCCAGTCCAGTTTTTCTTCTTCTGGCTTGATATTTGGAGAGAAACTAACCTGGCTTGGATCCTGCGGTTCAGGTTTGATTTCCCCAGCAATATAGGCAGGCAAAGTGTCCAAAAGCAAATCACGACCAACAAGCGCTAATTTCTCAAACAGGGTCCCAACATTATCCTCATCTGTGATAGGAATACTGCGACGAGAAATCATATCTCCTGCATCCATTTCCTTAACCATCTCCATAATGGTCACACCAGCTTCCTCATCTCCTTGAATCAAGGCATAATGGATTGGCGCTCCACCACGGTGTTTTGGAAGAAGGGAGGCGTGAACATTAACCGCAAAGTCCATGCTATCAAGGAGTTTACTTGGGAGAAACTGCCCAAAAGCAGCAGTCACAATTCCATCTGCTCCTAGCTTCATAATATCTTCCATCTCTGGACTTCCAGATAATTTTTCAGGTTGGTAGATAGGAAGTCCTGCCTCTTTGGCAGCTTGTTTAACTGGGGTCTCCTGGATAACTTTTTTACGACCAACAGCACGGTCTGGCTGGGTCACAACAGCTAGAATCTCGTAACGGTCATCTGTCAAAAGTCCTTTTAAGACTGTTGCTGAAAAGCCGGGGGTCCCCATAAAGATTAATTTTGTCATATCTTCTCCTTCTTATAAAAATTGCTGTGGCTCATGGTCAATGCTGAGACGGAGCTCACTATTTTCCCGTTCTTGAGTCAAGGCCAAAACTTGGTTGAGGGTCGGCCCCAGCTCATCTTCTAAACGATATTTAATTAAAATCTGATAATGATAAAGGTTGTGGGTACGAGCAATGGGTTTGGGCGTTGGCCCAAGAATGTTACTGGTCTCTGACAAGCCTGACCGCAAAATGTTCATGACTTCATAGGCACGTTTGACCACCTCTTCTTCTTTCTTGTGAGAAAGGGTAATGCCAATCGTGAAATAGTAAGGTGGATAGCCTAGTTGTCGTCTGATTCCCATTTCATAAGCGTAAAAGCCTTCGTAATCCTGATCCTTGGCAAATCGAATAGCATAATGTTGCGGATTATAGGACTGAATCAAGACCTGACCAGCTTTTTCAGCCCGACCTGCCCGACCTGCCACCTGAGTCAAGAGCTGGAAGGTTCTCTCAGAAGAACGAAAATCAGGCAGATTCAAAGCTGTATCGGCATTTAGAACTCCTACTAGGGTCACATTTGGAAAATCCAAGCCCTTGGCAATCATCTGAGTCCCAAGCAAGATATCCGCTTCCCCTCGCCCAAACTGGTCAAGAAGAGCTTGATGACTACCTTTCTTACGGGTCGTATCCACATCCATACGTAGAATGCGAGCCTGAGGAAAAAGCTCTGCTAGCTCATCATAAGCCTTTTGAGTCCCTGTTCCATAGTAACGAATACTGCGACTCTTACAATTAGGACAGACCTGAGGAATATCCTTTGAAAAACCACAATAATGGCAGTTCATGGTCTTGGTATCCATGTGCAAGGTCAAGGAAATATCACAGTTAGGACAAGTATCCACCGTCCCACACTCCCGACACATAACAAAGCTAGAATAACCACGACGATTGAGCATGAGAACCACCTGTTCTTTTTTAGCCAGACGGTCTTGAATGGCTTCTAGCAAAGGCGGTGTAAAATTTGACGTTTCATTTTGCCCAATATAGTCCCGAAAGTCAATCACCTGAACCTCAGGAATCGTTGCCAAAGGATTGGCCCGTTGGGTCAGACGTAAGTGTTGATAAACGCCTTTTCCAGCCCTCGCACGGCTTTCTAAGCTCGGTGTCGCGGACCCGAGGACCAAAGCCGCTTGATTATACTGAGCCCGTAAAATAGCCACCTCTCTGGCATGGTAACGGGGATTGCTGTCCTGCTTATAAGTCGCTTCATGCTCCTCATCAATAATCATTACACCCAGATTTTTCAGCGGAGCAAAGATGGCCGATCTGGCGCCAACCACAACTTGGGCATCTCCACGCTCAACCTTGCGCCATTCATCATACTTTTCACCATTGGACAGGCCTGAGTGAAGAATGGCCACTTTCTCACCAAAACGAGCAATAAAACGCTCCGTCATCTGTGAAGTCAAGGAAATCTCAGGCACCAGTAAGATGGCTGTTTTCCCCTTATCCAAAGCTCCTTGGATTATTTGTAAGTAAACCTCGGTCTTCCCACTTCCTGTAATCCCTTGAAGGAGGAAGGGAGGCTGATGACTACCAATCGCACTGACAACCGCATCACGCGCCTGTCTTTGCTCTGGATTCAACTCCAAAGGCCGACTTGCCTCAATGCCTTCAAAATAAGCAGCCGAGCGTTGAACTTCCTTTTGGACTATGGTCACAGCACCTTGTTCCACAAAGAAGTTGACTTGCTCCCGCGAGTAGGATTCTAACAAACTAGCCAAGGAAGCACTCTCAGGATGAGAAAGCAAATAGTCTCTCAGTTCTAACTTTTTCTTGGCACGCGTAGAGATCTCAATTTTCTCTAACTGAGTAGCATCAACCTCATACCAAGACTGGGTCTTGACCTTCTTTTGATCAATTGCCTGATATTCTAGCCCAAGCAGGCCTTTTCTAGTCAATCGCATCATTTCAGCTTGCTTACCTAAATCTAGAGAAGAAAAGGCAAGCGAATCTTCTGAACCAAACAGACGATCTCGGTCTTCCTGACTCAGACCTGCCAGAGGATAGAGAATCTTGTCATAGCTGGAGTTCAGAAATCCAGGTAACATAGCCTTGAGGATGGAGATCTTGTAGGAGAAGACGGACTTGCGTAACTCCTCAGCCAGCCAGAGTTGTTCTTGCGTGAGAACAGGAGAAAAATCCAGTACCTCGGCTATATCTTTTAAATCTTGCTCCATCTCTTCCTCATCTGATTGGAACTCCAAACCAAGAACAATCCCTTGAATCAGGCGATTGCCCTTGCCAAAAGGCACATGAACCCGCATCCCAACTTCCAGCATTCCCTCAAATTCCTCAGGAATCCTATAACTATAGGGCTGGTCCGTCTGCATCAAGGGCACATCAACGATAATCTTGGCTATAGCCATCTTCTCACCTCCTCCTTATCAGTACATTCTTGCAATAGAAAAAATAAGATTGAGTCCCCCCAACCTTAAATTTTTTCACCATCTTCTTTTTCTTTAGCGATTTGCTCTTTGATTTTCTTTTCTTCTTCTTCTTTACGGCGTTTTTCTTCTTCGATACGGCGACGCACTGCTTCACGTTTTCCTTCTGGATCTGGGTGAATGGTTACGTTTCCTGATTCGATTTCTTCTAAAGCGCGAAGAGTTGATTTTTCAGACTTGAAACCTTGAGTTGCTGGCGCACCTGCTTCCAACTCGTGGGCACGTTTTGCTTCCAAGATTACGAGTGAATATTTTGAAGGAACCTTGTCGAGCAAGGTATCAATAGAGGGTTTTAACATCATTTGCTTGTACCTATTTTCTAAATTTTATCGGGTAGTTGGAGACTTCGGTAACATCTCCTGATAGTGACCAATAACACGATCCACACGGAAGTGCTCTGCTTCGATCACACGTTTGACACGCTCAGCAGCTAGGGGCACCTGATCGTTGACAATCGCATAATCATACTCACGCATGAGGGCAATTTCTTCCTTGGCTTTTTCGATTCGTTGGGCAATCACTTCTGCACTGTCTGTTCCACGACCTACCAAACGATCTTGCAATTCATCCAAATCTGGTGGTGTCAGGAAGATAAAGACAGCATCTGGAACCTTTTTTTTGACCTGAAGAGCACCTTGAACTTCAATTTCAAGGAAAACATCGATTCCCTTGTCCAAAGTTTCATTGACATAGGTCAGAGGAGTTCCATAGTAGTTGCCGACATATTCTGCGTATTCCAACATCTGTCCTTGACGAATCAGTTCTTCAAACTCTTCACGAGTACGGAAGAAATAGTCAACACCGTCCACTTCTCCAGGACGTTGTGCGCGTGTCGTCATCGATACAGAGTATTGAAATTGGTTTTCAGAACTCTCAAAAATCTCTCTTCTAACCGTTCCTTTTCCAACCCCTGAAGGACCAGAAAAAACGATTAGTAAGCCTCGGTCTGCCATTGTGTCTCCTTTTAGTCAGTCTGTAAAAATAAAATAAGATTTCCCTTCAGATAGTAGCATTTAGTACAAACTATCCTTCTACAGTCTTTCTATCTAGTGTAACAAAAAAGCAGTAATTTTTCAACTGCTCTTTCTTATTTATTTAGATTTATACAAGGTATTCCCTTAAAATATACTTGCCTTTTTATTCTATTTAAGAGATAATGAAACGACTAGTATAAAAAGGAGAGATTTATGCCAATTTATAAAGGAAAGAATGTTGATGAAGCGATTGAAAATGGCTTATATGAACTCAATCTCAAAAAAAATGAGGTTAAAATCAATATTATTGAAAAAGGAAATGCTGGAATATTTGGTTTTTTTGAAAAAGAAGCTGAAGTTGAAATCACACCACTGAGCCCTATGGAATTAAAATTCAAAAAATTAATTCCATATTTAACTGGTGCAGGTGTGACATTTACAATTCTTCTTTTAGTTCTATTTGGAGGAAACTCAGATAAATCAACTACTGTTTCTACTCCTTCATCTACAGAAACTAGTAGCGTTGTTGAAAAATCTGTCGAGAAAACTAGTGAATCATTCTCTACATCATCAAGTTCGACGCCTGCTTCCTCTAGTTCAACTAACACCACATCAAGCTCGACCAAAACCTCGTCAACAAGCCTATCACAAACATCTATTATCACAGTAGAAAACAATGAAGACTTTAAATCTCTGATTCAAACTAAGGATAAAAAAACAAAATCTAAATTAGTAAAAAAACTTAAAGATCAAACTACTGAATTTGATGCCTATATTGACAAAATAACTAAAAAAATAACTAAATTTGATGTCACTATATATCCTGACAACTATATCCATAATGAACAACCTATAGCAAATTTTATATTTTCAAAAAGAAAATTAACCTCTAATTCTGCTTTTAAATCATTTAACAATAAAAATTTTATAGACGGACAAAAAATACATATTCGAGCTAAAATACAGTCCTATAACGATAAACAAGATTTAATCTACTTATCACCAATTGAGATTTCACCTCGATAATATAACAAATAGTTGCAAATAATTTATTCAAAAAACTGAAGTCAGATTCTCTTCTGACCTCAGTTTTTATTATTTAGCATAATCTACTGCACGAAGCTCGCGAATCACGGTTACCTTGATATTTCCTGGGTAATCGAGATTGTTTTCAATTTTCTCACGAACTTTGTGAGCCAAGATTGTGACTTTGTCGTCCTTGATTTGTCCTGGATTGACCATGATGCGGATTTCACGTCCTGCTTGAAGGGCAAAGCTAGTTTGCACTCCTTCAAAGCCGTTAGCAATTTCTTCCAAATCATGGAGACGCTTGATATAGCTTTCAAGAGACTCACTACGAGCACCTGGACGGGCCGCACTCAAGGCATCTGCTGCAGCGACGATCACTGCAATGACGCTCTCAGCTTCAACATCTCCGTGGTGACTAGCAATTGTATTCACCACAACCGGATGTTCCTTGTACTTACGAGCCAATTCCATACCGATTTCAACGTGGCTACCTTCAACCTCGCGGTCAATGGCTTTCCCAATATCGTGAAGGAAACCAGCACGACGGGCAAGAGCCGCATTTTCACCAAGCTCGCTCGCCATGATACCAGCCAACTTAGCAACTTCAATCGAATGGCGCAAGACATTTTGTCCATATGAAGTACGGAACTGCAAACGTCCCATAATCTTCATCAAGTCCGGATGAAGGTTTGGCGCACCAATTTCATAGGCAGCAGCCTCACCGTACTCACGAATCTTATTGTCAATCTCTTGACGGTTTTTCTCAACCAACTCTTCGATGCGAGCTGGATGAATACGACCATCCTTGAGCAACATTTCCATAGTCATACGGGCAATTTCGCGACGAATTGGATCAAATCCTGACAAGGTCACCACTTCTGGTGTATCATCGATAATCACATCGACCCCTGTCAAACTTTCAAAGGTACGAATGTTACGACCTTCACGACCAATAATGCGTCCCTTCATAGTATCATCTGGGAGATGAACTGTTGAGTTTGTCGACTCCGCTACATATTCACCAGCGATACGTTGCATGGCTTGAACTAAAATATCCTTAGCCATTTTATCAGAACGTTCCTTAACCTCTTGCTCAGCTTCACGAATGCGGCTGGCAATCTCCTTTGTCAAGTTTTCCTCTGTCTGAGCCAAGATAATATCTCGTGCTTCTGCCTGCGACAGAGCACCAATACGCTCTAGTTCTGCTTCTTTTTGTCTTTCGACTTCCTCTAATTGCTCTTCACGCGCATCAAGGTTTTTCGCTCTATCAGAAATACTTTGTTCTTTTTGTTCAAGTGTTTGTTCTTTACTCGTCAAATTGTCGTCCTTACGGTCGAGGCTAGTAGCTCTCTCGGTCAAACGACTTTCGATTTGTTTGAGTTCTTGACGTTCTGATTTGAATTCAGCGTCCACTTCTTCACGGTATTTTCTGGCTTCTTCTTTGGCCTCCAATAGTGCTTCTTTTTTAAGAGACTTGCTTTCACGCTTAGCTTCATTAACAAGTAAATCTGCTTCACGCTCAGCTTGTCCACGTAAATTAGTTGCTTCTTGTTCAGCATTTAAAAGCATCAACTCCGCAGCTTCCTGAGATGATTTCATCTTAGCTGAGATGCTGACATATCCAATGACTAAACCAATGATGACGGCAAAAACAGCAATCGCAAGCGACATGATCTCCATGTTTTTACCTCATTTTATTGTTATTCCGAATGACATACATTCTTTTACATTCTACCATAAAAAAGTGATTTTCACAAACCTAAAATAGAATATGTTTTAGGGAAATTGGAGTTTATTTTACTAAAATATGTCTGTGCAATCCTTATTTCTTAGAAATAGTTGCTTAGTAGAGATTTGAGAAAAGTCTACCTTTCAGTAGACTTAGTAATGATCTTTAAAGGACAAGAAAGCCACGTTATCTCCATCCATCATATAAATCAAGCGATTTTCTGCATCAATACGACGTGACCAAGCTCCTTGGTAGTCATATTTAAGCGGTTCTGGTTTTCCTATTCCTGTAAACGGATTACGTTGAATATCCTTGATTATCTTGTTGATTCTTTTGAGTGTTTTCTTGTCTTGAGTTTGCCAGTAGCAATAATCTGCCCAGGCATCTTCTGTAAACTTGAGCAGCATTTCTTACTCCTCAATAACATGGACTTGAGTGGTTCCAGCACGAACTTGAGCCATTCCTCGCAAGACCTTGTCAGAAAGTTCCTTGTTTTGAGCGATTCTCAAAGTTTCCTGAATACTATCCCACTCACTCTTTGAAAGGACTACAATGTCCTCGTCTGGATTTTTATTGACCACCGTCAAAGGCTCAAATTCATCGTTTACCTTCTTCATGTAGTCCTTTAAATGATTTCGGAATGTTGAATAAAGAACTGCTTCCATAACCATACCTCGTTTTACCTCTTTTCCACTATTATACACGAAAAGAAAGAAATTGTCAGGAACTTGTACAAGATTTTTCTTCTCTATCTATTTATTCTTTATTCGGAAAAATTTCAAAAAGCCTACTTCGCAGTAGACTTAGTTTGATTCTATTCTAATGGGTACTCTGCCAAAATTCTGCTCTGCTATACCTGGATTTCCTAGTTGGTAAATCTGGTCTGCCTTTTGAGTCATAGCATCCCAAGGTTCTTTGCCAATTCGACTGACTAGATGGACCTTCCCTTTCAAAGACTTGAGGTGTTGTCTGCCTTTTTCAGTAAAGCCAAGAACATGAATGGCTTCTGGCAAGTCACTTTCTCTGGCCTGCACCAAGATATAGGTCAAGAGGCGTCTGACACGCGCCTTAGTATAGCGTTTGGTCGCAACCGCCTCGACCAATTCTTCCACAGACTGGGCTGTTTTAATAGTCTCTTTAATGCGCACTGCCATTTCTTGATTGACCTGATATATAGTGGTTAAGTCGGGATTTGATAAGATTTGATAGCGGAGTAAGGGAAAATAGTCTTCCCAACTCACCTTACTCGCCTGTTCAAAGAGTACAACAGAAGGCATAAAGCGTTCTAAGAAATCTTGGTCTGACTGATGCTGACGCAGAGCTGTCGCCGAGGCAAAGTCCACATCCTTATCTACGGAATGGTAACCCGCCCCCTGACGCTGAATCGGATGCAACTTGATGTTTCGTCCAGCAACTGCTTTTGCATAGGCCAGAGCAAGAACATGATTGGGCGTATTGCCTGAAAAATCAAGGCCTGCAAATTCCTTCCACATGGCTTGGGTTTTCTGTGGATAGGAGAGAGAGTCAGGTAGATTATCCACAAATTTCTCCATCTCAATAGCCTGGTCCGTGTATAAGTCAGCGATTTTCTGGTAATCTAGAACTTCCTCCGTCCCAAAAGCTAGAGTATCAATCCCCAAACGAGTCAAGATATCCACAGCCCCTTGGCCAAAGAAATCTGCTGCCTGAACACTGACTAAAAAGGGCAATTCCACTACCAAGTCTGCGCCATTTTCCAGTGCCATCTGGGATCGTGTCCACTTATCCACAATTGCAGGCTCTCCTCTCTGCATAAAATTCCCTGACATAGCCACGATTTTCAGCCCCTTCGCTTGATCCAGCAGGTATTTATGGCCATTATGAAAAGGATTGAACTCCGCAATAATACCCGTGATGCTCATGATGCTCTCCTTATTATAACTCATTAATGCATCTAAATAATTTTATCCTTTAACGTTATTATTTTAACCCTAAAAATTGTTCAAAAATATCATTGTTTGAAAAATTAATTCCCCAACGTTTATTGAAATATTTTTTCAAGTATTCAGATCTCTGATGAATAGATTCAACAGTCCAATCTTCATAGTCTCTTGCCAACGTTCTCTCTGAGAAAATACCAAACTCATAACAGCACTCTCCTTTTTTTCTTTTTTCGGGATAAGATTTATCACCAAGATAACCATTCTTTTTTTTGCCAATCAACAACAAATTCGGTAAGGAATGTTTGAACTTATTTTTTTCCTTGTCTTTAAAATCACCAAATTGACGATCCCAATATTTATTTCGACCTGCTTTAGGATATATATGCTCGATATTATAAAAATCACTTTCAAAATGAGAAAAGAGTTCACTTATTTTCTTCTCATACTCGGGGTCTTTTGCCTCTTCAATTAAATAAGCTTCTAAATTATACAGAATATATTTTGCAACTCGTTTATTATTTTCATAAAAGTAAAACGAATCTACTTTTGTATTATCAAAGAATTTTCCAGAAATAAATGCTTGTTTTAACTTATTAACTGTTATTCTTAACCTATTAAGATAATCCAAATAATCAAATTCTTCATTTTTACCAAACTCTTGCAATTGCATAGAGAATTCACGCAATTCTATAAAGGAGAACATTTTTTCATAATTGCCTTTATATTTTAAATTACTCAAAAACAATCTTATAAGTAAAGCAGATTCAAATTGTTGTAAAATTGCTATCCGTTTTTTTTCATCACAATTTTCATCACCATAAAGAGAGAAAATAATTCTCTTCAGTGAATCTATGAAGAGTATTGAGTTAACAATAAAACTATTTCTTCTAGAATTTAGTAAAATCTTAATTCCATTTAATAATTTAGCCTCTTCAAAACTAATTGCTGAAAACTGAAAAGGATTATTTAACCCAATCCATAATGTTATTTTGTTAGCTAAATCATCAATATAACTTCTTATGTCATTTATACTGATTCTTTTATTAATTACATTACTAGCAGTAAAATAATTATCCAATAGAAAATCAACTTTATTATTTAAATTTAGGCCCTTTCCCTCTTCTTCTTTTGTACTAATATACTTTTTCAAAGGTTCATAAGAATCTATTTGTTGCACCAAAAAAGAATCATCTAATCCTCGCCAAAATATATTAGTTCCCAACAAAATATCATTAGTATAATTAAGTTCTTCCGAACCTAAATATCTATATAATTTTTTCCAACACTCATTAATTTGTTCTCTTAAATTAGCTTTTGCACTATCATTAGTTTGTAAAAGCATTGTTAAATAAATCAATCTATTCTTCAACAACTCCAGTTTTGATAGAGGCTTTCCTCGATTATTCATTGTTTCGAATGTAACAAAAATATCTAATTCTTCATCAATAATGTACTTATTAAAGACAATTTTATATAGAAGTTTCTTTAGTAATTTATCAAGATTTTCAAAACTTAATTTTTTACACTGATTAGTAAAAAATTCTTTAGCATATTTTAAATTATTGGAATACTGATTTTCTTGCACAGTAACATCAGTATTTACTGGAAAATCATCTTTTAAAATTTCTTTGATATAAAAAGCTAAACTATCACTAGTATTATCATACAAAAATTTATATGTTTTATTCCCGTCTTTTTCTTGCGCTATATAATCACTATATATAGATTCAATTGATCGATTAGTATCTAATTTTTTATCAGTATGATACTCCTGAGCAACCTCTAAAATAGTGACTAGTAGTATAACAGCCGTCGTCAATCGCTGTTGTCCATCAACTATATAAAATGGTTTCATACGTCTTTCAGTTATTAACCATTTTTCTTTATTCCAATTACTATAGATTTCATTTTCTACTTGTTCGAAAGTTAAAACACCCGCATAATGATTACGATGTTCATCAATTAATTCTATATCTTCCCAAAAATCTTGTATTTCTTTATTTTTCCATGAATACCCCCTCTGATAATCTGGAATTCTCAATAAATTTTCCCGAAGAATCACATCTAAATTCTCTAAATTACCAAGCATTTTTATCCTCTTTTCTTATTTATGATTTAATTAATTATATCATTATTTATTACAAAAACTATAACTAACTACTTTCAATCTACTTTTATCCATTTTCTACTATTTTTTCACCACAAAAAACCAACGAGTGCTGGTTTCTGTTGGCTCCTTGTCCTCAAAGTCCGCATAGAGTTTGAAGGACTTGAAACCAGCCTGTTCCAGCAAAATATCATAGGTCAGAACCTCATAAGTCCGCTCCTCATGCACCTCATCGTGACGACTAAAGGACCCGTCTGCTTCCTTGATAAAGAAAGTCAGTTCATGCACGATAGAGTGAGGAGCCTCGTCCTCATAGGTATCCCAAAGCATAGCAAAATCTTCCGCATTTTCATGGTAAGAATAGCCTGGAAAAACCTCATCAGTCTGGTAGGTTGAATGCACATCAAAGATAAAGACACCATCTTCGTTGAGGGAATTATATACTTCCTTAAAGACGTCTCCTACTTCCACTTCATCCTGCATGTAGCAGATTGAGTCCGAATAACAAGTGACAAAATCATATTGACCTGCCTTGGATAAATCCAGCATATTGCCTTCGATAAAATCAATCTTTTGTTTGGCTGAAGAAGCTCTCTTCTCGGCAATCTTCAACATATCCCCACTCAAGTCCAGGCCAGTTACATCAAAACCAGCCTGAGAGAAGCGCACCGATTGAATTCCTGTCCCACAAGCCAATTCCAAGAGTTTCTTTCTCTCCTTGGTCTTAGGCAAGTGACGAAGAGAAAAGTCCGTCCATTTATCATATAAACTATCGTCCATCACAGCATCGTAAACAGCCGCAAAGGTTTCATAAGTTGCCATAATCATGATACCAAGAGCCTCCATGGCAAACACCACTCGCCCTTTACCTTTCAATCAATTTTTTCTAAAATAAGCAAAGAAACCCAGTTGACTACAACTGAGTTCATCTTCTAAGCAAGAGCTTCTGAAATATCTACTGAATCCGCCTCATGCCATAGTTTTTCTAGGTTATAGTGGGCACGCATTTCTTCTGAAAAGACATGCACAACGACAGCACCAAGGTCCAGCAAGACCCAACCTCCTGCTGCGTCGCCTTCGACATGACTGCCTTTAAATCCTGCTTCCGCTACTTTTTCACGGATATTATCAGCGATAGCGTTCAACTGACGGCTATTCATTGAACTAGTAATAACAAAGTAATCCGTCACGCTAGTCAAATCTTGTACATCAAGTGCGAGGATATCCTCCGCACGTTTCTCATCAGCCGCTTTCACGACTAGTTCTAGTAATTCTTTTTCGTTCATTTAGTCCTCTTTCAAATAGTGCACAAAGGCGTTATAGGTTTCAAGGGTTTGGGGATAGATGGGGAATCCCTGATGAGCTAGATGCTCCACGGTGCGAGCTGTCTCATAAGCTACTGCCTTATTAAGTGACAAACTTGCAATCTCACGCGCCACATCTACTCCTGGAAAGGCGCGATTGTGCTCGATATAGTCTGCGACGTAGATGACTTTATCTAGGTCTGTCATCTGGTCAGCACCGACTGTATGTATTTCAATGGCTCGCAGGATTTCCGGATCATGCAAATCCAAGTCTTCCTGAATCTTGTAGATGCCAACCATACCATGCCAGACATTATTGCCCCAGTTTTTGAGGTCGGTATCTAGCTGATAACGGTCAATCAAATCCAGAAATTCCTGATCTGACAGCTTTTTAGCATAGTCATGAAGGAGCCCTGCTAGACCTGCTTTCTCAGCATCGACTCCAAATCTCTCGGCTAGCTCTATGGCTGCACTCTCTACACCTAGACAATGGGTTAAACGTTTTTCAGGTAGAAGCTCTGCCATTTTTTCCAACAAAGCCTCACGAGAGCAGTTGATATAGTCTTGATATACCATCAGTAGAGCCCCTCCTTCTCGATGTAGTCTAGCACAGGCTGAGGTAGGAGAAAATTGGGTTTCCGACCTTGAGCAATGAAGTCACGCACCATGCTGGACGAGATATCCATGAGAGGCACATCCACCCAGATAACTGGATAGGAAGTCCCAGCCTTGTAGCGTGGACGCTGAACCCCCACAAACTGAACCATGTCAACCAGCTCATCAATTCGGTACCATTTAGGCAGATAGTCCACCATATCAGCTCCGATAATGAAGTAATAATCCGTATCAGGATGTTGCTCTGTCAAGATTTTCATGGTGTCGTAGGTGTAGGAAATCCCCTTGCGCTCCAACTCGATGGTTTCAATGGCTAGGCCTTCAATTCCCTCAATCGCCAATTCAAGCATATTGAGACGATGGTGCTCAGGAATAGTTTCCTTTTTATCTACATGAGGAGGTTGGTATTCGGGCATAAGCAAAACCTGGTCCAGTCCCAACTGCTGGCGTACTTGGTCCGCAACAATGAGATGGGCATTGTGAACAGGGTTAAAATTCCCCCCTAAAATCCCGACTTGTTTGCGTTTTTTCTCCTTGATTTCTGGCTCCAACTCTACCTTGGTAAAGGGAGTCAATAATTCGATTGCCATAGGCTAGTCTCCTTTATTTCTCTGTAAAAACAGTTGTTTGGAGTAGTTTTTCTATATTTCTTTGACTTTTTTAGAAATCTTGCGATTCTCTTTCTTGCTAGACTGTTTAAACAAAATCAAGATGCGTCCGATTTTTTGGACTGTATCCACACCGATTTCTTCTTCCAAGATTTCAGCTACTTCGTGGATGTTTTCATCTGTGTTTTGTAAGAGCGTTACTTTAATCAATTCACGAGCATCAAGAGCTTGGCGGACGCTGGTTTTGATTTGGTCGTTAAGTCCATTTTTTCCGATTTGGATGATGGGTTTGAGGGTATGTGCCTGGCTGTTGAGGAAGGCACGTTGTTTTGATGTTAATGACATAATTTTCTTCCTTGTTTTTTGATAGTTATTTTAGGTGGTGAGGGACGGTCGGAACTAATTTTCCAAAGATCTCATCTTTGAAAAATGGATTTCCTGACCTCACAATTGAGCCTTGGTCTCAATTGTGCCCCTTGCCAATCTACAGATTGGCAAGACACCACGGCAATAACTATCGCTATATGAGCTCACTTTGTTCGCTCAGCGATTTTGTTTTAAATAATTGCTTTTCGTGTGACGACTGCAACGCCTTCTGGTGCCCAGACGGCGACTTTGGCGGTGCCTGTTACGCGAATCCAGCCGAGTCCTGAAATCACTAGGTCTGTCTTATCCTTGATGGTAAAGACATGTTGGACTAGTTTTGGAAAATCTTCTTTTTCCTTGCTATTTGGTGGTGTCAAAAGAGTTCCAAGGTGCTTACCATAAAATTCACTAGCTCCTTCTAGTTTGGTACGATGGAGTTTGAGTTCATTGTCAAAGAAGGCTGTGAAACCTTGCTTTTCTCCTGATATGAAGTCAAATCGTCCCAAGCCACCTAAAAACAGGGTTTGTTCAGAATTAAGCTGATAGGTTTTGGGCTTGATTTCCTTTTTAGGGCTGACATACTTGAGGTTTTTAGCAGTCAAATAATGAGCCATCTGGTGGCGGTGGATAATTCCCGACGTATCGTAAATATAAGATCCGTCATCAAGTGGAATCTCAATCTTGTCCAAGGTTGTCCCTGGGAAACGCGAAGTCGTGATGACATTCTGGTCACCCGTGATTTCTTGGATAATGGCATTGATGAGAGTTGATTTTCCAACGTTGGTTACACCAACCACATAGACATCGCGCCCCTTACGATAGTGCTCGATTTTGTCAATGACTTCCTTAATGGCATGTTTGTTTTGTGCCGAAGTTAGGACGACATCGACTGGACGAAGGCCTTCTTCGTGGGCACGTTCCATGAGCCACTGGCTAATCTTGCCTGGTTTAACAGACTTGGGCAAGATATCTTTTTTATTTCCCACCAAGAGGACATCATTGCCTGAGACAAAACGTGGCAAGCCTGGGATGACAGAGCCATTGAAATCAAAGATATCAATGACATTGACCACCAAGGCATCACTGTCTCCCACCTCGTGCAAGAGCTTGAGGAAATCATCGTCCGTCAACTGGACATCCGTGATTTCATTGTAGTGGCGGAGACGGAAACAGCGTTGGCAATAGACTTCGCCAGTCTCCAAGCCTTTTTCAAGTGCTGACTGAGGAGTAAATCCAAGTCCAGCCTTGTCTGTCGTCTGAATGGTTGATCCACAACCAATACAGAGAATTTCTTCCATAGTTAAATTCCTTTTTTATATGTAATCGGTCCGTACTTTTCAGTGATTTTTCGCATGACACGACGCTCACGAGCTCGGTTAATCTGAGTTTTGATCGAGTCATGTTGGACCAAGGGTTTGACTAAAATCGAGCGAATGCCAGCACGGTGGGCTGCTCGAATATCTGTCATGAGCTGGTCGCCAACCATGACCACTTCACTTTTCTCATAGTGGAATTCCTTCATGGCACGGTCAATCCCAAATGTGAAGGGCTTCAAGGCCCAATAAACGTAATCAATCCCAAATTTTTCAACTGCTCGTTGAACTCGTTTTTTGGTGTTATTTGAGACCACAATGATGCGAATACCCGCGTCACGGAGATCATGTAGCCATTGCTTCATCTCTGGCGTCCCATCAGGGTTGTTCCAAGCAATGAGGGTATTGTCCAAATCGACCAAAACAGCCTTGATTCCCTGCGCCTGCAGGCTTGGGACTGTCAGATCATAGACTGCTTCCACAGCAAAATCTGGCATATAATTTTCAATCGCCATTCTGGCTCCTTTTCTTAACTTTTTTTCGCAATTTTCCTTAGTAATAATGACAGGATAATCCACAAACCTGCACTGGCCAAGCTGATGTAGAGCCAAGCATGGGGCTCATCTGTTAAAGGTAGGGGAACATTCATTCCAAAAAAGCCTGTTACGACTGCCAAAACAGCTAGCAAGACTGAAATGATGGTCAAGGTTGTCAAATTATCATTCAGATTATTGTTTAGGATGTTGTTGTAAGATGCTGATAGTTGTTGGAGAACTTGAGAAATCAAGTCTGTCATGGACACCAACTGATGAGCTTCAATCATGGCATCATCAAACTGCTCTCTCTCAATCTCATTAAAACTGCGATAAAGGGCATGCCCTTGGATATGTTCCAGCAACATGCGATTTTGCTTAGCAGCCGCAGTAAGATAAACCATACCGGTCTCCAAGTCAGACAAGGCAAAGAGATTTTTCTTGGTCGTCCGCTGACGCAAGAGACCATTGACCTCATCCTTACTCTTGTCCATCTGCTCGATGACAGGATAGTAGGCATTGCTGATGATTTCCAGACTGGCAAAGAGAAACTTGTAAATCGAAAGCGTGTCATGACTCTCCAGATAACGAGTCATCTGTTCAATGACATAGGCATTCTTGGTATTACTAATGGTAATCAGACGACGATGTTCCACGATAAAGGTCATAGGAAAGGCTTCGTAGTATTCCTTGTCCTTTTTCAAGTTCAAGACATTGTAGATAAAGGTCACAGTCCCATTTTCACGGTGATAATCCATGTGGGCTCGCTCATTCCTATCCAGTGCGTACTCAATGGTTTCCTTGTCCAAACCGTAGATTTCTGAAAGATCTTCTAGTTTTTTCAACTTGTCCAAATCTAGGTTAATCCAGGCACAGCCATTGCCCAACCGTTTTTCTAAAAACATCTTCTCTCCTTTACCAAACTCTTTCTATTGTACCATAAATCTGCTAAAATTTCAGGCCTGGTCTGTCCGAGAGAAATTGCTGACGACGGTGATATTGCGATTAGGAACGAAGTGTAGAACCTGGTCTTCTCCTCGGAGTTGTGTTGTTCGAATGCCAACGCTGACGACCTTGCCCGATACAGTAATGGGGCCATTTGTCAAAACAACCTCATCTCCCACATCCAGTTGCCGTTCAAAGAGGATGAAAAAGCCATTGATAACATCAGACAGAAAGCCTTGAGCTCCCATCCCAATAGCCACCCCAGCAATCCCAGCCCCAGCCAGCAAACTAGAAACAGGTAAACCTAAAATAGATAAGATACAATAAAGCAAAAAGAAATAAAGGGTATAATTAAACACATTCTCTAATAAACGTGAGATGGTTTTCTGACGCCCGACATCGTGGCGAGACATTTTTAAAGAAGGTTTAACAATTCTCTGCACCATGGTATGGAGCATTTTCTTAGCTATGTAGAATAGCAAAAATAGAAATAACAGAGAAATTAACTTGGTTAAGATATTCTCAATAATCGTTGTTATATCAAGCTTGTTGAGGTAGGTTTGAATAAATTCTTTCATAGAAAACTCCTTTCATTTATTATACCATACTTTCACAAGTGATGAATCTCCATAAATATTCAAAAATAATAGCCAAAATAGACAGAAAATTCTTGATTTTAGTTCATATTTATACTATAATCATAAACATTACACAACAAAGGAGATTATTATGAAAAAAATCATTCATGCTTGGAATAAATCAAGCCTAATCAAACGAATTTTGATTGGTATGATTATTGGAGGAACCCTAGGACTGACACTTCCTAACATTTCAGGAATTGGCCTGCTCGGAGATCTCTTTGTTGGTGGCCTCAAAGCCATCGCACCGATTCTAGTCTTTGCCCTCGTTGCCAATGCCCTTTCCCAACATAAAAAGGGGCAAGATAGTAATATGAAAACGGTTATCTTCCTTTACTTGGTAGGTACCTTTGCTGCTGCTCTTGTTGCTGTCTTAGCAAGCTTTATTGTCCCTGTTGAGATTACCTTAAATAGTGCCAATACAGAAATTGCACCACCAGATGGGATTGGACAGGTCCTCAGCAATCTCTTACTTAAACTCGTCGACAATCCAGTCAATGCCCTTGTCACTGCCAACTACATCGGTATCCTATCTTGGGCAGTGATTTTCGGGATTGCTATGAGAGAAGCCAGCAAAAATAGTAAAGAATTGTTGAATACCATAGCTGATGTGACTTCTAAAATTGTCGAATGGATCATTAACCTAGCTCCATTTGGGATTCTTGGTCTTGTCTTCAAAACTATTTCCGATAAAGGAATCGGCAGTCTCGCAAACTACGGTATTTTACTAGGACTATTGGTGACAACCATGTTCTTTGTAGCCCTAGTAGTCAATCCATTGATTGCCTTCCTCTTTATGAAGAGAAATCCTTATCCCCTCGTCTGGAAATGTTTGCGTGTTAGCGGTGTGACAGCCTTCTTCACTCGTAGTTCTGCGGCGAACATCCCTGTCAACATGAAACTTTGTCACGACCTTGGACTGGATCCAGATACCTATTCTGTTTCTATCCCACTTGGTTCTACTATCAACATGGCGGGGGCAGCGATTACTATTAACGTTTTGACCCTTGCTGCAGTAAATACTCTTGGAATCCCTGTTGACTTTGCGACAGCCTTTGTCCTCAGTGTAGTAGCAGCTATCTCAGCCTGTGGTGCTTCTGGTATTGCGGGAGGTTCCCTCCTTCTTATCCCAGTTGCTTGTAGCCTTTTCGGTATTTCTAACGATATTGCTATGCAAGTTGTCGGAGTTGGTTTTGTGATTGGGGTCATCCAAGACTCATGTGAAACAGCCCTCAACTCTTCTACAGACGTCCTCTTTACTGCCGTTGCCGAATACGCAGCAGCCCGTAAAAAATAATCTATAAAGACAAGCCTGCTCAGGTCTTGTCTTTTCCGCTTTTATTCTAGTCTTATTAGGAAATTCTTATGTCTATTAGCCAACGTACGACCAAGCTCATCTTAGCTACCTGCCTTGCCTGCCTGCTTGCTTATTTTCTTAATCTTTCCTCGGCAGTTTCGGCTGGAATCATCGCCCTCTTGAGCCTATCCGATACCCGTAGAAGTACCTTAAAACTGGCCCGCAATCGGCTCTTTTCCATGCTTCTAGCTCTAGCTATCGGTGTTCTGTCTTTTCACTTGAGCGGATTTCATATCTGGAGCCTTGGCCTCTATCTTGCCCTCTACGTGCCTCTAGCCTATAAGATGGGCTGGGAAATTGGCATCACACCAAGCACTGTTTTGGTAAGTCATCTCTTGGTTCAAGAGTCAACTTCTCCAGATCTTCTAGTCAATGAATTCCTTCTCTTTACTATCGGTACAGGATTTGCCCTACTTGCCAATCTCTACATGCCTTCACGAGAAGAGGAAATCCAGCACTACCACGTGCTGGTGGAAGAAAAGTTGAAAGATATTCTCCAACGCTTCAAATATTATTTATCCAGAGGGGATGGACGCAACCGAGCACAGCTGGTTGAAGAATTGGACACCCTTTTGGAAGACGCCCTCAGACCGGTCTATTTGGATCACTCAGACCACCTCTTTCACCAGACCGACTACCATATTCACTACTTTGAGATGAGACAGCGACAAAGTCGCATCCTGCGAAACATGGCCCAGCAAATCAACACCTGTCACCTAGCTGCCAGTGAGAGCCTGATTTTGGCCCAGCTCTTTTCAAAAATTGCAGGCCAACTAAGCCAGACCAATCCTGCTTCTGATTTGCTAGATGAAATTGAACGTTATCTGGAAGTCTTCCGTAATCGCAGTCTGCCCGAGACAAGAGAAGAATTTGAAACCCGTGCCACACTTCTTCAACTCCTACGTGAAGCCAAAACCTTCATCCAAGTAAAAGTTGACTTTTACCAGAAATATGGACAGTAAAAAAGAAAACTTCAGACCAGTCACCAAAAGTGAATATCTGAAGTTTTCTTTTATTTATAAGTTATCACCATAAAGGTTAGTAATAAAACGAATAAGGCCAAACTCACCAATAAAGTGAGCACCTTTACCAAGGTGTTGCTCTGCCAGTAACTTGGTTTACCAATATTACTAGTGGCATCCATGGAAAATAGTTGATTTTCACGGGGTTGTATGGTTACCAATACAATCAAAGCAAGAGAGAGGACAATAGCTAAAACAATCAGAATATCAGTCATAGGCCTACCTCAAAATTCCTAGCAAAGTAAAGAGTAAACCAACCAGAATCATCAAGCCCAGTAAAAGTGAAAAAGTTTTACTAATCTTTTCCCCTCGGGTTTCTTTTTCTTTCTTGATAGGTTTTTGTTTCAACTCTTCCATGCGACCTTCAACGTCTTTGTAAAATAAATCCTCATCTGACATATTAGCCTCCTAAAACAGTTTGCATGGTTTCCTGATATCGCACCAAGTCAACATAATTGGCATGTTGGCCTTGTTTGCCAAGTGCCTGACGCATTTGATCAACATCTGAAAGAGCCAGTTTAATGGTCTCAACCAAAGCAGAAACTTCACTACTTTCAAATAGATGATCAGGAGCGATATAGAGTCTATTGTGTACCGTTTGGTTGAATCCCAGAATCAAGAGATTGTGCTCAAAGGCCTGACGTACCGCCTGCAACAACTCATTACTGTGGTTTATATCCAAGTAAATATCCGACAATTGATAGAGCTCCTGAATCTTCTGTGGACTAGCATTCTGATAAAGGACCACATTAGGATAGCGAAGCATGTCTAAGAGCTTAGAAGACATTTCTGTCACCGCTGCGATACGGAAGGTAACATCAGGCAAGGCTTCTACAATTGCTTCTACTTGCTCAATCTGATCTGAATTGGTCAAGATTAAGGCATCTCGTCTTAGGAAATTATCACGTTTGAACTGGTAATGATAACCCAAGTGCACAAACTGATCATGGTATTTCTCATTGGTCAACTCTAAAGCGCGTTCATAAGTCTCCTTGTTTGGAATGATGATTTTCTTAGTACGCACATCATCACTTTCCAAAATCAACTGCATATTACCTGGGATAGCATCATAGAGAGGTTCTTGCCAAACCAAAACATCTGATCCAGACTTATCTGGATGATGGAAGGAAACTAAGAAAGGTGTCGCTAGAGTATTAAAGATAAGCTGACTGGTATCGATTTCCAAATCTTGCAAAAAGAAGGTGATAAATTCAACCTTATTTGCAAAGTAACGCATGGACTGACCAGGTAAGGTCAATAATATATCACCCGTCACATGGTTTTCAAGTAAAACTTCCTGACTATTGACATCTTGGTAAACCGTCATCACCGGCTCACTATCTGCGCTAAAGGTTGTTGTAGCAAAGCAAGCTCCGAAGCGATTGTAATGGTCAACCTGACGGACTCTACCTTCCAGGTCTTTCCAATCTACCTGTTTTACCAAGCGAGCCTGCATTCCATCAGCATAATGAATGACGGCCCTCTCCTGCGTCATATCTTCAATACGAGCAGACTGATTATTGCCTGAAATTTCCCAAAAAGCTGGAACAGGGACTTGGTTGAAATAGAGAGGTTTTCCCTTTTCATAGCCTAGATAATAGGTAAAAGGAGAAACCAGACCATCAGGCAGAAAACCATCTGCATCGATGACCACTCCAAGTTGAGACAGTCCAGTAGCCCTGAGACTTTCATGTAAATCTCGACTTTCCTGACTATAACGATCATAAAGTTCAATCATGGAGCACCTCCTCTACTGTTTTCTTCCACTTTTCTAAAATTTCTTCGGTTAAAAAGCCTTCTGCAATTTGATAAGAATGGTCACGCATAGATTCCAAACGATTTTCTTGATACAGTTGACAAATCTTAGCTGCGTAAGCTTGCTTGATTTGGTCTTCTACATGGTCAGATGAACTTGGAATCAAATAACCATTTTGCCCATCTTCTATAAAGGTCTGATTACCATAAGGCACATCAAAACCGATGAGAGGGAGGCCTGAACCAATAGCTTCCATCAAGGTCAAACCAAAGCCTTCACTTGTTGAAGCCGTCAAGTAGACCTCATACTGGCTATAAATCTGCGAAAGTTCCGCATGTCCCTTGAGCTGGATATAATCCTCAGCCTGATGATTTGCAATAATATCTCTAAGCAGAGAATCCTCTCCACCGCTACCATAAATATCAAAGGTTAGTTCAGGAATTTCCTTACGAGCTTCAATAACTGCCTTGACCAACCAATCAATGTGTTTTTCTTTGGCAAGACGTGAAGCAGTAATCAATGAAAAAGGCTTACGTCCTTGACTTGACTCGGTCAAGGAATCAATACTTCCTACAGGAATGGTAATAACCTTTGGTTGGTGCTGGGTGTATTTGGCAAATTGCTCTTGCAACACTTCCTTTTGTCTATCAGTTGATACGATAAAGAAGTCAACCTTATCTGCATTGGTAAACTGATAGTCGTAATAGTTATTCCAAAGGATATAGTCCTCATTTGTAGCATTTTCACTATAATGCTCCGCATGAACAACTACCGCTAGATGAGCTGCTTGTGCTTCCTCAAAAACAACCTGTCCAATGCCTGTCTCCCTATCCAGAATGACTAAATCAGACTTATTTAAATTCAAGGATTTCATAAAAGCACGCATGAAAGCTGGTTTCCCATAGAAAATCTTATCCTTAAAACGATAAATTTCTTCCTTCCCTTGATTCATCAAGATATCATAGGCTGGAGTCCCGTCTTCATTGTAAAAAGTTCGTTGGTATAGGACCGCAACATTGTCCTTGGGAGCAAAATATTCGCTACAATAACGCGTATAAGAAAAGTAATCCTTTCGAATCAAATTTCCTTTAAAAACATACTCTACATACTGGACCAAGTCCTTGTCCTCATCAACCAAATAACAGGTAACAAACTTATCTTGGTCAGAAAAGAAGACACGCAAAACCTTGCCATTCTTTTCTCTACGACTTTCAACACCGTCAAACTTAGACAAAACATCCTCAACCGTCACGCTAGTCGGTGCAATCTTGATATCTGTAAAGTGATTATAAAGCCAGATAACTTGCTCATCATCAAAACCAATATTGGCTGTTAAGTGCTGAATGTTATCCGCTAAAATCATATCTGTAAAGATAAATTTAGAGGGTAAATTCAAACTTCGAAAAATACCGGCACGATAGGCTTGAGCATATTCTACACCGCTACTGGCCCAACCAATTCCTAAATTTATATTGTAAATTGTCATATTTTCTCCTCTTATGGAAAATGAGTTAGAATTTCACCTTTTGGAGTGACCTCAACCAGCCCCATCAGGAGATTCCGTACCATATCAGCACGAATTTGCTCTTTCATCGCTTCAAAACCTGCATAGGCTTCTTGATAATATTCTACAATTGGATTTTTCTGTGCAGCAGATTGGCCACCGATAGCCATAGATAATTGTTGTAGATAGTCTACCTGCTCCACCCAGTTATCATCGATAGCCTTCAGTAGAGAAAGTCGTAAATACTGTTCATACAAGTCATGTTTCTCCAGTAATTCCTTCTTTTCAGAGAGTTCTCTATTCACAACTTGTTGAATAAAGTTGCGGACTTGTTTCTGATTAGATAGGTCTAGATTATCTGGAATCTCCTTTACATGGAAACTGATATTGGTAACAATAAAGTGAAACAGTAATTCACGACTGGCATAGTGTTCAGCCGCTACCGCTTCTGTATATCTCTCGATGATATCCAAAACTACATCTTCTAAGTCACGAGAACCATCTATTAGACGATTGCGTTCCTTGTAAATCATATCCCGTTGAATATTCATACTTTCAGCATATTCTAGAGTCTGACGGCGTGCCGAACGTCCAGCACTATCACTGGCATGCTGAGCCCTTTCGACCAGGTTACGATACTTACGACCTTTGAGAATTTCTGGTTGCGTCATATCTTGAACTTGATAATCTTTATACTTCTTATGAACCCAAGATGGACCAAATTTCTTGATAACATCATCTTCCAGTGATACAAAAAACTTACTCATACCTGGATCTCCTTGACGACCAGAGCGGCCACGGATTTGAAGGTCGATCCGCTGACTTTCCATCCGCTCTGTTCCAATGACAATCAAGCCCCCAAGCTCAGCGACTCCCTCACCCAATTTAATATCCGTACCGCGTCCTGCCATAGATGTTGCTACTGTCACAGCCCCCATCTGACCTGATTCCGCGATGATTTGGGCCTCACGTGCAGCATTATTGGCATTGAGAACGTTATGTGCAATCCCTTCACGGAGCAAAAGAGATGAATAAAGCTGAGACATCTCCACTGAACCTACAAAAACGAGTAAGGGATTTCCCTTAGCATGATACTCTTTGATGTATTCCAAAGACGCATAAACTTTCTCTGGTAAAGTCACATAGAGATTATCGGGATAATCAATTCGTTGCTTAGGACGATTGGTTGGAATCCGAATAACAGCCATATTATATGTCTCAAGAAATTCTTTTTCTGCTACCTTTCCTGTCCCCGTCATCCCGGATACTTTGTTAAACATCTTAAAGAGACTCTGATAGGTAATGGAAGCCATGGCTCTCGTTTCAGGAGACAACTTCACGTGTTCCTTGGCTTCAATGGCCTGATGGAGACCTCCCTGCAATTTGGTCATTTCCATTAAACGACCAGTCCCCTTATCCACCAATACCATCTCATTTCCACGAATGATATAGTCCTTATCTTTAGTAAAGAGTTTATGGGCTCGAATCGCATACACTAAATGACGAGCAAAAACCGCATGTTCTTCCTTGTAAAAATGATCTATGCCTAAGAAGCTTTCAGCAGCCTTAGCCCCCTTGGTAGTGAGCCAAACCTCATCCTTCTCCTCTTTGAAAATATAATCTTCTCCTTCGACTAGCGTTGTCACTAGTGTATCAATGATTGCATAGTAATTAGACTGAACACGGGGAGAACCCGCAATAATCAAAGGAGTTTGTGCACTATCAAGCAAGATATCGTCAATTTCATCAATAATGACATAGTTAAAAGGTCGCAAAAACTTACCTTCTTCATTCGAAGCCAGATTATCATTTAGGTAATCAAAACCTAAATTACTATTGGTTGTGTAAATGATATCCGAAGCATAGATCAGTTTCTTTTCTTCTGCTTTCATTTCCTTCTTTGGATCCCCTGTAAATGGGACCCCAATAGTCAAGCCTAGGAAACGATAAACTTGGCCCATTTCCTCTGCATCCCGCTTTGATAAATACTCATTAGGCGTCACAACCATCACACCTTCTCCTGAAAGAGCGTTCAAATAGACCGACATGGTGGCTGTTAGGGTTTTACCTTCACCTGTATTCATCTCAGCAACATTTCCGTAGTGCATGACAATAGCTCCCATGACCTGAACATCATAGGGGAACATCCCTAAAATCCGCTTGTCTGCTTCACGCACCACTGCAAAAGCTTCTACTAAAAGGTCATCTAAACTTTCTCCCTTTGAAAGACGCTGACGAAACTCCACTGTTTTAGCGACCAATTCTTGATCCGAAAGAGAGGACATCTTGCTTTTTAAGCTATTGATCCTCTTTAAAATCTTTTTCACTTTCCTAAGCTGGAAATCTTGACCTAAACGTCTAAACACTTCTAATCTCCTTGATAGAAAAATGATAAAAAGTTAAGGATTCAAAGCCAGCACTTAAAAGAGAAACTTGATAAGTATAACTATCTTCTGGATAAGTAAATATGAAATCTTTCACTTTTTCTACCTTTTCTTCTAAAATATCACCATAGCGGTCAAAAAAAGTTATCTTGGTATAAACCCCATTTTCAGGCTGACAATCAAAAACTAGTGATAGTTGATACTCATGATTTCTTTTTAGTAAGGGAAGCTGGGGCTGAGTCCGTGCAGCCTGGTAATTGACACTAGAAAACCATGTCTTGAGAATTTCACCAGATGGCAAGAGGGGATTATATAAACGTACACTCTTGTCTGGGTAGTAGGATACATTTGATCCGTACATATAAGTCCCACCAACTTCTCCCCAATGAATGGACTGTCTCTGTGTGATTATCATTCTTTCTCCCTTCCAAAACCACTTGCTAGTACCATCCGATAAAAGTGGATAAACCAAGCAACATTGGTATCTGTATCATCATTGTGTCGACCTGCCGTTCCTTTAGATAAGATTTTAGCACCTGTATTACACAAATAAGTAACTAGTTTCTCATAAGCCTGCGGATCCATATCTTCATCTTTCATGTAAGATAATCCAAAGGTAGTATTGGAAAAATCTGCCTGCTTAAAAGTTTTCCAAAATCGCTGATCCAACTCCGTCATATCTTGCCAACTCGTCCCACCTGTATGGTGAATTAAACAATCAAAAGCTAAGTTAGAGACACCCGGTGCATCCAAACGTCCACGGCTAGCTATGGTTCCTAAATTTGCCAAGGGTTTCCCTAAAATCACAGCATGAGGTTCAAAAGTAGCACCGTAGTAGAGAGAAGGAAACGTTCCCATAGAAAGGCCTGATAAAATCAAATCCTTAGAGGTTAAACCAAGATAATCTAAATAATATTGAATGGTGGCTTTTAACTTACCTTCTAATTCATCACTTCCAAGGTAAAAAGCCCCACCCTCTAAACGAGGATCTGAAAAGAGGAGGAAAGGACATCCCAGACTCTTCATCATAAAGTAGCCCTCGAATCCTTCTGCAGGTCGATAACCTGCAAAATAGACAGCCAAAGGCGGTTTAAAATCACCTGGATGGAAGAAATAGTTTATTTCATCACGCTTAGAATCATGTAGGATATTTCCACCAAGTACAAACTTACCAAATTGTTTTCGACTCCAACGTTGGTGAAGATTACCCAGTTTGATAGTTCCATGGCCTCTTGCTTCAACAGATATCGAGAGAAAGTAATCTCCATCTCGACTATCCATAACAAGTGCTTGCTCCAAGTCTTTTTCAGACACTATGATCTCTTCAAAAATATCATCAACAGATCCACTCCAAATTTTACGGATGACCAAACGAAAGTCACAATTTCCTTGCTTTTCATATTCAAGCCACAACTCAATAGGAAGTGTTTTTTGAACAACTATATTATAAGCCCAATAGGCAAGTTGGGAAAAATCTTGTCCAAATCCACCTTCCAAACTCACATAATCTAATCCCTGATAAGAAATAGCTCCTGTAAAGTTTGGATTCACTTGTATCATCGAAGGAAAGAGTTTATCACCATAACCACCGCCAAAAAGAGATTTACTCAAATCATTGATGAGTTGTTGGGGACTTGAAAAATCAATTGCTTGTGCACATCGTTTTTTAAAAAAATCCAAAACCTCTCTATCATCAGTTTGTAGATTCTGGTTATAAAATAAAGTATAAGGTTCAAAATATTTCACAAAGGAAAATAAGTCTTTGGCATACTGACCATCTTCTATTAAAACGGCATGAAAACGGCTAATATCCTCTTTTTCTATTATTTCACGAAGGGCTACTGATGAGTTGGGATAAAAATGATACCAACTCATATTTTCAGGTATGTCATACCGATTTCCCCAATTGGTAAGTCCTATCTGTAAAATATTAAGTTCCTTTGACATTTTTAACCTCCTCTATCCATTTCTCTAATTTTTCAAGAAATTGTTGTCCTGTGTGCTCCTTAATCTTATCAATCGAATAAATCAAGGACTCATTCCACTCTTTCAACCTATCTGTGTAATAATGTGCAGCCTTAGAAAATTCTGTCACATCTGCTAACAAATAACCATTTTTCAAATGTTCAACATAGGCGGTTTCAACTAGGTTGATTTGAGGAATTCCTGCACTAATACCAGCTATCTGTGTATAGAGATGAGGCTGTCTATTTAAATCCACAATCAAACGGACAAATTCTAGTGTTTTTATCAAATCTAACTCATCATTCAAGTTGACAAACTGGATACGTAAGTCCTGGTGTTGATTTTCTTCCAGAGGATTTTCTGCATCACCATAATCAATCGCCTTCTCCAGATTTTCGGATTGAATGCTTTCTTGGATGAAAGACTCAACAATCCCTTCCACCTCATTCATTTGCTCCTGACTAGCAGCAAAGGCTCCAAAAATCACTTCAGTATCTTTATTTTCAGAGACGAAGGACAAGACTTGAAGTAGAGCTTGATTATCAATCCCCTGTTCAAAATCCAGTTGATAATATATGATGGATTCTTTCTTAGTTTGGCTTCGTCCCAATCGTAATCGGGTGTCAAAAGATGATAAATGATAAAAGTGATGCATTCGTTCAGGATACAACTCCTGCAACAATCGTAAACTATCCTCTCTATCCACCAAAATCAAATCCGATTTTTCAAAAGTTAAATCTAAATCCCTAAAGGTATCTTGAGGATTACGTCCAATGAAAATACTCAACAGTTTCGGATTTTTCTTAGGTAATCGGTCTAAGACAAGCTGATCATGATGAGAATGAGAAGGAAGCATAAAAATATCCTGGTCCTTCACATACTTTTGCAGATAATTCTCAAAAAATTCTGCCACCAAGTCTCCCATGTTTTGGTAAATAAGTGCTTTAAAGCGATAACTAAAAATTGGATTGATTTCTACCCGTCCGCCTTCATTTAAACGCTCTCTGAATTGCCACACTCCCTTGGGATTCAGATATTCTTGATAAGCCACTTGCCCCTCTTCAAAAAAGATAACACTCGATACAAACCCACGGTCATCCATGATATAGTGCATATGTATTTGACCATTCGGTTCAAAATACTGTATATCACTGATGAAGCCTTCAACCCCATGTTCAACCTTAGCAAATTTCTTCCCATTTTTTTGAACGATAATCGTAAAGGGACTATAAATAAATTCACAGTCATCATCCCACTCAATATCTCTAATACTTAACACTTGGGTATGGAGATTATGAAAATCTTGCATAACATCAAAAACGGAATAAGTATCCGTTTCTAACACACCATGTCTATGTAAAAAATAACGTAGATGAGGCTGGTAAGTTAATACTAATAGACGAGAATCTATATCTTGCTCTTGAAAGAGCCGAATCTGGTGAAAGGTATCATCAAACTCTAGACGAAAACGAGAAAAATACCATGGAGTGATATCTGCATGCCATTTCCTCTCAGAACCATACCAAGCTGGAATAAAATAATACATAAAAGTCTCCTAAATCAAAGGTTTATAGGTCTCATTTAGCCTTAAAGCCTTGACCTCGTCTCTAATCGTAAAAATCATGCCCCCAAACATCATAAACAAGCCTGGAATCATTGCCAATCGTAATAACTTTTCATCAAATAAAACAAAAAGCATGGGACCACCTGCCATGATCACATTAAAGAGACCACCTATGACTGAGAAACGAAGGACCAATCGATTAATAAATCGACTAGTGTCCTCTCCTGGATAAATTCCATAAATGTATTCTCCAGATTTTTTCATGCGGTCTGCAATCTCTTCTCCATTCATAGTAACAAATGCAAAAATAATACTAAATAAAAATAAGACCGAAATATAAACATAGACCCACAAAGGCTTCCCAACAATAAATTCCTTTGATAAAGCCGCTAGCCCTGAATGATTAGGGAAAATAAAACCCAGCAAGATGAACAGATAAGCCGGTACACTAAGAAAACTCATCACATACATATAAGGCATCCCACCTGCAGGATTCAGCATGATTTCGAGATAAGAATAGCGTTTAAAACGATTGTGTAAGCCAATTTTATTAACAGGAACCAAATAGCGAGCTCGATACATAATGGCAAGTAAATAAGAAAAGACAACGGTTAATAAAGCAAGTAACACAATAATCCCTGTTGGAATATGAACCGTTTGAAATGTTTCAATAACATCCTGAGGGATATTTAAAACAATACTGGATAGGAGGATTACAATAGAACCCCCAATCCCCATACTAGCATTTAAATCTGACAACCAAACAAGAAAAAATGTTCCTGCTATCAGCAACAAGGTATTCATTAGAGCAACCAAAATTGCCGAATAGGAGGATTGAACTGGTAAGCTCAAACTAACTGCCAAGGATTGAATAACAGCAATTAGCAAGGTCAGATACATTTTTCGTCGATCTTGAATTTCAATCGCTGTAGAACTTAGCCCCAATTTTTTAGAATATGAAAACATCTGCCACAAAATCATAGCTGACATCCAAGGGGAGAGTCCAACAGAAAAAATTGACAAACTTCTTAGATTTCCACCTGTTAGGGCAGCTGAGAAGGCTAGATAGGCTGTTGAACCTCCTAAAAAATCTTTACTATTTAGGTCAACAAAAGGGAGAGTAATACGACTTCCCAATACATAGATAAACAGTAGAAATAAGGTAAATAGTCCTTTTTTTACTGCTATTGACGAATAAATCTTAGTCACAAAATACTCCTTTATTAGCTTTGGGGTCAAATCTCACTTTTATTATATATTATTCTTACACTAAACGATAAAGGTTATTCTTCTAATTTCTTAAGACTTTAACCATTTCCTCAGGACTTTCTACAGAAAAAATACCATCGTAAATACTATCATCTGAGGATTTCCTAGTATTATCAAACGTAAAGATTTTTACCCCTCTATCTCTGGCCTTGGATAAGACATCTAGAACCTCTGCTCCATGATTAATATCTAAATAGACAGTTGTATCATCTAAAAGCCATTCAATTCTATTATGAATGATACTCTGATAAAGAGTTACATTTTCATAAACTGATAAGTTAGTTAGAGCAGGGGCACAATATACTGGAGCTCCGATATTAAAATGCCAATCAGGTAAAGACTTTATTAAATATTCCAAGTGTTCTACTTCTAAAACCCATGTTACAATAAAAACATTCTTCTTAGATTGATTGCTACGGTCAAAATAATTAAGATTTGCTTTTCCTGATATCATTTCAGACCAGTCTAAATCTCTATAAGCCCACCACAATTCTCGAAGACGCGATACACTATACGTGTTCCAAGGTTTATCATGACTTGCAAAATGTGTTATTACTGGTCTACAATATTTCAAATTTTCTAGATTTCCTGATGTATTAAGGAAATCTAGTCCTATTAATTTATTAAAATCATAATCCAATTGCAACCATCGATTTTCAAAATAAATGTTTAAGATACTTTGGTCTGCCATTTGAACCTGGTCTTGCTTTTCTTCGGTTAATATCAATAAGTCATGTGTAATATTTTGTTCTCTCCACATATCATTATTGATTAATAACACTCCAGCATTAAAACCATTAATAGATAATTCCCATCCATAATTATCTTGTACTGCTGCTATAGGATATCCATTTAGATCTAATTCAAACAAGGGACTTAAATCTCCACTTACAATTAAATCACAATCAAGATAAAGCGATCTACTATCATTTATAACATTAGGAATTAAAAATCTATAAAATGTTGCATAATTTATATGATTCGCCGTTTTAAAGTCTTTAAAGCCATTAGACTCCAAATGAATATTTTTAATGCTGGAATCAAAATGTTTTAATTTAGGAACTAATAATTTAAACCATTCTGGCGCTATATCACTATTTAAAATATAAAAATCAACTTCTGTATTATGACAAAGAATCGATTTAATTGTTGTCTCTAATTGAACTAAATAAGCATTATCCGCTGCTAAGACAATTGATTTCCTCATGACTCTCCTTCCATAAAACTTTTAATCATTTCTACCATTTCATCAGGCCTATCATGATGACAAATACCAGCATATGATTCTTCAGGTATAGTCAAGCAACGTGTATTATCGAAAGTTAGTATCGGCTTTTCACATTTCTTTACTAAATCATAAACATATACTAGTTTCTCATCTAAATTTAAATCTAAATAAATATCGGAACTCTTTAGAAGTTTTTCCACTAAAATAGGAAAAGAATTAGGGTAAAGAGTCACATTTTGAAACCTAGATAATCTCTTTAATTCATCCGACATAAAAGTATGAGCAACAATATAAAAATGTACTTCTGGCAATTGTTCAACTAGATAATCAATTTTTTCTACACACCAAGAATTGGTTAAATTCATGCAAGTTAATGCTGGTTTATAAATATCTGCAGAATAAAAAACATCCTTTTCTTTCCAGCTAGATACTATATAACTCCATTCCATAAAAGAATATTTCCACCACTCTTCTCTCAAACGTCCAACCGAAAACTGCTTCCATGGTTTATCAGGAGAAATATAGTGCAAAATTTTTGGAAGAGGTGTTAGTGGAATTTCAAAAACAAAAGCATGATTTTTTTCAGCTGCACCAGCATCAAAACCTACTTGAAAATTATAGGTATCCTCTAACTGGTAATAACTACTTTGAAAAAGAATATTGAGAATAGATTGATCTCCTTCCCCCACATTTTCATGTTCTTTTTCCGTTAATTCAACTAACTGCTGACGCATATTATTTGATTTCCATTTTTTATTGTCTATCAATAGAACTCCTGCGTTAAAACCAACACCTGCTCCAAAGCAAGAGCGAGTTGCAGCCAAATAATTTTCACCTAAATCTAGTTCAAACAAATCGGTCAAATCACCAGTCACAACCAAATCACTATCTAGATAGAGAACTTTATCTTCTGTTACAAAATCTGGAATAAAATAGCGTGCAAAAGTCATATGATTAATATGAGGTAGCTTGTTTGACCAGTTCATTTGAAACTGTTGTCCTATTAACTTGCAATCAATCAAGTCGCCCCCCATCTCTTGAATATACATTCTTAATCTACTGAACCATTCTTGAGGAATGTCCTTGTTTAGTATATAAATTTTTAAGTGACTATTGTGTCTACAGATTGATTTCATAGCTGTTTCGATTTGTCGAATATAAGCGTAATCACCTGCAAATACTACTGCACGTTTGGTATTTCCCATTTTAAATCCTTATCATTTATTCTAACTAACATTACTTATTGTCCTACATACATTAAACCAAATAGATTTTATTCTATCATCTTTACATAAAATCAAAATCACTTTATTCACTTACTTATCAAGCAAACATAATGTTTCCTTAATCCATCGCATCGTATCTGTTGATGATAGATCTTTATCTTCAAGTTCTTTTTTTCGAAATTTTAACAGAGATACAAAATTGTCTACGTATCGACCAACATCTATATTTCGAGCAGCAAGAAGAGCTATAAAATTTTCGCGCTGTTGTAAATCACACCTGACTTTGAGTAAACTAAAATGTCTCGTCGAGCCTTCACCTGTTCTATAAACATAACTATCTCTATTAATATAGACAGACTTAGGTGAGATTAGATAGATTTTAAACCAAAATTCCATATCTTCACCTAAACTAGTTAGAGAATTAAAACGAATATCTCCTAGAATATCTCGTCTAACTAACTTTCCACTTACAAAACGATATGAATAATCAAACGAATCTAAATCAATTAATTCATTGATCAGTTCTAGATGATGAAAGACTCGTTTATCGTAACCTCGTTGAAAAGAATGAACATACCAAGTATTATCTTCCATAGAAAATCTTTTATATGTTGAAATTGAGACTGACGCAGATTCGGATACTAGAGCAGAATATAGAACTTCTAAATAATCTTCCTCAACCCAGTCATCTGAATCAACAAACGTTAAATAATCACCTCTGGAGTATTCAATCCCTAGATTACGAGCAGAGGAAACTCCGCCATTTTCTTTCCTATAGTAATGAAAACGGGAGTCCCTCTCTGTATATTCCTGACAGATTTTTCCTGAATTATCTGTAGAACCATCATCAATCATAAGCACTTCAAAATGTGTATAAGTCTGTTCAACAAGACTTTCCAAGCAAACTCCAATATAACTTTCAGTATTATAAACTGGAATAATAACACTAATCAAAGATTCCATACATTTCACCTAAAATCTTAAAATTATAGAATAAATCTTTATTTATCTAGCAATATAGTTGTTGGGCAGTCTCTATGTAAATCATGAAAATGTTTCTTTGAATTCCTGTTTATAATAGACTCATTTTTATTAAAAATATCTATTTTTTAGAGAGATACCCACATGAATTTCTCTATTTTTTTAAATGTTCAATCAAAATTGTGAACTCACTTATCATACTTATTTATTATTCTAATATCCTTGCAACAATCTGATTGTTATAGGTTTCATCCTCAATAAATTCAATATCTTGGTCGAAATTATGTTCAGCAGTATGTTTATGTGAAAATTTAACCTTGGTTTTAGCACCCATCTTCATCCACTCATACTCTGAGTCAATATGACCAATATCTAGAACCCTATAACCTTTCTTAAAAAGATTATAGGATAAAATTTTAGCTGTAGGGCCAAGCATACATAAAATAAGACGATTTTCAGCATACTGTAATACCGCTTCTTGAATCTCTTCTATGCGCGAAAAAGCATTTTGAGAAGGACAGATAATCCGCTTAATTGAACTTGCTCCATCAAATAAATCATTGCCTACACCTGAACGAGAAGTTACTCCTTCTACAATCAGAATGTCCTCATCCTTCCAAATATGTTTTAGTTTTTCAAATTGACTGAATGATTGCGATTTATCCATATAGTCAATGTATGGTCGAGATACAAATGTAGTCCCATACCAATTTGCTCTAGCTAATTCTACATAATCTTTTAAATGATGTTCTAAATGTCCCTTCCAAAAGGCTTCCGCTGCTGGTGTAAAATTTGAACGATCAGAAAATACATTTGGTAAACCAATAACTAATTTTTCATCACTTTGAAGAGAAATAATCTCTTTCAACTGACTTGCAAGGTTTTCATCATAAACTTGATAAGGAATAGATTTTCCTAACATTAAATCCATCTCTCCATCTCCAAAACGGATAATAGAAGATTGGTTTTCTATTATATAATCTAGAGTTTGATCAATATCCTTAACCATAATCGCTGGTCTTCTTGCTTGGAATGTTCCAGAAATAATATTTTCAATGTCTTCCACCATACGTTCGGGTACTTTTGAAGAGTATATATGTTGTTCAAAAGAGCCATGTTGGGTACTATCAAAAGAGAAGATGATTTTATTCATTTCATGAGCTGACTTCACAATATCATGTGTCGAATGACCACAGCTAATATCCAAATACAAGCCCATTCTTACTTTTAATTGTTCTAATTTTTCTGATGTTATAGCTGGATGTAAACGAATATTTTGATAGTTATTTTGTAGTTCATATAACTTAGGCCCCATATCTGTCCAGGCTGCTACATCAAAGATAACCTGTGGAAGATATTGAGCTAAATAATCTAATTGTTCAATGTCCTGTGTATCAGTAAATATTAAGCAATGAAATGTCTCCTGATTATAATCTTTTAAAAACCGAGAATGACTAGCATAGTCTTTGATAGCTTCTATCATTAAATTGACATTTTCTTTATCAAATACTATTTGATCATACATTCCATGCTGTGTATTAGAAAAACTTAAGATAGGAATCCCAACGTTACAAACATCTTTCAAAATACTTTCAACTTCTAATCCCTGATGGATATCCAGATAAATATCCACTTTTCTTTTCAGTTTTTCCAAGACAGGAGGAACAATCTGTGGATGCAATCTCACATTATCATAGACAGCTAATTTTATCAGATTATCACCCATATCCGTCCAAGCTGCGATATGAAAGACTACATCTGGTAGAGCCGTAACTAGCTCTTCTATCCCTTCTAAATCTTGGGAATTTGTCAAAGTTAAACAAGAAAATTCCTTATCTAGAGGCGATGTCATTTCAAACTCTCCTATATGGTGTTGTAAAATTTGATTCCACTCCAAATCATGAAATTCCCACCATAAATCACGATAACGGTTGGCTATCAAGGTGGTCCATGGCTTTCTGTAGGTCGTAAAATGAATCACCACTGGTTTATCGTTAAAAGCCAGATATTCCTGCCAATTATTATACAAAGCAACCACATCATGTCCTACTTGTAAATTATAAGCTCTACCTAGTTCTAACCAATCATCTTGTAAGACCTGATTGAAAATCGTTTGATCACCATTAAAATGCTCAAAGCGACCTTCTTCAACTTCCTTTGTTGTTATTATAGACTGTTCAATTAACCGTTCTTTTAGATTCTCTTGACGCCATTTTTCATTGTTGATTAGTAGGACGCCAGTATTGAAACCTTGACCATTTGCATCTCTAATCGCTGCAATATAATGTTCTCTTACATCCTGCTCAAATAGACTGTCTAATTTATCATTAATAAGTAAGTCACAATCCAAATACAACACAGTATCTTCTTGTATATAGTCTGGAATAAAGTACCTAGCATAGGCAATCGAACTAATGTGAGCCTGTTTTTTCCAATTCTGAAACACAGCTTGTTCAGGTAGTTTAACATCGATAATGTCACTACCTAACACGCGAGCTATTTTTCGTGGTTTGCGGAACCAATCTGGCATGATATCTTGATTTAAAATATAAATCTTAACATCTCGATTGTGGTATAGGATAGATTTTATGGTTGTTTCTAACTGCGTGGTGTAATTACGATCACCAGCTAATACAATTGTTTTAATCATCTTGTTCTCTTAATCAATTCCTAAGTGATAAATCGCATCTACCAATAGCTTTTTAGTGAAATAGCCCTCTTTCAGCAGATAACTAAATGTCTTGATACGATTCGTCATTTCTTGATATTCTTCTACATTCATTTTATCAACTATCGCATGAACTTCTTCTAGGCTATCTGCCACGAAGCCCAATCCTTGATCTACTAGAAATTTAGCAGTTGATAAGCTGCTCGGTACAATCACTGGGATACCAGCTGTTAGATAGGTACTAACCTTATGAGATATATTCAAGGTATAGTATTGGTTACTTTCTCCCTCATTTTGATGGGTTCCCCAGACAATGCCAAATCCACCCTTTGATAATTCTAGCAACAATTCCTCATCTTTTTTCCATCCTTCGATGCTGAGATTTCTAGCACTTGAACTAGCTTCCCCTTTATTTGAAAATACTCTTAAAGGCGTATCTTGAGACCAATTTTGCAAGTCTGGGAAACGCTCTAAACTTCCAGCAAAAAAGAGTTCTTTTTTAAAAGTCGGAGTGTATAAGGATAAATCATGAGGATGATCCCACATCCCTTGAATGAGAATTTTCTTAGTTGTCAAGCCTTCTTCTATCAGCCGCTCCTTCATCTGTTCAGATGGAACAATCAAAACGTCCGATAGATTATACATATACATATACTCTTTCATGAGATAATAGTTACTATCAAACATAAGAGGGACAACATCATGAATAAAACAAATAATCTTTACTTGCATATCCTTTAATTTGTCAAAAAAGAGACGATCAAACTCAAAGCCATTCCAAGTAGGAGATTGAAAGACTAGGATATCACCAATAGAGATACTAGCCATAATCCCATCCAGACGTTTATTCATTTCAGAAGGACTATCTGAAGCAATATTGTAAAAATAGATACCGACTTCTCTAAATCCCAGTTGGCTGGCAATCTTTTGAACAGCATTTTGAGCTAAAATGACGGTACTATCACCTGCCATGCCGTATAAATTCGTTAAATGTAGTTTCATATTGTATTATCTCATTATTTATTAATATCTACAGAAGTAAAGATAATTTTTCCATCATCCTTCTATAAATCTCCGTAAACTGCATATTTTGTTCTTCTAACTTCGCTATCACTCTTTGTAATCTATTTTTATAAATTAAAATATGATTGGTCAAGTCATAATTCAAACTTGCTAAAATAGCGAGTTTTTCTTCCCTAGCCTCGATTTCATCATATATACGCTTTTCACTCCATATATTTAAAGTACCAGATAAACCAATACGGTACCAATAAATATAACTGTTTAAATAGACAACCCGTGAAGCCTTTAGAAGTACTTTCCACGTCCAGTAAGTATCTTCCGCAGTTTTTCCTAAAGGAAATGGCAAATTTTCTAATAGCTCTCTCTTGAATAATTTCAAATAAGCTACAGTCCAATTCCCATTTCTCATTTCTTCGACACCTTCTCTATCTATGATTTCTTTTCCTTCTATCACCTCAAGAGAATCATCTGGATTAGAATCATAAAACAAATATTGGTAACGTGATTCATCGTAACAATTATAACGTCCGATACTAATATCCGCATTTTCTTTTTTCAATGCACCATATAACAGTTGTAAAGCGTCATTTTCCAACCAATCATCCGAATCTATAAAAGTAATATACGCCCCCCCGAACGTTCAATACCTAGATTCCGTGCTGATGATACTCCACCATTTTCTTTTTCAAGATAACGAAAACGTACATCTTTAGCAACATACTCTCTACAAATGTCAGCAGAATTATCTGGTGAACCATAGTTTATCAATAAACACTCAAAATTCCGATATGTTTGGTTCATAATACTATCTAGGCACTGTCTCAAATAATTTTCAACATTGTAGATTGGAACTATAATACTAATCAAAGTTTTACTTTCATAATCTGCTATTTTAGATAATAGTTTTTGTTTTTCTTGTTTGTATAACTGTTTATACTGATTATTCTCTGGTACAAATTCTATGTCATGATAATTCAAATGTAAATATTTTATTTTTTCAACTAATAATTTTGTTACATCACTCTCATCTTTAAAAAACAAGTCATACTTTCCGAATATCTTAAATACATCTAATTTTTCTTCTGAAAACTCTTTAGTAGTAATTGAGTTTGGACGAATCCTGTAACCATAGATAACTTTTGGTAATTTAATCCATTTTCCTGAATAACTTACCAACTCAGGAACAACTGCTAAATCTTCAAATATCCATCCCTCTGGAAAAAAATCTTCTGTTAATAAACTTTTTCGAAACAATTTTGGAAAAACGCTAACTCTCAACTCATTTAATGCAAATTTCCCCAATTTGTCATCCTTGGTCATTAATGTTTGTTTCTCAAAATCATGACAGACTCTATCCACCTTTATTTCATCATGGAAATTTTCAATCATTCCTTCTATAACATCAACATCATCTTCGATGTATTCTATTAAAGTTTCTAAGAAATCAGGATAAATATAATCATCACTATCTACAAAGGCTACAAAAGTAGACTCTTCTCTAATATGACTAATCCCTGTATTTCTAGCCCCACTTAAACCTTTATTAGATTGATTGATTAGTTTGAAACGATTATCTGTTAGATACTCTTCCGCTATTTGTTGTGAGCTATCTGTAGAACTATCATTAACCATAATGCATTCAAAATTTTTATATGTTTGTTCACTAATACTATCCAAACATTGTCGCAAATAGTTTTCAACATTGTAGATTGGAACTACAATACTGATTAATTCATTCCCCATACTATAATCATTTTTCTCCTAAAAATCTTTTTATCTCTGTCACCATTCCATTTGCATCTTCTGGTCGAAAAACTTTACTAAATCCACTTAAATCATGATTGGTATTCTCAAAAGCATAGACAGGTTTATTCTCTTCTATTGCTCTATTAACAATACCATCTACCTCTCCCCAATGGTTGATATCTAAATAAATATCTGATTTCTTCAACAAGTCCTCAATAATATCATCATGATGAACATTTGTGTATATATTCACGTTTTCATAACGATTGAAACTTTCAAGATAATCCGAAATATTTGTTTTAGCTGCTATATGAAAAGCTACTTCTGGAAGATTCTGAACAAGATAGTCTAAATTTTCTAAAGTGTCTGAAGCTGTTAAAGTGAAAACGTGAAACTGGTGTTGTTTCCTAGGAGTGATTTTCAAATCCTCTTGAGAAGTAACGATAGAATTAGCTGGTATATCTTTATAAATCAGGGCATTTGCTCCAATAATGACATTATCTCCAATCGTCACTCCTTTTAAAATAACAACATTAGTCCCAATCCAACAATTTTTTCCAATAGTTATTTTGTCAGCAGTAAATTTAATTTTTTCGATATGGTAATTTGAATATTTATGGTTATGGTCAAAAATCCTTACTCCATCTCCAAACATAGTATCTTTACCGATTTCAATTTCTTTACCACAACGAATCGTACAATGATCATTAAAGAAAACTCTATTTCCAAGTGTTAATTTAGCATTATCAGATACTTCCAAACTTATAAATGAACGCAATGTAACATCCGTTCCTAGTTCAATAGTAGCAGTAGGAGATATCTCTATATGATGAAAATCTCCTAATAACTTTACAGAATCTTTAAACTCCATGTCTATCTTCCACTTCTCTTAATTTTTCAATCATTGCTTGAACTTGGTCAACAGCATATACTTTCTGACCCGCTTCGTAGGATTTTGTATTCTCAAAGGATAAAATAGGTTTCCCAAGTATTGCAAATTGATTGAGAATTTCTTCTGTCTTTTCACCATGATTAATATCTAAAAGTACTTGACTGGTTTCTACCAATTCATTATCAACATCTACCAAATAGTGAATTCCATTAAAAATAGTCACGTTTGGATAAACCGTCATCTGAGCCAATCGATCACTAACCATCACTCTAGCAGCAATTTTAAACTGAATATCTGGTAAGGATTGAACCAATGTTTCAATTTGTTCAATATGGTCTGATGCTGTATAGATGAGACAAGTGAACGGTTCCTTTACAGGATAAAGGTGAGATTTTTGTAATGGATGTAAATGATGATTTTGTCCCAATTCTGTCCATTCTAGATTATGGTAATACCACCAAACATCACGATAGGTTTGAGCCGCCAAGTTCTTCCACGGTTTCCTATGAGAAAGATAATGAATAATACCAGGATAATCCTGACCTGCAGGTAATTGATAATCAGTGAACTGCTTATGAATAACAATATGATTATAATCAAAGTCTAGTTCCAGCCATTTATGCTCAAAAAGCATATTCAAGATACTCTGATCTGCCTGATCCACCTTATCATGCCATTCATTGGTCAAATCAATCAACCTTTGAGTCATCTGTTCTTGTTTCCACAGGTCATTATTGATTAAGAGAACACCTGCATTAAAAATTTCCCGACCGAAATAGGCTCTTCCCCCGAAATCTCTAACAGCAGCCAAAGGATAATCTTGTAAGTCTGTAGCAAACAAATCATCCAGATTTTTCGTTACAACTAAATCACAATCCACATATAGAGCTTTATCTTCTTTCACGAAATCAGCTACAAAATAGCGTAAAAAAACTGTGTAACTAATATCCGTTTTATAACGTGAAATTTGCTCAGAAGTCACCCGACAATTAATCATTTCTGAATCAAACTTCTCTAAGCGCTTATTTATTTGCTTAATCCATTCATTAGGAAAATCGCTATTAATCAGATAAAAACGAATCGAGCGATTGTGGTAACAGATAGATTTAATCGTGGTTAATACTTGGTCTACATAGGCATAATTCGCCGCTAGGACAACGGCTTTCTTTTGTGTATTATTAATTTTTTCAAGTTTGTCTAGTAGATATTTTTTTGTCTCAAATTTTTTATAAGTAGGAGTTTCTTCTAAGCCACTGACCTTCCCGTTAGAAAGACTTCCTTCTAACATCTGACGATAAATAGCTAAATGTTTTTCTAAAGGATATCCTAGATTAGCCAATAAAGTGATACGTTCAGACATGGAATTAACCAAGGCATGCATCCATTTTTCTGTCCAAGTTCTAGATAAACTATTATTTCTGATGCGATAAGAATAGATTCCTTTATGGATATAAACAATCTTTTCTGCCAACAGATAAATCTTTTGATTGAGGTAACCATCCTCTCCTAATTTACCTATGTCGAAGCGTAACTGCTCGAACAATCCTGCCTTATAGAGTTTACCCCAAGCAGATATCAAAGCAAAATTCTTCATTTCTTGGGATTCATATAAGTTCTCAAAGATAGAAATATTGTCATATACTTTCTCATAATAAGAGTCTCCTAATATATGAAAATAGAACATTCCTTCACTTTCGTTGAAAGAATAATAATTACCTACTGCAATATCAGCCTGATACTGTGTTATTTTTTTGTATAGGGTTTCTACATAATCTAACTCAATCCAATCATCTGAATCCACAAAGGTCACATAATCTCCGGACATATTTTCCAGACCGGTGTTTCGTGCAGCAGACAGGCCAGAATTTTCTTGTTCTATATAGATAATTCGGTGATCTATTTCTACAAATTCTTTACAAATCTCAGCTGAAGCATCAGTAGAACCATCATTAACGACAACGATCTCAATATTTTTATATGTTTGAGCAATAATACTATCTAGGCATTTTCTTAGATAGCTTTCCACATTGTAAACCGGTACAATGACCGTTATTTTATCATCCACTAGCGATTTTCTCCTTATATTTATTATACAATTTTTTAGTCAAAATTTCAGCTATATAATAGTAAAAACCCCTTGAAAATTCTACTTTTTCAAGGGGTTTCTATGATTTACGTGCACGAGTTAGTTTAGCCTAAATTTATAGGTTATCTTACTCTTCTTCATCACGTTTACGGCGTTTCGCAACCAATCCAATACCTGTAACTGCTGCTAAAGCTCCTAAAAGCACGGATGATTTGGAAGCTTCTGTACCTGTATTCGGCAATTGCTGTCTAGTCTTACCTGCTGACTCAGATGCTGATGTGCTTGCTGATTGGCTTGCACTTGTTGATGCTGACTCAGAGGCGCTTGTGCTTGCTGATTGACTCGCACTTGTTGATGCTGATTCTGACGCACTTGTTGACGCTGATTCAGAGGCTGATGTGCTTGCTGATTGGCTCGCGCTTGTTGATGCTGATTCAGATGCTGATGTGCTTGCTGATTGGCTGGCACTTGTTGATGCTGACTCAGAGGCACTTGTGCTTGCTGATTGACTCGCACTTGTTGATGCTGACTCAGAAGCGCTTGTTGATGCTGATTCAGATGCCGATGTGCTTGCTGATTGGCTCGCACTTGTTGATGCTGATTCTGATGCTGATGTGCTTGCTGATTGGCTCGCGCTTGTTGATGCTGACTCAGAGGCACTTGTGCTTGCTGATTGGCTCGCGCTTGTTGACGCTGATTCAGATGCCGATGTGCTTGCTGATTGACT
>OBVV01000022.1_pt1 | contig 112284 bp, 82 predicted proteins | sample 1476221 | NCBI WGS metagenome assembly OBVV01 (sample SAMEA2580029, study PRJEB22360) | human gut metagenome | biome: human gut; feature: human-associated habitat; material: faeces | place: Denmark | collected 2008/2010 | reverse complement strand
TCAGACGCTGATGTGCTTGCTGATTGGCTCGCACTTGTTGATGCTGATTCAGACGCTGATGTGCTTGCTGATTGACTCGCACTTGTTGATGCTGACTGACTAGCTGAGGTACTTGCTGATTGACTTGCACTTGTCGACGCTGACTTAGATGCACTTGTTGAGGCACTTTGACTCGCACTTGTCGATGCGGACTTAGAGGCGCTCGTTGAGGCACTTTGACTTGCGCTTGTGCTTGCGGACTTAGATGCACTTGTTGAAGCACTTTGACTTGCGCTTGTTGATGCGGACTTAGAGGCGCTCGTTGAGGCACTTTGGCTGGCACTTGTTGACGCTGACTTAGATGCGCTCGTTGAAGCACTTTGGCTTGCGCTTGTCGACGCTGACTTAGATGCACTTGTTGAGGCACTTTGACTTGCGCTTGTGCTTGCGGACTTAGATGCACTTGTTGAAGCACTTTGACTTGCGCTTGTCGATGCTGACACTGATGCACGGTAATCTGAATCTGATATATCTGGCGTTACCGTATTTACCGTTCCATCTTTATAAGTGATGGTCACCGTTCCATTTTCTGCAATAGAATAACTACTGATACGGTTGGCAGTCTCTGGATTTGCTGTTTTCACAACTGCCAAGATTTCATCTTTCTCACGCTGATCCAGAGCGTTTGGATGTTTAACTTGGAAGACTCTTGACGGCTTCACACCAGGGAATCTTACATTCAATTTACCTTGAGCAACTACTACTGTCGGAGTGCGTGCTTCGTTATCAGACAAGTCTACAGCTTTGGTTCCGAGATTCCATTTATTTTTATCATCATATTTCTGATTAGCATTATAAGAAGCTGTATACTCTAAAGTAGCAGGAGCATTCGTTGGTGTATTCTTGAATCCTGGTGCATCATCATTCGAAGAATATCCTTTTTGGAATATTCTATCTTTATCTGAAATACCATCATAAAGTTTCAAATCTCTAAGTTTGCCACTATTATCTGAACCCTTCAAGACAACTTTAACTTCATCTCCGGCAAAAATCTCGTATCCACTCGTGCCAGGACGGACATTATTTTTCGGAGAAAGCTTTTCCCATTTTTTAGTCTTATCATTCTTGACATAGATTTCAAATTCAGGATTTGGAGCTACATTTTCTTTAGTAATGGTCTTAGTAGTTTCGGCAGAAGTAAGGGTCTCTTTTCCTCCATCAGGAGTCCTTACAACTTTCTCTTGTTTAACTGTTACATCACCTGTCGGAAGAAGACCGTTATTGCCGTCGTAAGCTTTTTTCAGATCAGCAGGTCCAAAGGTAACGCTTGATTCGTTGTCCTTAGCTTTCTTCTCGAACGTATGGCCTGCTAATGTCAACGTCACCACTGCTCCAGGTGTTACATTCGTAACAACGATCGAACGATTTGGCAAGCCACCTTTTTCAGTAACTGAATCATCTGCTATTTGAGGCGCTTGTGGATTTACTTTCACAGTAACAGGGACGTTTTGTTTAACTTTGACACCCGTTGAGTCTGCAGGTAACTCTACCTCCACTTGCTTGGTAAATGTTCCAACTGTCGTAAGTGACGGCGCACCACCAACCCACGTGTATTTAGTGTTTGTTGCGTTAAAATCTGGAGTTCCTGTTACTCTTGTAACCGCTTCTTTAGGATTGGCTACAGCTTGTTTATAAGCTGGTTCATCTGTTTGATTCTGTGTAAAAGTATAAGAACTGTCTGATTCAAATTTATAAACATCATGAACAACATTAACGGTTTTACTTAGTTTAGCAGCATCCCCTGCACCTGTACGACCAACAGGATAAGTAAAGGTGACTTGGTAGTTGTGTCGACCTGTTTCTGCTGTACTAATCGGTGAACTTGAAACAGGCTGACCATTTTTTCTCCAAGTTTGACTAGCTCCACTTGGGTAGGCATCGTCTCCTTGCTTAGTCACATAATCATGCCATAAGGTACCGTTATGAGGATTTGTACCTTGAATATCATTCACAGGTCCTTTAGGAGCAATCGTAGCTAAAACCTTATAGTTGACCGTTACATCATCGATTGAACCATCCGAATACGTAACACGCGCAACAGCACTCTTTGTTCCAGTAGTCGAATTGTTAATCGTATTCACCCATCTAACTGTCGCACCCGCAGGTAAAGCTTTTCCACCTTCAAGTTGAACAAAGTTAAATGCATTTCCCAAATCTGGTGCTGTTTCACCCGCATAGGTATAAATGGTATCTACTTTAGCTACGGCATTATACTTATCCGTTTGATCCTTGACAACAAACTTGATGTAACCTTCGTTATTATCAGTACTATTTGATGTATTCTGGTTATCCGTAGCTACAAGTTTACGTTCAGTAATTGCTCCTTTTTGCAGGCTTTTATTTAGGGTACCTGTCAAAGTAATCGTAGCATTGTCTTGGTTTGTCGTAGAAGTGATTGGATTTGAACGAGTGACACCAGTAAAGCCACCATAGTTAGCAGCATTACCATCTGCAGCTCCAGATGTCGTCGTCAATTTCAATGAATTGATTTTGCCAGAGTCGTCCGTCGCTTTTAGGGTAATATTAACCGGTTCGTTGCGATATAGATAGATTTCTTTCGTTGCCGGATTGTCATAAGGAATAACTAACTTAGGACGTTCGTTAACGGTTACTGACTGTGGAATGTCATCACTCTTCGTTCCGTCCTTGTAGACTATTTTTGCTGTACCATTGGCCTGAACTTCAATATCCTTAATACGATATGTCTGCTGATTGTTTTTAGCATAGATAGCAGCCTTTACAGCATTCTTTTCAGTCTCCGTCAGGCTATTCTTGTTTACAACAGGCGTGAACTCAGGATTTTTTATTGTGAATTCTGGTTCATGCTTGTAACGCTCATTCAAAGGACGTTGCTTGATAAAGAAGTTTCCTGTACTGTTATCCCCCGGAATCGTAACGTTCCCTGCTTTATCTGTTGCTACTGCATTACGGCGCCATTCATTTTTAGGAGCATAAGTCAAATCATCTTTCATATGCCCAGTTGCAGTTATGACTGCCGGATTAGACTCAGTCGCAACGAGATTCCCATTTGGATCTGATAGAGAAGTAGCTGTCCCGGTCCCATAATTGGTATCTCCAAAGATGTTTTGAGCCATTTCTGACGCTGGTCTATTACCATCAGCCTGTGCTACAAGTTTAAACTCACTCAGTTTCCCCTTATTATCTACGGCTTTCATTTCAAAACCGATATCATCACCTGCATAGTAATAGTAATATTTATCTCCTGCTATAGCTCCTGTTTCTGCAGCTAGAGGTTTACCATTACGGGTCGCAGTAACGGTTATTACTGGAGGTATTTTTTCCTTCTCTAAAGAAGCATTGATGACACTTGTAGAACCGTCACGATAAGTAACCGTGATGGTACCATCTGTTGCAACGTCAATTTTAGATTTGGTGCCAGGGTAAGACAGCGTAAAGCTACCATCTGGATTGGTCGTTTTACTTGCTTTAGAAATATCTGGAGCAAGATCTCCATTTTTGGATAAATCCTTTAAATTCGATTGTTTTCCAACAAAATTATCATAAACTTCCTTAACTTCATCTGGTGTCAAATGATCCAAATCAGAAACCTGAACAGTATCGCCACTTTGGATATCATGACGTTCGTTGAAACCTTTGATAAGGAACTTAACTGAATCTCTAGCTACTTGGCCATTATACTGACCAGATGAAAAATTATAGGTGTACTCTTTCCCTATCTGTGCAGATAAATCGTTACCACCAACTGTACCTTGAAGATAACTAAATACATTCGGTCTGTTGATACCAGGTACACCCATCTGGTTTCCGACATAGTTAACACCTGGGACAGGGTCGCTCGATTCCAATCCATAGATATAGATATTACTATTTGAACGACTTTGAATACCAATCAAATCATTAATTGAATCGCCATTATATACTTCTTTGTAACGATTATCAATATTATATTGTGGACCAAGTTTTGAAGTTGTTTGATTATTTGTAGTTTGTTGTCTATAGCCAGTTGGAACACTTGCCGATTGAACTGCCGATCCATTCCCTGGAGTATTTTCATAAATAGGAGCAGAACTTACTTGAACCTGCATAGTGGCAGTCGCAGTCGGAACATTATTATCGTATTTAACTCTTACTACAATTTGTCCCTCTAAGTTCCTGTTTTGGCCATGACGATAACTATAACCCGCCTCTGAACCATGTGTATATGTTTTTTCCATCGAACTACCATTAAAGGTCGCACTTTGGACATGTCCACCTTTGCCAACTTCGATTTTTACACCAACGTGACTCAAGGCACTATCAGCATGGACATTCATGGTGTAAGTAGCGATACCAGTAGCCTTATCAAAAGTAGCAGTTGGACTACTTACATTCATACGCCCATCATTCTGTTGAGGAGCCCAGCTTGCTCGAAGCGAAGCATCGCGCAACATTGGTTTTCCATTACGGATATCACGCGCACCTGATTGCGCTCTTAAAACAGCATTGACAATAGAATTACGAGCCAAGGTAGCTTTTTGCACCACCTCTGTCCAGTCACTCGTTGGATCTGCCAAAGCTTTTTCAATAGCTGTCACTGCTGCATTTACCTTAGTAATTGCAGAATCAGTGTTTGGCAAACCAGCAGCTTTCGCTAAGTATTCACCTATTTCAGCTGAAAGCTTGGTTAACTTCTTACGATTTTCTTCATTTTGTTTAGCAGAAACTTCGGAAGTTGCGATGGCTCCAGCAGTAACTCCTACGATACTAGTCATGGTAGAAGTTGATTGAGCAGCACTTGCACTAACCTTCCCATCAATTTCAGTTGCCTTCAGTAGAGCAGAATCGATTTTAAGGTTAGTTGATTCTGTTGATACAGCAGAATCTTGCTCAGTTGTTGTAGCAGATGTGCTCTGTTCACCTGATAAAGTTGACGCTAAAGAAAAACTACTCGGCTTACTTGTTGATTGACTGATACTAGTAGAGGTGCTGACAGATGCACTTGTCGAAGCACTATTAGAAGTACTGGCTGAGGTACTTGCAGAAGTACTCGTCGAAGCACTGGCTGACGAACTCTTAGATACAGATTCTGACATAGAAGTACTTTCGCTCAAAGAAGTAGAAAAGCTAGCAGAATTCTCTGAATTATTCACAGATGTCGTACCCAAAACTACTGTATCATTTGTAACCAAAAGATCTGGATTTTCCAGTGTTTTTTCCACAGCTACTGTTTCATTTGCAAACACTTTTGTTTGAGTAGCAACAGTACCCCCTAAAACAGCCCCTGTGGCAGCAAGTCCCTTGATAATATCCAGACCTGTAATAGAAGGATTTACTTTATCCTCTACTACTTCTGTCATGACTTGAGTCGTATCTACACCACCCCGCAAGACCTTGAACAAACCAAAAAGAGAGGTTGAAGCTCGCAACCAATGTTTTCCTGATTTGATCAACTTATACCGCGTCACACGGTCGGTTTCTCTATACTCACCTTTTTGACGTCTAAAAAACATGTTTTACCCTTTCATCGCATTTCAAAAGTGGACAATCCACCCAATTTTAATCATACGTTTCAAGTATACTTTAACTGCAAACGCTTGTCAAGGTTTTTAATATATTTTTTATATGATATGATATTTCAAAGTTCTTTACTCATCCAACATTCAAATTGTTTTAAAAAATATTTAGTATATGTAAAAATAAATTTTCAAATCATTTTATTCAACATCTCAATGCAAACGTGCAATATTAGTGCTTAAAAGTGCAAAAAACATAAATAATTTGATTTCTATTTCTCAAAACAAAAAACTCATGGACGAATAACATCCATGAGCTTTGGTAAAACCAGTTAGCGAGACCTGTAGGCAGGCTGACACTCTTAGCACTACGACACTGAGTTTGGTAAATCAATTATATTTTCCAAACATAATTAGTAAGCAGTTACCCTTTTCTATCTACCTACGACGGAAAAATCCACGAATCAATATCATTCGCGGACTTTTACTAGTGAAGCATTTAGGTAGACCGCCATAGCGGTTACCTATTATTAGATTACGACACTGAGTTTTGCAAATCGATTCCATTTGTAAAACTCAGTTAGTGAGGCAGGCAGGTAGGCAACTTTCTACCAATCACGACGTAAAGTTTTACGAATCGATAATATTCGTAAAACTTTACTAGTGGAGCGCCTAGCCAAGTTCCATAGAAACTTGGCGTTAGTTACTTGATTGTGTAACAATCTAAGTAACTTTGGCGATCTACATCTTTTCTTCCAACTCTACGTCTGGATACTTGTCCGCAAACCAGCGGAGGGCAAAGTCATTTTCAAAGAGGAAGACTGGTTGGTCAAAACGGTCTTTGGCCAAGATATTGCGGCTTGATGACATTCGTTCATCCAAGTCCTCAGGCTTGATCCAGCGAACGGTCTTTTTACCCATTGGGCTCATAACTACTTCAGCGTTGTACTCGCCTTCCATGCGGTGTTTAAAGACTTCAAACTGAAGTTGACCAACAGCTCCCAGCATGTACTCGCCTGTTTGATAATTCTTATAAAGCTGAATGGCTCCTTCTTGCACCAATTGCTCAATCCCCTTGTGGAAGGATTTTTGTTTCATAACGTTCTTAGCAGATACTTTCATGAAAATTTCAGGTGTAAAGGTTGGTAGTGGTTCAAACTCAAACTTGTTTTTTCCAACTGTCAAGGTATCCCCAACCTGATAAGTACCTGTATCGTAAACACCGATAATATCACCTGCCACGGCATTGGTCACATTCTCACGACTTTCCGCCATAAACTGAGTAACATTCGACAGTTTAGCACCCTTACCAGTACGAGGCAGGTTGACACTCATGCCACGCTCAAATTCGCCTGATACGATACGGACAAAGGCGATACGGTCACGGTGACGAGGGTCCATGTTGGCTTGGATTTTAAAGACAAATCCTGAGAAATCCTTGTCGTAAGGATCCACAATTTCACCGTCTGTTTTCTTGTGACCATGTGGTTCTGGAGCAAACTTAAGGAAGGTTTCAAGGAAGGTCTGGACACCAAAGTTTGTCAAAGCTGAACCGAAGAAGACTGGCGTCAATTCTCCAGCAAGGATAGCTTCCTCTGAAAACTCATTCCCAGCTTCATTTAAAAGCTCAATGTCATCCTTGACTTGTTCGTAGAAAGGATTGCTGCCAAAAAGCTTGTCCCCATCTTCAAGACTAGCAAAACGCTCATCCCCTTTATAGAGCTCCAAGCGTTGATTATAGAGGTCATAGAGCCCCTCAAAGGCTTTCCCCATCCCGATAGGCCAGTTCATCGGGTAGCTAGCAATGCCCAAGACTTCTTCCAGTTCTTGCAAGAGGTCCAGTGGCTCACGACCGTCACGGTCTAGCTTATTCATAAAGGTAAAGACTGGAATACCACGGTGTTTGACAACTTCAAACAATTTCTTAGTTTGGGCCTCGATACCCTTGGCAGAGTCCACGACCATGACCGCAGCATCCACCGCCATCAAGGTACGATAGGTATCTTCTGAGAAGTCCTCGTGCCCTGGTGTGTCGAGGATATTGACGCGCTTACCATCGTAGTCAAACTGCATCACAGATGAAGTCACCGAAATCCCGCGTTGCTTCTCGATATCCATCCAGTCAGACTTGGCAAAAGTCCCTGTTTTCTTTCCTTTTACGGTACCAGCCTCACGAATCTCACCCCCAAAGTAAAGCAATTGCTCAGTGATGGTTGTTTTCCCCGCGTCCGGGTGGGAGATGATGGCAAAAGTACGACGTTTCTTAATTTCTTCTTGAATATTCATAAGTTCTCTTTCTTTGATTCTCTATTTTTCTTGTTTCAATAGCTAAGAATGATTTCTACATTGGATTTTACCATTCCTTTCAACACTCCATTATATCGGATTTTAGCATTTTTTTCAATTTCTATTTTATGTCAGACACTGCTAAAGTAGAACAATTCCACTTGCAATTTTTAAAATAAATGTTACAATAAATATAGAAAAAGGTGTTGCGTCAACAACACCCCACAGAGCCGTTTAAGACGGTGGCTGTAATTACATAACTAAAAAATAGCTCGTTAACTCGCCAAAGTTAGGACGGCTATTTTTTTGTCTCTTTTACCAATTCAAGGATGAACTTTAGGAGCGTGATAACAAAGTTACCAGCTACAAACATGAGTGTCAAAGCCTCAAAAGGGGACAAATCTGGTTACTCCTTTCTACTAAGATTTTACAGGTTCTGCACATAAGCATCACCATCCTTTCGATTTCGTAACCACCGTCTTCACTTCTCTGTTAAACTATTGTACCATATATTTCCCCCTTTGAAATCCGCTTTTCAAATAAATCATCATCAAAATCCGTTCTCCATCCTATACCTGTCTTTTTTCATCTTTCCTTCCCTTATTTATAGGAAAATATGGTAAAATAGAACAGACTAAAAATCATCATTTCACGAAAGGATGCAAGATGAAAATTACGCAAGAAGAGGTAACACACGTTGCCAATCTTTCAAAATTAAGATTCTCTGAAGAAGAAACTGCTGCCTTTGCGACTACCTTGTCTAAGATTGTAGACATGGTTGAATTGCTGGGCGAAGTTGACACAACTGGTGTTGCACCAACTATGACTATGGCTGACCGCAAGACTGTACTCCGCCCTGATGTGGCCGAAAAAGGAACAGACCGTGATCGCTTGTTTAAAAACGTACCTGAAAAAGATAACTACTATATCAAGGTACCAGCTATCCTAGACGATGGAGGAGATGCCTAATGACTTTCAACAATAAAACCATTGAAGACCTGCATAATCTCCTTGTCTCTAAGGAAATTTCTGCAACAGAATTGACACAAGCTACGCTTGAAGATATCAAGTCTCGCGAGACAGCAATCAATGCTTTTGTCACTATCGCTGAGGAGCAAGCTCTTGCTCAAGCTAAAGCTATTGATGAAGCTGGAATCGATGCTGATAATGTCCTTTCAGGAATTCCACTTGCAGTTAAAGATAATATCTCTACAGATGGTATTCTCACAACTGCTGCCTCAAAAATGCTCTACAACTATGAGCCAATCTTTGATGCGACAGCCGTTGCCAATGCAAAAGAGAAAGGCATGATTGTCGTAGGGAAAACCAACATGGACGAATTTGCCATGGGTGGTTCAGGTGAGACTTCGCACTATGGTGCCACTAAAAATGCTTGGGATCAAAGCAAGGTTCCTGGTGGTTCATCAAGTGGTTCTGCTGCTGCTGTAGCTTCAGGCCAAGTCCGCTTGTCGCTTGGTTCTGACACTGGTGGTTCCATCCGCCAACCTGCTGCCTTCAACGGGATCGTTGGTCTCAAACCAACCTACGGAACAGTTTCACGTTTCGGTCTCATTGCCTTTGGTAGCTCATTAGACCAGATTGGACCTTTTGCACCAACTGTTAAGGAAAATGCTCTCTTGCTCAACGCTATTGCCAGCGAAGATGCCAAAGACTCTACTTCTGCTCCTGTCCGCATTGCCGACTTTACTTCAAAAATCGGCCAAGACATCAAGGGAATGAAAATTGCTTTGCCTAAAGAATATCTTGGCGAAGGGATTGACCCAGAGGTTAAAGAAACCATCCTTAATGCCGCTAAGCACTTTGAAAAACTGGGTGCTATCGTTGAAGAAGTCAGCCTTCCTCACTCTAAATACGGTGTTGCCGTTTACTACATCATCGCTTCATCAGAAGCTTCATCAAACTTGCAACGTTTTGACGGTATCCGTTACGGCTACCGCGCAGAAGATGCAACCAACCTTGATGAAATCTATGTAAATAGCCGTAGCCAAGGTTTCGGTGAAGAGGTTAAACGCCGTATCATGCTTGGTACATTCAGTCTTTCATCAGGTTACTACGATGCTTACTACAAGAAAGCTGGTCAAGTCCGTACCCTCATCATTCAAGATTTCGAAAAAGTCTTTGCGGATTACGACTTGATTTTGGGACCAACTGCTCCAAGCGTTGCTTATGACTTGGATTCTCTCAACCACGACCCTGTTGCCATGTACTTGGCTGACCTCTTGACCATCCCAGTCAACTTAGCTGGTCTACCAGGAATTTCGATTTCTGCTGGATTCTCTCAAGGACTCCCTGTCGGTCTCCAATTGATTGGTCCTAAGTACTCAGAAGAAACCATTTACCAAGCTGCTGCTGCCTTTGAAGCAACAACAGACTACCACAAACAACAACCCGTGATTTTTGGAGGTGATAACTAATGAACTTTGAAACAGTCATTGGACTTGAAGTCCACGTAGAGCTCAACACCAATTCAAAAATCTTCTCACCTACTTCTGCCCACTTTGGAAATGACCAAAATGCCAACACTAACGTGATTGACTGGTCCTTCCCAGGAGTTCTGCCAGTTCTCAATAAAGGTGTTGTTGATGCCGGTATCAAGGCTGCTCTTGCCCTCAACATGGACATCCACAAAAAGATGCACTTTGACCGCAAGAACTACTTCTATCCTGATAATCCTAAAGCCTACCAAATTTCTCAGTTTGATGAGCCAATCGGTTATAACGGCTGGATTGAAGTCGAGCTAGAAGACGGTACGACCAAGAAAATCGGTATCGAACGCGCTCACTTGGAAGAAGATGCAGGTAAAAATACCCATGGTACAGATGGTTACTCTTATGTTGACCTCAACCGCCAAGGGGTGCCATTGATTGAGATTGTATCTGAAGCTGACATGCGTTCACCAGAAGAAGCCTATGCTTACCTAACAGCCCTCAAGGAAGTTATCCAGTATGCTGGTATTTCTGACGTTAAGATGGAAGAAGGTTCTATGCGTGTGGATGCCAATATCTCTCTTCGCCCTTATGGTCAAGAAAAATTCGGTACCAAAACTGAGTTGAAGAACCTCAACTCCTTCTCAAACGTTCGCAAAGGTCTTGAATACGAAGTCCAACGTCAAGCTGAAATCCTTCGCTCAGGTGGTCAAATCCGTCAAGAAACACGCCGTTACGATGAAGCTAACAAAGCAACCATCCTCATGCGTGTCAAGGAAGGTGCTGCAGACTATCGCTACTTCCCAGAACCAGACCTACCCCTCTTTGAAATTTCAGATGAGTGGATTGAGGAAATGCGCACTGAATTACCAGAGTTTCCAAAAGAACGCCGTGCACGCTACGTCTCTGACCTTGGTTTGTCAGACTACGATGCTAGCCAGTTGACTGCAAACAAAGTCACTTCTGACTTCTTTGAAAAAGCTGTTGCCCTCGGTGGCGATGCCAAACAAGTCTCTAACTGGCTCCAAGGGGAAGTCGCTCAGTTCTTGAATGCCGAAGGCAAGACACTGGAACAAATCGAATTAACACCAGAAAACTTGGTTGAAATGATTGCCATCATCGAAGACGGCACTATTTCTTCTAAGATTGCCAAGAAAGTCTTTGTCCACCTGGCTAAAAATGGCGGTGGAGCGCGTGAATACGTTGAAAAAGCAGGCATGGTTCAAATCTCAGATCCAGATATCCTGATTCCAATCATCCACCAAGTCTTCGCCGATAACGAAGCTGCTGTTGCCGACTTCAAGTCAGGCAAACGCAACGCAGACAAGGCCTTCACAGGCTTCCTTATGAAAGCAACCAAAGGCCAAGCCAACCCACAAGTTGCCCTTAAACTCCTTGCCCAAGAATTAGCGAAGTTGAAAAATGAGTAACTCATTTAAAGTATAACTGACACCAGACTGCTAAAAAATTAGCAGTTCTGATGGCTTGCAGTATGCATTCATATAGTTAGGAGACATATGAAAAAGTTATATACTCTTCTCACCACCTGTTTACTACTCCTTTTCGTTACACCGATGCAATCCATCGATGCAGGGGTAGGACATTCTCGAAGTGGTAGCTCTAGCCGTAGTAGCTCCAGTTCAAATGGTAGCCGAAGCCGTTCCAGTAGCAGTAATAGCGGTAGTTCTTCCTACAGAAGTAGCTACAGTTCTGGAGACGGTTCCTATAGTTCGAGTTACTCTGAGCAAGAGTTGTACGGAATTGTAGTCTTTTTAATAGGTGTTTACGTAGTTGTCTTAGTTCTAAAGAATAAAAGTAATCAAAGCTCATCAGAAAAATCCTATAGTAGCGCTACTGTATATAATCCCCAAAACCATCGTCGAGTTGAACACAATACATTAGCTACTAGTCGTGTTAAATATGGCGATCCAAACTTTGATGCCGATGCTTTCGCTTCATGGGTTAAAGAAGTCTATATTCAGTTACAGGCAGCCTGGACTAAAAAGGATTGGAATTTGGCTCGCTCTCTTGAAAGTACCAGCCTTTATTCCCAACATAGTATACAACTCGAAGATCATATCCGGGCGAAAACAACTAATGTTTTAGAAAAAGTCTATGTTGAAAATGTTCGCATTAAAGATTTCTACGAAAATCCTGATGGTAACGATACCCTTGTTGTGATCTTGTCATCTACACTCAGGGACTATGTCATTGAAGACCAAAGCAAACGTGTCATCGAAGGTGATCCTCAAGAGGACTTGTTTACAGTCTATCAAATGAACTTTATCCGTAAACACGGAAGTCAAACTGAACTAAATGTCAGTGATGAAGCCATCAGTGACCACTGTCCAAACTGTGGTGCCCCATTGAAAATCTCTGCTATCAGTAAATGTGACTATTGCGATGCTGATCTAACACGCAGTCCAAACCAATGGGTACTCGATACCTACGATGTTGTGGATGAAGACGAACTTTATAATTAGGAGGAAATTATGGGATTTATTCGTGCCGCCCTATCTTCAGGGCTTAATAGTTTCAACGATAGCAAATTTAAAGAAGCTATTGTTCTTCCAAATAACCTAACAGCTGATGCCTTGGCCATTAAAGGACAACTTCTTACAAAAGATCCTGACGGCACTTCTAGACAAAGCAACCAAAATACTGGACTTTTAACAGATGGTTCTGTAGTCATTGTTCCACAAGGTTATGTAGCTATTCTTGTCAACAACGGAACCTTCCTTGGCGATGTCTTAGAAGCTGGTAGCCACGAATGGCGTTCTGAAGATAATGCCTGGCTTCTTGAAAAAGGTGGTATAAAGGGTACTTGGGAAAATTTCAAAAACCGCTTCTCTTTTGGTGGTCAAGTCATTACCCAACAGGAAATCATCTTTATCCGTATGCAACCCATCGCAGGTAATAAATTTGGTACTCAAAACGCCGTAGAGTATTTCAGTGAACGCTATCAACAATTGCTCAATATTCGTTTCTACGGCTTGTTTGATATCAAAGTTGCTGATCCAGTCCTATTTTATGTCAGCTCCATCAGTCAACAAATTGAAGATCATAGAGCATTTACCCTGAAAGATATCGCTCAGGGAACTCTCAGACAAAATATCTCTCCTAAAATTGCTATTGCAATCGCCAAATTTACAAACGAAAACCGAGTTGATATCTATAGTCTTAATGCCAATCAAGATACTTTCAACGATCTAGCAAAACAAGAAGTTAACAAGGTATGGACTGGACTTTACGGAATTGAAACAACCAATATCCTGCTTGAAGATTTGAGCTATGACCAAGAAAGCTTGAATATTATTCGTAAACTTGATAGCGAATTAGTCGCTATGAAATACAATACGATTGAGATTGAAGAACGTCGTGCCCGTAACGAAGCTCTCATCGTTGCTGCAAACAATGAAGGCAATGGCAATGGTATGAACATAATTATGGGAATGAATCTGGGACAAACGCTTGGCGGGCAACTCAACCAACAAACTCAAGCTCCTATTCAAAATAATGGGCAAACTGCAAGTAAGAACTTTTACATCGAGGTAGACGGCAAGTATGTTCTCGTAACCAAAGATGAAGAAGGAAATATCGTACCTGTCAACTAACTCAAGTTAATCTGATATTTGAGAATTATTGCGTTTTATGGTACAATAAAGAGTAACAATATTTATTAAAGAGGTAAAAACATGATTGAAGCAAGCAAATTGAAAGCTGGTATGACATTTGAAACTGCAGACGGAAAATTAATCCGCGTTTTGGAAGCTAGCCACCACAAACCAGGTAAAGGGAACACAATCATGCGTATGAAATTACGTGATGTCCGTACTGGTTCTACTTTTGACACAAGCTACCGTCCAGAAGAAAAATTCGAACAAGCTATTATCGAAACTGTGCCAGCTCAATACTTGTACAAAATGGATGAAACTGCCTACTTCATGAACACTGAAACTTACGACCAATACGAAATCCCAGTCGTAAACGTTGAAAATGAATTGCTTTACATCCTTGAAAACTCTGATGTAAAAATCCAATTCTACGGAACTGAAGTAATCGGTGTAACTGTACCAACTACTGTTGAATTGACAGTCGCTGAAACACAACCATCTATCAAAGGTGCTACTGTTACAGGTTCTGGTAAACCAGCGACTATGGAAACTGGACTTGTTGTCAACGTTCCTGACTTCATCGAAGCTGGGCAAAAATTGATCATCAACACTGCAGAAGGAACTTACGTTTCTCGTGCCTAATCTCTAGAAAGAGGTCATTCTATGGGAATTGAAGAACAATTTGGCGAAATCGTTATCGCTCCACGTGTACTTGAAAAAATCATTGCCATCGCAACTGCTAAAGTTGATGGTGTCCACTCATTTTCAAATAAATCCGTATCTGATACCCTATCAAAACTCTCTCTTGGTCGTGGCGTCTACTTAAAAGAAAGCAACGAAGAACTAACTGCTGACATTTATCTCTATCTTGAGTACGGTGTAAAAGTACCAAAAGTTGCTCTTGCTATTCAAAAAGCGGTCAAAGATGCTGTCCGAGATATGGCTGATGTGGAACTTGCTGCTGTCAACGTCCATGTTGCAGGAATCGTTCCAGATAAAACACCAAAACCTGAGTTGAAAGATTTATTTAACGAGGACTTCCTCAATGACTAGTCCATTATTAGAATCTAGACGCGAACTTCGTAAATGCGCTTTTCAAGCTCTTATGAGTCTTGAATTCGGCACAGATATGGAAACAGCTTGTCACTTTGCCTACACGCATGACCGTGAAGATGCAGATGTGCAAATCCCTGCCTTTCTTCTGAACTTGGTTTCTGGCGTTCAAGCTCAAAAAGACGAGTTGGATAAACAAATCAACCAGCACCTCAAGTCAGGATGGACAGTTGAACGCTTGACCTTGGTCGAAAAAAACTTACTACGCTTGGGTATCTTTGAAATCACATCATTTGATACACCTCAGCTGGTAGCAGTCAATGAAGCCATTGAACTTGCTAAGAATTTTTCAGATCAAAAATCAGCCCGTTTTATCAATGGACTGCTTAGTCAATTTGTAACAGAAGAAAATGAATAATCGAAAAGGTGTTTGGTCTTCCAGGCACCTTTTGACTTTCCCCTTGGTATAAAGTAAGAACCACATAAAAACTAGAACTGACTGCCAGCTCTAGTTTTTATGTATTCTGAAGTATTAGTATTTTCTAAATCGTTGGTAACGCTCTTCCAACAACGCTTCTAACGGTTTTTGCGAAAGTCTAGCTAGCTCAGCTTGGAGTTCTTTTTTGACATTCTTAATTAGTTCTTTGCTAGAAAGTCCCGTTTCAGAAATCACCTTATCCACCACATCCATTTCTAGCAGCTCATGCGAAGTGATTTTCATCAGTTCTGCCGCTTCCATGGCACGAGTGCCGTCCTTCCATAGAATGGAAGCAAAGCCTTCTGGGCTGAGAATGGCATAGATAGAATTTTCCAGCATCCAGACACGGTCTGCGACTGCTAGAGCCAGAGCCCCGCCTGAACCACCTTCACCTATAATGATGGCGATAATCGGAACTTTCAGGTCACTCATTTCCATGAGATTGCGAGCGATAGCTTCTCCCTGACCACGTTCTTCCGCTCCCACACCAGGATAAGCACCTGCAGTATTGATAAAGGTCACAACTGGACGAGCAAACTTTTCAGCCTGTTTCATCAAACGTAGGGCCTTGCGGTAGCCTTCTGGATGCGGTTGACCAAAATTTCGCTTGAGGTTATCTTGTAAACTCTTTCCTTTTTGGATACCAACCACTGTTACAGCTTGGTCCCCAAGCCAGCCGATACCACCAACAACTGCACCATCGTCACGAAAAGAACGGTCACCGTGTAATTGGATAAATTCATCAAAAATGCCTGTTGCAAAGTCCAAGGTTGTCAAGCGACTCTGCTCACGCGCTTCTCTGACTATTTTTGCAATATTCATCTAGGACCCCCTCCGTGCAATCTGACTAGGCTAGCAATCGTATCTGGCAAATCTCTTCTTTTGATAATAGCATCTACAAAGCCATGTTCCAGTAGGAATTCTGCCTTTTGGAAATCCTCAGGTAAGCTTTCACGAACCGTATTTTCAATGACGCGACGCCCGGCAAAACCAACTAAACTCTGTGGTTCAGCTAGGATGATATCTCCTTCCATAGCGAAAGAAGCTGTTACTCCACCTGTCGTTGGATCTGTCAAAATGGTCAGATAAAAGAGACCAGCATTTGAATGGCGTTTAACTGCTGCAGAAATCTTGGCCATCTGCATGAGACTCATGATTCCTTCCTGCATACGGGCCCCACCAGAGGCTGTGAAGAGAACAACTGGCAATTGTTCGACAGTCGCATACTCAAACAAACGAGTGATTTTTTCACCTACAACCGTACCCATAGAAGCCATGATAAAGTTAGAATCCATAATCCCAAGAGCCACAGTCTGACCTTTTATAAGAGCTGTTCCAGTCACAACGGCTTCATCCAGACCTGTTTTTTCACGCATAGTCGCTAGTTTCTTTTGATAACCAGGGAAATGCAAGGGATCCTTGCTTTCAATTCCTGTAAACAATTCCTTGAAGGTTCCCATATCAATCGTCAAAGCCAAGCGTTCTTGGGCAGAAATACGAAAGGTGTAGTTACAATGTGGACAGATACGCTCACTTCCCAGATCCTTCTGATAAATGGTATGCTTACAGCCTGGACACTGGGAGAATAATTCATCTGGAACCTCTGGCTTAGCTTGAGGTTTTTCCCTAACCGAACGATTGGGATTGATTCGAATATACTTATCTTTTTTACTAAATAGAGCCATTGATTCCCCTTTTCGGTTTAAACTCTTGAAGTCATTTTATTCTTTTTCTTGATATTTAGGTAAGAAGGTTTCCATCAAGAAGGAAGTATCATAATCTCCAGCAATGACATTACGATCTGAAATGAGGTCAAGCTGGAAATCTGCATTGGTCTGCACCCCCTCTATCTCTAGTTCATAGAGGGCTCGTTGCATTTTCATCAAGGCATCAAAACGATTTTCACCGTGAACGATGATTTTAGCAATCATACTATCATAATAAGGCGGAATGGTATAACCTGGATAAACTGCTGAATCCACGCGCAAGCCTACTCCTCCACTTGGCAGATAGAGATTGGTAATCTTACCTGGACTTGGAGCAAAGTTGAAGGCTGGGTTTTCTGCATTGATCCGACACTCGATGGCATGACCACGCAGAACAATATCTTCTTGCTTAACAGACAAAGGCTGACCTGCCGCAATGCGAATTTGTTCCTTAACGATATCCACACCTGAAACAAATTCTGTTACTGGATGCTCTACCTGAACACGTGTATTCATTTCCATGAAATAGAATTTACCACTGGCTTCATCAAGAAGAAACTCAATGGTCCCTGCATTTTCATAACCAACAGACTCTGCCGCTCGAACAGCCGCAGCACCAATTTCATGGCGCAGCGTTTTTCCGATTGCAATCGAAGGACTTTCTTCCAAAACCTTTTGGTTATTCCGTTGAAGAGAACAATCCCGTTCCCCCAAGTGAATCACATGTCCATGCTCATCTCCTAGGATTTGAACCTCGATGTGACGAGCTGGATAGATAACCCGTTCTATGTACATGGCACCATTGCCATAATTGGCCTTGGCTTCACTTGAAGCAGTATCAAAGGCGGAAACGAGGTCTTCTGGTTTTTCAACCTTACGAATCCCTTTACCACCTCCACCTGCTGAAGCCTTGAGCATAACAGGGTAGCCAATTTTTTCAGCAACAATCAAAGCTTCCTCAGAGTTATGCACTTCTCCATCTGAACCTGGAATGACAGGCACGCCTGCTTTAATCATCTGAGCACGCGCATTGATTTTATCTCCCATCATATCCATGACATGACCAGATGGACCGATAAACTTGATACCAACTTCTTCACACATGGTTGCAAATTTGGAATTTTCACTGAGAAATCCGAAACCTGGGTGAATGGCTTCTGCCTCAGTCAAGACTGCAGCTGATAGAACCGCATTAATATTGAGATAAGACTCTGTAGGCTTACCAGGACCGATACAAACTGCTTCATCTGCCAAAAGCGTATGCAGGGCTTCCTTATCAGCAGTTGAATAAACCGCCACCGTTGCAATCCCCAATTCACGCGCCGCACGGATAATACGAACCGCAATTTCACCACGATTGGCAATTAAAATTTTTCGAAACATGGAGAACCTCCTTAGTTCCCTATTGCAAAGGTAAGAGTACCACTGGCCGCAAGCTTGCCATCCACTTCAGCCTTTGCTTCAACCACAGCAATGGTGCCACGACGTTTTACAAAAGTCGCTGTCATAAGCAATTGGTCGCCTGGTACAACTTGCTTCTTGAATTTAACCTTATCCATACCAGCGTAAAAGACCAGTTTCCCCTTATTTTCAGGTTTTGATAACTCCAATACACCAGCTGTTTGCGCCAAGGCTTCCATAATCAGAACACCTGGCATGACAGGGTATTGAGGGAAATGACCATTAAAGAAGGGCTCATTGATGGTCACATTTTTGATGGCAACAATGGTGTCCTCGCTCACTTCCAAGACACGGTCCACTAGGAGCATAGGATAACGGTGGGGAAGAGCTTCTTTGATTCCTTGAATATCGATCATTTGATACGTACCAATCCTTTACCAAACTCAACCATTTCTTCGTTAGAAACGAGAATTTCCGTTACCACACCATCCTTAGGAGCTGGGATTTCATTCATGACTTTCATAGCTTCGATGATCACCAATGTTTGACCTTTTTTGACACTATCACCAACTGTGACGAAGGCAGGTTTATCTGGACCCGCAGCCAAGTAAGCCACCCCAACAAGTGGGCTCTCTACAACATCTCCCTCAGCAGCTACACTTGCTTCAACTGAAGCAGGAACTTCTTCCACTACAGTCTCTACTGGAGCAGATGTTGAAGCTACTGGACTTGGTGTTGCTATAGCAGGCGCAGGAGCGACCTGAGGTGCAACTTCAGGCACAAGTCTAGCTTCATTCTTGCTAAACTGTAACTCATCCGTCCCATTTCTATAAGAAAATTCTCTCAAACTTGACTGGTCAAATTGAGCCATCAAGTCTTTAATATCGTTTAAATTCATACTTATTTATTCTCCCAACGTTTGAAAGCAAGAACTGCATTGTGGCCACCAAAACCAAAAGTATTTGAAATGGCGTATGGAATTTCTTGCTCCAAGCCTTGTCCATAAACGACATTGGCTTCGATATAATCTGATACTTCACTTGTTCCAGCTGTCATTGGTACAAAGTTATGACGCATAGCCTCGATTGTGACAATAGCTTCTACTGCCCCTGCAGCACCCAGTAAATGTCCTGTGAATGATTTGGTTGATGATACAGGTACTTCCTTACCAAGAACAGCTACGATCGCACCACTTTCTCCTTTTTCATTAGCAGGAGTTGACGTTCCGTGAGCATTGACATAGGCTACTTGCTCTGGGGAAATCTCAGCTTCTTCCAAGGCTAGTTTGATGGCTTTGATAGCTCCCTGACCTTCTGGATGTGGTGAAGTCATGTGGTAGGCATCACAGGTATGTCCATAACCAACCACTTCAGCAAGGATAGTTGCCCCACGTTTTTCAGCGTGTTCAAGGCTTTCAAGAACCAACATCCCAGAACCTTCACCCATGACAAAACCATTACGGTCCTTATCAAATGGAATGGAAGCACGAGTTGGGTCCTCTGTAGTTGAGAGAGCTGTCAGGGCTTGGAAACCAGCAATAGCAAAAGGTGTAATAGAGGCTTCTGAACCACCTACCAACATAACATCTTGGAAACCAAACTTAATTGAGCGGAAGGCATCCCCAATCGCGTCATTTGATGAAGCGCAGGCAGTATTGATGGATTTACAAACACCGTTTGCTCCAAAACGCATAGCAACATTTCCTGAAGCCATATTTGGCAAGGCTTTTGGAAGGGTCAATGGTTTCACACGTTTTGGTCCTTTGTCATTTAGGCGAAGTACTTGATCTTCAATTTCTTTGATTCCACCAATACCAGAGGCCACAATAACACCAAAACGATCTTTATCAAGAGCCTCTACATCCAAATTGGCATGATTGACAGCTTCTTGGGCTGCGTACAAGGCATACAAAGAGTAGTTATCAAAACGATTGGTATCTTTCTTAACAAAGTATTTATCAAAAGGAAAATCTTGGATTTCTGCTGCATTATGCACATCAAAGTCACTATGGTCAAATTTTGTAATTTTACCAATTCCGATTTTTCCAGTTGTCAAACTATTCCAAAATTCTTCTGGTGTATTTCCGATTGGAGATGTTACTCCATAACCTGTTACTACTACGCGATTTAGTTTCATCTTTTTTACCTCTAGCTTCTGCTACATACTTAAGCCACCATCAATGGCAACCACTTGACCAGTTAGATAATCTTGGCCTGCTAAAAATACTGTCAAATCTGCAACTTGCTCTGCCTGCCCAAATTCTTTCATAGGAATTTGTGCCAGCATAGCATCTTTTACCTTGTCTGATAGGACAGCTGTCATATCGGACTCAATCATTCCAGGTGCAATAGCATTAACCCTGATATTGCGATTGGCCACTTCACGCGCCACAGACTTGGTAAAACCAATCAAACCAGCCTTAGAAGCTGCATAGTTAGCTTGACCGATATTTCCCATCAAACCAACAACACTAGACATATTAATGATAGCACCTTCTCTGGCTTTCATCATCGGTTTCAAGACTGATTGTGTCATGTTAAAGGCACCAGTCAAGTTAACCTTGAGCACTTTTTCAAAATCCGCTTCTGTCATCTTGATCATAAGGGTATCTTGGGTAATCCCTGCATTGTTGACCAAAACATCTACTGAACCCAGCTCTGCAATAGCTTGATCAACCATACGTTTAGCGTCTACAAAATCTGACACGTCTCCTGATATAGGAAACACCTTGACACCATAGTTTGAAAACTCAGCGAGCAATTCTTCTGAAATTGCACCACGACTGTTTAAAACAATATTGGCTCCTGCCTGAGCAAACTTGTGAGCAATGGCAAGACCAATTCCACGACTCGAACCTGTAATAAAGATATTTTTATTTTTTAGTTGCATTCTTTTCTCCTGTTTCCTCTTGTATTTATGGGAGAAGGGATTACTTGTTTTCTAGCAAGGCTTCCAAGCTAGCCTGATCTTCAACATTGGCTAGTTTAGCTGTCTTATCAATTTTTTTGACAAAGCCTGACAAGACTTTCCCCGGTCCAATCTCGATAAAGTTGGTTACTCCTGCTTCTTGCATAACTGCAATACTTTCATAGAAACGAACTGGTTCCTTGACCTGACGCGTCAAGAGTTGAACTATATCTTCTTTTTGCATAACAGCAGCTTCTGTATTGCCGACTAGGGGACAAGTAAAATCTGAAAAACTTACCTGAGCTAGAGTTTCAGCTAGTTTCTGACTAGCAGACTCAAGGAGAGCGGTATGAAAAGGCCCTGAAACCTTGAGAGGAATCAAGCGCTTGGCGCCTGCTTCCTGCAAGAGTTCTACAGCTCGATCAACTGCAACCACTTCTCCACCAATCACGATTTGTGCAGGTGTATTATAGTTGGCTGGGGTAACTACTCCAAGTTCAGAAGCTTTTTGACAGACTTCTTCAATGACCTCTACTGGCGTATTGAGAACTGCGACCATCTTACCAGAGCCAGCAGGAGCCGCTTCTTCCATATAGGCGCCACGCTTAGCAACCAAGGCTACCGCATCTTCAAAATCCAAGGCACCGCTGGCTACCAAGGCAGAGTATTCTCCAAGAGACAAACCAGCAACCATGTCAGGCTGATAGCCCTTTTCTTGCAATAAACGGTAAATAGCAACTGAAGTCGCTAAAATAGCTGGTTGCGTATAGCGGGTCTGGTTAAGTTTTTCTTCTTCCCTATCAATGAGATGACGCAAATCGTAACCAAGCACCTGACTTGCTTGATCAATCGTTTCTTTGACAATAGGGTAGTGATCATAGAGATCCCGTCCCATACCTAGATACTGGGCACCTTGACCAGCAAATAAAAAGGCTGTTTTAGTCATTTCTTACAACTCCTGCCCAACGAGAGGCTTCTTCTTGAATTTTCTTAGCTGCTCCGTAATACAAATCTTTTAGGATTTCTTCAACAGTTTCTTCTTTGGAAACAAGTCCTGCAATTTGACCTGCCATAACAGATCCACCATCCACATCTCCGTGAACAACAGCTTTGGCTAGAGCACCTGCTCCCATTTGTTCAAAAATTTCCAAATCTGGATTTTCTTGTTTAAAGGCATCTTTTTCAGCTTGTTCAAAATCACGAGTCAACTGATTTTTAATCGCACGAACAGCATGTCCAAAGTGTTGAGCTGAAATCGTAGTATCAATATCTCTAGCTTTTAAAATTTTCGCCTTATAATTTGGATGGGCATTAGACTCTTTTGCAACGACAAAGCGAGTTCCAACCTGAACAGCTTCTGCACCTAGCATAAAGCCAGCCGCAGCACCTTCACCATCCGCAATCCCTCCTGCAGCAATAACAGGAATAGATACAGCAGCAGCAACCTGGCGCACCAAGGTCATGGTTGTTAATTTCCCAATGTGTCCTCCAGCTTCCATTCCTTCTGCAATAACGGCATCCGCACCGATTTTTTCCATGCGTTTAGCTAGGGCAACACTTGGTACAACAGGAATAACCGTAATACCAGCTTCATGGAAACGTTCCATGTATTTGCTTGGATTTCCTGCACCTGTTGTCACTACCTTAACACCTTCCTCGATAACGAGGTCTACAATATCTTCCACAAAGGGAGACAAGAGCATGATGTTGACACCAAAGGGTTTATCAGTCAATGATTTGATTTTATCAATATTTGCCTTGACAACTTCTTTCGGGGCATTCCCCCCACCGATAATCCCTAGTCCTCCAGCCTTGGAAACAGCTCCTGCCAAATCACCATCAGCAACCCAGGCCATTCCTCCTTGAAAAATAGGATAATCAATGTTCAATAATTCTGTAATACGTGTTTTCATAGTGCCTCCATCGTTTCTTGCTTACGTAATAGTTCGATACCGTCATAATTTGACAATCAAACTATTGCCTAAACAAGAGGGAGTGGGTTTCCCTACTCCTTCTATTTATATTCTGTTTATTTTGTTTGCTCTTCAACATAGGCAACCAAGTCACCAACTGTTTTCAAGTCATCTTCTGCTTCGATTTGGATATCAAAAGCATCTTCGATTTCTGAGATTACTTGGAACAAGTCCAATGAATCTGCGTCCAAATCATCAAAAGTTGATTCAAGTGTTACTTCTGATGCGTCTTTTCCAAGTTCTTCAACGATAATTTCTTGTACTTTTTCAAATACTGCCATGATAGGACTCCTTTAAAATAAATAGTTTTTTATAACAATGTGTTCACCACATGATTACCTAAATTGTAAGAATGAGCGTGCCCCAGGTCAAGCCTCCACCGAAGCCTGATAAAAGAACAGTCTGGCTACCATCTAAACGGATAAGGCCTTGTTCTACACACTCTGAAAGTAAAATCGGGATACTGGCTGCACTGGTATTGCCATATTCCATCATATTGGCTGGAAGTTTATCTCGGTCGACACCAATTTTTTTAGCCATCTTATCCAAAATACGGTCATTAGCCTGATGAAGTAGCAGATAATCCAAGTCTGTCGCCTCTACAGGAGATTCTTCAATAGTCTGCTTGATAGATTTAGCTACATCTCGAATGGCAAAATCAAAAACTGCGCGCCCATCCATCTTCAAAAATGAATCTGCACTTTCTTGATCTGAAAATGGAGAATGTAACCCTGAATGTCCATAGGTCAGACACTCGCTGCGACTTCCATCGCTATTGAGACTCTCTGCCAAGAAATGCTCTTGCTCGCTAGCTTCTAACAAGACACCACCAGCACCATCTCCAAACAAAACAGCTGTTGATCGGTCTGACCAATCGACTGCTTTAGAGAGGGTTTCACTACCAATCACCAAGCCTTTTTGAAAGCGACCAGAAGCGATAAACTTTTCAGCAGTTGAAAGAGCAAATACAAATCCACTGCAAGCAGCTGTTAGGTCAAAAGCAAAGGCCTTATTAGCACCAATATTAGCTTGAACACGAGCAGCTGTAGAGGGCATCATCGAATCAGGAGTAATGGTAGCTAGGATGATAAAATCTAACTCCTCTCCTGTGATTCCAGCTTTTGCCATTAGTTTCTTGGCAACTTCTGTAGCCAAATCACTAGTAGATTCTGTTCTTGAAATATGCCTTTGTCGTATTCCCGTCCGACTTGAAATCCACTCATCATTGGTATCCATAATCTGAGCCAAATCATGATTTGTAACCACTTGCTCTGGCACATAATGAGCAACCTGGCTTATTTTTGCAAAAGCCATTATCTCAAATCCTCCAAAAATTGATAAAGATTAGTCAAACCTTTGCTCATAACCTCCATTTCTTGCTTACTCATACCATCAATGATTTTTTCAACCATGGCCTTGTGGAAGCGTTTATGTAGCCTATGAACCAAGCGACCTTTCTTTGTCAAATGCAGATGCACTACACGTCGATCATGTTCTGAACGAATGCGTTCAATATAACCCTTGCGTTCGAGGTTATTCAAACTAGTCGTAACTGTCCCAAGAGTCACCATCAACTCTTTTGACACTTGACTTGGTGTCACATCTGGAACTTTTCCAATCACATCAATCGTATGCATTTCTTTGATGGAGATATCCTTGAAACGACTACCCCTCAAGCTAACTTCCTCAATAACGAGGACATTGTTAAATATAGACGTTAAATATTCATTAATTCGTTGGTAGTCCAATCTTTCCTTCCCTCCTTTTCAAAAAAACTTTTAGAATCAAAACATTTGACAAAAGAATTATATCAAAGTTCAAAGAATGGTGCAAGTATTTTTTTATTTTCCTGTAAATTTAGGTCGTCTTTTTTCCGAATGAGCCCGAACTCCTTCTTTGAAATCCTCTGTTTTCGCTAGTGATTCCTGTAGGTTCAGTTCTAAAGTAGCGTAACTCTGCCAGTCTTTAAATTGACTCTCCCACACCAACTTCTTAATGGCAGCATAGGAATTACTTGAGCCACGTCTTAATTTTTTAAGAAGCTGTTCTCTCGTCTTTTCAAGTTTATCAGCTTCAGAAACGCGGTAAACTAGTCCCCATTCTAAAGCTTTTTCTGCATTCAAAGCCTCACCTGTCATAGCTAATTGAGCAGCACGCGTCACACCAATACTTCGACTCAGGAGATGAATTCCTCCTGCATCCGGAGCCAAGCCAACTCCAACAAAAGCTTGGATAAATTTAGCCTTATCCGTTGCCAGACAGAAATCTGCAGCAACAGCCATATTCGCTGCGGCACCTGCAACAGCCCCATCAACCTCCATCAAGACAGGTTTAGCAATTTGCTTGATTTTATAAGAAATAGTATTGACTAATTCTGCGATTTTTGTCAATGATGGAATATCATCCTCATCCACCGCCCGCTTCATCTCTACTAAATCTCCCCCAACTGAAAAGACTTTGCCATTCGCGTTGATTAAGACAAAATGCACAGCCGGATCCTCTTCTGCCAAAGTCAGAGCTTCTAAAATCTCCTCACACATAGGAATATGAAAACCATTCGCGACCTCAGGACGATTCAAGGTAAGGATTGCCAAATCCTCTTCAAGCTGATAAATAATGTGTTCCATCTGGACTCCTTTTTGTTTTATAAGCAGTTTAAATTATTTTCTTATCAAAGTATATCTTTTTTAGGAGTTGAAAGCAAGAAAAAATCAACTGAAAGTGTCTCAGCCGATTAGAAAGGCTCGCTTTATACTAGAAATCATCTTATTTTCTTCATTGAAAAAAGCCTTTCTTTCTGCTATAATCGTATAAAATACTTACTATAGGAGTTCTTATGAAAGTTGTTAAATTTGGAGGTAGCTCTCTTGCCTCTGCTAGTCAATTAGAAAAAGTTTTAAACATCGTCAAAAGCGATTCAGAGCGTCGTTTTGTAGTCGTTTCTGCGCCTGGTAAACGCAATGCTGAAGATACTAAGGTTACGGATGCCTTAATTAAATACTACCGCGACTATGTTGCTGGTAACGATATTAGTAAGAGTCAAAACTGGATTATCGACCGCTATGCTGCTATGGTTAGTGAACTAGGTCTTAAACCAGCTGTTTTAGAAAAAATCTCTAAAAGCATTCGTGCCTTGGCCACTCTTCCTATCGAAGAGAATGAATTTCTCTACGATACTTTCCTAGCAGCTGGTGAAAATAACAATGCTAAATTGATTGCTGCCTACTTTAATCAAAACGGGATCGATGCACGCTATGTGCACCCTAGAGAAGCTGGTATTGTGGTCACAAGTGAACCTGGTCACGCTCGCATCATTCCATCAAGTTATGACAAGATTGAAGAATTGACAAATACAAATGAAGTTCTTGTCATTCCTGGTTTCTTTGGAGTTACCAAGGAAAATCAGATCTGTACCTTCTCACGTGGAGGATCAGACATTACAGGTTCTATCATTGCTGCCGGTGTTAAGGCCGATCTCTATGAAAACTTTACGGATGTTGATGGTATCTTTGCGGCTCACCCAGGAATCATTCACCAACCACACTCTATCCCAGAGTTGACCTACCGTGAAATGCGTGAGTTAGCCTATGCAGGATTCTCAGTTCTTCATGACGAAGCGCTTCTTCCTGCCTACCGAGGAAAAATTCCTCTAGTTATCAAGAATACCAACAATCCTGACCATCCAGGTACTCGTATCGTTCTAAAACACAGTAGTGATGAATTCCCAGTAGTAGGAATTGCTGGTGACTCTGGTTTTGTCAGCATCAATATGTCGAAATACCTCATGAACCGTGAGGTTGGATTTGGACGCAAGGTTCTTCAAATCCTTGAAGATCTTAACATCGGTTGGGAACATATGCCAACAGGTATCGACGATCTTTCAATCATCCTCCGTTCTCGCGAATTAACTCCTATCAAGGAAGAAGAAATCCTTCGTCAGTTGGTTCAAAAGGCTGAAGTAGACCATGCAGAAATCGAGCACGACCTTTCAATCATTATGATTGTTGGAGAAAAGATGAAGAGCCATATCGGAGTAACTGCTACTGCGACACGTGCTCTATCTGAAAATAAGATCAACATCCAGATGATGTCTCAAGGTTCTAGTGAAGTATCTATCATGTTTGTTGTCCATAAGGACCAAGAGAAAGCAGCTATTAAAGCCCTCTACAATGCCTTTTTCGGTGAAAGTAAGGAAGACTAAGCATGGCTCAATCACTTAACAAAACAGTGCTCCTCAATACGACAGGCACCTCCTACCTCTCTATAGCTGGAAAAGTTGGGAAATTCCTTGTCGGAGATCAGGCTTTGGAATTTTATCCCGATGTCAATGTTGAACAATTTATCCAGATTCCTTGGAGCCATATCAACCAAATTGGAGCTAATGTTACTGGTCGCAAAATCAGTCGCCACTTCGAAGTCTTTACAGATAGAGGAAAATTCCTCTTTGCTTCAAAAGACTCAGGTGCCATTCTCAAAATTGCTCGTGAAAAACTGGGCAATGACAAGGTCGTCAAGCTTCCGACCCTGATTCAAACCATTGGTCAAAAATTTAAAAATCTATTTGCAAAAAAGTAGAAACTTTAGTATAATCATAGCAACGGATAAGTAGGTTATCTTCTTCTTTCAGAAAGTCTGCGGGTGCTGCGAGCAGATAGGAGGGATAGGTGAAATTCTACCGTTAGTAACAATTGCATACACAATCAAGTGCACACCTGTGAAGTTGGATGGAACCGTGGCCCTGCCACTCCAACGCTTTGTCAGGTGTGCTTTTTTCATAAAGGAGTTCTTATGTTAGATATCAAACGTATTCGTACAGACTTTGATGCTGTCGCAGAAAAATTAGCTACACGTGGTGTAGATGCTGCTATCTTGAATGAGATGAAAGAAATCGATGCTAAACGTCGTGACATCTTGGTCAAGGTTGAAACTTTAAAAGCAGAACGTAACACAGTTTCTGCTGAGATTGCCCAAGCTAAGCGCAACAAGGAAAATGCAGATGACAAGATTGCTGCCATGCAAACTCTATCTGCTGAGGTTAAAGCCTTGGATGCTGAATTGGCAGACATCGATGCTAAATTGACAGAATTTACCACTACTCTTCCAAATATTCCAGCTAATAGCGTTCCTGTTGGGGTTGACGAAGATGACAATGTGGAAGTTCGCCGTTGGGGTACTCCACGCGAGTTTGATTTCGAACCTAAAGCTCACTGGGATCTTGGCGAAGACCTTGATATCCTTGACTGGGAACGTGGTGGTAAGGTAACAGGAGCTCGCTTCCTCTTCTATAAAGGTCTCGGCGCTCGTTTGGAACGTGCCATCTACAACTTTATGTTGGATGAACATGGAAAAGAAGGCTATACAGAAGTCATCACACCTTACATGGTTAACCACGATTCTATGTTTGGTACTGGTCAATATCCAAAATTCAAGGAAGATACTTTTGAACTCAGCGATAGCAATTATGTCCTTATCCCTACAGCAGAAGTCCCTCTGACAAACTACTACCGTGATGAAATCCTTGATGGTAAAGACCTGCCAATCTACTTCACTGCTATGAGTCCTTCATTCCGTTCTGAGGCTGGTTCAGCTGGTCGTGATACTCGTGGCTTGATTCGTTTGCACCAATTCCACAAGGTTGAAATGGTTAAATTTGCCAAGCCAGAAAAATCTTACGAAGAATTGGAAAAAATGACAGCCAACGCTGAAAACATTCTTCAAAAACTCAACCTTCCATACCGTGTCGTTGCTCTCTCTACTGGAGATATGGGCTTCTCAGCTGCTAAAACTTACGACTTAGAAGTTTGGATTCCAGCACAAAATACCTACCGTGAAATCTCAAGTTGTTCAAATACAGAAGATTTCCAAGCCCGTCGTGCCCAAATCCGTTACCGTGATGAAGCAGACGGCAAGGTGAAACTCCTCCATACCTTGAACGGTTCTGGACTTGCAGTTGGACGTACAGTGGCTGCTATTCTTGAAAACTACCAAAATGAAGATGGTTCTGTGACCATCCCAGAAGCACTTCGTCCATACATGGGCGGAGCTGAGGTTATCAAACCATAAAAAATAAGGTTTAGCTATTTCTAGCTAGACCTTTTTTCGTAACCAATTCAGATATGCGCCTAATACAAAGAATAAAATAATTAAACAAATAGCAGTTTCAGCCAGTACCAGATAATTCAGAAATGGAAGTTTCAAGATTCCCTGAGCCATCTTGAGCGAGGTAGCTGTGATAATGGTTGGGAAGGTGAGGGCTGAGAAGGCTGGTTGAAAGCCTTGTTTTAAAATATTGGGCAGACGAGTTAAAACAAAGAAAAAGAAGGATTGGGAAGCCAAGATCATGATGATTAAAACCCAATTCGGTAGGCTGGCTCCTCCAACTCGAACCAGAGAAGCCAAGAGTAGAGAGAAAGGAGCACAGTAGATCCCTTCTTGTCCAAGCATGGCTACGGGGAGTGGTTGTTTCTTTAAATCACTATAAATAAGCGGATAGAGATAGAAGGTTAGGAGAAAACCAAAACTCAAGGTCGCATAGGCAATTTCTATAATGCCTACGAGAGGATAGGTTAAGGCAGCCACTGCTATCCCCACATAAAGTACCGTCCAGCTTGGAGTAGCATTGACTCTCTTGCCTGGATAAGCAAACTTGATGGTGAAACCAGCAATCAAGGCCAAATCCAAGAGAAATGAAAACCACCAGAGCCCTTGAGCAACCAAAGGGAAATGAGGAAAGACTCTAAAGACATAAGTCGATAAAATCATCCCAGCCATGGGAAAGGTGGCCATTCCTGACAAAAGAGGAGGCTTGGTCAATTCTTGATTGGTTTCTTTCCAATTAAAGAGATGAAGAATCAGAAAGAATATCCACAAAATCAAACCTGTCAGACTAAAAAGATGGGACAGAACCGGCAACGTATCTAAAATAAGATTTCCAGCTCCCGCCAAACCTAGCAAACAACCAGAAAATACCAAGGGGAGTTTTTTCATCCTAACCTCCAATAATCATGTTAGTTTCAGTATAGCATAAAAGCGCTTAAATGAGGGAATAAAAAACGAAGTTGAAAATTCAAGCTTCGTTTTTATTCCACTATTTTTTAACTCGTTGCTAAGATATGACGCAACTGAACAGCACTTGGAGAAACAATTGGAAGAAAGGCCCCTTCATTCCAACGACGAATAAATCCAGATGTTGATTTGCTAAAGTAGCCTCTACCTCCACCTGCTTGTAACTCTAATAGAAGACTCTGAGCAACAACATCCACAATGTCTACTCTTAACTGAAAGAGTTCACGCGGATTGGTAACAAAATAAGACCTGTCAGACAAACCTCGATAAAGCTCTCGACGAATAGCATCTAACTGTTCTACCTGATGTTTCCATTCATCTGTTAACACACTGCGTTTCCCCAATTCTTTTTCTACTTCTGATAGAGAACGTTCAGCTAAACCAAAAGCTAGACCAAATTGGTAGCCTAAAAAAGCTGGACGATTTTGTGCCAAAAATTGGTGAGCATCTTTTGATAAAATCCATTCCTCTTTCAAAAGGACCTTATTAAAAGTCAGAGCAGCCGTGTTTCCTCCTTGAAGAGAAACAAATTCTAAGTCTTCAGAACGACTAAAATTCTCTACATCTGATGGTACAGCCACCACATAACTTGTACTTGGATCATCTGTAAAACCTGCCACAAAAATAGTTAAAAATCGATTTCTTCGAGCATTAGTTACCCATGGCAGTCTTCCTTTTAGATACAATTGTCCATTTTCTTCAAGAACGCGAACATTCAGTTCCTCTAGGTCAGATAGATATTTGACAGCATTGGACAAGGCAGTAGCACCTGCATATTCTCCAGACAAGAGTTTTTCCAGATAGGTTTCCTTAAAATAGGAGTTATCTGTATGGAGAATATTATCAATTAAAGTGCGTTGTCCCCATGAAATAAAAGAGGCTGTTAAGGAATGTTGTGCAAGCTCTGCAAGGATATCAATGACATCTTGATCACTTCCTCCTGAACCTCCGAGAGATTCCGGAACACCTACACGAAAGGCTCCCTCTGCTGCAATTTTCTCAATCAGCTGCTCTCCAGCTTGACAAGACTGTTTGTCGATTTCATCAGCATGCTGATCCAACCAGCTCAAAAATTCTTCTGAAACAAATCCCATAGTCTTTCCTCCTTTTATGCATAAGGTTGCAATTCTGGGTTAATTGGGGTATTAGCTAGGTTGTTGGCATAGTTACAGAGACTTGCTAGGCTGACACCAAGAACCACATCCAAGGCATTTTGTTGGGTGTAGCCAGCTTCTAAAAACTCAGACAAGGCTTCATCGCCAACACGTCCCTTGGTATTGATAACCGCCAAGGTAAACTTAGCTAGGGTGTCCAATTTAGGATCTGTTTCAATTGGAGTCCGATTGCGGAGGGCTTGAAGAAGGTCATCATTCATCTGGATTTGTTTGATTGAAAAAGCTGTGTGACCTGCGACGCAGAAGGCACAACCATTGGTTACAGCTGCCGTGATTTGCACCACTTCACGCTCAACGGGTGTCAGGCTGTTGCGACGGTTGATAGCTCCGACAGTACGGTAAGCCTCTAAAGCAGTCGGTGCATTAGCCAAGAGACCGATTAGGTTGGGAATATAGCCATTGTTATCTTTTTCTACTGTTTCTAGAACTTCTTTCACTTCTGCTGGTGCTGATTCTACTGTATGGATGGTAAATGTTGTCATCATAAAACCTCTTTTCATTTTGTTGAAACCTAGTCTATCACAGATTCTATACCTTGCATAATATATATTTTAAATTGCACTGATAGAAATTTTTTATGAAAGCAAAAAATCACACGCGAGGTGTGATTTCATTATTTATCAAAATACTTTTTAGTCTCAGCAATGACGACTTGCGACAAGACCAAGAGGGCAATCAAATTTGGCAGAGCCATCAAGGCGTTAACAATATCTGCGATAATCCAAACCATATCCAACTCGATAAATCCTCCCAACAAGACCATGAGCACAAAGACCACACGGTAAAGCCAGATAAAGCGAACCCCAAAGAGGAACTCGAAACAACGTTCCCCGTAATAGTTCCAACCTAGAATCGTTGTAAAGGCAAAGAGAACAAGGAAGATTGTTAAGAGGGCAGGTCCAAAGTGTGAAAAGACTGTTGAGAAGGCTGACTGAGTCAAGGCAACTCCATTCAAATCACCACTCCAAACACCAGTTACCAAGATGGTCAAACCAGTCAAGGTACAGATAATGAGGGTATCAATAAAGGTTCCTGTCATGGAAATCAACCCTTGCTCTACTGGTTCATTTGTCTTAGCCGCAGCTGCTGCAATGGGAGCAGAACCCAGACCAGATTCGTTTGAGAACACACCACGCGCCACACCATTTTGGATAGCCATTCGAATGCTAGCACCGGCAAATCCACCCACCGCAGCAACTGGACTAAAAGCCGATGTCAAGATTAAAGCGATTGTGGCAGGAATTTTTCCAATATTAAAGAAAATAACTGTAAGAGTTCCCAAAATATAAATGATAGCCATAAAAGGAACAACAGTAGTTGAAACCTTAGAAATGGACTTAAGGCCACCAAAGACTGCAATTGCTACAAATACTGACAACACAAGAGCTGTGATAGCTGGCGAAATAGCAGTCGTATTTTGGATAGATTCTGTAATTGAGTTGACTTGGGTGAAAGTCCCAATTCCCAGCAAAGCTACTAGCACACCTGCCAGGGCAAAGAAGATAGCAAGGGGACGCCACTTTTCTCCCATCCCTAGAAGGATATAGTGCATGGGACCTCCCGCTACTGCACCATGGTCGTCCTTGGTGCGGTATTTGATTGCCAAGAGTCCTTCCGCATACTTAGTTGCCATTCCAAAGAAAGCCGCCATCCACATCCAAAAGAGAGCTCCTGGTCCACCAACCTTGATAGCTGTCGCCACCCCGATAATATTTCCCGTACCAACTGTCGCTGCTAGGGCTGTACATAGTGCCGCAAAGCTGGACACATCTCCATGCCCCTTATCCTTGGTAAAAATGAGTTGAAAGGCCTTAGGCAAACGCAAAACCTGCAAGAGGCCTAGACGGGCAGTTAGGTAAATCCCTGTCCCGACCAAAAGAATCAAGAGGGGTGGGCCCCAAACAAAAGCATCGATTGATTTAAGCAATTCTAACATTTCCTTCTCCTATCTTTTCAACCCCAAAAGAAAGAGCACATGCAAGATACATGTACTCTGGAATGCTTAGATAAATGCTAAAAAGCGGTCTATCCTAGCTCTGTCCTTTTACCTGAGAGTTTGAGCAGTTGCCTGCCTTGCCCCTTCGGTGCCTTTACGGTCTCTCCAGAGTTCCGTCCATTTACAGTCATGAAAAATCAAACGATTCCCCACTTCTATTAAACTTCATTCGGTGTTGGTATTTAATTGATTCTTATTTTACAAAAAATGTTGTCTTTTGTCAATGTGTTTATTAGTAAAAATTAGTTCAACAGTTTTTACTTTATAAGGTACAGAATACTTCTATCCTTTAAATGTCACAATAGTCGCACCACTGCCTCCAGCATTTTGTGGGGCATAACCGAAACTCTTGACATGTTTGTTTTTTTGCAGGTAGTTGGTGACACCTTCACGTATGACACCTGTTCCGATACCATGGATGATATCAACTTGAGCCATATTGTTAAGCAAGGCTTGGTCGATAAAGGCATCTAGCTCATTCATGGCCTCTTCATAACGTTTGCCTCGAAGGTCCAGTCTGGCTTGTGGGCCACGACCAGAAGTTCGTTTCACGACATTGACTTGTTTCTTCTTGACTTGCTTTTCTTGCTGGGCTTGAACAAGGTCAAATTCTTTCTCTTCCAAGGTCATCTTAATCAAGCCAACTTGGGCTTCCCAGCGACCGTCTTTGAGTTTACTGGTCAAGGTACCACGCTGGCCATAACTGAGAACCACGATATCATCTCCCACTTTTGGAGCTCGTTTTTTCTTGGCCTTTTGAAGGACCTTGTTTTTGGACAAATCCACTTTTTCAGGAGCCAATTTTTTCAGCTTGGCCTTGGCTTCAATGATCTCGTGGGGTTTGAGTTGAGATTTACTGTGGAGATTTTTAAGAATCTGGTCACTCTCACTTAGGGCCATGTCCACAATCTCAGCAGCCTGTTCACGCGCCTTATTAAGCTCGGTTTCCTTTTCACGATTGAGTTCGTTGTAAAGTTTTTTGAGAGCACGGTTCATCTTGAGATTTTCTTGCTCCACCTCACGGATATTGTCCAAGCGTTTACGGCTTTCCAGCGTCTGCTCTTCCAGCTGCTCAATAATACGATTGACATCATTGTCCTGATCAACCTGCTGACTGGCATCCCCTACGATAACTTCAGATAGACCTAAACGTTTAGCAATTTCAAAAGCATTGCTTCGGCCAGGCACACCCTGCATAAAGCGATAGGTCGGGCGAAGAGTCGCAGTATCAAACTCCATGCTGGCATTTTGAACAAAGGCTGTCTCAATACCATAGGCCTTTAGTTCCGGATAGTGAGTAGTAGCCATTGTCTTGACTTGACGCAGGCGAAGGTCTTCCAGAATAGCCATGGCAAGGGCTGCTCCTTCTTGAGGGTCTGTACCAGCCCCCAACTCATCCAAGAGTAAGAGCGAATGTTGATTGACCTTGCCAAGAATGTCCACAATATTGGTCATGTGGCTAGAGAAGGTAGACAAGCTCTGCTCAATAGACTGCTCATCTCCAATGTCAGCAAAAATTTCTTCAAAAACACCAACACAACTTCCCTTATCTGCTAAAATCGGCAAACCAGACTGAGCCATAACCTGCGTCAAGCCGAGGGTCTTGAGCATGATGGTCTTCCCACCTGTATTGGGACCTGTAATAACAATCGCTGTTAAATCTTGACCAAAATGGACATCATTTGCAACGGCATTTTTGACCAATGGATGGCAGACATGGAGCAGTTGAATCTCCTGATTTTCTGATAGCTTAGGAACAACTGCTTGCCTTTCTTGGATAAAGCGGACCTTGGCACGAATCAAGTCCAGATGGCCGATAATCCAAGCATCATTGGCAATTTCAGCCGCATGAGGGCGGACACGTTCAGAAATTTCTTGGAGAATGCGAAGCATTTCATAGCGCTCATCTGCTCGCAAACTGGCAATTTCTTCGCTCAGTTTGACCACCTCACGGGGTTCGATATAGACGGTATTTCCACTAGCAGAAATATCATGAACGACACCAGCAATCTTATTGCGGTAGGTGTTTTTGACTGGTAAAACCTGACGGCCATTTCTGCTGGCAACGATTCCTTCCGTCAACATCTGCGCTTTTTGCTTGAGCAGGTCCTGTAAAACATCGCGTACCTGACTCTCGCTATCATGGATTTTTCTGCGTATTCGTGCCAATTCTTCACTGGCAAAATTTTCAATGAAACCTGCATCATTAAAGGCTTGGAGATTTCCTTGTAATTGCGGAAAATCATGTAATTTCTCAAACCAAAGGGCTAATTCTTCCAAGCTGACATTTTCCAGATTAGCATAAAAACTTTGCAGTTCTCGGCTAGAAAGAAGCACGCGCTTCAAGAGTAGGAACTCCTCAATATTGAGGTCTGCTCCCATCTCCAACCGCTTGCAGACTCCTGCAATTTCCTTAGTTGCAAGAATGGTAAAATGCGGTTGCTCGACAAAGAGATCCTGCATTTCCTTCATCTCAGCAAAAGCCTGTTTGATTTTATCTGCTTTGGCAGTCGGAGCCAGCTGTCTCAATTGCTCCAATCCCTGCTCGGTCAACAAATGAGGCTCAAACAAGGCCTTAACCTTATTGAACTCTAATGTTTCTAATATTTTCTTATTCATCTTTATTTCCTTGTCTTTGAATGTCTAGGTGTATTAGCTTTTTACATTCTGATAGATTCTAGTCAATCTGTAAACAAAGGGCTAGGAAAAATCCTGCCCTTTTTATCCGATTAAATTTGTCACCCAGATTTGTTTGAGCCAACTGGTTGTTACTGGTATACTCTGGATGATGTGTTTTGCGACGATACTCTTTTCAAGAGGATTTTGTATAGCTGCCATGGGAATGGTTGCTAGTATGGTCAAGGCCATTTGCAAGACAAATAAGGTCACCAACATGGACAAGATCCCTGCTGAAACTTGGAACAACTTGCCACCCAGTTTTTTACTAGGAATCAAGTGCAAGAGGAGACCAAGCAAACGACCAATGCTATAGACAATCCCAAATACAAGCAAGTAGCCAATACCTGCATAAAAGACCTTATCCAACTGAAAGAGTTGATCCGATGGGAAAAAGAAAGTTCCCTGACCTTCCTGCGGATTTGCATAAGGGACCAACAAATGAAATTGCTCTCCAAGTCCCTTATAAAACTGGCCAGCCACAAAAGCCGATGCCATGGCTGAAATAAGGTAATAAACCTGTAAGAGCAGGCCTCTCCGATAGCCGATATAAAATCCCCAAGCCAAGACCAATAGAAGAAGGAGTGAAATCATAAGGAATCCTCAATCTTGCTCTGTTCTTGCTTGCAAGTTACAAGCTTGTGACGGAGTTCTTCTAATTCTTGCTCCTTATCATCAAATTCAATCTCACGGCTGAGCTGAGTTGATAAACAGTTGACCGCCAACAAAAGAGCGATTGTTTCATCATCTGCGCTAGGCATTTGTTCTTTAATTGCTTGGTATTTTTCTGTCGCAACCTTGGCGATTTCCTCCATAAAAAGGTTATCATGCTCGCTTGTCAAGGTTAATGATTTTTTCCCGAATGTAAATTTGAATCGATTTAGATTTGCCATAAAATTCACCTCACGATATTATACCAAAATTCGCTAATTTTGTCAGTTTTTACAAATTTGCCTGCTTTTGTGGTACAATAGAAACTATGGCAAGTATAACACTCACACCAAGCGAAAAGGAGATTCAGGCTTTTCTTGAACACTATCAAAGCAGTCTGGCTCCCAGCAAGAATCCCTATATTCGCTACTTTTTGCGACTACCTCAAGCAACGGTTTCTATCTATACTTCTGGAAAGGTCTTGCTTCAGGGTGAAGGAGCTGAAAAATATGCTAGTTTCTTTGGCTATGAGGTTGTAGAGGAAAACACGGGACAAAATTTCTCTTTGATTGGGACAGATGAGGTGGGAAATGGTTCCTACTTTGGTGGGCTTGCAGTTGTGGCTTCCTTTGTCACACCTGACCAGCATGCCTTCTTGCGAAAACTCGGTGTGGGAGATTCTAAAACTCTGACCGACCAAAAAATCCGTCAGATTGCCCCTATCCTCAAAGAAAAAATTCAGCACCAGGCACTGCTTCTCTCACCAAGCAAGTACAACGAGGTCATCGGAGACCGCTACAACGCTGTTTCTGTTAAGGTAGCCCTCCATAACCAGGCTATCTATCTCCTTCTTCAAAAAGGCATTCAGCCTGAGAAAATTGTGATTGATGCCTTTACCAGTGCTAAAAATTATGACAAGTACTTGGCACAAGAGGCCAATCGTTTCAGCAATCCTATCAGCTTAGAAGAAAAGGCTGAAGGAAAATACTTGGCTGTCGCAGTTTCTTCCATCATTGCGCGTGATCTCTTTCTGGAAAATCTTGAAAATCTGGGACGAGAGCTGGGATATCAACTTCCAAGTGGAGCCGGAACGGCTTCTGACAAGGTTGCTAGCCAGATTTTGCAGGCCTATGGTATGCAGGGACTCAACTTCTGCGCCAAATTGCACTTTAAAAATACTGAAAAAGCGAAAAAACGCTTAGAAAGGTAAGTTATGAATTCATTTAAAAATTTCCTAAAAGAGTGGGGATTATTCCTCCTGATTCTGTCATTACTAGCTTTGAGCCGTATCTTTTTTTGGAGTAATGTCCGCGTAGAAGGCCACTCCATGGATCCTACCCTAGCAGATGGCGAAATTCTCTTTGTCGTTAAGCACCTCCCTATTGACCGTTTTGATATCGTGGTGGCCCATGAGGAAGATGGCAATAAGGACATCGTCAAGCGTGTCATCGGAATGCCTGGCGACACCATCCGTTACGAAAACGATAAACTTTACATCAATGATAAAGAGACGGATGAGCCTTACCTAGCTGACTACATCAAACGTTTCAAGGATGACAAACTCCAAAGCACATACTCAGGCAAGGGCTTTGAAGGAAATAAAGGAACTTTCTTTAGAAGTATCGCTCAAAAGGCTCAAGCCTTCACAGTTGATGTCAACTACAACACCAACTTTAGCTTTACTGTCCCAGAAGGAGAATACCTTCTCCTCGGAGACGACCGCTTAGTTTCAAGCGACAGCCGCCACGTAGGTACTTTTAAAGCAAAAGATATCACAGGGGAAGCTAAATTCCGCTTCTGGCCAATCACCCGTATCGGAACATTTTAAGAGACCTAAGAGGCCGAGAATCGACAATCTCAGCCTCTTCTTCTATCGTGAGAAGGAATTGTTTATTGACTATAATAAAAACAACTCAACTCTCACCTATTCATGTAAAGGAATTTTATGGAAGTTTATTTTTCAGGAACCATTGAACGGATTATTTTTGAAAATCCCAGCAATTTTTATCGTATCCTCCTCCTAGAAATCGACGATACGGACGCAGAGGATTTTGATGATTTTGAAATCATTGTCACGGGCACCATGGCTGATGTGATTGAGGGAGAAGACTATACTTTTTGGGGACAAATTGTCCAGCACTCCAAGTATGGGGAGCAACTGCAAATCAGTAGGTATGAACGCGCAAAACCAACTAGCAAGGGCTTGGTTAAGTACTTTTCAAGTAGCCATTTCAAGGGAATTGGTCTCAAGACAGCTCAGAAAATCGTGGATACCTATGGCGACAATACCATTGACGAAATTCTGCAACACCCAGAAAAGCTAGAAGGCATTGCAGGACTATCTGCCAAAAATCGCGAGGCTTTCGTCTCCACTCTCCGTCTCAACTACGGAACGGAGATGGTTTTGGCCAAACTAGCCAACTACGGTATTCCCAATAAACTAGCCTTTCAAATTCAAGACTTTTACAAGGAAGAAACCCTTAATGTGGTTGAAAATTATCCCTACCAATTGGTTGAGGATATCAAGGGCTTGGGCTTTACCATTGCTGACCAATTAGCGGAAGAACTAGGTATCGAAAGTCAGGCTCCTGAACGCTTTCGTGCCGGTCTAGTTCACAGTCTTTTTCAGGCCTGTATGGAAACAGGGGACACCTATATTGAAGCACGGGATCTGCTAGAACAAACCCTTACTCTCCTTGAATCTTCTCGCCCCGTGGAACTGGATCCCAGCCAAGTGGCCCAAGAGCTCTCCTACCTGATTGAAGAAGACAAGGTTCAGCAGGTTGATACCAAGATTTTTGACAACAGCCTCTTTTTCGCTGAGGAAGGCATCCGCAGTCACTTGGTTCGTATCCTTGAAAAAGGAAAACAGAAGAGTCATGATTTAGAAACCATTCAAAAACATATCGCTACTGTCGAAAAAGATCTGGAGATTGAGTATGATAGCATTCAAAAACAAGCTATCTGTGATGCTATCCAGAACAAGGTCTTTATTCTGACAGGTGGACCTGGTACTGGTAAGACAACGGTTATCAATGGGATTATCGCTGTTTACGCCCTTTTAGAAGGACTTGACCTCAGGAAAAAAAGCAACCTACCTATTCTTCTTGCTGCTCCAACTGGACGAGCAGCTCGCCGCATGAATGAATTGACAGGTTTGCCTAGCGCGACCATACACCGACATTTAGGAATGACAGGTGACGATGATACCAGTCATCTGGAAGATTATCTGGATGCTGACTTTATCATCGTGGATGAATTTTCTATGGTGGATACTTGGCTGGCCAATCAACTCTTCTCCAACATCTCTTCTAACAGTAAAATCCTCATCGTGGGCGACAGCGACCAGTTGCCTTCTGTCAGTCCTGGACAAGTTCTAGCTGATCTGCTTCATATTCCCTTGATTCCTCAGACTCGCTTGGAAAAAATTTACAGGCAAAGCGAAGAATCAACCATCGTCACCCTAGCTAGTCAAATTCGACAGGGCATCTTGCCAGCTGATTTCACCCAGAAAAAAGCAGACCGTTCCTACTTTGAAATTGCTAGTGGCCATATTCCAGCTACGATTGAAAAAATCTTAGGTGCTGCCCTCAGAAGTGGTATTCCTGCCCGTGATATCCAAGTTCTGGCTCCCATGTACCGAGGGACGGCAGGAATTGATGCTATCAATCAGCTCATGCAAGACCTGCTCAATCCACCACAAAAAAATCAGCTCAGTTTTGAAGCTCCCCAGTGCCACTATCGTAAGGGCGACAAGGTCATTCATTTGGTCAACGATGCTGAAATCAATGTCTTTAATGGGGATTTGGGAGCTATCACAGACCTGATTCCCGGCAAATATACTGAGTCGAAACAAGATGAGATTGTCATTGATTTTGATGGCAATGAAGTCTCTTACCCACGTAACGAATGGTACAAGATTCGTTTGGCATATGCCATGAGTATCCATAAATCGCAGGGAAGTGAGTTCCCTGTTGTCATCCTACCTATCACCAGTGCTAGTAGGCGTATGCTGGAGCGCAATCTCATCTACACAGCCATTACACGCGCCAAAAGCAAGCTTATCTTACTAGGCGAATTACAGGCCTTCGACTATGCTACTCAACATATCGGAACTGCCCGAAAAACCTATCTGATTGAACGCTTCAGTGATTTATTGGAGAATGTTGAAGAGAAGCAACCAGCTGTCTCTGAAACAGACACATCAAACGCCTCTGAACAATCCTACATCCTGACCGAAGAAAACTGGGATAGCATCCCAGCCATGATTGGGATTACAGACGCAGACCTCAAAGAGATTTTTGGAAAATAGTGCATAAGAAAACCCACCTAATCAGGTGGGATTTTTGTTTATTAAGATTATTTAACTGTTGCTGTGCTTGTAATCAATTCAACAGCTTTTTTGATAGTGATATCGTGTTTCAACATGTCAGCTGAAAGCAAGTTTTGAACTTGTGCAACTTCCATGTTGTAGTCTGCTGCCAATTGCTCGATTTCTTTTTGGATTTCTTCTTCTGAAGCGTCAAATCCTTCAGCTTTCGCAACTGCTTCGATAACAAGGTTAGTCTTAGTACGTGACTCAGCTTCTGCCTGATATTGATTGTGAAGGTCTTCTTGAGTAGTTCCAGTGATTTGGAAGTACATGTCAGGGTTGATACCTTGACGTTGCAAGTTTCCAAGGAATTCATTTACTGAACGGTGAACTTCTTCGTGGATCATTTCTTCTGGAAGTTCTACGATTTCAGCGTTTTCTACAGCTTTATCGATTGCTGCACCTTCTACTGCATCTTTGTAAGCTTCTTCTTTAGCAGCAGCCAATTCCTTGCGGTATTTTTCTTTCAATTCAGCAAGTGTTTCAACTTCTTCGTCGATGTCTTTTGCAAGCTCATCGTCAAGAGCTGGAACTTCTTTAGCTTTTACTTCGTGGATAGTTGTTACGAATTTAGCTTCTTTACCTGCAAGATCTTCTGCTTGGTAGTCTTCTGGGAATGTTACAACCACATCAACAGTTTCGCCAGCTGAATGACCTACCAATTGGTCTTCGAAACCAGGGATGAATTGACCTGAACCAAGTCCAAGTGAGAAGTTTTCACCTTTTCCGCCATCAAATTCAACACCATCGATAGAACCAACGAAGTCGATGACAACAGTGTCGCCGTTTTCAGCAGCAGCTTCTTTGATAACCAATTCAGCCAAGTTGTTGCGTTCGCGTTCGATACGCTCTTCAACGTCAGCGTCAGTTACTTCTTTTTCTACATCAACTGATACTTCAAGGTTTTTGTAGTCACCCAATTTAACTTCAGGTTTTGTCACGACTTCAGCTGTGATAACCCAGTCTTGACCTTTTTCCATTGAAGTTACATCAATTTTTGGTTGAGCAACCACTTCAAGACCAGCTTCTTTTACAGCTGCTTCATAAGCATTTGGCAAAAGAGCGTTCATAACGTCTTGGTAAAGTGACTCTTCACCAAATTTTTTGTCGAAGATAGGGCGTGGAAGGTGACCTCTACGGAAACCTGGAACATTAAGAGATTTCTTCACTGAGTTGAAGACACGGTCCAATTCTGGTTTGATTTGGTCTTGAGAGATAGTGAAAGTCAAGACACCACGGTTTGTTTCTTTGTTTTCAAATGATACAGACATTCTGTCATTTCTCCTTAAAATTTTTTAAATACAGTCTATTATAACATAAATGGGCGACTTTTTTCAAGTAACGAATGCGCTTTTCAATAACGCTAGAGGTACTTGCTTGCTTCTTTGATACTAAGGTCAGCCATTCTTTCCTTGTTTTTCTCAATGAAGCCTGCTACCCAAGTTGGATTCGTTTTGGAGTAGTCTCTCAGAGCCCAGCCAATGGCTTTATTGATAAAGAATTCTGTTTGGTTCAAATTATGAAGCAGAATCTTTTCCATTAATTGAACATTGGTCTTCTCTTTTCTTAACAACTGGTGGTCAATAGCGACACGTCTCAGCCAGATATTATCTGATAGGCTCCATTTTAAGATTATTTCTTCTAGTTCAGGGTGGTCATACACCAAACTCCCTACTACTCGATCTAGGATATCTACGGTATCCCACCAGGATTTTGTGACGACTAACCGCTCAAGCTTAGGTAAATCGTTCTCCGTTAGATAAGACTGCATTGCTTTCAAATAATTAGCAGCCACATATTGGTATTCTCTAGGCTCCTTTCTCCAGCAAGTATCTACAAAATTCCAGTCGATAATCTTTGTTTTTTTCGCTTTTGGAAAGTATTTTTTATAGAGTGCATTTCTTTCAGGAGCCGCAACGCCTAGGAAGAAAAATTGATGGCGCATATAGGCTTCCATGGGCCCTGCATTTTTTGAATCTCTTGCTGCTTCTAGCTCAACAAGTAAATCTGTTAGACTCATCTAAAACTCCTCATGCCCCACCAAGTGGTGCTGAAAGGCATAGACTGCAGCCTGGGTACGATCGCTGACTTCAAGTTTGGCTAGGATATTGGACACATGGGTCTTGACCGTCTTGAGAGAGATAAAAAGTTCATCTGCGATACGCTGATTTTCGTAGCCCTTGGCGATGAGTTGGAGAACATCTCGCTCACGCGCAGTCAGGTCCTCATGTAGTTCTATGTGATTGCGGTGGTATTCGACTTTTTTGCTGACCTCTTGCTCAATGGCCAACTCCCCAGCAGCCACCTTACGGACAGCATGGAGCAGTTCGTCGGCACTAGAAGTCTTAAGCATATAGCCACGAGCACCTGCATCTAAGACGGGCATGATTTTTTCATTGTCCAAATAAGAGCTCACAATCAAAATCTTGGCTTCAGGCCATTCTTTGAGGATAGCCAAGGTCGCATCAATTCCATTTATCTCAGGCATAACGATATCCATGACAATGACATCTGGACGCAGTTTCAAGGCCAAGTCAATACCTTGAGACCCGTTTGCCGCCTCGCCCACAACTTCTACATCGTCTTGGAGGTCAAAGTAACTTTTCAAGCCCAATCGGACCATTTCATGGTCATCTACTAGTAAAATTTTCATCTCTACTCCTTTATGATTCCTTACCTAACAAGGGAATACGGATATCAACTGCCAGTCCTTGCTTGGGAGCTGTTAATAACTGAACCGTCCCTGCCATATCTTCGACCCGCTCCTTGATATTACGAAGTCCATAACTCAAGTCGTCTAAGCTCCCCAACTGGAAACCAATCCCATTATCCACCACCTTCAGCTGCAATTCAACATCCGTCTGATAGAGATAGACATCCAAACAAGAGGCCTGGGCATGGCGGAGGGTATTGCTGATCAACTCCTGCAAGATGCGGAAGATATGCTCCTCGATTTTCTTGGGCAATTTCGTCACATTTTGCTTGAAACTAACCTTGAGATCGCTCTTGTCCTCAAGCTCTTTTAGGAGAATTTGAATCCCTTCAATCAAGCTCTTCTGTTCCAATTCAACTGGTCGCAAATGCAAGAGCAAGACCCGCAAATCCTTCTGGGCTGTTTCAAGGATGGCTGTAACACTCTGCAACTGGATCTGCATCTTTTCTCTATCCAATTTCAAAGCCTGCTGACTGACGCCTGACAAAATCATGTGGGCCGCAAACAACTCCTGACTGACTGTATCGTGCAAATCCCGAGCAATCCGCTTCCGTTCTTTCTCGATGATTTCCTCTTCCTGAGCAAGACTGTGATTTTCAGCCTTTTGAAGTGCTTCTGTCAAGAGGTTAAGTTTGCCAGATAAGGACTTAAAGCTGGCATCCAAATCTGGATCTGCAAGCTGAACCACTTCTTGCCCTGCCAACAAACGCTTAAGATTAGCCTGCATTTTTCTTAGAGAAAGCTCTTCCACACCTCGCCAAAACAGGGCTAAGAGACAGGTCATGGACATGCTGAATACTAACAACAAAAAGACAAATTTTTCTGTTTTTTCGACATCATGTAAGAAAATAGTCCAGTCAAAGTCAAGGATTTCCAGCAAGCTGTGGGAGAAAAACAAGACAAATAATAAGGAGGTGAGAGCAATGATTACATAGGCTTGTTTTTTCATCCTCTAACCACCTCAACATCTCCAATCATAGTGGTCAAGAAAATCTTGACACTCTTGTTACTCTTAAGGTAGTCTCTTGTTTCTTGATGATAGTGTTCATTTCGGAGGGGTCGCTTGGGCTGGTTAAAGAAAGTCAAATCACCATAGAGACAGTTAACGCTGAGACTGACTTCCACATCTACAGGCACAATGATTTTGGTCGTACCTACCATCTTTCTGAGGATAATGACATTATCGTGATTAGTTAAGATGACCCTCTCCAGATGAATGGTATCCTTGCCCATGAGGCGAAAGAGATTGATATCATCAAACTGGCAAGTCTGGTAGCTTGAAAAATGATGGAGATTGCCAAACCAACGATTTTTCTCCTTCTTAACCGTTACCACCTCTTCAAAAACCAAATTTGTCTGCTCTTTTTCCTGGTTCATCATCGGATAAAGAAGAAAGAGGCTATAGATGACCGCAACAAAAATAGCTAGAATCACAAAGGGATTGAGCATGACGATGAAAAAGAAGAGAATGGTTGCCACCACTAAAAGAAGATTATTGCCCTCTTTACCAGTGTAATAGCGAATCAAAAGCAAAAAGAGGAATAGAATCAGCAGAAAACGCGAAAAATGCTCTGATACCATCAAAATCAGAGCTCCTGTCAGAAGACAGGCTTCGATAAATAAAAAGATTTTAAATTTTCTCATAGGTACATCCTCTCCCTTCTATTTTATCACAATTCAAAAAAGTCACCTCGGTCTGAAGATGGAAAAAAAGGCGGTGGTTACGCCTTTTTCATCTGATCCTTTGCTTCTTTTAATTTTCCATAAAGAAGATAGTCTACTTTTTGTAAATCTGCTATAGTGGCACAATTAAGGGCACACATAATCAAACGCAGGTCGTCTTTCCAGCCTTGGACAATGCCAATCACTTCTTCGACTGTGTAGCTTTCAACCAATTCCAGAACGGTTCGAGACAGGCCTACAGCCTTAGCACCAAAGACCAAACACTTAATCATATCCAGCGGATTGCGAACACCTCCACTAACTAAGAGTTGGACCTTGTCTTTCCAGTCTTGGGCATTGATAAGGGCCTGCATGGTGGACTGGCCCCATTGATTGAGGTAGTCACGTTGACCACTGCGACGGTTTTCGATATAAGCAAAGCTGGTGCCACCACGTCCTGATAGATCCACTGTACGAACACCCAGTTCATAGGCTCTTTCGATGGTCTTCACATCCATTCCAAAGCCCACTTCCTTGAGGACAATCGGAACAGGGATTTGCTTGCTATAGTCTGCTAGATGCGATTGCCAGCTTCTGAACTTCCTTTCTCCCTCAGGCATGAGCAATTCCTGCATAACATTGACATGCACTTGCAAGAGAAGAGGATGCATCTCTTCTACAGTCTGAAGACCTAACTCGACAGGCTTGTCCAATCCAATATTGGTTCCAAGAAGGAGATTTGGATGATCAGACTTGACAGAAAAAGAGTCATCTGCTGGATCTTTGAGGGCTGCGCTATAAGAACCCGTTACAAATAAAATACCACAGGCTTCCGCCACTTGAGACAGCTTTTGGTTGATTTCTCTTCCCTTATCGCTTCCACCCGTCATAGCATTGATATAAAAAGGAAAGTCCCACTTTCGACCAGCAAACTCTGTCGACAGATCGACTTCATCCAGGTCGTAAAGAGGCAAGGAAGAATGAATCAACTCCACCTCATCAAAGCTATTATAGGAGCTTTTCTGTTCAAGGGCATAGCGGATATGCTCGTCCTTACGATTTGTCGTCATGTCCTATCCTTTCTTGATATAAGAGCTCAATCCCCAGATCGGCCCAACGATTTTTTAAGGTTTCGGTTGATTGCGCATCAAAACTCAAGGCAATACCACAGTCCCCACCACCAGCACCACTACTCTTGGCAACGGCCTGCAAATCTTGACTGGCTTCTTTCAACTGTCTAAGCGAAGGCGTGTAAATATCTGTACTCAATCCTTCTAAAAGCCGGCTGGCTATTTCCACCTGCTCGATGATTTTTTCTACTTTCCCCTGCTCCAAGGCTTCTACCAAAGCAGCCACCATTTCTTTTGAGGAAGTTAAAAAATTCTGGTTGATATTTTGCTTGATTTGCTGGACCATGTGACTCGATACGGCCACTTCCTTGGTCCATCCCACTAGGAAATCACATTCTAGGGCAGGTTGTACGTGTGAAATTGAAAAGCTCCAATCATGCTCCAAAACTGTCGCCAAGTTTTCTTCTTCCAACCAAGTTGCCACCTTTTGGCGATCAAATGACCGGTAGAGAACCAAATCCTCTGCCACAATACAGGCAAGGTCTCCCATGGAACCATTGTCTCCTCGCTTGAGCAAGACAGCGCTAGCCAGCTTGAACAAGAGTTCCTGATCAACCGTAATATCATATAGAGCCAACAAGGCCTTGATCACCAAGATAACGACACTACCGCTAGAACCCAGACCAAACTTTTTGCCTTCTCGTTCCATTTTGCCACGGATTTCTAGAGAAAAAGGTCTTAAAGTTTGACCTCGATAAGTCAGGAAATCTTCCACTAGAGCAATTGTTTCTTGAATCAAGCTGTAGGCAGGATTTGGCGTCAAGTCCACTACGAAATCAAACATGTCTGAGTAGATACGATAGTTCTCAGAAAAAGCAATCTCGCCCTTCATATAGATGGGAATATCCTTTATCAAGGCTAACTGCCCTGGCTCTAAAATAGCATATTCACCTGCCCAATAGAGTTTTCCACAAGTTTTAACAGCAATCATCTTGGCTCAAATCCTTTGTTTTTGACACAATCAAGCGATAACGTTGACCGAAGATTTCTGACAAATGCTCCAAATCTTTCTCCTGACAAAGGACCTTAACATTGGGACCAGCATCCATGGTAAAGTAGCAAGCTTCTCCTTGCTGACGAAGCTGGCGGACAAAGTCCATAGCTTCATAAGATGCATCCGTCAGATAAGAAAAGGCTGGTGATGCTGTTTTGGTCGTAGCGTGCATAGCCAGGGCATTTTTCTCAGTCAATTCCCCAACCTTGGCAAAGTCATTTTCCTTGAGATAAACCAGCATATCCTGATAGTCTTTCTCAGACTGACGCACCCAGTCATCAAAAGTCGTCGAGGTTTCCACACAAAGTTTCATTCCATCACGACTGGAGATTGGTTTTTTCTTATCCTCTAGCACCAACATAATCATAGCTAATTTCAAGTCTGTCTCTACAGGGTAAATCTCCCCACTATCCTTATCCCAGGCACCTAGCGGTCCATAAAAACTCCGAGAAGAAGATCCTGAGGCAAACTTAGCCTCCTGTGCTAACTGACTTCTATCCAAACCAAGCTTGAAATAAGCATTACAAGCCTTGACCAAGGCGGACAAACCACTAGAGCTTGAAGATAGGCCCGCTGCCGTAGGCATATTATTTTGAGTATCAATACGAACAAAACCCTCACCAGCTGGACGGTAACGGTCAATAATCTTGCTCATCTTGGCATGCTCAGCCTCATTTTGTAGCTGACCATTGATATAAAAGGCATCAGCAGTAGCATCTGTCGGTAGCGGCGACAAGGTCGTCTCTGTGTACATATTTTCCAAAGTCAGAGAAATACTGCTAGTAGCAGGAACCATCTCTTTCTCTTTTTTCTTTCCCCAGTATTTGATAATGGCAATATTTGCGTAGGAACGTACTGTTACAGGCTCTCTATCCATGTCTGAACAGCTCCTTTCTCTTCTAATCTTTCTGCTAGTTCTTGAGCTTGTGTCAAATCGGCTGCCAAGGCGATAATACAACCTCCTAGCCCACCACCGCTCATCTTGGCACCTAAAGCACCATGGCTAAGAGCCATTTCCACCAAAGAGTCTGCCTCAGGGCTACTAACACCAATTTCTCTTAAATGTAAATGCGCTTGACTGAGGATTTGTCCCAATCCCTCAGCATCTTTTTGTGAAATCGCATCTTCTGCTTGCTGAGTCAATTCTCCCAAGGCATGCAAAAACGGTAGGGCATCCTTCCCCTTACTTTGAACCACTTGGATGGCTTCACGAGTGTGACCATAAACGCCAGTATCAGCAATCACCAAATAGGCGGATAAGTCCATCTCAAGCTCTGCAAATCCTACGTTCTTGATAAAGCGAATAGGTTGGTCACTTAGACAGGTCTTAGCATCCAAACCACTAGGATTCATATGGGCAATCATCTCAGCCCGATTGACCAAGATTTCCAATACATCATGAGGCAGGTCGGCCTGATAGTAGTCAAAAACCGCACGAATAGCCGCTATGCTGATAGCAGCTGACGAACCCATTCCCCGTTTTTCAGGGATAGCCGAGTCAATCTCACAGCGAATGCAGGCTTCTTTGATATCCAAATACTCCAGCGAAGCATAAACTGCCATGGACAAGGTATCCTCCTCATAGAGACGCCAAGGACTCGCTGCAGGTACCACCTTACAAGTCACCTCCACCTCCAAAAGAGGCAAGGAAATAGCAGGATAGCCATAAACGACCGCATGCTCCCCTATTAAAATAATCTTACTATGTGCCTGACCGACACCAACCTTTTTTGTCATTTTTTCCTTTTGCTAGACGAAAAAGTCGTCCCATACTCAATGAAAATCAAAAAGCAAACTAGGAAGCTAGCCGCAGGCTGTACTTGAGTACGGTAAGGCGATGCTGACGTGGTTTGAATTTGATTTTCGAAGAGTATTATTTTTTCCTACCAGTATTTATTCTTTCCTATCTATTTTATTATATTTTCACAAAAAAAGCGATTGTTTCCATTCACAATCGCTTTTTTCATTATTGAACCCATTCGCCATTATAGTTGACCGAATAACCTTCTACGGTCGTATTCACTGCTAAAGCACCGGAGCTATAAGCGTAGTACCATTTGCCATTAACCCGGAACCAACCCGTCTTCATATCTCCATTACCTTCACTTAGGTAGTACCAAGTTGAACCATCTTGATACCAACCAGTTGCCATAGCTCCTGATGAACGGAGATAGTACCACTTGTTACCAAGATATTGCCAACCTATTTGCATTGCAGCAGTTGTTGGATCGAGATAGTACCAAGTTGAGTTATCATTGGTCCAGCCACGCACTAGTTCCCCAACAGTCAATCTATTGATACGAGCATCGAAGCCACCATCCTTCTGTAAATAATACCAGTGTCCCTCATCATGAACCCAACCAGTTTTTAAAGTGTGATAGCTACGCTGATCTTCAAAATAATAGACTCGTTTCTCTGCTGGACTATCATATTGTTCCCCATGATGTTTGTTGGTATTTGTAGCAGTTTTTGCTTCTAAAACTTGCTTACCAACAAATTCTTGTAGTACCCCATCTTGACCAAAGTAAAACCAATCTGGTCTAAAAGCAATATCTTGCCTTAGAGAAGAACCAATCGTAACCCCTTCGTGTGGAGCAGGTATATATTGCCAGCCGACAACCATCTCTCCAGATAAAGGATCAAAATAATAGTACTTACCATCAATCACTCGCCAGTAGGTTTCTTTGAGTTCCCCCTTCCTGTAGTAGGTTCTACCATTTTCTTGGACGAATTTCCAACCTTCTGAACTAGCATCATCCGCCAATACTGCACTTGTTGCTAGCAAACCGAAGAAAAAGGCTGATAATGCGATTTGCATCAATTTTTTTATTATTTTCATTAGACGTATCCTCCATAACTGATTATAGCAAAGGCCAAACTACATATCAATATATAGAACATCCCTCAAAAAAAGCAGTTACAAAACTGCAACTGCTTTCTATTCTTGCATGGTGTAACCGACACCACGCACGGTTTTAATGTAGCTTTTTTGACCTTTTACATCAAGCTTGCTACGTAGATAACGGATATAGACATCCACGATATTGGTTTCAGTCGCACTTTCATACTTCCAGACACTTTCCAACAACTGCTCACGAGTCAGAACTTTCTTGCTTCCCATAAGAGTAACCAAAAGGTCATACTCACGACGAGTCAGAGCAATCATTTCCTCGCCACGATAAACGGTATGATGCTCCACATCCATACGCAGATTTCGGTAAGACGTTGGAACCTTCATCTGACTACAGTGTTGGTCGATAAAGTCCCGACCACGGAAAATCGCTGAAATACGAGCTACCAGATTATCAATGATTACTGGCTTATAGATGCAAGAAACGGCAAAGCGTTGGATTGTCTCAAGCTGGTCTTGCAATTCTTCACGATGGTCCAAAACCATGATGACTGAGGCTGGCTTAGTCCGACTCAGTTTGTCTGCAAAATCCTGGGCTGTCATATCCCCCAGACGAGCATTCAATAAAATCAAGTCATAGTCTGTCTGAAGAGCCATGGAGAGGGCTTTTTGCCCCTCCTCAACCTGATCGACTCGGTATTGCTCTTTTTGGAGTTCCAAACTTAAAAAATGAGCTAGATTTCTTTCTTTCTCAAGTAATAAAATCCGTTTCCCCATGGCAGACCTACTTATTTTTCGTCATACCAAGAGTAGTGGAATGTTCCTTCTTTGTCTTTACGTTGGTAAGTGTGAGCACCAAAGTAGTCACGTTGCGCTTGGATCAAGTTAGCTGGAAGGTCAGCTGAACGGTAGCTATCATAGTAAGTAATAGCTGCTGAGAAGGTTGGCACTGGTACACCAGCTTGAACAGCAAGAGCTACGATATCACGTACTGCTTGTTGGTACTTAGCAGTAACATCCAAGAAGTACTCATCCAAAAGAAGGTTAGCAAGGTCTGCATCACGGTTGTAGGCATCTGTAATCTTTTGCAAGAAACGAGAACGGATGATACAGCCATCACGCCAGATAGATGCGATATCTGCAAATGGCAAATTCCAGTTGTTTTCTTTTGAAGCTACACGCAATTGCGCAAAACCTTGTGCGTATGAAATGATTTTTGAGAAGTAAAGGGCTTGACGGATTTTTTCAATCAACTCAGCCTTGTCTCCTTCAAATTTGAAGTCAGCTGGTTTTGGAAGAACCTTGCTAGCATGTACACGTTCTTCTTTGTAAGTTGAAATGTAACGTGCAAATACTGACTCAGTGATGAGTGACAATGGTACACCAAGGTCAAGTGATGATTGGCTAGTCCATTTACCAGTACCCTTGTTACCTGCGGCATCAAGGATGTAGTCTACGATTGGTCCATCTTGGCCTTCATCGTCTTTACGACTCAAGATATCAGCTGTGATTTCGATCAAGTAGCTGTCCAATTCACCCTTGTTCCACTCAGTAAAGATTTCAGCCATATCTTCTGCAGAAAGGCCTAGCAAGTGTTGCATCAAGTCATAGCTTTCTGCAATCAATTGCATGTCACCATACTCGATACCGTTGTGGACCATTTTCACATAGTGACCAGCTCCATCAGGACCGATGTAAGTCACACATGGTTTGCCATCTTCTGGTGCTTTAGCTGAGATTTCTTCAAGAACATCCGCAACCAATTCGTAGGCCTCTTTTTGTCCACCAGGCATGATAGAAGGACCTTCAAGGGCACCTTTTTCACCACCAGAAACCCCAGTACCGATAAAGTTGATACCTGAGTTTGCCAATTCTTCATTACGACGGATGGTATCTTTGTAGAAAGTGTTTCCTCCGTCGATCAAGATATCACCCTTGTCAAGGTGCGGAAGAAGGGCTTGAATTGTAGCATCTGTACCAGGTCCAGCTTGAACCATGAGCATGATACGACGAGGTTTTTCGATTGAGTTTACAAAACTTTCAACGTCATAGCTTGGTACAAAGTTCTTTTCAGGATGGCAAGCAATCACATCTTCAGTTTTTTCTTTACTACGGTTGTAAATAGCAACTGTGTAACCACGAGATTCAATATTAAGGGCAAGGTTACGACCCATTACGGCCATACCTACGACACCAAAGTTAGCTTTTGTCATTTGACACTCCTCTTGTTTAATTTGTTTTATTTTATCATTTTTACTTTTGAAAAGAAAGAATTTTGTAACGACTGCTTAGTAGTCCAAAGCATCCGCATGTCCAGAACCATTTCCAACAAAGTATCCTGTCTTACAGTTAAGGGTAAAGAGATAGGTTCCATCTGGCTTGTAGAGGTTGTAATAACCATTGCCATTAACGATATTAACACGTTCAAGGATATATTGGTTACCAGTGATATAACCACGTGAACGTGAAGTCGCTAGGATTTTTTCCAAGACACCATCCGCGAAATCCCAGGCAGAATTATTGCTATCATCAACAGCCGATTGATTGAACGGCACACGACTCGAAGCTCTCTGGAGATCAACTCCAGAACTTGATAAACCGCCATGGCTATCATCACGTGCAGAAACTGAATTGTTTGATGAGACGCTTGAAGATGGACTTGTGTTGTCTGTAGCCCTCTCTGTTGATGAACTTGAACTTTCTTGACTTGAACTTGAAGGAGCTGTTTGTTGACTCTTACCTAGACTGATAGCCTTATCTAGCACTTTATCAATCTCCGTATTTCCAGTTTTAATATCTGTAAATTTAGCATCTGATTTAGCTTTAGCGTTAGTGTCCAAAACTCCATCTACAATAGCTGGCTTATCAAATTGAGCATTGACATCTTGAATAGCCTTGATTTGAGTTGCTAGACTATCATACTTAGATTTTGCAAGCGTATATTCACGACTACCTTCTAGCTTATCAAGCAAGGTTTTAAGTTGACCCAGTTTATCAAACTGGCTATTCTTCAAAGCCGTTTTGTTTCTATCTGTATAGAAGGCATCATATAAATTATTGAATTCTTCCACATCTGACTGCGTGTTTGTAGTTGATTGAGAAGTTTGGATTTCCTTGGTAGAACGATCCACTTGACGATAAACATAATAACCAGTTCCAAGGATAAGAACCACTAAGGCTGCTAGAATACCATAAAGTACCCATTTCTTCTTACTATTTCCATCTTCACTATCTGTCACTCGATAAAGTGTTGGAATATCTTCAGTCTCAAATTCTTCTACAAGAGGTGCTTCTGAAACTCGTGTTAATTCTAAATCATCAAACTGACTCAACTCATCTTCTGGAGCTGGAGAATCTACTCCTGTTCCCTCACGAAGCTCTTGAAGTAAATTATCTAGAGTCTGAGTCTCCTCTATCTCTTCTACCTCTTCTTTTTCAACTAAATCATCCTTGCTAAACTGACGCGTTTCAAACTTATCTGCCTCAATTTCATCTTTATGTTGTTTCACATACTTGTCCAAGATAGAATCTCCAGGCAATACACCTGCTTCCACCTCTTCATTTTTTAGCATGGCTTCTCCAACCGTTAGATCTTTGGCATCATCAAAATCAAATTGCGCTTCTTGATGTTCTGTTATATGACGATCATGTCTTTTCTTACTCATGAGTTTTCCTTCCTACTTTACTTCCTGACGTTTAACACGCTGACCAAAATATTGATACAAATCAACTTTTAAAGTTCCATTGTACAACTTGCGCTTCTTGTCCGCCTGACTGCCGTACTTGGTCTCAAAGGCTTCATCACTAGTTAGGATAAATTTGCTCCACGTTTTCAGCGGTGCAAATACTTGCCCCATCTCAGCATAGAGTTTGGTAACTCCTGCATCATCTGACAAGCGTTCCCCATAAGGTGGGTTAGAGATAATCACTCCATTGATTTTATCGGAACGCAAATCCTGCACGCGCATCTGCTTAAAGGTAATATCTCCTGCAACACCTGCTGCCTGAGCATTGGCCTTGGCAATTTCCACCATACGCGCATCGATATCACAGCCCATGATATCTAGCTCAAGCTCACGATCTACTTTTTTGGCTGCTTCTGTGCGAACCTCTTGAATCAAGCGATCGCTAATCCAGTTCCATTCCTCAAAGGCAAAGGAGCGACGAAGACCAGGCGCCATCTTTCTAGCAATCATAACTGCCTCGATACAGAAAGTCCCCGAACCACAGGTCGGATCAATCAAGGGCTTGTCTGGATACCAGTTAGAGAGTTGCAAAATAGCTGCTGCCATGTTTTCCTTGATAGGAGCACCACCTTTTTCAGTACGATAGCCACGTTTAAAGAGGCTAGACCCGGTCGTATCAATCATGACAGTTGCGACATCTTTCAGAATAGAAACCTCAATCTTAAACTCAGGACCAGTTTCCATCAAGGGGACACCTTCTGGACGGGCATAGTGTCTCTGCAACTTCTTAACAACGGCCTTCTTTGAAATAGCCTGTACACTGGGTTCATTGTGTAGCTTAGATTTCACACATTTGGCTTTTGAAATCGGGAAACGTGCCCCAAGCGGTAAATAATTTTCCCAATCTAGGGCAAAAACTCCCTGGAATAGTTCCTCAAAAGTCTTAGCTGGGAAAGTTCCTACGATAATCTTGATACGATCTGCTGCTCGAAGCCAGAGGTTGGTCTCGATAATGGCTCTCACGTCTCCTTGAAAACGAACACGTCCATTTTCAACCTGACAATCGTAGCCCAACTCTCGCACTTCACGACCAACGACAGCCTCAAGACCCGCTGCAGCAGTCGCGATTAAATTAAATTCTTTTTTCATGTTACAGTCTTATGAGACCTTTCTATATGTCCACTTTAAAAAATGAGGTTGAGAAAAATTCTCAGCCCCAACCTATATGCAATTTTCTATAAGCCATGTTTTGTTCCAGAAGTGACTAGGACCACTTCCTTCGATAATCATCTGTCTACCACTAACAGCTTAGAGCTGATAGCAGTCAGAGTACTACGTTCGTTTCCGTGCACTCCATGCCCCGACCAAAATTTGGGTTGCTAGCTTGAGGGGTTTACCGCGTTCCACTCTCTCTGTTTCCAGAGAGACTTCGTCACTGTGGCACTTTCAAGCCTACTCTGGCCTATCCGAGGACTTAGCCATTTCAACTGCCGTAACGATTTCTCGTCCCTAGGCTTATGGTTTCGCCTAGCACAAACACTACAGGCATCACAGCCTGTGCTAGCATGGACTTTCCTCATGAAAAGAAATTCTCATCACGCGATTATCCAAAAATTGCACTTTTCAAATAAGCTCTTATAAATCAGAGTTATCCAAAATTTGTTTACCAAATACTTCTTTCTCAAGACGATTCAAACGTTTCAAAATATCAAAATTCGTCATAGAAGTTGTTGCTGTCATTTCAAGCGGTTCTGCTTGAACAGATGCGGATTCAGGCTTGCGAGACAATTCTTCCTTCAACTCTGCAATTTCTTGACGGAGAGACTTGACTAAGGCAGCATAAGTTTCGTAGTCCTTGATGACATCGTCCAAAAATTCATCAACTTCAACTTTACTATACCCACGGACTTCACGTCCAAACTCTTGCTCGAAAATATCTTTCGCTGAAAAAATAATACCTGCCATCTCTCTCTCCATTCTCGGTTTCTAATAGTATTATTATATAAAAAAAGGCAAACAAAAATCAAGGTCAAAGGCTTACTTTTCAGAAAAATTTTCTGCTAGCTCATTTAGGTCTTCAAACGTTAGCCTTTTTATGCGATACCCTTCCTGATTTTTCATCAAGGTATCCATAAATTTTAATTTGGTCTCATTTTCTGGGTCATAGAAAAAATAAGCTAGGTCAGTATTTTCCAGCAAAAATCGTTGGTAGTCTCGTAGTTGCCCCATATGTTCATATTTAGGATAGGCATATTTGACAAAATCTACCTGCTTAAATTGGCTAAGTTTAAGCTGATTCGCTTCATTCCAATTTTCCCCGTGTGTTTCAAAATCAAAAATGGTCGCTAGGTTGAAACCATATTCTTCTTTCATTTCATTTGCGACATCGAGTACCCAAGATTCAAATCCCAAGTTCCCTGTAAAGACCAGCCAATTAATCCCTTCTTCTGCCAAACTTTCTAAATCACGGCGAATGGCTTTCTTTATAATTTTTAACCTGATATCTTTTTCGTTAAAGACACCCAAGTCAAAATTAGAATATCCCATAATTAAAGCTGTAGTCATTTTTACACCTTTCTTTCTATTTTTATGGTATAATAGAGTGATGTTATTGTACCAATAAGGAGAAATATGGTCAACTATCCTCATAAAATTTCATCAAAAAAAAACAAAACATCCATTTCTCAACCAAATAATTTTGCAAATCGAGGAATGACTTTTGAAAAGATGATTAACGCTACAAACGACTACTATCTGACGCATGGCATGGCAGTTATCCATAAAAAGCCAACGCCTGTTCAAATTGTCCGAGTAGACTATCCTCAACGTAGTCGAGCCAAAATTGTAGAAGCCTACTTTAGACAAGCTTCCACAACAGATTATTCTGGCGTGTACAGAGGACATTACATTGACTTTGAAGCCAAGGAAACGCGACAAAAGAATGCTATTCCAATGAAGAACTTCCATCTTCACCAGATTCAACATATGGAACAAGTTCTAGAACAGCAGGGTATTTGCTTCGTACTGCTTCATTTTTCTTCTCAACAGGAAACTTATTTGTTGCCGGCATTTGATTTGATTCGCTTTTATCATCAAGATAAGGGGCAAAAATCAATGCCACTTGGATATATTCAAGAATACGGATATTTAGTAAAGCAAGGCGCTTTCCCTCAAATTCCCTATCTCGACATTATCAAAGAATATTTACTAGGTGGTAAAACAAGATGAACAAACAAACTATTCTGCGATTCTTAAAGTATATTGGAATTACATTTTTTACCTTATTTATCGCTTTATTTCTATTAGGTGGTGGTGTCTTCCTCTACTTTGTTAGCAAGGCTCCAGCCTTATCTGAAAGTAAATTAGTTGCGACAACTTCCAGCAAGATTTATGACAATAAGAACGAACTGATCGCTGACCTTGGATCTGAACGTCGAGTAAATACTCAAGCAAATGAAATCCCTACTGATTTGGTCAAGGCCATCGTGTCTATCGAAGACCACCGTTTCTTTGATCATAGAGGTGTTGATACCATTCGTATCATGGGTGCGGCATTGAGAAACCTCCAAGGCGGAGGAGGCCTCCAGGGAGCCTCAACCTTGACTCAACAATTGATCAAATTAACTTATTTTTCTACTTCAACTGCCGATCAAACTTTGTCACGTAAAGCTCAGGAAGCTTGGTTAGCCGTTCAACTAGAACAAAAAGCAACCAAGCAAGAAATCCTGACCTACTACATCAACAAAGTCTACATGTCTAACGGTAACTATGGAATGCAAACTGCAGCCCAAAATTACTATGGAAAAGACTTGAAGGATTTAAGCTTACCACAGTTAGCACTCCTAGCCGGAATGCCTCAAGCACCAAACCAATATGATCCTTATTCTCATCCAGAAGCTGCTCTAGAGCGTCGGAACTTGGTACTTTCGGAAATGAAGGGGCAGAAATACATCAGCGCAGAAGAGTATGAAAAAGCTATTAATACCCCTGTTACCGATGGTCTACAAAGCCTGAAATCAGGTAACAGTTATCCTGCATACATGGACAACTACCTTAAAGAAGTAATCGACCAAGTTGAACAAGAAACTGGTTACAACCTTCTTACCACAGGTATGGATGTCTATACAAATGTGGACAAAGATGTCCAACAACGACTCTGGGATGTTTATAACACCGACCAATATGTCACTTATCCTGATGATGACATGCAAGTAGCTTCGACTATTGTAGATGTATCTAATGGTAACGTTATTGCACAACTTGGTGCTCGTCATCAAGCAAGTAATGTTTCATTCGGCACCAACCAGGCTGTGGAAACCAATCGTGACTGGGGATCAACAATGAAACCCATCACCGATTATGCTCCTGCTTTAGAATTTGATATCTATGACTCAACTGCTACAATTGTACGAGATATCCCTTATAATTATCCTGGAACAAGTACACCTGTCTACAACTGGGATAGAGGATACTTCGGTAATATCACCCTTCAATATGCACTACAGCAATCTCGGAATGTTCCGGCTGTAGAAACACTCAATAAAGTTGGATTAAATCGTGCAAAAACCTTCTTAAATGGTTTGGGAATTGACTATCCAGATATGCATTATTCTAACGCCATATCAAGTAACACAACTGAATCTAATAAACAATACGGCGCAAGTAGTGAAAAAATGGCTGTTGCTTATGCTGCATTTGCCAATGGTGGTATCTATCACAAACCGATGTACATTAATAAAGTTGTCTTTAGTGATGGTAGCGAAAAAGAATTTTCTGACCCTGGTACCCGAGTTATGAAAGAGACCACTGCTTACATGATGACAGAAATGATGAAAACAGTCTTGACCTCTGGAACTGGTTTTAATGCCTATATTTCATGGCTTCCTCAAGCCGGTAAGACAGGTACCTCTAACTATTCAGATGAAGAAATCGAAAATCATATTAAATCAAGTCAACTTGTTGCACCGGATGAAATGTTTGTCGGCTATACTCGTAAATATTCGATGGCCGTATGGACAGGTTACTCAAACCGTCTTACTCCAGTCATCGGCAATGGATTCACAGTTGCTTCTGCAGTCTATCGTTCAATGATGACTTACCTATCAGAAGATGACCACCCAGGAGATTGGACTATGCCTGAGGGCTTATATAGGAGTGGAGAATATGTCTTTAAGAATGGAGCTCGTCCTACATGGACTGCTCCTGCTACTCAACAAAGTTCTACACCTGCTCCCGCGAACCAGACTCCAGAGACTTCATCCTCTCAGTCAAGTGTAACGACACCAAACACAAATCCAAATGCAAATACAGTTACTCCCAATGCTGGAACCAATGAGAATACGGCGACACAACAACCAAGTACCAATCAAGGGCAGCCTAACCAAAATCCTCAACCAGCGCAACAATAAATTACTAACCACCCAAAAATTGGGTGGTTTTTCAATCTGTTCTTTGTTAAATCAATAATTAGATAAGAAAAACCTGAGAAGGTCAATTGTACTTCTCAGGTTTTTTATTCTATACACTCTACTGGTTTAGAATACTGTTAAGGGAGAGTTTAATTGTCATATACAACTAATCTTTTTTACTTTTTGCTACAAAGATAGCAGATAAGGCTAGTCCAACGCTTGCCAAGAAAATAGCTGTTTCTGACTGTTTTTCACCAGTCTCTGGCAATCTCTTGTCTTCCTTGGCAACTTGAACTGGTGCTTCTGGAGTCTGAGATTTTTCTAACGAGCTTAGCTTAAATTCTGGTTTTTCTACTGTCGGTGCGGCTTGGTCACCTACGGTTGATAATGGACCTGTGTACTCTGGTAATTCGTGTTTCAAGGCCATAACGGAGTTAACTCCACCCTGGAACTCTGGCTTCTCAACTGTCGGTGCGGCTTGGTCACCTACGGTTGACAATGGGCCTGTGTAGGCTGGAACCTCATGTTTCAAGGCCATAACGGAGTTGACTCCACCCTTGAACTCTGGTTTCTCTACTATTGGAGCGGCTTGGTCACCTACGGTTGATACTGGGCCTGTATAAGCTGGTAGCTCATGTTTCAAGGCCATAACTGCATTGACACCACCCTTGAACTCTGGTTTCTCTACTGTTGGAGCGGCTTGGTCGCCTACAGTTGATACTGGACCTGTATAAGCTGGAAGCTCATGTACCAAGGCTTCAACTGCATTTACACCACCTGTAAATTCAGGTACCTCAAGCACTGGTGCTGGTTCTTCACCCTTGCTTGATTGAACCGGTTCTTCTGTCAATTCTTGATAGAAGCTCGCCAATTCATAAAACTCAGCCTTGCCACCTTCCCAGACCAGTTTAACATCTAGAAGAGAACCACTATTTCGGATAGCAAAGGTTTGGAGACTAGATGTAATAGCACCAAGATCTGTCCAACTTTCTTGACCATCCTTAAGTGTTCTCGCTTGAACTCGTGCTTTCGCTCCTTCAGGAAGGCTTGAAACAAGACGAAGATGGTTGGCATTGGTTGGTTCTGACAAGTGGTAAACCATTTCACCCTTATCATTTTCCGCCTTATAGCTAGTCAAGACTTTTCCATCTACGAGATTAGTATAGAAGTTGCCTCGGCTTTCGCCACCATTTCCTTCTACAGTTGGATCATTGATTGGTTTGACAAATTCGCCATCATTGATCACCAATTCTGTAAAGCCTACAAAACGAGCATCATAATCAGCTGTATAGAGGACACGAAGATAGTTTGCTTTGACTGGTGTTGTCAATTCACCCTCGATGTAACGATTTCCTGGCATCTTAGAATCATGTGTCCAACCATCTGTCAATGAATCATCGTGTTGGCTATTAGCCACACCATCTCCTACTGTCACAACATATGTCCAAGTTTTACCGTCTTGGCTGACTTGGATTTTACCATCACGAAGATAGTTTTGAGTTCCGTCTTGGATGTAGGCTCTGATCTTCTTGATAGTGCGTTCGCTACCAAGTTTCAAGGTTACATGGCCATCTTTATGGGCATAGTCTGAAAACTCAACGAAGTTGTTGTACACACCATCAAACAATTGATCGAGGTTATTAATCTTACGAACATCATTACTTCCATATGTTGGATGAATGCCCATAGTTGTAGATTCTAGTTTGGTTGGTTGCACTTCTTTAGTCGTTACAAGGAGAGAAGTTGATGGAACAGCCTGTTCTTGGTCTGTTTTATTAACAAGACGAACATAACGTACCAAGTGGGTTGCGACAGATCTGTCTGTCAGCTGACTAGCTGGTGTCCATTCTTGCGCATTTACAGAGTACTCTAGACTTAGGGCTGGGTTGGCCTGGCCTTGGAGCTGGATGCTCTTGACTTGATGGATTCGGTCAAGCTTCATACCTAAATAGCTATGAGCAGGAAGTTTAGTTCCAGCTGGAATTTGAAGCTCGTAACTGCCCAAGCTATCCACTACTGGTGTTTCCTTCAAGGCATCCACGTTGGTGTCTGTTAAATCGCTATTTCCAGAACGTGTCTCAACAGAGAAGTCTTGGATACGCCACCAAAGGTCACTTGCCTTGGTATTGCGTACTCGGATGTAACGAGCATTGATAGCTCTAGTCACTTCCTTAGTTTGTTCTCCTGATAGGCGATCTAACTCTTGCCATGCAGATCCATCTGTAGAGTACTCAAGTACACCTGCGGCAAGTTTATCGCCAGTTCCTTGGCGAAGACGAACTTTAGTGACTGACTTGACTTCACCTAGGTCAAGTTGTGCCCAGGCATCTACTGGAGTCGTATTGCTGCCGTCAGCATTTGCCATCATAGCTTCTGTATTATCTTTACCATCAGTAATTTGACTTGCTGATGTTCTCAATTTATAAACTAGATTTGAGCTGAGGCTAATTGTAGCAGTTTGTTGTTTACGAGCGTTCTCTACTGGACGATTTACTGCAATCTCGCGAACTGCAAACCAGGTGTCATCACGATCTTCTGTAGCAATCATACGCACTGCTTTAGCTTTGATGTTAAGATTTTCAAACTGAACAAGTGACTCATTACCAACATAAGTTGGTTCTTTCAAACTTACCCAATTATCTTTTTCATCTTGATACTGCACTTCAGCCTTACTAAAGGTATCACGTGGATTTGCCTGAGTTCCCATAGCAAAGGTCAATGTTTGGATATCTACCGGTTTGTTAAATTTCATACCGATATAATCACCTGTCTTAATACTATTTGGTGATTTAATCAAAGCATGAGTTGCCAAGTCACCATCCGTTACTTCTGCCAAACCACCTTCTACACCTGTTCGATTGGTAATAAAGGTGCTGATGATTTGATCTGGATGCAAGACTTTTTGAACTTCAGAAGCTAGAACTTCTTTCAAGGATAGGATAAATGGACGGATATGTTGAACACCCAATTCAGCCTTTTCAAGATGGTCTACATAATGGAAGGTATGAGTTTGAGACTGTTCGTACAATTTCAAACCTTTATAGTAGCTATCCCAAAGTTTGGCTGCATCATTTGTAGCCATAGCCTCTGTTCCTGTTAGGAAGGCATCAAGGGCATTCATTTGGTCGATTGCATTATCCAACCAATAGTGGATCTGTGCAACCATTTTTTTATCACCTGATGCTTTATAAAGTTCAGCCGCTTCTTTAATCTTGGCAAATTCTGCACGCAAGGTTGCACGTTCTGCAGTTACATCCTGACCCGCTTTGAGCTTAGTCATGAAGTCTGTCAATTTTGGAGCTAATTCAACTGATTCTTCTAGTTTAACGACACGACCATCCATGTTTTGGTTAATCATATGCTTACCAAGTTCGCGGAAGGCTGCTGATACCTTGCTATCTTCAAAATGACCATTTTCAACAAAGTTGAAGGCAATGTCATTGAGTTTCTTAGCTTCTTCTTCTGACTTCCACTGTTTCCATGTATATTGAGCTCCAGCAAAGAGGGCAATCTTAGATGGTTCAGACTGTTGCATTGGATTCAACATGATCCCAGACAGCAAGCTTGGATCTACATTCGGATGAAGGAATTTCTCACCACCACCTAGAATCAAGTGTTGTTTAGAGTTATCTGTAACTGGCCAGTTCACCCAAAGTGATACTGGACGATAAGTCTTACCACCTGCAGTTAGATTGTTCTTGAGAGTTGATAGGAAGCCTTCAGAAACTTCACCCCAAATCTTACCACCCGTCAAGGTCATAGAGGTTGAACTTGGGAGATTTTCATTTAGAGATTTCAACTCTGCTTCACGTCCATTACCCCAATACTGACCTGGAACAAAGATCATTTCTTTGCGAAGTCCACTATAAGTTCCTTGCATTTCTGTCAACCAGTTGGTCATATCCTGCATCAAGCGGTTGTAGCTATTATAGCCTCCAACTGGGCTTGGTGCATCATCGGCTAGAATACCAAATTCACGGACACCCACTTTCATCAACTGAGTAAATTTAGCCTTGATGGTTGCCAAATCTTCTTGGTAATGCGCTTCATTACCAAAGCGGATACGGTTGTTCATGAATGGATGAATGGTCCAAACATAGCGAGTTTTACTTTGATTTCCGACGCGAGCAAGTTCACGAATTTCAGCTAGTTTTTCTTCTGGGTAAAGTTCACGCCATTTCTTGTTGTGGTATGGATCATCTTTTGGTGCGAAGAAGTATTGGGTCAATTTCAAATCGCCACCAAAACGCATGAGTTCAGCACGATCTGCATTAGACCATGGATTTCCATAGTAACCTTCGATGAAACCACGGTTCTTGATTTCAGCGTAATCTTCCACTGTCACATTGCGAAGAACTGGAACTTGACTTTCTTTGAGCATGTGTTTCAAGGTTGTCAAACTATAGAAGACTGCATCTGTGTCTTTTCCGACGATAGAAATCGAATTATCCTTGATGGTCAAGGCATAGGCATCAATCTTGTCAAAGAGACCTGCTGAAACCTTGGACATATTTTGCTCTGCTTGTGAACCTTGTCCATGCACTCCAAGATAAATATTAGTTGCGCCAGCAACTGCTGATTTACTAGTAGTATAGGATACTTGATTGTCCTGCAAGACACTCTTCAAGCGATTGCGAGTATAAATATCGAGTTGATTGCCCATAACCAGATTGACTTGCTTACGAAGGGCTGTGACTCCTTCTCCATAAGTCACTTTTTGTGGAGTTGGGAAAACTTTGTACTCTTTCTTGAGATAGTCTGCGCTCTTGCTAGCAGCTGCAATGCTGTCTTCACTAGCTGGTTTACTTGCAGTAAATTGATCCGCCAATTCAACTGTTCCATCACCTGTTTGCTCGACTTTTGGAGTTTCAGGTGTAGATGGTTGTTCTGGTTCTGATGTCTCTTGTCCCTCTTTGATAGGTTTCAATAGATGAACTTCAGCTGCACTTGCAAAGCCCCCAACACCTGATAGAACTTTCAACTCAACCTTGTTAGTCTGAACAGGAGCAAAGTTGACTGTTTTTTCTTGAGCGTTGTTGTCCCAGTTTCCTTCTGAAACCTTGACCATTTGGCCATCTTTTTGTGCGTAGATTTCGTAGCGAGTAACGACTCCATTTCCACCACCTGGACGTGGGAGATAAGTCAAACCATTGACTTTTTCTGCTTCTTTCAAAGTCATGGAAAGAGTGTACGGAGCAGTATCACCAGTCCATTTAGTATGCCAGAATGTATTCGGATCATTGTCAAAGGCTTTTTCAACAACTCCTTCAGTCGCTGTTCCTGGTGTTTCTTGACTAGTTGCAGAAACTGTGAAATGATCTGTTGGAATCAAACGAGGATTTACAAATGGTTTATCTGTCAACTCTGCACTATGTAAAATTCCTTTGAACCCACCGATGCTTTCAAGCGGTAGAACCAAGCTATTGTGAGCAAAGCGAGGGTAAGCTGGATTCGCGATACGTTCAATCTTCTCACCATCCACATAGAATTCCGTTGATTGTGGTTTGGTCACGATAGAGATTTGATAACGTTTATTCTTTTCGAGTTTTTTCTTGAACTGGATATGGAACTGTTCAAATTGATAAGCAAGATAGCCGTCTTTATCAGCTAGATAGATACGGTTGTCTCCACTTGTTGAGAAGGTTTGTTCACCGTCTCCAGTGACAGTTACATCAAACTTCAAGACATGACTTGGACCAACATCACCAGCCAGGCCTTCAATACTACTGTCTTTATCAAATGCTAAACCTTGATCAGATGCTTTTACTTTCTTACTTGCATAGTTTTCCACTGTTTCAGGATTGATAGTAAACAAATCACTTTGATCAATCTCTTTATCAGGATTTGACTGTGGCGCATAAGGGCTCGTTGGTAGGGTGCGTTCTGCAAAGGTCGCAGCTGCACGGTCAGATCCCCAGGTGCGTTCTGCAGTGGTTTGCATGCTCTTGAAGAAGCGTTTGAAGATATCATAAGATGTCAAACCTGTCTCATGAAGATCAATATTGTCATTCCAAACTGCGTGGCCACCACCAATTACATTTGGATTTGATGCTTCTAGAAGTGGACCATGACCTGTTCGGAAATCATTTGGTGTCCACCTATTGTATTGTGTTTCATAGTTAGCATAGTCACCATAAGCTGTTTGACGATTATCACCATTTGGTACACTATAGGTTGGAATATCTGTTATGTTGATAATCTTAGCTCCCTGAGCAATAGCTTCTTTTGGTTGCTGCCAGCCAATACTCCAGATATCAACTTCTACATCTTTCCAATCAACCGCTGTTTTACCTCGTTTCGCACTAAGCGACCCCCAAATACGAGGTGTATAGCCTTTCCCTTTAATGTATTTAATAAGGTCATTGACATAACGACGATAGCTTTCTCTGCTTCCGTAGTATTCATCCGTTCCGATATGAACAGTAGACACCCCATGAAGTGGTGCATCTGGACCATCAAGAAGTTTGTCATAAACTGATTTGACAAAAGCCAGCGTTTCATCGTATTTATTATCTAGATCGAGCATGGCTACTCGCTCTACATTATGTTTACCTCTGTAATCGCTCAGGCTACCTTGATACATGAGGTCTGGACGAACTTTGACAAATGACAGAGCATGACCTGGTGTGTCAATTTCAGGTACTAGATTGATATGCAAGGCCTTAGCAAGTTTAATCAGATTTTGCATCTCTTCTTTAGTATAGTGCTCATCTGATGTTAATTTTTGACCATTCTTACCGACAATATCTGTCTCTACACGGAAACCTGTCTTAGCATGTTCTAGAACGTACTTAAGCTCTTCTTCTTGTGTTAGGTTCTTACCTGCTAAGTGCTCTTTTAGGAAGATATAGTTATCGTTGAGGTGCAACTGCAAGTCGTTCATCTTGTAGTAAGCCATGTTGAGCATGATGTCTACAAGGGTGTCATAAGGAATAAATTTACGACCTGTATCTAGCATAAAGCCACGGTGGCTGAAACTTGGGAAATCACGAATTTCTCCATTTTGGAGATTGCTTTCCCCCATTTGAAGAAGAGTACGAGTGGCGTAGAAGGCGCCTGTGTTCGTTGCAGCTTCGATGGTAATGACACCATCTTGAATAGTGATGCCATAACCTTCCTTACCATACCCCTTATTTTCAACTTTTTTAAATTCAATTCGTTTTTGAGCCTGCTTATCACCTGTCGCAAGTTCCAATCCACGGCTTGCAAGGTCTGACTGGTAGAAGGTTGCAGCCTGATCAAAGCCTGAATCTCCTGTCGCAAGAACTGTATCTGAAGTGATAGAAGATTGACCTTCTTTTCCATACCATTGTTGAACAGCTGGTGCTACTTTTGGTTTGACACCTACACCTTCGTCCTGATGTAGCCCCTTGATGACTACTTCAAATTCTTTAGTAAAGGTATGTGAATCTTTAATTTGCTCTACCATAACCTTAACGCGTTGATCAGTCAGAGGCTTATAAATGTGATTTTGAAGGTCAATCACACCTTGTTTGTTGCTACCTATAAGACTGACTTTTCCTGGTAAAGTTGGAAGTACTAAAGATTGTCCATCCTTAGCGACTGTCAATTCCGTAACTTGGCGAATATCTGTCACTTTAGTTGGATCAGGGATATTCGAATAAGCTCGAATTTCTTGAATACCAACGTTTCTCCAGCCCATTGTGCCCGCTTGATAGTCATTGATTTCTAACTTGAGATATTTAGCTTGAATACTATTGGCTAAGTCAACTTTCTCATCTAAAACAGGTTCTCCAGTCTTGGTATGAGCTAGTTTCCATTGTTTTTCTCCACTAGCATTTACATCATCTTGACCTGCATAGTAGAGGCTCCAAGATTTGATATTTGGATCATTTTGTCCCTTGCGGACACGGCGATCCCAATCAATCTCTACATGCCTAATAAGTGTAGTTTTTGGAAGAGTTAATTCGAAAGTTGGTTTGTTAATATTTGGATTTGTTGCCCAACGAGTATCAGGATCCCCATCTACTGCCTTGTCAGCAGTAAAAGGAGTTCCAGTTTCTGAGTCGTTTGCTTGGACAGTGACACCTTCTAAGTGGTTACGATCTTCTCTATCTTCAATTTGATTTTCAACCGGTTTGATTGTAGGTGTAGCTGGTTCTACAGGTTTAGAATCTGCTTTTGGTGTTTCAACCGGCTTCAGAGTCTCAGCTGGTTTGGGAGCTGTTGGAGTTGTTGCTGGGCTTGTTTCTTCAGTTGCTGCAGGACTTGTTCCTGCAGTATTTTCATGATTTTCATCATGACCTGTATCTGCCGTCGCTTCTGATTCAGCTTTCTTTAAAACAGCTGCTAAATCATCTGGCAACTTGTCTAAAGGCTGAGCTTGTGTGATTGTTCCTTCTTTCTCAGGTGTTCCAACTGTCTCTGCAGCTTGCACTACATTTGCACCAAAGATACTAGCACCGATCATTACAGAGGCTGCACCAATTGCAAATTTTCGAATACTATAGTGACAGCGTCTTTCAAAAAAATGTCTATCCATCTTTCTCCTATTCCTTTCTCCCACTTATTACAGTAAGCGGTCTCATTTTCCATTTGAAAATGGAGAGAACCTAGAGGTTCTCTCCAACTAAGTTATTTCTGTCTGAATTCTAGTTCCTGTAAGTTATAAAATTCAGTCTTCTTTAATTTTCTTTTCGTTTTGTCGCAAGGACAGCAGCAGATAAGGCAAGACCGACGCTAGCTAGGAAGATAGCTGTATCCGATTGGCTTTCTCCCGTTTCTGGCAATCTCTTCTGCTCTTCTGTTGAAACTGAAGTTTTAGATTCTGCAAGTTTTCCTTGACCCAATTGACTAATCCGATACTCAGGTTTTTCAATAGTTGGTGCTGCTTGATCGCCTGCTGTAGCCAATAGTCCTGTGTAGGCTGGCTTTTCGTTTACCAAAGCTTCTACTGCATTAGCTCCGCCTTTGTATTCTGGCAATTCATGAACTAAGGCCTCTACTGCATTGGCGCCACCTTTGTATTCTGGAACTTCATTGACAGCTGCTTCTTCACCTGCTGTTCCAACTGGTCCTTTATACTCAGGTACATCAAGAATTGGTGCTGCTTCTTCACCTGCTGTTCCAAGCGGGCCTTTATACTCAGGCAATTCAAGAATTGGTGCTGCCTCCTCACCTTTGCTACTTGTAGGAGCATCTGGTTTCACAGTCTGATCTTGTAGTTGGTTGAGATATTCTGCAAAATAGGCAACCATTCTTTCAGTCAAGAGATGGTTATCCGTAGCATATTTCATGCTAGCTACTACACTTGCTACTTCCTCTTGATTTTCTTTGCTGGTCAATTTTTGAGCTTTCGCTAAAGCTGTTTCATAACCTGACAAATCAAGAGCTGTTTCTGCCACCTGTGGACGACTAAAGATCAACTCAGCAGCGGCTTGATATTTATCCCCACCATCTCCATAAGACTTGGTACCTGTCAAAACAATTTTCTTAGCCTTAATTGTCTTACCAAAGTCAATATCTTTTGGTTTATTGTTATCTGGCCAATCAGTTGCAGTGAAAGTATGTTCTTTACCAGACTCATCTGTCACAACCAGTTTCACATCTCGCAAATTACCATTTGATCCTGATCCGCGTGGTACATAACGGAAGCCTGTGATTTCCGTCGCTTCTTTCAAGACCATAGTTGCAGGTTTACCAACATCTCCACCATTCCAAGACGTATGCCATAGACTTGATAAGTTACCATCAAAGGCATTGGCTAAATCTTCTCCCGCTTGCGCTGGAGCATTTAGACTTTCAAAGTCTTCTGCTACCAAGGCTGTTTTCTTTTGTACCAAGGCATTCTTCAGAGCGTCAATCTTAGCAATCTCAGCACGCGCTTCTTCCACGCTAATGTCATCATCTGCTTGACTGAGGTTAAAGACAGCTTCCTTCAAGGCATCCATAGATTCCTTAGTATAGTTGGTCATAGCAACCGTTGGCAAGTAGTTCTTCAGAGCATTTTCTGTCAACATCTTACCAGTTAGAGTGATTTCCTCGATTTGAAGTTTATCCATGATGAAGTCGTTGTAACCACGGAAGTTAGCATTTCCACCAGAATCTCCACGAGTATTGCTTGCGTTACCAGTTGAGTAGATACCCACCCAAGTATCGCCTGTTTCTGCACCTGTTACGAGGAAGGTTACCTTCTTGGCTTTCTTAGAATCTGTCCAAGTATTTGGTAGTTCATGCATTTCCAAATTGCTTGCTTGATTACCGCGACGACCTGACTGGAATTCTCCCTTACCGACTACAAAGGCATAGGTATTGTCAGAGCCTGCTTCGTATTCAAAGGTTACACGATAAGTCTTACCAGCTTCAAAACGGAAGTTTTGAGGAATTGTTTGGTAAACCAAGTTACGACGGCTAACTAGCCCATTTGTCTTCAATGACCAATTTCCTTCGATAACATCATCGACTTTCTTACCATTCCAATCACGTTGTGTATATGGATCATGTTTTTCAGATAAGTGAGTACGATTATCCTCAACTCCTTCGATACCACCAATTACAAATGGGAAAATACCTTGAGCGACATTTTCAAAGTCTTGTTTAAATGTTCCTTTAGCTGTATCATGATTATCTCCGTACATACTTGAATTGTTTTCAAAGGTACGAATTTCATCAAAGTAAGTTGCTTCATCACCAGCTTCACGACTCAAAGTAAGAGTGACATTTGATACATCTGAACCCGTTGTAAAGAAGGCATACATGTTTTGGAAGTAACTTGTATCATCAACTGTAGCATTGTCACGACGAGTATTATGGGCATAGGCCTTGACATAGTTAAGAGCTAGTGACTTATTGGTATAGCTAGTCACTTCTTTTTCACCAGTATTTACTGTGATACTTGCCTTAGCATTACTACGATTATCAACACCGACATAAACGGCATACTTAGTATTTGGTTTCAAGCCAGTCAGTTTCTGAGTAAGGCTGACTGTGCTCTTATTGCCTTGGATACGAAGCATTTCATTTGCGCCTTGTGATTTGACAATTTCTGCCTTAGAAACATCACCAGAAATAGTCCAGTGTTTCAAAGTTCCACTGTTAAATCCTTGGTCATAGATGTGCATGCCTTCGCTCCATGACATTTCAGGATTGGTTTGTTTTGAACGGTAGAGAACGTATGGTTGATTTGCAGTAAGATCAAGGGTAATCTTGCCATCTTTTACAGTTAATTCTTGCTCTTCTGTCTTACCTTGGTCAGTTAGCTTGTAAAGATAAACCTTACTCTTTGCCCAATCGCTAGGAAGCGTCCAAGTTGTTGCACCAGCTTGCGTATTGAAGTAGTACATCTTTTCCTTATCACTAGCAAGTTTCTTACCATTTGCATCCCAGTTCCATGGAGTCAAGTAAGCTGAACCATCTTGGATGACACGTCCATTGAGAGTCACTGTACGTTCACGGTATTGCGGGCTATTGACATCATTTGACTTACGAGTCACAACAACTTTGTTATTATCAGCATCTACCAATTCCACTCGCATTTCTGGAGTCCACTTATAAGTGCTACCGTTATCAGACATGGTGACTGGTGTACCATTTTCCCATTTACTTACAGTGAAGTGTTGGAAGTACTTGGTCATGACATCATGAGCAAATAAGTTGGTTACATAGCCATTGTAGTCACTTCTTCCTTGCCAACCTTCAAAGTCTTTCATGCTGTAGCCACCTAGAAGTGGATAGTTCGCTGCACCACCGTAACTTCTGTAATCCCCAACCCAAGAATCTTTTTGGTGGTTGCGGATAAAGCGCGTGATGGCACTGTTGATACCTTTATTAGTGTAGCCACCATAGGTCAAGTCAGCTGCCCAGTGTTGGAAGGTAGAGTCGTATTCACCACCATGACCCCACTCGATCGCAAAGCGCCAGCCTTGTTTGTTAATTTCTTTTGCAAGAACGTGAGTAGCCCAGGCACCGTTATCACCTGATTGGCCATTGCCCCAAACGTCCACATAGATAAAGTCGAGACCTTCACCAAGTTTGTTTTTCAATTCTTCCCAGCGAGCTAAGCGACCATGCGCCAAATCATAGGCAGCATCAATGTTAATACCTTGGTCTAGCCAGTTCCAACCATAACTATAGCTTCCATCTGGATTCTTACGAAGAATATTTTCGTTAAAGTATTTAGACTCAGGATAAGTTTCAGAAGCGTTGACGTGGATACCTAGATGAGCTCCATATTTCTTCGCTTTCTCAATCAAAGCCTTGAAATCTTCGACACCACCAATACGTTTACCAATATCAGCATAGTTCAAATGGCCTGAGTCATGACCTTCACTACCATAACCTTTGAGGAGAACACCTTGTCCAAGACCATCTGTATGGAGATTGATCTTCTTGATACCATCCAAGGTCATAAGGAATGGATTTTGTGCTTGAGAACCAAAGTTCATCGCGATACGGTAAGCTGTGATATCCTTGACTTTTTCCCAGCCTTGAGGGTTGTTCATGATACTACGATAAGCAATGGCACCATCTTGCCAGTCCACTTTTTTATCCGCATTAGCATCTTCAGTAATCACAACCTTAGCACTTGGAAGTTCTTTAGTGTACTCTGGGAAGACAATACCCTTATAAGCTTTTTCCCATTGCCACTCAGAACTATGAATTCCGACATAGTTGGCATTTCCAACGGTTTCTTTATAAGCCGTCAAACGGGTCCAGTCATTAGAGCCACCACCGTAACTGTTTTGAGAATTACTCCAAACACCTGCAGCAAGCTTATCTGTAGAAACAAATCCATACATGTAACCCTTAGCCAAATCCTTCATTGGATTGGTTACTTCAATATGATCATCCCCGCTGACATGCGTATTGTTTGACATAGTTGCCCCATCAAACTTAGCACCAGCTTGCTCACTAGAAACAGATACTAAAGCATTCCCGAGGAAACTAATAGTAGAGAGTAATTTTCTTTCATCGTCAATCTTTTGACCTGGAGTGACTTGATTGTGGTTGACAATCTTAGTTACATCAAAATGTAATTGATTGTCCACAACTTGCAGACGAACTGTCATATCCGCATTGATAAGATTAGCCTCATCACGGAGTTTCATTTCATATTCTGCAGTTGTTTCATTGATTTTCTTATAAGTAACCTCAGGGGTGATTTTATGGTTATTGATAAATACTTTATTGAACTGTTGAACCTGTCCAGGCAAAGTATGGCCATTCAGCGTGTATTCCTTAACACGTGGAAAGGCTTGGTCAATCACCGCTTTTAGTACTTTAGATTGGATAGTATCATAAGTCACTTTACTGTCATCTACTACCGCACCAGTTTCTTTTTCAGCAGTAGCTTCAGTATTTTGAACTCCATCCTGATTGTCAGTCTTAATATTTACAACTGTCTTTTCAGTACCATATGTACCAGCTTTAAGTAAGATTTTCTTTTCATTTTTAAGATTTTCATTAACAGCAGCTGGCAAAGTAACCGTATCAAAAAGCTTTACATCATTATTTGTTGCATTCAGCTGACCATCTGATTTTAAGCTAATAGTCAGATGATTCACTGAGCCATTTACTGGAGCTGCAACACGGCCTCCCTGATACCATGTGCTATTACCTGGTGTCTTATATTCCCAGAACCAACCTTCTTTGTCATATCCAACAAAGACATTATTATTTGTATCTTTAAATTTCAAGAAAACACCAAAACGTGATTTGCCTGTTTCAGATTCTTCTTTGAAAGTGAGATCTACATTCGCATTCCCATTCGCATCCACAGTCAATCCTTGCTTTTCAAACAAAGCTGGTTTGCTAGCATTGTCATTTTGATCTGTTGAAGATAACTTATTGTAACGAACACCATTTTCTTCACGAATAGCAACAGTCCCTTGCTGTTCTTTTCTTGCTACAGTTTGCCATTCAGGAGTGACTTCCTTTGGTGTCTCTGGCTTAGCTGTCGCTGGTTTTTCTTCTTTCGGCTTATCTGCTTTTGGCTTTTCTTCAACTGGTTTTTCAGTTTCCTCTAAATTCGCTGGTTTTGAACTAGAGATTCCCTTAATATGATCTTGAATCCATTTTAATTGAGCTGGAGAGAAAAGGATCCCTCCACTACGGACACCGACCACACCATTTTGATGAACGCCAATCAATTTACCATCCGTGTCAAAGATACCGCCACCGCTAGCACCTGGTTGTCCACCTTGATAACCAACTCCTTGAACACCTTCACCATAAGATTCAGCAAAATCCACAGCAGTGTTAATAACTGGCGCCAACTTACCAGCAGGATAGCCAAACATATTGACTTTATCCCCAACTTTCTTAACAACTGGCTTTTCAGTAACTTCAACAGGAGCATTTTCAAGAACTGTACGCAATCTCACAAGAGCCAAATCGTTCTTATAGCCCTTTAGATAACCATCTCTATCCCAGTGAATCACATCTTTTTTACTAAATTTTACATCATCTAAACCAGGGTAGGATATACTAAAAATATCGCCATCCCCTTTATCATTATCCACAACTTTACGGATATTTCCATCTTGTTGATCCTTGATAAAGTTGTGAGAAACAGTCAAAACAAGATCCTTACCAATGACAATACCACTACCTTCTCCTGATGGAGTCTTAATCTTAACAGTAGCGCCATAGTTCAATTCTCCATTTTTTGTTTTGGCAACATCTTCAGGAACTAGACTACCAGTATCTTGTGCTAATTGATCTTTATTTACCTCTTTACCATTATCAGTAGCTTTTTCAACTTTACCTTCTAATTCTTTCGGCAACTTGTCAGTAGTTTCTTTGTTTTCCTTTTCAAGAGCTAGTAACTCTTCTTCAGTTTTTGGTCCATCCGTTGTTTCAGCAGAACCTGGATTTGCTGCTGCAGCTTCCTTATCGAACTCCCGTCCATTATCGCTCGCTTTTTTATCCAAATCAGCCAGCTCACTTGGCAAATTATCTGTTGAGCCAACTGTTGGTGTGTTAGCCAATACTGGAGCCGTAGCAAAAAAACTAGCCCCAATCATAACTGAAGCAGCACCTAGTGCAAATTTACGAATGCTGTATGTACATCGTTTTTCAAAAAATCGTTTATCCATTAACTCCTGATTCCTTTCACCAATCTTCGTAAGCGTTTACATTTCTTATTCGAAAAATACTCCTTTCTATCTGAAAAGTGCAATGCTTAACGTTTATAAAAATAATTACACTTTTAATATAACAATTTTTAATAGATAAAGCAATAGAAAAGCTAGGAAAATTGCTAATTTTTTTCTTCATTCTGACAAAACCATACTCTGAAATTAAGGGGAAAATTGTCACATAATAAAAAGGATTTAGCATTCCTATCGAATGCCAAACCCTTTATCAATCAGTTTCTATAGATGATTAAAATCTATTTCACATGTTTTGCGAGTTCTTCTTGCGCTTTTTTATTGGATTCTTCTTTTTCTTTCATCCATTTATCTTGAGCTTTTTGGTATTCATCAGCAGTAACTGCCTTGTCTTGAAGTTCCAAGTATTTGTAAAGGAGCGGATCGCTTGTCCCCTTGTTACCAGAGAAGGCAAACGGCATCGTAAATGGTACCATCTTAGACAAGATTGGGCGACCAGTGAGTGATGTTGTTGGAATAATCAAGGCACTATCTGTCAACCAAGCTTGGGCTACAGCATACTTATCATAACGTTTTGCTACATCTATTGTCTCGTTTTCAGCTTCAATTACCAATTTCTCATAGTCGTTTAGACCAACCTTCTTAGCTGCAGCATTATCTGTACCAGAATCAAAGCCAAGGTAGGTTTTAGTGTTTTCACCAACTGATGGTTTGATAATATCGAGGTAAGTAGATGGATCCGCAAAGTCTGGAGTCCAACCAACATTATCTGAAATATCCCAATCTTCCCCAGCTGCTGTTTCAGCAAAGTAGGTAATATTCAAGACTTCATCTTTTTGTAGTTGTTGAATATCAATTACGACATTATCTGCACCCAAGGTTTCTTCAACCGATTGTTTGAAAGACTGTACACGTTGAACTTTTGTAGTTGCTGTCTGGTCAACTGGCATATCTAGGTGAATTGGGAATTGTACTCCCTCAGCTTGTAGAGCTGACTTAGCTTTAGCAAATTCTGCCTTGGCTTTTTCAGGATTATATAGTCCATCTTGGGCATCAGCAAGGTTCACATCCTTCCATTCATCCCCATAAGTCACCAATTTTTCTTTGACCATATCGCCAAAGTTTTTCCCATCTGCTTGGACAAATGTTGGTGGTACAAAAAGATTACGCAAAATTTTGCTTGCACCACTGGCACCGTTCACTTGTGAAGCATAGGCCGTACGATCAAAACCAAAAGCAATAGCTTGGCGGAAATCCTTGTTTAAGAGAGCCTTTTTAGTAGAGGTCTTTTGTTCGTCACTAGTCTTAGAAGTATATTTATAGGACTGGCGGTCAATATTTGTACCAACTAGATAAGTCGTAGAGTCTTGTTGGGTATAGACAATATTATCCTTCATCGTTTTTTCAAGTTCTGCGAAACTTGCACTTGTTGGATAGAGGCGGGCTGCTGTAAGGCTACCATCTTTAAAGTTTTCTGCAGGTTTGCTGGTATCTTGACCATCCCAGAATGACAATTTTATCTTATCAACATGAACATTATCCTTATCCCAGTAGTTAGGATTTTTTGCAAATTCAACGGAAGATTTAGCCACAAGAGATTTTAACAAATAAGGACCATTATACAAGATACTGCTTGGATCTGTCGCTTTAGCAAAATCATCCCCTTTTGAGTTCAAAAACTCTTCATTAACTGGTGCCAAGACACCCATTGTTGTTTTAGAATTCCAAAAACTTTCAGGTTTGTTCAAAGTGTATTGGACTGTTTGATCGTCAAGGGCTTTAATTCCAACTTGAGAAAAATCTTTATTTTCCCCTTTAGCATAAGCATCCAGACCCTTGATTGAATCTTGTACCAAGTAAAGAGCTTGTGATTTCTTATCTGTTGCATATTTAAGACCTGTTACAAAGTCTTGAGCCTTGACAGGAGCATATTCTTCACCTTCAGATGTGTACCACTTGGCATCCTGACGAATCTTATAAGTGTAGATCAAACCATCTTTAGAAACTGACCAGTCCTCTGCCATAGAGGGAACAAGATTCCCATAACGGTCATTTTCAAGCAATCCATCAATGACGTTACTAGTAATGTTTGAAGTAGCTGCCTTGCTGGTTGTCAAATAGTTGAGATTATCTGGGTCTGTCTCGTAGGTAAATGCAAAAGTCTGCTCACCTTTAGTAGCAGAACCACCAGAACAAGCCGCTAAGACACCAGCTGCTAATAAAGTGACTCCCGCAAGAGCCAATACTTTCCTTGTTTTCATAGTATCCTCCTTTGTTTTTCTATCCATTATAGACCCTTTGCAATCTATTGTCAATATATTTTTCTGAATTTTCATTTTTAGTTGTTATTTTCTGATAACTATCGAATCTTATTTCATTTTTTAATCTCTTTTTAACTATAAGAAAAGAGGGAATTCAGTAACTCCCTCATCCATCTATTTAAATCATTTTTAGATTCATTAATTGAAAGCTTGCAATGCGGAAAGAAGATAAGAACCCTCACGAATTTTTTGACCTACGGCCTTAGCATTTTTGACCAAACCCTGATACTCTTCTTGAGACAAATGTTCCAATACTTCTTCCAAGTCAAGTAAACTCTCAATACTAATTCCACACTCTTTTTCTAAGACGAAATTAGCCAAAGCAGATTGCCCCCAGACAATAATAGGGAAACCAGAAGCCAAATAAAGGGAGGCCTTGTGGGAATTATTGTATCTCAAATACTCACCAAACACTCCGCTACAAGTTTTAGAACTATCACCGTCCCAAACCAAACCAAAGCTTCCTTCTAATGCTGATGGTAGTTCATCTGGAAGAAAGGAACCAAAATAGGTTTCATTGGATAGCTTTCTAGCCTCATCAAAACCAACACCATAAAGGTTATATGCCGGTCTTGCAGGCAACTCATATAAGTAACCTGCTTTTTCTTGAGCTAAATTTCCAGCTACAATAATAGCTCCTTCCTTCGATAAATCTTCTTTATCCTGATAATTCGGGATCAGATAGTCAAAAATGCCTAAACTAACTATTTTCTTCTCAGAAATCCCCTTATCAACAAGCACTGATTTCATAACTGGATTATGAGCAATAAGACCATCAGCTTGTTTCAAAAGACTAGACTCTTGAAGATGAACACGAATCTTATGCTTCAAGGGTACTGTATCCAAATTAGCATAGCGCAAAACTTCTAAATCATGGATAATAAAGTGAACCTTCACTCGTTTACGTTGCATTCTTTTGACTAAATGAGTCGTAAAGAAACTATGATGAAGCATAGGAAATTGAATCAGTAGCTGATCCCCTTCCTTCAACTTAGAGATAGCTTTGGATAGGGCTTTGGCCTTATGTCGTTGGGCTCTAATAGTCCCCATTTGATACCAATCATCTACCATCAATAACAAAGGACTATAGCCCTCACGAACTACTATTTCTTCAACATCGTTTCGAGCCTTATTTCCCGCATTTCGTGCACCAGAATCCTTCAGAAATTCTTCTTTTAGATAATATTTCATCGATCAACTTTATCCTTCGTTATCTTATTTAAACTCTTCCTCTACAACATTTAGGGCACGTTCAATGACCACATGCATGTCGTAGTATTTATAATCGGCCAAACGTCCGCAGAAAATGACCTTATCATTCTGCGCTGCTTCTTCTTGATACTTAGCAAACATAGCATTGTTTCTCTCATCATTGATTGGATAATAAGGTTCATCTCCTCGTTTCCAATCTGCTGGGTATTCACGAGTAGTGACCGTTTTATCTTGCGTACCATACTCAAAATGTTTATGCTCAATAATACGAGTATAAGGAATTTCTCGTTCTGTATAATTAACAACGGCATTTCCTTGATAATTTTCCTCATCTAGAACTTCATGCTCAAAACGAAGACTACGGTATTCTAACTCACCATGTTTATAATCGAAATATTGGTCAATCATCCCTGTAAAGACAACTTTTTCAGCAGAAGCTTCTAATTCCTGACGATTGGCAAAAAAGTCAACTCCAAGTTCTACTTCTACATCCTTCAACATATTTTCGATGATGACATTATAGCCCCCAATTGGAATACCTTGGTAACGGTCATTGAAGTAGTTATTATCAAAAGTCAAACGAACTGGTAGACGTTTAATGATAAACGGTGGAAGGTCAGTTGCGGAACGTCCCCATTGCTTTTCAGTATATCCTTTAATCAACTTTTCATAAATATCTGGACCGATCAACTTGATAGCCTGTTCTTCCAAATTTTTCGGTTCAACGTCTTTCATGTGAGCCGTTTGCTCAGCAATCTTATCTTTGACCTCTTGAGGAGTTTTTGTCCCCCACATAGCATAGAAAGTATTCATATTGAAAGGTAGATTATAAAGGCTACCCTTGTAATTAGCCACAGGCGAGTTGATGTAGTTGTTAAATTCAGCAAATTGATTAACATAATCCCAGACTTTCTTATTAGAAGTATGGAAGATATGAGCACCATATTTATGAACATTAACACCTTCTACATTCTCACAATAGATATTCCCACCAATGTGGTCACGTTTATCAATAACTTTTACTTTTTTTCCACGCTTGGTTGCTTCATAAGCAAAAATTGCTCCAGACAAACCAGCACCAACGATTAGATAGTCGTACATATTACACCCCTTTATTTCTGAATAACTGTTGTTTTATATCTCGTAGATTTATAACTTTAAAAATCAAAATCAAACTGATATAAATTATTGCCCCCAAAATAGCAGAAAGTCCTACATTTAATACAGACGGTAAATTCAATAAGTCTTTTACAAAAAACAGAATTCCATACATCAATCCTGATGAAATCATAATTTTTATCATAGTTCCTATAATCGGAACATCTCTTAGATAAGAGCGAGTAAAGAATAACTGTATAGCCCAAACCAGAGACTCTGTTAAAACAGATACAATTGCTGCCCCTATATAGCCCAATTTGGGAAGAAAGAGAAGATTTAATCCAACACTAACAATAGCAGGAATTGTAGTTGAAAGCATGAACTCTCTATTTTTATTATGGGGAATCAAAATTTGAATCCCCATAATATTTGTCCAACCAATAAAGAACATTCTTAGAATCATAATAGCTATTGCATAGCGTGCATCTTGAAAATCTTTTCCCAGAAAAAAGTTAACAAAATCATCGTTTATAATTAACATACCTGCCATAATGGGGAAAATAACCAAATTATAAATTAGAAATGACATCTCATGCATTTTATTAACTGCTTTATGATCCCCTGATGATAAAAGATTTGAAACTCGTGGTAACATGACACTTCCCAATGAAGTCACTAGGGTCAATAAAATATTAACAAGTTTCAATGCTTGATCATAGATTCCTACATCTTTTGTTGAAGCTAAAGCTCCCAGCATTGTACGATCCAAAGTAACATAGAGCGATATGGCAATCTGAGGTAAAAACAATAAGATAACTGGCTTCAAATGCTGCTTAGCATATTCCCAATCAAAGTGCGGTTTCCCAATAAACTCTCTTGCCGGCAACCACATACTTAGTTGTCCCAACAATTCAAAAATGGTAAGCAAGAACACATATAAATATAGGTCGCTAGCTGATTTTATAAATAGAAAAATAGCAATGACGCCAACTAGTTTCACTGTAATATTTCTGACTGTAATTTTTCGAAAATCCTCTAAACCTTGGAATAGCCAAGAAATATCTAAACCTTTAGAAAGTAAACTTAATCCTAAAATATAAGCTACTGGGTTTTGCATTAACGAAAAAGTGAGACAAAGCAAAATATAGAGAGTCAGTGATAAGATGGTTGCTCCAAGTTGTAAAGTATAAATTCCCCAGAAATTTTTACGAATTGTTTTTCGATTACCAGAAATTTCCTTTGTACCATAATTGGCTACCCCCAAGGTAGCCAACAGGATAAAGTAGGTAACAATAGAATTATAATAACCATAAGTTCCTAAATCATCAGAACTAAATACTCTGGTAACATATGGAGTCGTAATAATCGGTAAAATAATGACTAATAATTGATATGAAAGATTGTATGCATAATTTTTAAGAACCTTCATAGGGAGCATATTCCTCACTTAACTACTATTATAAACGGCGAAAATTAATCTGTCCAAAAATGATGATGTTAAATAGATTAAACTTTTTTTGGTACAAAAATCACTTAACTAGCCTCAATTTAGAACCAAGGATACATATAACACAAAAACTTTAAACATCTTGATAATTATACCTATACTTACTCCAAGAAATACCCATCAATAACAATAATGGATTGTACATTAATTCAAAAAATTGTGGATCAAACATTGAGTGAAGTATCAGTACAATAAAAACAAGCATCTCAACTGTATTAAAGTGTCCTCTTTTATTTAGTTGATAGAAACTATACCAAATAACAACTAGTAGAATCACTCCATAATGCAACAAAATATTTACAAAAGATGAATCAACGTATAAATAATTATCAAAAACAGACGTAGCCCTTTGTTGCAATTCCCAATCAATTCTTTGACCAAACAGATGTACACCATATAAAGATAGTGTCTTATGTCCTAAACTTAGTCTTCCTGTCAAAGCTACGTTTAAAATTTGAAAGAGTTTACTGTTTGCGTTATAAAAATAAGTCAAAATGATAGGAATAAGAATCCCTGCAGTCAACGTAATTTTACCAATGGCATTCAGGATTTTTTGACTAACTACTTTATTTTTAAATATGTACACCAATACTAATGCTAGAATTGAAAGAAAGAAAGCTGATTTCGTATCAGTATTAACGTAAAAATAATAATTCAGTATTCCAAACAATAAAATTTCTGACAATCTGATTTTACTTTTTCTTAAATATAGATATACCAAAGTCAGATGAAATAAATAATTAGCACCGAGAGTAACATATTGGTATCCTTGGCTAAAACGGAATCGCCCTCCTAATTGAACCCTCAGCGTATTTTCAATAATGCCAAACTTTAATAGACCATATATAGAAATCATTAATAGTACTATCGAAACTGTCCAGAGAATCAAAACTTTTCTAAAATTCACATTGTTTATAGAAATAATAAATAAGATTGTTGAAATTATTGTGAGGGCATCAAAAAGCTTATGTGTTGTAATCCCGATAATTATAGCCAAGCAGAAAGCGGAAAAGAAGAATATCAGAAACTTACTCGAGTGTCTCTCTAATAGTAGTTTAAACAGAAGTATGACAATAGACACTATCATAGCAACTATTCGAAAACGATAAATTTCAGGGTATTTATAGACTAAGTTTGTTTGAGCTATAAAATTAAAAAGCAACCAAATAAAGAAAGCTGAAAAATATAATAACTCTGATAATTTTATTTTTATTTTCATATTTTTACCTAAGTTTGTTTAAATTATCCAATCTTATTTCGAATAGTGTTATACAATTTTGCAGATACGAGAAACAATATATATTTCAATTTATTTTTCCTTGTAACATTTGAATTCGGAATAACATCTTTGAAATATTGAATGTATTCTTTTCTAATTTTATTAACTTCAGCATACATATCTGAACTAAGCATAGCATGTACAATATGCAGACCATTAAAAACATAGCGAACATTCAAGGCTCTTCTCATTTCCCTATCACCTGAATAGTCTCGTTCAATATAACTTCTATTCCATTCCATTGCCTTGTAAAAATCTAAGAGACGATCACTATACTTAGAATTTACAATACTTCCTGGTCTTCGATAGTATTTATAAAGATTTAGATCACTAACAGCAATATTTTCACAGGAAGCAATATGCTCATAAGCAAGAGCTAAATCTTCATACAACATCCCATTAGGATATGGAAACCTTAATAAGATCTCTTTTTTATATAGTTTACCACCTGAATGTGTCCCAACATAATTTCCATAAAACATTTGTTCTAAAGCTGTTCTACGATCTAATTTTCCAGAATATTTCTCTCTGAAATCTCCTAGGAAATCACTATTTTCATAGTTTCTAACTTCAATCACTGGAGTTGCTACAAGATCAACTCTATACTTATCTCTAAGTTCTACTAAATATTCAATGGCTCTATGGTCATAATAATCGTCTGAATCAATGAAAACAATCCAATCTGTTGAAGATTCTTTTACCCCAGTATTGCGGGCATTGGACAATCCCCCATTTTCAATATGCAGAACTTTTATTCTGTCATCTTCTCGAGCATATTGGTCACAAATTTCTCCAGAACTATCCGTCGAACCATCATCTACTAGGATTATTTCAATATTTTTATATGTTTGTTGTCTTAGACTTTCTACACAATAACTCAAACAGTTCTCAACATTGTACACTGGTACAACAATAGAAATCTGATCCATTATGATAATCCTTCCAAAATGATACCAACAATACGCTCACAAGCTTTTCCATCTCCATATGGATTACTTGCTTTACTCATCTTGCTGTACTCTGTTTCATCTTCTAGAAGCAGTTTGAAATTAGTATAAATATTTTCTTCTTCTGTTCCTACCAATTTCAAGGTTCCTGCAGCAATTCCCTCTGGACGTTCTGTTGTATCACGCATTACCAATACTGGTTTACCTAAAGAAGGTGCTTCTTCTTGTACACCACCAGAATCTGTTAAAATCATGTAGCTTTGATTCATAAAATTATGGAAATCAATGACTTCTAGAGGTTCAATGATTTTCATACGTTCATTGTCGCCAAACACCTTACTTGCTAACTCACGAACCTTAGGATTCTTGTGAATAGGATATACGACTTTAACATCTTCAAATTCATTCAGGATACGATTAACTGCGTTAAACATATTTTCCATGGGTTGACCAAGATTTTCACGTCGATGAGCTGTCAGCATGATGAGTTTACTGTCCTTAGCCCACTCTAAAATAGGATGGTCATAATGATCTTGAACGGTTGTCTTCAAGGCATCAATAACAGTATTTCCAGTAACATAGATATTCTCTCTTCCCTCTTTTAGAAGATTCTCTTTAGCCACTTCTGTCGGAGCAAAATTGAAATCCGAAATAATTGAAGTAGTCTGACGATTGAATTCTTCAGGAAATGGACTTTGAAGATTATAAGTTCTCAATCCTGCCTCTACATGTCCAACTTTAATTCCCATGTAAAATGCAGCTAAAGCTGTCGCAAAAGTGGTTGTAGTATCCCCATGAACAAGAACAATATCTGGTTTTTCCTGCTCTAAAACTGCTTGAATTTTATCTAAAATACTTGTCGTGATTGTAAATAGTGTTTGATTTGCCTTCATAATTCCTAAATCATAATCAGGAACAACTTTAAAGACATCTAAAACCTGCTCTAACATTTCTTTATGTTGACCAGTTACACACACAAGTGTTTTGATCGAATCATTTTTCTTCAGTTCATTCACTAAGGGACACATTTTTATTGCTTCTGGACGCGTCCCAAAAACTAACATTACTTTTTTCATTTTGAATCTCCCATTAGTTTTTGATAAAATTTACGATAATTCTCTAAAAATAAAGGATAACTAAACTTCTCTTCATAAACTTTTTTAGCTTGATGAGCTAACCTAGTTCTAAGAGTTGAGTCAGTCGCCAGACTCTCAATAGCAGAAGCTAAGGCCCTAGCATCTTTAGCAGGAACCAAGATACCATTTTCTTTTGTAACAACTTCATTAATGCCAGGAATATCGGTAGCAACCATTGTTTTGCCATTCATAAATGCTTCAATAACATTTAGAGCCAAGCCTTCAAATAATGAGGAAGACACTAGGAAATCAAAACTATTAATACACTCGACTATATCCTGTCTATATCCTAAAAAAGATACTTTATCTTCCAGATTTAGTTCTTTAACCTTGTTTTCTAATTCGGCTCTAAGCTCTCCATCCCCAACGATAAATAAACGAAGGTTTTCATCTGATATCAAAGAAATAGCATCAATCAAATAGGTCAAACCTTTTTGTTCAGATAATCTTGCAATACAGCCTAGCTTGATTCCATCAAACTTCATAATCTCATCAACTTGTCTATTTGACTGTTTCAAGATCACTCCGTTATAGATAACAGTGCTGTCTGCAACTCCCACATCATCTTTCAAATTTTGATTAACTGCTTGACCCACTGCAATACTATAGGCATTTTTCAGTGAAAATCTATATAAAGACAACTTATCTTTAAAGACATTATGAGCAGTGTAAACGTGGACTAGCTTGGGATTAATCAGTTTTAACAAACGAATATAAAAAGCTGCCATTCGATGATGCGTATGAACCAGAGTAATATCATTTGTCTTAATAATTTGATAAATAGTAAGAAGCAACTTCAACACAGTAAGAGGATTTTTGCTGTCTATATCTTGAATTTTATGATGGATAATTCCTTGGGCCTCTAATTTTGATTCCCAAAGGCCTCCTGTAGAAGCAACATGTACACTATCAAACTCATCTTTCAAATCAGAACTCAACTGGTACACGATTCTTTCCGCACCACCAATATCCATCGTTCGTGAAATATGTAAAATATTATTTTTTCGTTTTTCGTTTCTCATCTAAAACTCGCTTAATAAAGGTAACATTCCCTACAAAGTATCGTTTAAAGAGACGCTTTGGCTCATTAGCAACTCGGAACAACCACTCCAAGTTTGATTTCTGCATCCAAAGTGGGGCACGCTGAATGTGACCAGACAATACATCAAAACTACCACCTACACCCATAAAAATAGAATTCACTCCATTATCCATAAATTTTTGGATGATGTATTCTTTTTTAGGTGAAGTAATTCCAACAAATACAAAGTCGGGATTCTTTTCACGAATATCTTCCTGAATATCTTGCTCATCTTCCTCAGAAAAATAACCATTACGATGTCCAACAACTCGTAGATTTGGATACTCTTCTTTAAAATTTTGTAACATATCTTGCAAAACTTCTTCTTTAGCACCAAAAAAATACACTGAATAAGATTTTTCATCGGCTAATTTTAATAATCTTTGCATTAAATCAATTCCAGCAACTCGTTCTGGAACTTGGTAGCCCAAAAATCGAGAAGCTAGAACTACTGATGCACCATCTGCATTGATGATCTCAGACTCGTTAACTATCTTCTTAATAGCTTCATCTGATTGACATTGGTTAATCTTATCAGCGTTTACGCCCATTAAATGAAGAGGACGTTGTTCAATTACAAATTTCTCAACCTCTTGTACTGTTTCATCCATTGTTAAAGGGTCAATTCTGACCCCCATTAAATTAAAACTATTCAAATTAATCTCCCCATGTAGACTCAAAATGACCCTTACGCTCGGCTTCTTTTGGTAACTTCATGTAATCACCATATATTTTTGTTAAATATTCATCTGGGTTTGCATGGCAACTTATTTCTAAGTTCTCAAACTCTAGTAATCGTGGTTCACCGAATACTTCTTTTCTAGCAAGCTCACGTTCTCTATAGGAGCCTAATACATTACCAACTATTGAACTAGTTTCAAAATCATATTGTTTAATTAGATTTTGTAATTTGTTGTTAATAGTGGCTGTTTTTAGAAGTTTATTTAATTTCAAAACTTTTGATATACTCACAATTGCATTTTCAAAACTTCCCCGATCTCTGTCATGTAGACGATCGATTACCGAAATTTTAGAAAGTGCACGATAGAATTTGATTTTGTTTGTATGAATAAAATAATGAAAACGATCATCTGGATAACCATCCAAAGGGAAAATATCTATGAATGGACTACATAGTTCATCTCCAAATGGAATTTGTAAGGATGTATCCATAATAGAGGTATTACCTAAATTGTCATCATGAAGTCTCAAAATAACATGTTCTGGAAGTTCTTTTTTACAAATAGATAAAAATTTTTCATAATCTTTTCGAGGAATCCCTAAATCCATATCATCATCCCAAGGAATAAATCCTTTATGACGAATGGCTCCTAGCAATGTTCCTCCCAAAGCATAATATCTTAAATCATGTTTACTACAAATAGCAATAAAGTTTTTCAATAAAGATAATTCTCCTAGTTGAATTTCCCTCACTTTATTCATAAAATCACTTCGCTCCATCTCTCATAAGTACAACTTTAATAGTTTTTAGTAAAATTTCAATGTCTTTCCAAATTGTCCAATCGTCTATATAAGCTACATCTAATTTAACAACTTCATCAAAATTCTTAATCTCACTTCTACCACTAACTTGCCAAAGTCCAGTGATACCCGGTTTAAAACTCAATCGACGTTTTTGTTCAGGTGTGTATGTCTCATATTCATCAACTGTTGGCGGTCTTGTTCCCACTAGGCTCATATCTCCTTTCAGAACATTCCAAAACTGGGGAAGTTCATCCAAGCTAGTTTTACGGATAAAGCGACCAATTTTTGTAATGCGAGGATCATTGTCCATCTTAAACATACCACCCTGCATGGTATTTTTCTCCAACAATTCTCTCTTTTTATCCTCAGCATCAATACACATTGATCTAAATTTATAAAAAGTAAAATGTCGGCCGTTTTTTCCTATGCGAGTCTGGGCAAAAATAGCAGGTCCACCATCTTTTCGAATAGCTGGAACTAGAACTATACTAACTAGACCACAAATCATTAAACCAAAAATAGAACCAATAATATCTATGACACGCTTAGCAATTACATGACTATTCTTATAAAATTTCGTCGAAAAAGTAATGACATTTAGACCAGCCATCCCACGGATTTTTTTGTCACGCCCTAGATTATGGTCAAAAGCATTTAGATTAACCGTTACATCAATTCCCATCGTTTCAAAACGAGAAATAAATTCACCAATATCATATTCTTCACTAGGAAGATTGATAAACACTTCGTCCACAACTTCGTGAGTTGCAAAATTTAAAATATCTTCGACTGGTACGACTGTAATAGTATCATGTTGGAAATTAGGTTTATCTAATACACTAACTGCCACCAGTTCTCCAAAGAAATCACCCGCATCAAGTAATTTATCCATCACTTTCTCAACTCTAGATGTTGCTGTAATCAAGAATAGTTTTTTACTCCATTTCAAATTAGGAAATATCCGTTTCGAATAATACTTGATACAAATATTGACTAGATACATTAGAATCGAGTGTAAGGTTAAGAAATACACCATGCCTCGTCTAGAGATACTAAAGCGTTCTTCTAAAAAGAAATTAGAAAGACTAATTGCCAATGCAAAGAAAATGATATATTTTGTCAAGCGAACAAGTTCAATCAAACTCCCTCGTCTAAAAAAATCTTGACCGTAATCGCTAAAATAAAATACGATGTAGTGGAGAATATATAGGACAATCATTGTTGTTGAAAGAATATCTGTCTCTTTAACAAAACTAAGAGAATACCCCAGTAACACTACTATAAAACTCTGGATTACTGCCAGAGATATTTTTATCCCTTTCTCTTCCATAACTACTTCCTTAGTCTATCCCTTATTCTATCCCCTATTTTTTACCGTAAGAACCATACTCACCGTAAGAACCATATTTCTCAGCTGAAGTATTGAATTTATTTAATACAACTCCTAAAAATGGTTTATTCGTTTGTTCCAATTGACCTTTAGCCTTCTGAACATCTTTTCTGTTAGCTTCTCCTGCCGCAGTAACTAAAACAGATGCATCACATTTTTGTGTAATAATAGCTGCGTCGATTACGATACCAATAGGCGCTGTATCAACAATAATATAATCAAAATACTTGCGAAGTGTGTCAATCATAGTGCTAAAATTTTCACTTTGCAATAAAGCAGTTGGGTTGGGTGAGATAGACCCAGCTTGAACCACAAATAGATTCTCAACATTGGTATCACATAAACCATGAGATAGGTCTGTTGTTCCAGATAAAAATTCTGTCAATCCAGTAATTTTTTCACGTGACTTGAAGACACCTGACATGACAGAATTACGAATATCAGCATCTACTAACAGGGTCTTGTAACCTGCACGCGCGAATGCCCAAGCAATATTTGTAGAAGTCGTTGACTTTCCTTCACCCGGTTTTACAGAAGTGATAGAAATTACTTGTAAATTATTTCCACTCAATTGTATATTCGTACGCAAGGCATTATAGTATTCTTCCGCTTTTTTGGCCAGATCTAATTTTTTCTGTGCTATTTCTAATGTCGGCATATCTCTCTCCTATTTCAATTTATCCAGATTTGGAACAACTCCCAACAATGCAATTTGCATAACATCTTCAATATCCTCTGGACGTTTCACTCGTGTATCAACCAGTTCAACGATAAGAACAGCGATAACCATAAATGCTGTTCCTCCAAGTAGCCCGATAATTGTATTTCTACGAATATTTGGAGAAGATGGTGCTGTAGCCGGACGAGCTTCTTCAAGTGTTGTGACATCAGAAACGCGTGTGATACTGATAATCTTTTCAGCTGCTACTTCTCTCAATGAGTTAGCAATACGACTAGCTTCCTCAGGTACTTTATCATTAACGGAAATAGATACGATACGAGTATCGACTGGTACAGTTACCTTGACTTTACTAGCCAAAGCTTTTGGTGATAGATCTAATTTCAAATTAGATGTAACTTTCTCCAAAACATCTTGAGACAAAATAATTTCACGATAGTCTTTAACTAAGTATGATCCAGCTTGCAAGTCTTGGTTTGTCAAACCAGGCTTATCTCCCTGATTACGGTTGACTACATAAATCCGTGTAGTACTAGTGAACTCCGGTTTAACGACAAACGCACTATAGGCAAAAGCTAAGGCTCCAGCTACAATTGCTACCAATGCAATTAGAATTTTTCTTTTCCAAAGAATTTTAAACAGGTGAAATACATCGATTTCCATAGTATTTTGTTCTTTCATATTTTCTCCTAAATTATTTGATCCATTATAATTTTCCTAGGGTTCTCTACAAATAGCTCTTCTGCCTTGTCTATACCATACTTTTTAGAAATAATCTGACGAGCATCCTCCATGTAGGGAGGTCTACTATCTAAGTTATGCATGTCACTTGCAATGACATGAACCAGGTCTCTCTCCAAAAAATATTGGGCTCTCTTTTTCATAAATTTATAGGTTTCACCAAAGAGCTTAGGTTTTAGAACATGAGAACTATTTACTTGCGTATAGCATCCCATATCAATTAGTTCCCTAACACGTTTTTCATTGTTTTCCAACGCATCATAACGTTCAATATGAGCAATCACTGGGGTAATCCCTAACATCAAAATATTGCTTAACCCTTTATGAATATCGCGATAGGGTGTATTCATACTAAATTCAATCAAAGCATAACGACTGTTATTGAGAGTAGGAATGCGCTTGTTTTCTAATTTTTCTAGAACATCCGGAGTATAGTATATCTCTGCTCCGTAAGCAATGACCAAATCATCTGCCACTTCTTTAGCAATCTCACGAACCTTTAAAAAATTCGTCGCTATTTTTTCTTCTGGAGTCTCAAACATCCCTTTTCGACGATGGGAAGTCGAAACAATCATCCGAACTCCTTGATTATATGCTTCTATTAAAAGAGCTTTACTATCTTCTATAGACTTTGGCCCGTCATCTACATCAAAGACAATGTGAGAGTGGATATCAATCATATCATCTTCCCTCCATCACATCTTGTATCGCACTTTTAGCAGTTGCTAAACTACTATCATCGATTTCCATCATATAGAGGTTACTATCTGGCATAGCATAAGAAGGAAGTCCCATTCGACCTGTACCTTTGAGGTCTTGAGAGTTGACTTTATAACTACCACCACTCTCCAATTGAGTATTAATCAAATCTATCATCGTTTCGATAGGAATATTTGTTTGAAGGGAATCTTGCAAACCTTGAATAATATCACTATAATTTTTTAAGGCTTCAGTAGAAGTTAATTTCTGAATAATTGCTACAATAACCTTTTGTTGATTACGACCACGGTCACGATCTCCATCAGCCAACGAATAGCGTTCACGAACAAACCCAAGAGCTTGTTCAGAATCTAAATGGACATTTCCTACTGGGAAGTGGAACTTCCCGTGACGAGATGTAAACTCCTGATCATTGTATACATCTACACCACCTAAAAGGTCAATCAATTTCAAGAACGAAGTGAAGTTTAGACGAACATAGTAATTAATATCAACTCCATAAAGATTTTCCAAAGTATGAATAGAGGAGTCAACTCCATAAATACCTGCATGAGTCAACTTATCTTTTTGATTATTCCCGCCGTCAGCAATCGGAACATAAGAATCTCGAGGGGTTGTTGTCAATAGAATTTTTTTTGAATCTTGATTAACAGTCATCAAAATGTTGACATCTGAACGAGAAACTGAACTAATTGGTCCGTAAGTGTCAATACCACTCACATAGACATTGAAGGATTTGTTCTTAGAAACTTTAGGAGCAGCTACTTCTTTGGTGATATTTTTAGTGTAGATTTTCCTAATTTTTGATGCGTAATCAGGGTATTCAGATTCTATAATATTTTCAAAGACGCTATTTAAGACAATCGCTTTTGCTTCACCTGATACCAAGCTCTTATAAGCTGCAAGGTATGAGGTGCTTTGTTCAACCGTCAATTCTTTGCTCTGACTAGTTTTGATATCAGCTATCAATTTTTGAATATTATCATTATCAGTATCCGTAGGTCCTGTAACACTATCTAATTGCGTGACATTATGAACGTCACTATCTTTCAGAACAACAACACTCATTGAGTATTCTGAGTAATTTGACGTAGAATTGATATGACTAGTAAAGCCGACAAATTGTTGCAGTGCAAAAAAAGAAACTGAACTCATTAAAATAGCTAGTGTTAAAAAGAAAATTGTAAACTTTTCTGCTTTTCTATAAATGATCAAAAGCAGATTCGCTAAAGCGACCAAAATCACTACAGTTGCCGTTATGACATTCAGGTATCTAAACGCCAATATATTATGTCTAAAAATCAAGAACAGCAAAAAACCACCCAATAATACATAAATGGTTAATAAAGCTATATTAATGCTCCGCTTAACTTTACCCGAACGGGCTCTTTTTGAACGTTTATTCATAGTTTTCCCCTATATGTTGATTATCAGAATTATTATATCACAATCATGAAATAATTTCCATTTATTCCTTTTTTTATCAGCGTTTTCAATACATCTTCTAAATGCACTCCGAAGGAATAATTGTTTTTTTATAACCTGTATAGTATCTATCGCTTCCTATTTTGACATTCTCGTTTCATAGACAGAGGAATACGAATCAAAAATATAACAAACAAGGTCCCTTACGGAACCTCGCTCATCTTTATTTTACATGATTTTCTGCTTCTTTTTGAGCTTTTTCGATTGCTTTTTTGCTTTCTTGCTCCCATTTAGTCTTCGCTTCTTCATACTGTTTAGTTGTCACAGTATCTTTTTGCAGTTTCATGTACTTGTAGTTATTGCCATCACCCTTGATGCCGACCAATGAATACCCTCTTGTAAATGGTGTTACTCTGGTCACAGAAGCTGTTCCACCACTTGACATAGCTGACATGATTAGAGAATTGTCAATCATCCAAGCCTGTGCTTCAGCATATTTTTCATAGCGTTTAGCTACATCTTTATTTTCACTATCTGCATCTTTGAGCATCTTGGTGTAAGTATCAAGACCCAAGCTAGCAATTTTAGCTTTATCTTCCTGAGCATCTAGACCAAAAATCTTGAGGTAGAATCCATCCTCTGCATTGAAAGGATTGAGATAAGTTGACGGATCCTGATAGTCACCTACCCAGCCATCAAAGTTCAAATCATAGTCTCGATCAGCTGGTGTCGGTGCTAAGAAGGCTACGTTATTAAAATCATCTGTTGAAAGTTGCTGAACATCAATGACAATGTTATCAGCACCTAAAACTGACTCTAGAGTCTGCTTAACAGAGTTCATGCCTGTCACAGCATTTTTACTTGTTTGATCAACAGCCACATCTAAGTGAATAGGGAAAGTCACACCTTGACTGGCCAATTCTTTTTTAGCTTCCGCAAATTTTGCTTGGGCTTTTTCTTTGTTAAAGTAGGCATCCTGAGCATCTGCCAAGTTAATACCTGACCATTCTGTTCCATAGTTTACCAATTTAGAAGCGACTACTTCTCCAAAGGTCTTGTCTCCCACTTGGACAAATGTAGGAGGTACTAGGGTGTTACGAAGGGTCTTACTAGCTGCTTCTTCCCCATTTGACTGAGCAGAATAGGCTGTGCGGTCCAAGGCAAAGTTCACTGCTTGGCGGAAGTTCTTGTTCAAGACAGCTGTCTCAGTTGACTTCTTCTGCTCATCTGTCGTTTTAGACGTATGGTTGTATGCCTTACGGTTGACGTTGAAATTGAAGTACCAAGAAGTCTTATCCTGCAAGCTATAAACGATATTATCCTTGTATTTTTCCTTGGTCTTGGCAAAGTTAGAACTATTTGGATAAACCCCAGCGATAGAATAAGCTCCACTTTCAAAGTTACGGATAGTCAATTCTTGGTCTGAACCATCAAAATATGCCAATTTTACGTGTTCAATCGATACTTTGTCATGATCGTAATAATGCGGATTTTTCACATACTCGATCGATGATTTTGATGTGAAATCTTTTAACAAATAAGGTCCACTGTAAAGAATACTATCTGGAGATAGAGTACCAAAATCTTTCCCTTTTGAATTTAGAAACTCTTCGTTTACTGGGAAAAGAATACTGTTGGTTGTTTTTGAGTTCCAGTAAGGCTCTGGGCGTGCCAAAGTATACTCAACAGTATGGTCGTCAATGGCCTTCACCCCAACCTTAGAAAAGTCAGAATCCGCTCCTGTAATATAATCATTCAAGCCCTTGATCGAGTTTTGAATCAAGTCAATGGCCTGGGATTTATTATCCACTGCATACTTGATACCTGTCACAAAATCTTGTGCCTTGACTGGGGCGTACTCTTCACCGTCAGCCGTGAACCATTTGGCATCTTTTCTCAGTTTGTAGGTATAAGTCAGGCCATCGCTTGAAACAGACCAGTCTTCTGCCAAAGATGGAACTAGGTTTCCGTGGTTGTCATTTTCAAGCAAACCATCAACTAGGTTGGTAATGATGGCTGTATTATCAGCGTAGTAGTCTAACAAGTAGTTAAATGTAGTTGGATTTCCACTAAAGGTTGATGAGTAAGTTTTTGTATCTGAACCTGATTGTCCGCAAGCAGCTAAAAGCAAAGCAGCCGCAAAGGTCAGGCCTGCGCTAAGAACACGCTTTTTTGTATTCATCTTCTTTCTCCTTTATGTTAGTTTTTATAACATAAGTTTATTTTACCAAAATAGTGGGAATTTGTAAAGTTAATTGAATTTTGAGAATGAAAGTTTATAAACTTTAGTCATAAAAAAACAAAGGATTTCTGTCTTTCATACAGTCCTCCCTTGTTTTTATACGATTTCAATTTTAAATTTTTCTGTAAAAAATATTTATAGTAATTCCACACAGAAAGCATCCCATGGAGCCAAGATTTGTTTCCCAACCGCTTCTTGCGCTACAGTGTTTTCAATCAAGACTGATTTAACTTTTCCTTCGACAGCTAGGTTTTGTTCTTCATTGGACAAATTGGCCACAACTAGGAAACGACGGTCGCCATCTTTACGAATATAGGCAAAGACCTTGTCAACTGTATCAAGCAATTCAAAGTCAGCTCGAATCAGCCAGCTGTTCTCCTTACGGATTTGAACCAACTTCTGATAGGTATAGAAAATTGAATCTGGGTTTGCCAGCGCTTCTTGAACGTTGATTTCTTCGTAGTTTGGATTGACTGCCAACCACGGTTGACCTGTTGAGAAACCAGCGTTTTTGCTTTCATCCCATTGCATTGGAGTACGGGCATTGTCACGTCCAATGACACGGATACTGTCCATGATTTCTTCCATCGGAACACCTTTTTCAAGAGCTTCACGCGCATAATTGAGGGACTCAATATCTTCTACTTGATCCAGTGTTTCAAACGGATAGTTGGTCATCCCAATCTCCTCACCTTGGTAGATATAAGGAGTCCCTCTCATGAGATGAAGCAAGATTGCAAAGGCTTTGGCAGATTTTTCACGATATTCTTGGTCATTTCCCCAGATAGAGACGATACGAGGTAGGTCATGATTGTTCCAGAAGAGGGAATTCCAACCATCCTCAACTCCTAATTCTGTCTGCCATTTGTTAAAAATCTCTTTTAACTTCCCTACATTTAACTCTTTTTGGTAGTGCCACTTAGGTTGCCCTTCCTGATACTGAAGACAGATGTGTTCAAACTGGAAGACCATTGACAATTCTTGTCCCTTTGGATCCGAGTAGAGCTTAGCAATCTCTGGCGTTGCACCCCAAGTCTCCCCTACTGTCAAGAGATCTTTGTCGCCAAAGGTTGCCTGATTCATTTCCTTGAGATAGGGGTGGAGCATAGGACCATTATTGACTACTTTCTCATCAGGAATTTTCCCAATCATATCAATGACATCCATACGGAAACCGCCAATGCCTTTATCAATCCAGAAGTTCATCATCTCATAGATTTTCTGGCGCAATTTTTCATTTTCCCAGTTGAGATCCGGCTGTTTCTTGCTGAAAAAGTGGAGATAGTATTGACCTGACTTTTCATCGTATTCCCAGGCAGATCCACTAAAGATAGAATCTAGGTCGTTGGGCTCATCTCGCCAGATATAGTAGTCACGTTCAGGACTATCAGGATTTTCACAGGCCTCGACAAACCAAGCATGTTCATCTGAGGTATGATTGACCACCAAGTCCATGATGATACGAATATCACGCTTCTCAGCTTCTGCAATCAGTTGGTCCATATCCTCCATGGTTCCGAAAATAGCTGCAATCGCTTGATAATCAGCAATATCGTAGCCATTATCATCCATAGGGCTGTCATAAACGGGAGAAAGCCAAATCGCTGTAATTCCTAGCTTGGCTAGATAGTCTAACTTACTGGTAATACCTGGCAAATCGCCAATTCCATCTCCGTTGCTGTCCATAAAACTCTTTGGATAAACTTGATAGACTACGGCATTGTGCCACCATTTTTCTTGCATCTTCTTACCTCATTATTTTAATAATCTATAGTCTATGATAGCGCTTTTCAGAATTTTGTGCAAGCGTTTGCCTAATCTTTTTGATTCCTTTTTTAACTCCATAGTTCCCTAACTTCCAATTTTTTATTATAATAGAGGTCAGAGGTAAAAAAATGAAAAAACAAGCTTTTAGTTCTGAACAATATTTGAATCTACAGCGCGACCACATCTTGGAGCGTATTAACCAATTCGACGGCAAGCTCTACTTGGAGTTTGGTGGTAAAATGTTAGAAGATTTCCACGCTGCTCGTGTCCTTCCTGGTTATGAGCCTGACAACAAAATCAAGCTCTTGCAAGAATTGAAAGAGCAGGTTGAGGTTGTGATTGCTATTAATGCTAGCAATATCGAGCATTCCAAAGCACGTGGTGACTTGGGCATTTCTTATGACCAAGAAGTTCTTCGTTTGATTGATAAATTCAATGAATTGGGAATTTTTGTTGGTTCCGTTGTCATCACACAGTACGCTGGCCAACCAGCCGCAGATGCCTTCCGCAACCAACTTGAAAAAAACGGAATTGATTCTTATCTTCATTATCCAATCAAAGGATATCCAACAGATATGGATCACATCATTTCTCCAGAAGGTATGGGGAAAAACGACTATATCAAAACCAGTCGCAACTTGATTGTCGTAACCGCTCCTGGACCTGGTTCTGGAAAATTGGCAACTTGTATGTCAAATATGTACCACGACCAAATCAATGGTATCAAGTCTGGTTACGCTAAATTTGAAACCTTCCCAGTTTGGAATCTTCCCCTTCATCACCCAGTCAACTTGGCTTATGAGGCTGCAACCGCAGACCTTGATGATGTCAACATGATTGACCCTTTCCATCTCCAAACCTATGGAGAAACCACTGTCAACTACAACCGTGATATCGAAATTTTCCCAGTGCTTAAGCGCATGTTGGAACGTATTCTCGGAGAATCACCATACGCTTCACCGACAGACATGGGTGTCAACATGGTTGGTTTCGCTATTACTGATGATGAAGCGGCTGTCGAAGCTTCTAAACAAGAAATCATCCGTCGCTACTATCAAACTGTTCTTGACTTCAAGGCTGAAAAAGTTGGAGAAGCGGCTGTCAAGAAGATTGAACTTCTCATGAACGACCTCGGCATCACACCTGCAGACCGTAAGGTTGCTGTCGTTGCCCGTCAAAAAGCAGAAGAAACTGGCGGACCAGCCCTAGCCCTTGAATTGCCAAGCGGAGAAATTGTCACTGGTAAGAACTCAGAACTCTTTGGCCCTACAGCCGCTGCCTTGATCAATGCTATCAAGAAATCAGCTGACATCGCTAAAGAAGTAAAACTCATCGAACCTGAACTTGTCAAACCGATTCAAGGTCTTAAAATCGATCATCTAGGTAGCCGCAATCCACGCCTGCATTCAAACGAAATCCTAATTGCACTGGCTATTACAGCTACAGAAAATCCTGATGCCGCTCGTGCTATGGAAGAGCTTGGCAACCTCAAAGGAAGCGAAGCCCACTCAACCATCATCTTGACTGATGAAGACAAGAATGTCCTTCGTAAACTGGGTATCAACGTAACCTTTGACCCTTACTACCAATACGACCGTTTGTATCGTAAGTAAAGATTTCAACCTCTCCACTCTCGGAGAGGTTTTCTCTCTGTCTCAGGAGCCGGCTTTATGTTATAATGAAAGAAGAAAACTGAAAGGATTTACCATGTCAAAAGAAGTTATTGTTGAAAGTTTTGAACTTGACCACACTATTGTTAAAGCACCTTATGTCCGCTTGATTGGGGAAGAAACTGGACCAAAAGGAGACATCATCTCTAATTATGATATTCGCTTAGTGCAACCAAACGAAGACTCAATCCCTACTGCCGGCCTTCACACCATCGAGCACCTCTTGGCAAAACTCATCCGTACCCGCATTGACGGTATGATTGACTGTTCGCCATTTGGCTGTCGCACAGGCTTCCACATGATTATGTGGGGACGCCATACCAGCGCTGAGATTGCGGCAGTTATCAAGGATTCGCTCAAGGAAATCGCTGAAACTACTACTTGGGAAGATGTTCCAGGGACAACGATCGAATCTTGCGGAAACTACAAGGACCACAGCCTCTTTTCTGCTAAAGAATGGGCGAAACTCATCCTAGAACAAGGAATCTCAGATGATGCCTTTGAACGTCATGTTATTTAAACACAAAAGGAACCAGTTTTTGTCAGCTGGTTCCTTCTTTTTTATTCTCAGAATCTTGAGTTAGGCTTTTTCACGAATAACTAAACCACCATCTTCCATGTCTGCTTCCAAATGTTTGGCATCTAGATGATCCAAGTGGAAGTCTGTTACCTTATCACGAATTTGTTGTTCAACCACGCGACGGAGAGGACGAACACCCATAACTTCGTCATAGCCTTCTTCTGTGATATAGTCTTTAGCCGCTTGACTGACTACCAAATCAATGTCCTTCTTAGCCAAGGTTTGGTTGACTTCAGCCAACATCAAGTCCACAATCTTAGAAAGGTCTTCCTTCGTCAAGTGTGAGAACTCGATAACTGCGTTAAAGCGGTTAAGGAACTCTGGACGGAAGAATGGTTTCAAACGATCCATCAACTCTGGTTTATCTGCATCTTCTGTCAAGTTGGCTTCATAGCCAAATCCAGCATTTGACGTTGCAATAATGACAGTATTCTTGAAGTTCACCGTATTTCCTTGACCATCTGTCAAACGACCGTCATCCAAGACTTGGAGGAGAAGAGTGATCACTTGGGGATCAGCCTTTTCAATTTCGTCCAAGAGAATAATAGAGTAAGGATTGCGACGAACACGTTCTGTCAAGGTATTGCTATTGTCATCATATCCTACATATCCGGCTGTTGTACCGATCAATTTAGAAACGGCTGTTCGGTCACTGTATTCTGACATGTCCAAACGGATGATAGCATCTTTCGTTCCGAACATATCAAGAGCCAATTGTTTAGCCAACTCAGTCTTACCAACACCAGTAGGACCTACAAAGAGGAAGCTACCGATTGGGCGATTTCCTTCATCAAAACCAGCACGGTTACGACGGATAGCTTTTGCTACTGCTTCAACGGCCTTATCTTGACCAATAACTTTCGTCTGCAAACGATGACCCATATCTTTCAAACGTTCGATGTCCGTAGCCCCCATTTGAGATACTGGAATACCCGTCATACGTTCTACAGATTCAGCCACATCGTTGACACTTGCAGTCACTTTCATATCTTCTGTATGGTTTTCGATTTTCTTTTCCAATTCTGCGATGCGTGTTTTATAGTTTAGAGCTGCTTCAAAATCTTCTGCCTCAACTGCTTTTTCTTGCTTGTCTTTTTCCGCCTCAATTTCACGTTCAACAGCATGAACATCTGTTACTGGATGTTGTGCCGCCAAGTGAGCTGCCGTTACGTCCACAAGGTCAATAGCCTTATCTGGCAAGCTACGTTGAGGAATATACTGAACAGAATAATCCACCGCTGCTTTCAAAACTTCGTCTGGCAAGATGACATTGTGGTGTTGTTGATAGAGGTCACGAATTCCTTGAAGAATTTTAAAAGTATCCTCTGCTGAAGGAGCATTGACCTTGACTTCGTTGAAACGACGAGCAAGGGCTGCATTTTTCAAGATAGTATTACGGTATTCATCTTGAGTAGTTGCGCCAATCACTGTCAATTCTCCACGTGAAAGAGCTGGTTTCAAGATATCAGCAAGACCTTTAGACCCTTGACCATCACCTGTGCTACCAGCACCGAGAATTTGATGAATTTCATCAAAGAAGAGAATGATATTTCCCGCTTCTTTTACTTCATTGACTAGGTTTTGAACGTTTTCTTCAAAACTACCACGGTATTGAGTCCCAGCCTCAAGACCTGAGATATCAATGGAAATAATTTCTTTATTCTTAATGGCGGCTGGAACATCACCGTTTACAATAGCTTGTGCCAAACCTTCGACAACGGCTGTCTTACCAACACCTGCGTCTCCAACCAAAACAGGATTGTTCTTAGTACGGCGTGAGAGGATTTCAGATGTCTCTTGAATTTCCTTGTTTCGTCCGATAACAGGATCCAACTTGCCCTCACGCGCTTCTGCTGTCAAATTTCGACCCAGTTTAGCAAGGACACCATCTTGTTTCATACCTGAAACCTGTTGTGGCATTTGGCCATCAACGTCTGCATTTCCTGGCAATTGACCAGTTGCACGATAGTGAGCAAATTCCTCAGGTGTCACTTCACGTCCATTAATCAAGTAACGGCGATTTTCAGAACTGTATCCTCGCATACCACCCATCAATTGGTTAAATAAATCATCCATGTTGTTAAAATTATTAAAGTTGTTGTTCATATTCTTTACCTCATTTTATTATTTATTATTACTGATATTGACTATCTTTGACCTTTATTTTAAAAAATTTAGACTAGCTAAATCGCTACTCTACGTACTATTTCTGGTTTTTCTTTTTCAAGCAGGAGTAGACTATCTTTACTTCTAAAGATTTCTAGATTAAACATAGACCCCACCTCTTTCTATTTTACTTTAAATAAGTGTTCTAGTAAGGTTTTCATTTACCTTACGTTCATAATATACTACATTAGTCAAAAAAGGTCAAGATATTTGACTTTAATTGACCAATAAATTTTACAAAAAGAAGAACTAGCTTTTAACTAGTCCTTCTTTGTATTATTTTATATAATCTTAACTCAATGCATCCAAGGCATCATCCATTGAAAGAACTTCGTGGAATACACGTTGTGTCAATTCAGTTTTTTGCTCTGGAGTGAGGTATTTAGTGTTTACACAGTATCCAGAGATACGTACGATAACGTCTTCACCTGACATGATTTTTTCGTAAACATCGTTCAAGTCCATAACGTTCAAGTTAACGTGTTGTCCACCGTTTTCAAAGTAACCATCAAGGATTGTTACCAAGTTATCAACTTGTTCATCACGAGTCTTACCAAGAGCACGTGGAGAAACCTGAGTAGTCAATGAGATACCATCAGCTGCATAACTAAAGTCAAGGCTAGAAAGTGAATTCAAGTTTTGCAACCATCCACCTTTAGCTTTGTTAGATGGGTTAGCACCTGGTGAGAAGAATTCCAATTTAGACAAGTTCACTGAACCATCTTCGTTGAGGTATACCCCTTTGTGAACTGGAGAGTTACCAGTTTGTTTAGAGTAAGCAACGTTAGAAGTGATTGTAAGAAGTGAAACTGTAGCTTCTGCATCTTTGTAGAGTTTATGGCTGCGAAGACGAGTAGTGTAAGCTTCAATCAACCATTCTGCCAATTCGTTTGAACGTGGGTCATCTTCACCCCAACGTGGGTATTCACCGATTGTTTCGTAGTCGTAGATGTAGCCATCTTCGTCACGGATTGGTTTAACTGTAGCGTATTTGATTGCTGACAATGTATCAACAGTATTTGCGAAACCACAGATACCGAATCCCATGTTAGCACGTTGTTTAGTTGGCAAGAAGGCCATTTGAACAGCTTCGTAGTTGTACTTATCAGTCATGTAGTGGATGATGTTAAGGGCATCTACGTAAGTGTCAGTCAACCAGTCAAGAGATTTTTCGAAGTTAGCTTTAACAGTGTCAAAGTCAAGAACTTCGTCACGAACTGGTTCGATGTCAAATACTTTATAGTCTTTATGAACATCGTCGTAACCACCGTTCAAACCAGTAAGAAGGGCTTTAAGCACGTTAACACGAGCACCGAAGTATTGGATGTTGTGACGTTGTTCTTCGTTTTCTGGGTCAAGTGGTGATACACAACATGAGATACAGCTCATTTCACCGTATCCGTCTTTAGCCATAGTAGTCACACCTTCGTATTGGATAGAAGAGTGTTTGTGGCTCATGTGCATACAGTAGCGACGGAATGAGTAAGGCAATTTGTCAGTCCAAAGAACTGTCAAGTTTGGTTCTGGAGAGTTACCGATGTTGTCAAGAGTGTTCAAGAAACGGTAGTCCATCTTAGTAACACGGTGACGACCGTCGTTACCCATACCAGCCATAGAAGTTGTGATGAAAGTTGGGTCACCTGAGTACAATTGGTCATAAGCTTTTGTACGAGCAAATTTAACTGTACGAAGTTTCATAACAAAATCATCAACGAATTCTTGGATTTCTGATTCAGTAAATGTACCACGAGCAAGGTCACGTTCTGCAAAGATGTCCAATACGATTGGCACACGACCTAGAGATGTAGCAGCACCGTTGATAACACGGCAGACAGACATGAAGGCGATGTTAACCCATTGGATAGCTTCTTTAACGTTCATCGCTGGTTTGCGAACGTCAACTCCGTAAAGGTCACCCAAGCGAACAACTTGTTGCAATGCTTGGTATTGAAGATTGATTTCTTCACGAAGACGGATTGTTTCTTCATCGATTTCTTCGATTGCATTCCAGTCGTTTACTTTTTCTTGCATCAAGTAGTCTGCACCGTAAAGAGCAAGACGTGCGTAAACACCGATGATACGTCCGCGTGAGTATGCATCTGGAAGACCAGTTACAGTGTGAGCGTGACGAGCGCGACGAATGTTTGAAGTGTAAGCACGGAAAATACCGTCGTTAACTGTTGTTACGTATTTAGTGAAGATTTCGTGAACAGCTGGGTCTGGTTCGTATCCATTTTCCTTCAAAGTAGTTTCAGCCATACGGATACCACCTTTTGGCATGAAGTTCAATTTGAAGAGTTCGTCATTTTGGATACCGAAGATAACTTCGTTTTCTTTATCGATAAATCCTGCTGGGATATCAGCGATAGATGTTGGACGAGTGTCCATTGGGAAACGAGTTTCTTCGTAGTGAGCCTTAGTTTCTTCTACAATTTTTTTGATGTGAAGTGAACGTTCTGTTGGTCCTGCAAGGAAGCTTTCGTCTCCATCGTAAGGTGTGTAGTTAGCTTGTACGAAGCGTGATACACTTGCTTTTTCTTTCCAATCTACGCCTTTGAAGCCTTCCCAAGCTTTGTCAAAAATATCTTGTGCTTCAACAACTGTCTTAACAACCATGTTAATGTCCTCTTTTTTCTTTCTAGTAACAGTCATCTGTTACATTCATGAGACAAGTATACCATACAGTAACCGATTTCAACAAGCGAAAAATCCCTGTTTTTACACTTTCTTTTCTAAAACAGTCTATATTTTTCCTCAAACTGTATTATATTTTTGAAAAAACGAAGTCCTTTTTTCTTTTTTTCAGAAAAAAGGGTATAATAAAAGAAAATAAGCTGTAAAAAAGGTGCTAGGCATGTTGATTTTTCCTTTGTTAAATGATTTATCAAGAAAGATCATCCATATTGACATGGATGCCTTTTTTGCTGCGGTGGAAATCAGAGATAATCCTAAACTCAGAGGAAAACCTGTCATTATCGGCAGTGACCCTCGGCAAACAGGTGGGCGTGGTGTCGTGTCCACTTGTAGCTATGAGGCGCGCGCTTTTGGTGTCCATTCAGCCATGAGTTCCAAGGAAGCCTATGAGCGTTGCCCCCAGGCCGTCTTTATCTCAGGGAATTATGAAAAATACAAGTCTGTGGGATTCCAGATTCGAACTATCTTTAAGCGCTATACAGATTTGATTGAACCTATGAGTATTGACGAAGCCTATTTGGATGTAACAGAAAATAAACTCGGTATCAAGTCAGCGGTCAAAATTGCTCGCCTCATTCAAGAGGATATCTGGCAGGAACTTCATCTAACTGCTTCTGCCGGTGTTTCCTACAATAAATTCTTAGCTAAAATGGCCAGTGATTATCAAAAACCACATGGTTTGACAGTGATTCTACCTGACCAAGCTGAGGATTTTCTCAAACAAATGGATATTTCCAAGTTTCATGGAGTAGGAAAAAAGACGGTGGAACGACTTCATCAAATGGGTATTTTTACTGGAGCTGATTTACTTGACGTCCCTGAAGTGACCCTAATAGACCGCTTTGGCAGACTGGGCTATGACCTGTATCGAAAGGCTCGTGGCATTCACAACTCTCCAGTCAAATCCAATCGCATCCGTAAATCAATCGGGAAGGAGAAAACCTACGGGAAGATTCTCCGTGCCGAGGAAGACATCAAAAAAGAGCTGACTCTCCTATCAGAAAGAGTCGCTCTCAATCTCAGTCAACAAGAAAAAGCTGGAAAAATTGTCATTATGAAAATCCGCTACGAAGACTTTTCAACTCTTACCAAACGAAAAAGTCTGGCTCAAAAAACACAGGATGCTAGTCAAATAAGCCAAATAGCCCTGCAACTCTATGAAGAATTAAGCGAGAAAGAAAGAGGTGTCCGCCTGCTGGGGATTACCGTGACTGGATTTTAAAACCTTGAAGAGTTGACCCTTCAAGGTTTTTCTTATACAAATAAACGGACAAAGCTATACAGTAGCAAGACGCTACCGAGTACAATACGGTATTTACCGAAAAGGGTAAAGTCGTGTTTTTTCACATAGCTAGTCAAAAAGCGAATAGCCACCATGCTGACTGCAAAAGCTACTCCCATCGCAACCAAGAGCAAGAACAATTGCCCAAAGTCCAAGAGTTGTCCTGCTTTCACAAATTTGAAAATCTTTAAGGCACTGGCTCCAAACATAACAGGAATCCCTAAATAGAAGGTAAATTCTGTCACAACAGAACGACTCGTTCCATTCAACAAACCACCGACAATCGTTGCCCCAGAACGACTGGTTCCCGGTAAAAGGGCAAGAACTTGGAAGAGGCCGATATAGAAGGCTGTCGTATAAGGAAGCTTATCCAACTCTGTTACACTTGGCTCGATAGCACGAGCTTTATTGCGCTTTTCCAAATAGATAAAGGCAATCCCATAGATAATCAGCATGAGAGCAACTGAAACCATATTATGGAAGTGAGTATCAAACCAATCATCAAACTTAAATACAGCAAGCAAAGGTAAAGTAGCTACAAGAACTTTAGACCACAGTTGCCAAGTTCGACGAACTTCCTGCTTGTCTTTACCCGGTTTAAAGGGATTGAGCTTATTAAAGTAAATCACCATAACCGCCAAAATCGCACCAAGCTGAATCACGACATTAAACATGGACATAAAAGATTCATTCTGATTTTGGTATTGGATAAACTCCTCTGCTAAAATCAAGTGACCTGTACTGGAAATCGGCAACCATTCCGTAATTCCTTCAACAATACCGAAGAAGATAGATTTTAAAATTTCAATAAGATACATAGATTACTCCTTTTTCTATCTTCCATTATAGCATATTTTAGCTCTCTTTAAAAGGCACCGATACTGCCGCCACCTCCGCCTCCAGAGAAGCCACCGCCAGAACTTCCACTTCCAGAAGATACAGAGTAGGTACTTGCTGTATTTGCGACACTAGCATAATGGCTCATTTGCGCGCTTGAATGATAAAACATACTATTCCAACCATAAGCTACATATAGATTGATATCTGGATTTTCCACTTGGATATGATGAACCTTCATCAAATGGCTGACCTTGTCCGCATAGCCAAATAAGGTCGCATATACCAAGAGGCGATTCCATACCACAATACTTTCCAATTCAGCCTGATCCAACCGTGCAATCTCACGCAACATATTTTCAAAACTGGTCCAGAGATAATATACTTCTGCCCCTGCTTCATTTAAGACACCATCGCGATTATCTAGCCGAAGCTTCCAATAATAGAAAACAGCCAAAACTAAACCTAGAAAACCAAGTATTGGCAAGGGGAGGTATAAATAAGCATGAACATCCAAACTGTACAAGAACAAACCAAATCCGATAAATAGAGGCAGGACAGTAGAGAGTCCCATCCCCACTTGCAAGACCTTTTCTCCACCAGTCAAGGGACGATAATAATCCGGAAGTCCCCAGAAGGTGACTCGACTTCTCACTCCTTCTTGCATCTCTTTCAATACTTCTTCAAAAGAAGATTTGAGTTGAAGCCCTCTTGCTTGAATCCGTTTTTCATCAGAGACTTTTGCTCTACGATAAAGACTATCAGATACCTTGTAATCCGCAAACAAATTGGAAAGAGTTTCTTCTTTTTTGCCTGAAAAAGCCAGATTTAGACAATCTTTCTCAAAACTGGACAAACCATCTTCTTTTACTAGCCTCAAACCAACTGCATCTCCTTCTGAAATGATAGAGACATTTCCACGGTCTATCACATCTAGCAAGGTAGCTTGAATAAGTTGGTCAAAGGTGAATTTTCCAGCTCCCTTGACCAAGGGACTCACTTCCTCCAAGGAGGTCGAGTAAACCGCCTCTGATAAAACCATAGGCTCTAATTCCATTGGTGGTTCATAGAGACGATGATTTTTGGCATATTTGACTGAAGAAGTGGTCTTTCTTCTATAAATAAAATAGAAGCAGACACTCAATAACAAGGAAATGGAAAGTATCAAAGGAAACACCCAAGTGACGAGCTGCATACTCTGATCTTTTTCTCTAACAATCGAGTCTTCTATCTTATTAAACTCTTCTAAACGATTTCCTTTCAAGCCCTGATCCGTAGCGCTAGCAAAATCAGTTCGAGGCCAATAGGCATGCAATTCAACTCCACGCTTAGACGGAAGATTATCTAAACGAATAGTATAATCAAGGTTACTCTTTTCAACCGTTCCCTCTCTAAAAAGTTTCCCTGTATGGAAAAAGAGTTTTTCAGCCCCCTTGTCTCCCCTTACATGAAATTCAAACTTTCCAATAGCTCCTGAACTATCTGTCAGAGGTTGCCAATTTAATTCAGCGATGTCATCATAAAGGAAAAGTAAATTCTTTAAGTTCCAAACGAGGTCAACTTCAACTGTGTCGCCTTCTTGACCTGAATTGTAGACTTTCACAGTATAACCATTCGCCTCTTCTGTCACTTCGCTAGTAACGTCTGTCAGTTCAGCACCGTTTTTCGAGGCCTGAACCTTTGGTTGAGGATCTATCTCAAATCCGCTAGGCATCTTGCCAGCACGTCCAAGTCCCACGATTTGCCCCTTAAAGTCCTCCTCAAACTGGTAAACTATCTTCTGTCTAAATTCTGCCGTATTGTCTGCATGAATATACAAATCTCCTTGATAAGAGTTTATCTTAAAATCAATGGCAAAAACCGAGAGTGGAAACATACAAAACAAACAAAATAACAGCAAGAAAAAAGTTTTTTTCATCAACTAAGTCCCCTTTTTTATCTTTGCTATCATTATATCATTTTTTCATAAGTAAGGGCTTACCTATGTTGAAAAATAGAGTTTTTTTCGATAAAATAGGAGACAGTTATTTTTTAATAGATTAGAAATAGGAGAAATCATGAGAAAAATATACTTATCTATTTTCACAAGTCTCTTGCTGATGCTGGGACTTGTCAATGTTGCCCAAGCCGATGAATATTTACGCATCGGGATGGAAGCAGCATATGCTCCCTTTAACTGGACTCAGGATGATGATAGCAATGGGGCTGTCAAAATCGATGGGACTAACCAGTATGCTAACGGATACGATGTTCAAATCGCCAAGAAAATCGCTAAGGACTTAGGTAAAGAACCTTTGGTTGTTAAAACAAAGTGGGAAGGTCTAGTTCCTGCCCTTACTTCTGGTAAGATTGACATGATTATCGCAGGTATGAGTCCTACTGCCGAACGCAAACAAGAAATTGCATTTTCAAGCAGTTACTACACTAGCGAACCAGTTTTGCTTGTCAAAAAAGATTCTACTTATGCAAACGCAAAATCTTTGGATGACTTTAACGGTGCAAAAATTACTTCTCAACAAGGTGTCTATCTTTATGACTTGATTGGTCAAATCCCAGGTGCTAAAAAAGAAACTGCCATGGGAGACTTCGCTCAAATGCGCCAAGCTCTTGAGGCTGGTGTCATCGATGCTTATGTTTCTGAACGCCCAGAAGCTCTGACTGCCGAAGCTGCTAACTCTAAGTTTAAAATGGTTCAAGTAGAACCAGGTTTCAAAACGGGGGAAGAAGATACAGCTATCGCCATTGGACTTCGTAAAGATGACAACCGTATTAGCCAAATCAATGCCAGCATTGAAACCATTTCAAAAGACGATCAAGTTGCCTTGATGGATCGTATGATCAAGGAACAACCTGCCGAAGCTACAACAACTGAAGAGACTAGCAGTAGTTTCTTTAGCCAAGTCGCTAAAATTCTTTCTGAAAACTGGCAACAACTTTTGCGTGGTGCTGGTGTCACTCTTTTAATCTCTATCGTCGGAACCATCACAGGTCTCATTATCGGCCTTGCCATTGGTGTCTTCCGTACTGCTCCTCTATCTGAGAATAAAGCCATTTATGGTCTACAAAAACTAGTCGGCTGGATCCTCAATGTCTACATTGAAATTTTCCGTGGTACACCTATGATTGTTCAATCGATGGTTATCTACTATGGAACTGCCCAAGCTTTCGGTATCAACCTTGACCGTACACTGGCTGCTATCTTCATCGTTTCGATCAACACCGGTGCCTACATGACTGAAATTGTTCGTGGTGGTATCCTAGCAGTTGACAAGGGACAATTTGAAGCCGCGACTGCTCTTGGTATGACCCATAACCAAACCATGCGTAAGATTGTCCTCCCTCAGGTAGTTCGTAACATCCTACCAGCAACTGGTAATGAATTTGTCATCAATATCAAAGATACATCTGTATTGAACGTTATCTCGGTTGTCGAACTTTACTTCTCAGGAAATACCGTAGCAACACAAACCTATCAATACTTCCAGACATTTACAATCATCGCCGTGATTTACTTTGTCCTCACCTTCACCGTAACACGTATCCTACGATTCATCGAACGCCGCATGGACATGGATACCTATACTACAGGTGCTAACCAAATGCAAACGGAGGATTTGAAATAATGACACAAGCAATCCTTGAAATTAAACACCTCAAAAAATCCTATGGACAAAACGAAGTGCTAAAAGACATTTCTCTAACTGTTCACAAGGGTGAAGTTATCTCTATCATCGGAAGCTCTGGAAGCGGAAAATCAACCTTCCTACGCTCCATTAACCTACTTGAAACTCCAACTGATGGACAAATCCTTTATCATGGACAAAACGTTCTCGAAAAAGGCTATGACCTCACACAATACCGTGAAAAGTTGGGAATGGTTTTCCAATCCTTTAACCTCTTTGAAAATCTTAACGTACTTGAAAACACAATTGTCGCTCAGACAACTGTCCTTAAACGCGAACGTACAGAAGCTGAAAAGATTGCCAAAGAAAACCTAGAAAAGGTCGGCATGGGAGAACGCTACTGGCAAGCCAAACCAAAACAACTCTCAGGTGGTCAAAAACAACGTGTAGCCATCGCTCGTGCCCTTTCAATGAATCCGGACGCCATTCTCTTTGATGAACCAACATCAGCTCTCGATCCAGAAATGGTTGGAGAAGTCCTCAAAATCATGCAAGATCTGGCTCAGGAAGGCTTGACTATGATTGTCGTAACCCACGAAATGGAATTCGCCCGTGACGTCTCTCACCGTGTTATCTTTATGGATAAGGGTGTGATTGCTGAAGAAGGCAAACCAGAAGACCTCTTCACCAATCCTAAAGAAGACCGTACAAAAGAATTCCTTCAACGCTATCTCAAATAAAAAGAAAAGGCTGCATCAACCGTGCAGTCTTTTTACTAGCCAAAAAATGAAAAGGCAGACCCTATTCAAGAATCCACCATTATCCAAAGATTAATCTTCAAATTTTTCATGATTTTTATCATAGAAATCAATTAAACCTAGAGCCGTTTCAAACGAAATATTTTTAACTTTTGCACGCCCCTGAGCTAGAGCAATGATAGACATTTCACGCGCATTCGTTTCTTTAGAGATACGGTAGCCTGTGATTTTCTTATCACGAACCCAGCCAACAACTGATTCTACTTTTTCAAAGTTTGACTTAGCCATGTCTTTCTCCTATTTTCTTATTTACGATATCTAATTGTATACGCTTTTATGCTTTTTGTCAATAAAAAAACATATATTCAATAAAATAAACGCCCTTATTTTTACTTACTATCTTATTAAAGCTGATAATATGTAGGTTTTTCATTGTCGAAAACAATTTTTATAGTTCTTTAAAATAACTGTATTATTAAATCTTATTTATGTAATAATATTCGTATTTGACAGATGCTGATTCTCGATAATCTAGACATATTCTAATCTTATTTCATATTATTTATTCCACTGTAAAACAAAAAAATTTGACAAAATAATCTTCTGCTCTAAACCATTTCTAACGAGTATTTTTCTCCTTTTAGACTTTTTCATGTCTGCACCAGCATTCAATCATTTGGTCAACTGTACCAGTTATTTACTTTATCAAGTTTACTTTTTATTTCTCCTACCCATTAAAATACAAATAGCTAGGAAACCGTAGTATTCTATGCTTCATTTTTTTACTGTTTTCATCTTACGAATATTCCATCACTCTTCTCAGTAATCTCAGTATAATAAGGCATCTCATTAGTATTGATTATTTTTTCTAATCCCTATTATATTTAGCTAAATTTCAGATTAGCTATATATAAAATAGTAGATTTCAAAAAACTCCTAACATATAACAAGTAATTTTACTCCCTTACTATAAACTGAATCAAAAAAACATAGGTACTATAATGAGTTATGATAGAAATAGCGTAATCGATTTCCTAAGTCCATAGGAATCGCCCCCTTTCTTCATCTTCATTATAGCACCTATACATCAATTGTGCAAATAATATGATATTTTTTTATTAGTCCTCAGACAAGCATATTATAGAGCGTTTCGTTACCATTTAAGTTAATATAAGCTGGATCAAAACCTTCCATTCGACGAATCAAGCCTGCATAATCATGCTTATCTGCCAAGGCAATCCCAATCAATACTGGGCCTGTCCCCTTGCTAGCTCGTTTGATATACTCAAAACGTGTGATATCATCATTTGGCCCCAAGATATCATTTACAAACTCACGCAAAGCCCCCGGACGCTGTGGAAAATTAACCACAAAGTAATGCTTGATCCCATCATAAATCAAGGCACGCTCTTCCATTTCCGGCATACGGTTGATATCATTATTTCCTCCAGAAATGATACAACAAATGGTTTTCCCCTTGATATATTCAGCCAACACCTCTAGAGAGGCGATACTAGCAGCTCCAGCAGGTTCTGCGACAATCCCTTGCTTAGAGTAGAGGTCAATCAAGGTTTCAGAAATCAATCCCTCATCGACACCTACTAAGGTTTGAACATGTTGACGAGTTGCTTCATAGGTCAACTGACCTACCTTTTGCACAGCAATCCCATCCGCAAATTTGTCAATTTCTGTGAGTTTGACAGGCCCACCAGCTTCAAAGGCTGCCTTCATGGAACGTGCCCCATTAGCCTCTACTCCGATGACTTCAATTTCTGGACTTGTTTCCTTGATATAGGTAGAAACCCCAGCAATGAGACCACCACCTCCAACAGGAACTAAGACAGCATCAAAATCAATTGATTCTTTTCGAGCTTCTTCTAAAATCTCATAAGCAACTGTCCCTTGACCCGCTTGAACATGGGCATCATCAAAGGGATCAATAAAGGTACGATTTTCAGAAACTGTAAATTCTTGAGCTGCTTTGGCTGAGGCATCAAAGGTATCCCCAACTAGTTTAATGGTTACAAAATCCCCACCAAAAAAGCGAACTTGTCCAATTTTTTGTTGCGGAGTAGTAATGGGCATAAAAATAGTAGCAGGAATTTTCATTTCATTACAAGTATAGGCTACTCCCTGCGCATGATTTCCCGCAGAGGCACAGACTACCCCACGCTCACGCTCTTCCTTGCTGAGCTGCGAAATGGCATAATAGGCACCACGGATCTTAAAAGAACGAACACGTTGAGCATTTTCCTTTTTCAAATAAATCTTAGCACCATACTTCTCCGATAAATAATGGTCGTAATCCAGTGGGGTATTCACAACCACACCGTTCAAGACTTTATGAGCCTTGATGATATCTTTTGAACTTAACATCAATTTCTCCTAGACTATTTCAAACTTATCGTAATCCATCTTTTAAAAAGAGATGAATTGATTATAAAAGCGAGTTAGTCCCCCAACTCGCCTTCACCTTAATTTCTATCAATTAGTTATAGATTTTGAATGCATCATCGTCGTTTTTACCAACGAATGGCATTGCTTTACGCAATTCTGCACCAACTTTTTCAATTTCAAGGTTAGCTGCTTGTTCACGGTAAGCAGTCAATTTTGGACGTCCAGCTTTATAGTCATTTACAAAGTCATTTGCAAATTTACCATTTTGGATGTCTGCCAAGACAGCTTTCATGTTTTCTTTAACTTGCTCAGTAATCACACGTGGGCCTGATACATAGTCACCGTATTCAGCAGTGTTTGAAATAGATTGACGCATTTTCTTGAATCCACCTTCGTAGATCAAGTCAACGATCAATTTC